>Ga0184637_10000910_pt1 | contig 20960 bp, 19 predicted proteins | sample PLM3_127_b2_FD_133143 | JGI IMG/M metagenome (GOLD analysis project Ga0184637, IMG submission 133143) | Groundwater sediment microbial communities from an aquifer in East River, Colorado, USA - PLM3_127_b2 | ecosystem: Environmental > Terrestrial > Soil > Riparian zone | place: USA: East River... | reverse complement strand
CTCTACCGCGACCCCGCCCCCGACCCCGACCCCGCCCGAGACGCCGCCCCCCGCGGACGCCGCGCCCGCCCCGGAGACCGCCGCGCCTGCCCCGGAGACCGCCGCGCCCGCCCCTGCGCCGCTAGCCGTCACGACGACGAACACCCCGCGCCGCGCGCGCCCGCCCCGCGAGCGCGCCTCGGACCTCTTCCGCCGCGCCGAGCTCCGCCGCGCCGAGCAGGACGTGGACGGCGCGATCCGGCTCTACCTGAAGGCCGAGGCGGCCGACCCGAGCCTCGGCGAGGTGCACAAGAAGCTGGCCCTCTGCTACCAGCTCAAGGGCGACACCGCCCGCGCCGCCGAGCGCTACCGGCTGTACCTCGAGACCGAGCCGCGCGACGCCGACAAGGTGCGTGCGATTCTCGAGACGCTCCGCTAGCGGCCGAGCTTCTCCTCGACCGAGCGCATCTTCCCCGCGATGGTGTGCTCCTTGTCGCGGCGGTCGTCGATCTTGATGAGCGTGGAGACCCGGACCGCACCCTCGGTGAACGGGTGCTCGTGCATCCGCCGCACGACCGCCAGGATCTCGTCGAGGTCGCCCTCGATGATCGTGCCCATGGCCGTGAGCTGGTGGCGGAGCTTCGTGCCCTGGAGGATCCGCTCCACGCCCGCGACGAAGCGGGAGACGCTGGGTGTCCCGGTCCCGAGCGGCGCGATGGAGACGAACACGACGGCCATGGTGCCTCCCGCTATGCCGCCGCGACGCGCAGCACCTCGCGGCCCATCCTGAGGTAGTCCCCGTCCCGCAGCTCGCGCTCCGCGTGCGGCGGGACGCGCACGAAGGTCCCGTTGGACGAGCCGAGGTCGCGCAGCCGGACGCGGCCCTCGGCCTCGACCAGCACCTCCGCGTGCGCCTGCGAGAGGTAGGCGTCGTCGCCCAGGTTCACCGCGCACCCCGTGCGGCCGATGGTGATGGACGGCCCCGCGCGAACGTGGACGCGCCCGCCGGTCGCGCCCTCGAGCCACTCCTCGAACACCACCGCCTGCCCGGGCGGCCGCGGCGAGCCGAGCCGCCGGGTGCCGTCGGGCGGTGCCGCCGGGGCTTGCGGCAGCGGGCCCGCGTAGCGCAGGAGCCGGTCGCCCACCACGAACGTGTCGCCGGGGCGCAGCGGGACCGAGAGGCCGCGGAGCCGGAGGTAGAGGCCGCCCGGCGCGCCCTCGTCGCGCACGTGGAGCCCGCCGTTCCGGTAGACGAAGGTCGCGTGCAGCGCGGCCAGACACGGGTCGTCGGGAAAGCTGATCGCCCCGGCCGCGCGGCCCGCGCCGGTGCTCTCGGCGGTGAGCTTGAAGGTGGCCCCCTCGGCGCCGGTCCCGCGCTCGAGCACCAGCTTCACCCGCCCCGGCACCACGACGCCGTAGACCTGCGTCGCCGTGCGGCCGCCCTGGAACGGGCGCGAGATGATCTGGGTGCCGCGCGAGCCGAGGGCCTGGCCGCACTTCTGGCAGAAGGAGCCGGGCCCGGCCGCCGTGCCGCAGCGCGGGCAGGTCGGGGCGAGCGGGATCGGCGTGTGGGCGAGCGGCTCCTCGGGCGGGCGCAGCGCCGCGGCCGGGATGAAGCGGGTCGCCGGGCCGCCGCCCTTCGGGAACGCGCGCACCAGCGGCGCGGTGCCCGCCTGCGCCGAGCCGGGCGGGGCGTCCCCGGGCGGTTCGAGCGCCGGCTCGGTCGTCCGTGCGTCGGGCGGGACTCCGGGCGCCGCCGTCGAGGTCGGGGTGGCGCCCGGCGACGGCGAGGCTGCAGCGAGGGTCGGGTCGGTCCCGCCGCCGAGCGGCTTCCCGCAGGCGATGCAGGTCCGGGCGCGCGGCTCGTTGTACGCGTCGCAGTCGCGGCAGACGAGACCGAGGATGCCGGTGAGCCGCCCGAGCTCCGCCTCCGCGCCGCACGCGGGGCAGCTGCTCGAGGTCAGGTCCAGCGCTCCGCCGCAGCTCTTGCACTTCACGTGGGTTCCCCCGCCGCCGAGAAGGTACCCCGCGCCCCGCACGGCGCTCAACTCTCGCGCGGAGGGGACGCCGCGCGGCTGGCGTCACCCACGCGCCGGTGGCGCTCCCTGGTGCGATGCGTTACCCCTCTTGGCAGGGCGCGGCGACGCTCGGGCTCGTCCTTGCTCCGCCGGCGCTCCAACCGATAGGCTCGTGCGACGTCCTTGCTCAGGCTCAACGACATCCTGGATCGGGTGACGACCTACCACCCGAACCCCGACCTGGACCTCATCAAGAAGGCGTACGTCTACAGCGCCAAGGTTCACCAGGGGCAGATCCGCAAGTCGGGGGAGCCGTACCTCGTCCATCCGCTCGAGGTGGCGGGCATCCTGGCCGAGCTCAAGCTCGACGAGGCCTCGGTCGTCACCGGGCTGCTCCACGACACCATCGAGGACACCCTCGCCACCAAGGAGGAGATCGTCGAGATCTTCGGCGCGGAGATCGCCGACCTCGTGGACGGCGTGACCAAGCTGTCGCAGTTCAGCGCCGCCAACACCCAGGAGGAGAAGCAGGCCGAGAACTTCCGCAAGATGGTGGTGGCGATGGCGAAGGACATTCGCGTCCTGCTCGTCAAGCTCGCCGACCGCACCCACAACATGCGGACGCTCGACCACATGAAGCCCGAGTCCCAGGAGCGGATCGCGCGCGAGACGCTCGACATCTACGCGCCGCTCGCGAACCGCCTCGGCATCCAGTGGGTGAAGACCGAGCTCGAGGAGCTCTCGTTCAAGTACCTCCGGCCGCAGGACTGGTCCGGCCTCTCGCAGCGCATCGCCGTCACCGTGCGCGAGAAGGAGAAGTTCATCGCGGAGATCGTGGACGTCATCCGCGGGAAGCTCGCCGCCCAGGGGGTCGAGGGCGACGTCACGGGGCGCGTGAAGCACGCCTACTCCGTCTGGCGGAAGATGGAGCAGCTCGACGTCGACTTCGACCAGATCCAGGACGTGATCGGCTTCCGCGTGATCGTGGACTCGGTCGCGCAGTGCTACGAGGCGCTCGGCGTGATCCACTCCTTGTGGAAGCCGGTGCCCGGCCGCTTCAAGGACTACATCGCGATCCCGAAGCCGAACCTCTACCAGTCGCTCCACACCACGGTGGTCGGGCCCAAGGGCGAGCGGATCGAGGTGCAGATCCGGACCAAGGAGATGCACCGCATCGCCGAGGAGGGCGTCGCGGCCCACTGGGCCTACAAGGAGAAGGGGCGCGACGGCAAGGCGTCGCCGCTCTCGAAGAAGGACGCGCAGAGCTTCGGCTGGCTCCGCCAGCTCGTCGAGTGGCAGCGCGATCTCGACGATCCGCGCGAGTTCCTCGAGACCGTGAAGGTGGACCTCTTCGCCGACGAGGTCTTCGTCTTCACGCCCAAGGGGGCGGTGAAGAGCCTGCCGCGCGGGGCCACGCCGGTGGACTTCGCCTACACCATCCACTCCGAGGTGGGCGAGCGCTGCGTCGGCGCCAAGGTGAACGGCAAGCTCGTCCCGCTCCGCTACAAGCTCAAGAACGGGGACACGGTCGAGATCCTCACCTCGCCCCACTCGCACCCGTCCAAGGACTGGCTCACCTTCGTCAAGACGAGCCGCGCGCAGGCCCGCATCCGCCAGTTCATCCGGCACGCCGAGCACCTGCGCTCGATGGAGATCGGCCGCGACGTCGCCGAGCGCGAGTTCCGCCGCTTCGGCCTCACGCTGAACCGGGTCCACAAGTCGGGAGACCTGGACAAGGCGGCCCAGGCGCTCGGCTACCGCGCCGCCGACGACGTGCTCGCCGCGATCGGCTACGGCAAGGTCGCCCCGACGCAGGTGCTCCAGCACCTCCTGCCTGCCGACAAGCTCGCGGCGCCCGAGACGCCCGCGGAGCCCGCGCCGACGAGCCGGCTCACGGAGCTCTTCCGCAAGGTGGCGCGGCTGCCCGCCGGCGGCGTGCGGATCAACGGCATCGAGGACGTCCTCGTCCGGTACGGCCGCTGCTGCAACCCGGTGCCCGGCGACGCCATCGTCGGGTTCATCACGCGCGGGCGCGGCGTCACGGTCCACACCACCGCCTGCGACAAGGTGATCGGGATCGATCCCGAGCGGCGCGTCGACGTCGCCTGGGACGTGAAGACCGACGTGCGCCGCCCCGTGTCGCTGCGGGTCATCTCGTCCGACCGGCCCGGCATCCTCGCCGCGATCTCCCAGACCATCAGCGCGGCGGGGCTCAACATCTCGCAGGCCTCGTGCCGGACCACGCCGGGCGAGCGCGCGGTGAACGACTTCGAGGTCACCATCGCCGACCTGAAGGAGCTCAACGCCGTGATGCGCTCCATCGAGCGGATCGAGGGCGTGCAGTCGGTGCAGCGGACCTGACGGACGGTGCGGCCTCATCCGGGCGCCGGCCCGCGGGGCGTGCCCGGGGTAGAGTCGGGGCCCCCGATCCCCGGAGGCCGCCCCGATGAAGACCCCGCTCTCAACCTCCGCCGCGCCGAAGGCCATCGGCCCGTACAGCCAGGGCATCGAGGCGCGCGTCGCGCGCACGCTCTGGCTCTCCGGGCAGATCCCGCTCGACCCCGTCACGGGCGAGCTCGTGAAGGGGAACATCCAGGAGGAGACGGCGCGCGTGATGGAGAACCTGCGCGCGGTGCTCGCCTCGGGCGGCGCCGGCTTCGAGCACGTCGTGAAGTGCACGATCTTCCTCGCCGACCTCGGCGACTTCGCGGCGGTCAACGAGGTCTACGGCCGCTACTTCCCGAAGGATCCGCCGGCGCGCGCCACGGTCCAGGTCGCCGCGCTGCCGCGAGGCGCGCGCGTCGAGATCGACGCCGTCGCGGTCCTCGACTAGGCCGCACGACGGCCGAGCGGTCCGGCGCGGCGCCCCCGCGGCGCACCTTGCGCTCGTGATCCCGCGCGCTTGAAGGGCGGCACGCCCTTCGCTTTCCGTGACGCCGTTCACGGAAAGCGAGGGTTCCATGTCGCGTGTCCAGGGCGGGTCGCCGTTCGGTCCCAGCGTCGTCGCCGAGCGCTCCTCCTACGACCCCGCCGTCACGGACCTCCTCTGGCACGGCTGGCTGCCGTTCTTCCGCATCGAGGGGCGGACCCCGGACGAGCGCGCGAGGGCGCATGGCGTGAACGTCGCGAACCGGCGCCTCGGCGTCGAGGCATACGCGGGCTTTCTCGATCGATGGGTGAAGGCCGCCCGGGGCTGCAGCACCGAGGACGAGGTCATCGCGCTCGGCCGGCCGGTCCTGCCGAGGTTCCCGAAGGAGCCGGGCGCCCGCGAGAGCGAGCGCAAGGACCTCGACGCCGTCGACGAGGACTGCACGCACCTGCTGCGCGAGGCGCTCGGCGAGGTGGGGCGCATCCGCGCGCGCCTCGCGGACCGCCGGGCGCCGCTCGACGTCCGGCTCGAGGCCAGGGTGGGGCTGAAGGTGGAGACCGGCACCGGAAGCTGCAGCCTCGGCGCGTCGCTCGCGGGTGGGGTGGAGGCGGGCTGCCGCGCGCCGGCCGGCGGCGTGGTCGGGCTCGGCCGAGACGGGACCGCGAGCCGCACGATCGCCGCGGGGCCCGCGAGCGTGACCTTCGGCGCCGACCGCATCGAGTCGGTCGAGCTCTCGCACGGCCCGGCCTACGTCCGCTCGGGCGCCGACGTCGCGGCGGCGGGGATCGGCGGCCAGCGCGCGCTCGGCGCGGGCCGTCCGGTCAAGGTGAGCGCGGAGGCGCGGGTCGGCGTCGAGGTCCAGCTCCTCGACGCCGAGACCGTCCGCCGCGCGCTGTCGAACGAGGACTTCTGGGCGAAGAAGCGCTGACCATCGAGGAGGAAGCCATGAACCGCATGTCCGTCGTCGCCGTGCTGCTCTCGTCGTTCGCCGTCGCCTGTGCTCCCGACGAGCACGGGGATCTCCGCTCCCGGGTGAGCGTCCAGCGGGACGCCGGCGAGACCCGTATCACCTTCAGCGGCGTCGGCGTGGGGACCGGGGTCGAGGACGCGCAGCGCGCGTTCGCCGGCGCGCTCGACCCGATGCTGAGCGGCTCCGTGCTCGTCTGGCAGGAGGAGGCCGACTACGGGACGCGGCTCGATCTCCTCTACTCCTTCGACCCGGACGCCGGCACGATCGCGCAGCTCGTGTTCGTCTACACGGGGAACCGGGTCGCGATCGGCAAGGTGCACGAGCGGTGGATCGAGGCGCTCGGGCTCGGGCCGGACGCGTGTGGTGACCGCGGGTGCTACTGGGACGACGGCGAGGCGAGGGTCGCGTCGACCCGCCGGGACACCACCTGGTACGGCAAGGCGACGCTCACGGTGACGCTCGACCGGTAGCGACGGCATCGCCCTCCGCTCGAGCACGGAGCGGGGGGCGACGCTCGGTCCGTTCGACCCGCGCGGCTAGGGCTCGAAGTACTCGAACTCCTTGCCCGCGTAGTTCCGGAACACCCACTTCTTCCCCTCGTGCGAGAGGACGTACTGCGGCTGGACCGGGATCTTCCCGCCGCCGTTCGGCGCGTCCACCACGAAGTGCGGGACGGCGAGGCCGCTCGTGTGGCCGCGCAGGTGCTCGATGATCTGGATGCCCGTCTCGACCGGCGTCCGGAAGTGGCTGATGCCCCTCGAGAGGTCGCACTGGTAGATGTAGTAGGGCCGGATCCGCATGAGCAGGAGCTTGTGGTTCAGCTCCTTCACGGTCTGCGGGACGTCGTTCACGCCCTTGAGCAGCACCATCTGGTTGCCGAGGACGCAGCCCGCGTCCGCCAGCCGGCGCGCCGCCTCGAACGCCTCGGCGGTGCACTCCTTCGGATGGTTGAAGTGCGTGTTCACGTAGACCGGGTGGTGCTTGCGGAGCATGTGGACGAAGTCGTCCGTCACCCGCTGCGGCAGGGTCACGAGGTTGCGCGTGCCGAGCCGGAAGATCTCGATGTGCGGGATGGCCCGGAGACGGCCGAGGATGTAGTCGAGCCGCTCGTCGGAGAGCGAGAGCGGGTCGCCGCCCGAGACCACCACGTCGCGGATCTCCGGGTGCGCCGCGATGTAGCCGAGCGAGTCCTCGATCTGGCGCTTGGCCGCGGCGCTCGTCGGGTCCGAGACCTTCCGCTTGCGCGTGCAGTGGCGGCAGTACACCGGACAGTTGTGCGTCGTGTAGAAGAGCACCCGGTCCGGATAGCGGTGCGTGATGCCCGGCACCGGCATGTCCCGCTCCTCGGCGAGCGGGTCCTCGAGGTCGGCCGGGGCGATGGTGAGCTCGCCCATCGTCGGCACCGACTGGAGCCGGATCGGACAGGTCGGGTCGTCGGGGTCCATGAGCGCCGCGTAGTACGGCGTGATCCCCATGTGGAACTCCGCGTCGGTCTCGACGACCGCGCGGCGCTCCTCCTCCGAGAGCCGGATCACCTTCTCGAGCTGGTCGAGCCGGGTCACGCGCTCGCGCTGCTGCCAGTGCCAGTCGTTCCACAGCGCGTCGGAGACGCCGCTCCAGACGGAGCGCGAGCCAGGCGAGAAGCGGGAGGTCACGGCTCGCACCGGGCGCACGCCGTCCCCTGGAGGCGCGTGCGGGAGCTTGCGGTCGGCGGTGCCGGCGCCTGGCGCCGGCCGCTCGGCCGCCGCCGGCAGCACCGTCAGCTGCTCACCCGGTTCAGGTAGGAGGGTCGCCATGTCGAGAGGCTCCGGGCGGGCGGCGTGTCCTCGCCGCTCGCCGTCATTGATTAACACTCGTCCGCCCCCCTGACACGCCGGTTTGACTTCGGGGATCCGGGCCGCTAGCTTCCGCGGGCTTCATGCAGCCCTGGCAGGATCTCTTCCCCGGCGTCGCCGAGGCCGACTGGCGCGACTGGCGCTGGCAGCACCGGAACGCGCTCCGCACCGCCGAGGCGCTGCAGGCGGTCGCCGACCTCACCGACGGGGAGCGGCGCGGTCTCGCGCTCGTGTCGGGGCGCTCGCGCGTGGCGGTGACGCCCTACTACGCGAGCCTCTTCGACCGCCGCCACGCCTCCTGCCCGGTGCGGATGCAGTCCATCCCCTCGCCGGCCGAGCTCGAGGAGACGCCCGGGGACCTCCGCGACCCGATCGGCGAGGAGCGCCACCGCCCGGCGCGGGCCATCGTCCACAAGTACCCGGACCGCGCCCTCTTCCTGGCGGTCGACCGCTGCGCCGTCTACTGCCGCCACTGCACGCGGCGCCGGATCACCTTCGGCGACGACCCGGGCTTCGACCGGGAGGCGATCGAGGAGGGGCTCGCCTGGGTGCGCGCCCACCGCGAGGTGCGGGACGTGATCGTCTCGGGGGGCGATCCCCTCGTGCTCTCCGACGAGCGGCTGGATCGGATCCTGGGCGGGCTCAGGGCCATCCCCCACGTGCAGCTCCTCCGGGTCGCGACGCGCGCTCCGGTCACCTGCCCGATGCGCGTCACGCCGGCCCTCGCGGCGATGCTCCGCCGCCACGCGCCGCTCTTCGTCGTCACCCACTTCAACCATCCGAAGGAGTGCACGCCCGACGCGCGCGCCGCCTGCGAGACGCTGGTCGACCACGGCGTGCCGGTCGAGAACCAGTCGGTGCTCCTGCGGGGCGTGAACTCCTCGGCCCGCACCCTCGTCGACCTGAACGAGCGGCTGCTCACCTTCCGCGTCCGCCCGTACTACCTGCACCAGGGCGACCTCGCCGAGGGCACGGGCCACCTGCGCACGCCGCTCGCCGCGGGGGTGGCGATCCTCGCGGAGATGCGCGGACGCACGAGCGGGCTCGCCATCCCGCACCTCGCGGTGGACCTGCCGGGCGGCGGGGGGAAGGTGACCCTCGCGCCGCGCTTCGAGCTCGAGCGGGAGGGCGACGCCCAGGCCTTCCGCAACTGGCGCGGCGAGCGGTACGTCTACCCGGATGCGGCGGACCACGACGTGAGCTGCCCGTACGACGCCATCTACTACGGGTGAATCACCTCGGGTCGGCCGGGGCGGACGGCGCGGGCGCGACCCTGCGGCGCCGCGCGCGCCAGAACTCGACGAGGCCCGGCAGGATCGAGACGAGCACCACGACCACGATCACCTTCTCGATGTGCCGCTCGAGGTGGGGGATGGTGTTGCCGAGCCCGTAGCCGAGGAGCGTCATCGAGAGCACCCACGCGGCGGCGCCGACGACGTTGTAGGAGGCGAACTTCCGGTAGCTCATCTGCGCGACGCCGGCGACCACCGGGACGAAGGTCCGCACGAGCGGCATGAAGCGGGCGATGATGATCGCCTTGCCGCCGTGCTTCTCGTAGAAGGCGTGGGCGGCGAGCAGGTGCTCCGGCCTGAAGAAGCGCGAGCGGGGCCGGTTGAAGATGTGCGGCCCGGCCCGCGCGCCGATGGTGTAGCTCACCGCGTCGCCCAGGACGGCGGTGGGGACGAGCAGCAGGTTGAGCGCCCAGATGGAGAGGTCGCCCTTCGCCGCGTACACTCCGGCCATCACGAGCAGCGAGTCGCCCGGCAGGAAGAAGACGAGCGCGCCGGTCTCGAGGAAGACGATGACGGCGAGGGCCGGGTACCCGCCCCAGCGGATCAGCTCGCCCGGGTCGCGGATGAGGTCGATGAACCAGCGGATGATCTCCACCGGGCACGTATACACACCGGCCGCGCCGCACGCCAAGCGCGGCGCCCGGCGCCCGCTCGCCCGGACGGCGCCGGCGCAGGGCGCGGGGCTCGGGCGCGCGGGCGCCCGCCTGGTCGCCACGCTGCTCGCGGTGGCGGGCCTCGCCGGCGGCGCGCGCGCCGAGGAGCACGTCCGGGTCCGCCTGCAGGCGAACCCCGAGCGGATCGAGGAGCTGCGGCTCGAGGACTACGTCGCGGGGGTCGTCTCGGGCGAGATGCCGGGGACGTTCCCGGCGGAGGCGCTGAAGGCGCAGGCGGTGGCGGCGCGGAGCTACGCGCTCACGCGCCGGATCGCGGCGCTCGCGGCGGGCCGCCGCTGGGACATCTCGACGGGCGTCCTCGCGCAGGTGTTCCACCGCGGGAGGCCGTCGAGGGCGGCGCGGGCGGCCACGCTGGCGACCGCCGGCGAGGTGCTCGCGCTCGGCATGGTGCCGGTGGAGGCGTACTTCCACGCGGTCTGCGGAGGGACCACCGAGGCGGGCGACGCCGCGCTCGGCCGCGACCTGCCCTACCTCGCGCCGGCCACGTGCGGGCGCTGCGACGATGCGCCGGGGGCGCGGTGGTCGGCGCGGGTCGGCGCGGGGGAGCTCGGGCGGCTCGCCGGCCTCGGCCGCCCGGCGAACGGCGTCCGGGTCGTCGAGTGGAGCGCCACCGGCCGCGCGGCGCGGGTGGAGGTGGCCGCGGGCGACCGCAGGGTGTCGCTCGCGGGTGCGGACCTCCGGCGGCGGCTCGGCTGGTCGCGGCTGCCGTCGCTCCGGTTCGAGGTGCGCGCGGAGGGCGCCGAGCTCGTCTTCGACGGGCGCGGGCGTGGCCACGGGGCAGGGCTGTGCCAGTGGGGCGCCGCGGGCCTGGCGCGGGAGGGGAAGGGGTACAAGGAGATCCTGGCGCATTACTACCCGGGCACCGAGGTGGTCGCGATGTACTGACGCACCCGGACCTCGACGCGATCACGACCCCGACCGACCCCGACGAAGCGACGGCACGTGAACCTCTCCGACTTCGACTACGCGCTCCCCGACGAGCTCATCGCCCAGGAGCCCGTCACCCCGCGCGACGCCTCGCGCCTCCTCGTGCTGCCCGCCGCGGGCGGCACGGCGCACCGGCGGTTCGCCGAGCTGCCCGCGCTGCTGCGGCCCGGCGACCTGCTCGTCTTCAACGACACGAAGGTGATCCCCGCCCGGCTGGTCGGGACGAAGCCGTCGGGCGGCAAGGTCGAGCTCCTCCTCTGCGAGCCGCTCGAGGGCGGCCTCGGCCGGCGCTGGCGCGCGCTCGGCCAGGCGTCGAAGCCCATCCGCGCCGGGGCGGTGCTCTCGTTCGACGGGCTGAGCGCCGAGGTGGAGGCCGCGGAGGGGGAGGGGTTCTACGTCGTGCGGCTCGACCGCGAGGGCGAGGCCCTCGAGGCGGCGCTCGCGCGCGCCGGCCGCGTCCCGCTGCCGCCGTACATCCGGCGGGCGGCCTCGGAGGAGGACCGCGGGCGGTACCAGACCGTCTGGGCGCGCGCGCCCGGGAGCGCGGCGGCGCCGACCGCCGGGCTCCACTTCACGGAGGGGCTCCTCGCCGCGCTCGACGCGCGCGGCGTCCGGCGAGCCGCGGTCACGCTCCACGTCGGCCCCGGCACCTTCCTCCCGGTGCGCGGCGACCGCGTCGAGGGGCACACGATGCACGCGGAGCGGTACGAGGTGACCGAGGCCGCGGCCGCCGAGATCGCGGCGAGCCGCGCGCGCGGGGGACGGGTGGTGGCGGTCGGGACCACCACGGTTCGGACGCTCGAGAGCGCTTGGGACGGGACGCGGGTCGCCGCCGGCTCGGGCCGGACGGCGCTCTTCGTCCGGCCGGGTCACGTCTTCGGAGCGGTGGACGCGCTCGTCACGAACTTCCACCTGCCGAGGTCCACCTTGCTCATGCTCGTGTGCGCCTTCGGCGGGACGCCGCGGGTGCTCGGCGCCTACGCCGCCGCCGTCGCCGCCCGGTATCGCTTCTTCAGCTACGGCGACGCCATGCTGCTCGAGCGCGCCGGGTGACCCTCGACGGCCGGTCCGGGTCCGCCGGGTGCGTATGGTAGAATCCGGGTCCCAACCCGGAGAGGAGCCGTTGCACAGCGTTTCGGTCACCCTCGAGCCCGCGCAGTTCCTCGCGGGGTACCGGCCGGAGGCCCGCTGCCTCTTCCTGCCCGCGCTGTCGGAGTCGCGCGTCGGCGAGGACGTGGCCGTGCGGGTCGGGATCTACGGGCACACCATCCGGGCGACGCTGTTCGGGCGGATCTCCCTGGTCCGGCGCATCGGGCGTCCGGCCCTCCCCCCCGGCATCGAGATCCAGCTCGACCGCGCGAGCCAGGCGGCGGCGGGCTTCCTCGCGATGGCCGCCCGCGGCGAGCAGGTGAGCTTCCGCGAGCGGACGCCGCGGTTCGCGGTGGAGCGGCCGCTCGTCGTCGAGCACGCCGGGAGCGCCTTCGAGGCGCTCACCGTGAACGTGTCCGAGGGCGGCTGCGCGGTGCGCTGGCCCGGGCAGCTCCCGCTCGTCGGGGACGTCGTGAGCGTGAAGCTCGGGCGCGGCCTGTTCGCCCCCACCGCGCGGGCGATCGTCTGCTGGAACCAGCCGGGCGGCGCGGTCGAGCGGAGCGTCGGGCTGCGGGTGGTGATCGAGGGGCGTGCGGGCCGGGCGTGGCGCGCGCTCGTCGCGACCATCGCGCGCACGGGCGCCCGCGCGGCTTGACACCTCGCGCGGCGCGGGTGACACCCGCCCCGTGCTCCGCTTCGAGCTGCTCGCCACGGACGGCGCCGCGCGCCGCGGCCGCCTCCACACGCCGCACGGCGCGATCGAGACGCCGGTCTTCATGCCGGTCGGCACCGCCGCGACCGTGAAGACGCTGGAGCCGCGCGACCTCGTGGCGCTCGGCGCGCGGATCGTGCTCGGCAACACGTACCACCTGTTCCTGCGCCCCGGGCACGAGCGGATCGCGCGGCTGGGCGGGCTGCACCGCTTCATGAGCTGGGACGGCGCGCTCCTCACCGACTCGGGCGGCTTCCAGGTCTTCAGCCTGGGCGAGAAGGGCGCGCCGGGGCGGGAAAGGAGCGGCCCCGGGCTCGTGGAGATCGCGGAGGAGGGCGTCACCTTCCGCAGCCACCTCGACGGCTCGCGCCACTTCCTCTCGCCCGAGCGCGCCATCGAGGTGCAGGAGGCGCTCGGCGCCGACGTCATCATGGCGTTCGACGAGTGCCCGCCCGCGCTCGCCGATCGCGCCTACCACGAGACCTCGCTCGCGCGGACCCAGCGGTGGCTCGTCCGCTGCCGGGAGGCGTGGCGGCGGCTCGAGGACGAGAAGGCGTCGGCCGCGGACGGCCGGACGCCGTGCGCGCTCTTCGGCATCGCCCAGGGCGGCCTCCACGCAGACCTGCGCGCGCGCGCCATCGACGACGCCGCGGCGCTGGACCTGCCCGGCTACGCGCTCGGCGGCTACGCGGTGGGGGAGGCGCCGGCGCAGATGTGGGAGGGCGTCGCGCGCGACGCGCCGCTGCTGCCGGCCGGCAAGCCGCGCTACCTGATGGGCGTCGGCACCCCGGAGGATCTGCTCGCGGGCATCGCGGCGGGCGTGGACATGTTCGACTGCGTCCTGCCGACCCGCACCGCGCGCAACGGCCTCCTCTTCACGAGCGAGGGGAAGCTCGTCATCCGCAACGCGGCCTACGCCGACGACGCGCGCCCGCCGGATCCGGCGTGCGGGTGCTACACCTGCCGTACGTTCACCCGCGCCTACCTCCGCCACCTCTTCAAGTCGGGGGAGATCCTCGGGCTCCGGCTCAACACCCTGCACAACCTGCACTTCTACCTCTCGCTCCTCGCCGACGCGCGGGCGGCCATCGCGGAAGGTCGCTTCGAGGCCTTCCGCGCCGCCCGGCTGGCGGCCTGGCGAGCGCCCCCTGAACAGTAGACGCGCGGGAGGAATCGCGCTAAAAGACGGCGCTTTTCCGTCCCCCGGTCGTTCGCAGCGGAGCCTGAATGGACCCCGTCATCAACGCGTTCTTCTCGCAGACCGCACCGGAGGCGCAGAACCCCGTCGTGGCGTTCCTGCCCTTCATCCTCATCGCGGTCGTGTTCTACTTCGTCTTCTTCCGCCCCCAGCAGAAGCAGGCGAAGCAGCACCAGTCGTTCCTCGGCTCCCTCAAGAAGGGTGACGAGGTGCTCACGCAGGGCGGGATCGTCGGCACCGTCCACCTCGTCGAGGACCGGACGATCACCCTCGACGTGGGTGGCGGGACGAAGCTCCGGATCCTCAAGGCACAGGTGGCGGGCCCCTGGAAGGCGGTCGAGGCCCAGCCGGTGAAGGCGGAGGCGAAGAAGTGATGGAACGGTCCTGGTACTGGCGCGTCGGCCTGGTCGTCGCGGTCGCGCTCTATTCCGTCTACCAGCTCGTCCCGAGCTGGTTCTACTTCGCGCTGCCGCCCGAGCAGCGCGCCACCGACGTCTACGACCAGTCGGTGCCGGAGTGGGCGCCGGACGCGAAGAAGCACCTCAACCTCGGCCTCGACCTGCAGGGCGGCATCCACCTCGCCATGGGCGTGGACGTCGACCGCGCGGTGAAGGCCAAGGTCGCGCGGCGCGCCGACGAGCTCGCCGACTTCCTGCGCACGAAGAGCGTGCCGTTCGAGTCGATCCAGCTGGCCGGCGACGGCCGGCGCGTCGAGGTGCGGAGCGCGGCGCCCGACCAGGTCGAGGCCGCGGTGCTCGACGGCTACGGGCAGGAGATGTTCACGCCGGGCGGATCGCCGCAGGGCGCGATCCAGTTCGCCTTCCGCGACGACGTCCTGCGCGACTTCCAGGCGAAGGCGGTGGAGCAGGCGGAGAAGACCATCCGCAACCGCGTCGACAAGTGGGGCGTCACCGAGCCCGACATCAAGCGCAAGGCCAACAACCAGATCCAGATCCAGCTCCCCGGCTTCAAGGATCCGGAGAAGGCCAAGGAGCTGCTCGGCCGCACCGCGCAGCTCGAGTTCAAGATCACCGACGACGACAACGCGGCGCTCGATCCGCTGCGCGCCGAGCTCCCGGCCTGCCCGGGGACGCGCAGCCTCGACCTCCCGCTCCCCGAGGGCGGCTGCTGGACGGCGGAGTCGATCTCGCTGCCGGGCGGCTCGTCGCGCTCGGTGACGATGCTCGTCGCGAACACCCGGCCGGAGCTCGAGAAGCTCATCCAGGAGAAGGCGCTGCCGCTCCTCGACGCGCAGAAGAACACGGTCGGCATCGGCGAGGAGACGATGGGCCAGGCGCCGGTGCGGCAGGGCTACTACCGGACCTACCTCCTGCGCGCGAAGACCGAGCTGACGGGCGACTACATCGCCGACGCGCGGGCCGCGGTGGACCAGTCGCAGCAGTTCGGGCAGCAGGGCCGCCCGCTCGTGGAGTTCCAGATGTCGGCGGAGGGCGGCCGGCTGATGGAGAAGCTCACCACCGAGAACATGGGCCGCCGCATGGCGACCGTGCTCGACGACAAGGTCGAGACCGCGCCCTACATCCAGGGCACGATCTCCACCCGCGGCCAGATCACCCTCGGCACGGGCCGCTCGCCGCAGGAGATGTTCGAGGAGGCGAACGAGATCGCGCTCGTGCTCAAGGCCGGCGCGCTCCCCGCCCCGGTGACCATCTCCGAGGAGCGGACCGTCGGCGCCACCCTCGGGCCGGAGCTGGTGCGCAAGGGGACGATCGCCGCGCTCGTCGGCCTCGTGCTCGTGCTCATCTTCATGATCGCCTACTACCGCGCCTCCGGCCTCATCGCCGACGTCGCGCTCGTGCTGAACGGGCTCCTCGTCCTCGCCATCATGGCGATGATCGGCTCGACCCTCACGCTGCCCGGCATCGCGGGCTTCGTGCTCACGCTCGGCATGGCGGTGGACGCGAACGTGCTCATCAACGAGCGCATCCGCGAGGAGATGCGCGGGGGACGCACCGTGAAGCAGTCGGTCCAGCTCGGCTACGACCGGGTGTTCTGGACCATCTTCGACTCCCACGTCACGACCCTCGTCGCGGCGGTGGTCCTCATGCAGTACGGGTCCGGGCCGGTGCGCGGGTTCGCGGTGACGCTCGCCATCGGCCTCGTCGCCTCGATGTTCACGTCCATCGTCGTGACCCGGGTCATCATGGAGTACTTCACGCGCCACGAGACGGCGCGCCTGAGCGTGTAGCGATGCAATTCAAGACCTTCGACATCGTCCCCCACGGCACGAAGTACGACTTCGTGGGGAAGCGCCGCATCGCGGTGACGCTCTCCGTCGTCGCGAACGTGGCGGTCGTCCTCTGGGCCATCTTCTCCGGCATCAACTTCGGCGTGGACTTCGCCGGCGGCACCGAGATGGAGGTGAAGTTCGCCAAGGCCGTCGATCCCGCCGAGATCCGCAAGGCCATCGGGGACCTCGGGTTCGAGGACGCCTCCGTCCAGACCTACGGCGACGCCTCCGAGAACTCCTTCCTCATCCGCGTCGGCCGCATCGCGCTCATGAGCGAGGCGGACGTGAAGCGGGTGGTGGACGCCGTCCAGGCCCGCTACCCGATCCAGGGGTGGAGCTTCAACCCGGAGATCGGCGACAAGATCGACTTCCAGTTCCAGGCCCAGCCGCCCTCGACGCAGGCGCTGCAGGCGGCCGTGGAAGGGGCGGGCATCCGGGTGCGCGAGGTGCGCGAGGAGCAGGGGCTCAGCGCCGGGACGCGCTCCTTCGCGGTGATCACCCAGGGCATCCGCGAGAAGGTGGAGCGCGACCTCGGCGCCCGCTTCGCGGACGCGAGCCCGGAGGTCCGGCGCGTCGAGTTCGTCGGCCCCGCCGTCGGCCGCGAGCTCCGCAACCAGGGGTTCAAGGCGATCCTCTACGCGATGGCGCTCATCGTCGTGTACGTCGGCCTGCGCTTCGACTTCCGCTTCAGCCCGGGCGTCATCATCGCCCTGATCCACGACGCCATCATCACGCTCGGCTACTTCGCCTTCACCGGCCGCGAGTTCAACCTCACGTCCATCGCGGTCATCCTCACGGTGGTCGGCTACTCGGTGAACGACACGGTGGTGGTCTACGACCGGATCCGGGAGAACCAGGCCAAGTACAAGGGCAAGGGGCTCGCCGAGATCGTCAACCTCTCGCTCAACGAGGTCCTCGGCCGGACGTTCCTCACCTCGTTCGCGACGGCGCTCTCGCTCGTCGGCCTCCTCGTCTACGGCGTCGGGACCATCTTCGACTTCTCGATGGCGATGCTGTTCGGCATCGTCTCGGGCACCTACTCGACCTGGTTCATCGCCGGCCCGATGACCATCTGGCTCGAGGAGCGCGCGGCGAAGAAGAAGGCGCGGCCCGCCGCGCCCGCGCCGGCGCCCGCCGCCGGCCGCGCGGCCCAGAAGTAGCCCCGCCGCGAGCGACCGGATGACGTGAGAGGGCCGCGGCGACGCGGCCCTCTCGCTTTCTGGCCCGCGCCGGGCTGCTCCACGGCGGGGGTCCCATCCCGGAAGGTTGCGGAGGGAGCGGGGCAGGGGCATGAATCCGGCGCTGCACGAAACGTCATCCCGGGAACCCCATGCCCCGACCGCCTCCGGCGCTCGCCGCCGTCCTCGCCTCCGCGCTCCTCGCCGGCTGCCCCGGGGGGAGCGATTCGAGCGGGCCGCCCCCGCCCACCACGTTCGCGGCGAGCGGCATCATCAGCGCGGCCGCCGGCCAGGTGATCGACTCCGACACGAACGACACCCGGGACGTCCCGAAGGTGCAGAACGACTCGCTCGCCACGGCCCAGGCGGTGCCGGGCTCCGCCACCATCGGCGGCTGGGTGGCCGAACCCGCCGACCCGATCGACGCGTTCCGCACGCAGCTCGGCGCCGGGCAGTCGGCGGTGCTCGAGATCGCGGACGCGGGGGCGGACCTCGACCTGTGCCTCTACCGCGTCATCGACCCCGGGAGCCCTGTGGCCTGCTCCGAGGACCCGGTGGCGCCCCAGGAGACGGTCACCGCGCCCGAGGCGGGCGAGTACTTCGTGGTCGTCGAGGCCGTCACGCTCGCGAGCAACTACGTCCTCACGCTGGGCGTGAACGCCGCGGGTCTGACCGCATCGGCCGGCGCGGCGCCCGGCGCGACGCCGCGCGGCGAGTTCGTGCCGGGCGAGGTGCTGGTCCGCTTTCGCGACGGCGCGCTCGGGCCGGCCCGGGCTGCGCCGGGCGACGAGCTCCGCGCGCGCGCGCGGTCCCTCGGCATGGAGCCGCTCGGCGGGGCCGTCCGCGGCCGGCCGGCGCTGCTCGGCCTGGGCGCGACGCCCGAGGCGCGCCGCCGCGCGCTCGCCACGCTCGGCGTCGACCCCCCGCTCCCCTGGAGCTTCGGCGCGCCGCTCGACGCCCTCGAGGCGGCCCGGCGCGACACGCTCCGCGCGGTGAAGGCGCTCCGCGCCCGCCCGGACGTCGCGAGCGCCGATCCCAACTTCGTGTTCCAGCCGTCGCTCGTGCCGACGAACCAGTACTACCCGCTGCAGTGGCACTACCCCCTCATCAACCTGCCGCAGGCCTGGGATCTGGAGACCGGCGTCGCGAGCGTGGTGGTGGCGGTGATCGACACGGGCGTGGTCCTCGACCACCCCGACTTCGCGGGCCGCGCGCAGCTCGTCCCCGGGTACGACTTCATCTCGGACGCGGCGCGGGCGAACGACGGCGACGGGCTCGACGCGAACCCGGACGATCCCGGGGACGAGGCGTCGCTCGGCTCGAGCTCCTGGCACGGAACGCACGTCACCGGCACCGTGGTGGCCGCATGGAAGGACGGCCAGGGGGCCGCGGGCGTCGCGCCGGGCGCGCGGGTCATGCCGCTGCGGGCGCTCGGCATCGGCGGAGGCACCTCGGCGGACATCATCGAGGCGATCCGGTTCGCGGCGGGGCTCTCGAACGCGTCGGGGACCCCGCCCACGACCAAAGCCGCCGTGGTGAACCTCTCGCTCGGCTGCCTCGACTGCTTCTCGGCCACGGAGCAGGCGGTCTACCAGGACATCCGGAACGCGGGCGTGATCGTGGTCGCCGCCGCGGGCAACGAGAACTCGACGCTGCTCGGCTACCCGGCCTCGTACGACGGCGTCGTGTCGGTGAGTGCCGTGGACCTGACGCTCGCGCGCGCGCCGTACTCGAACCACAACGCGAGCGTGGACGTGGCGGCGCCGGGCGGAAACACCGGCGCGAACCTCAACGGGGATGCCTATCCGGACGGCGTGCTCTCGGCCGTGGTCGACGGCACGCGCAGCGCGGACTGGGCCTTCTACCAGGGCACCTCCATGGCCTCGCCGCACGTCGCGGGCGTGGTGGCGCTCATGAAGTCGGTCTGCGACACGCTGTCGCCGGAGCAGCTCGACGCGATCCTCGCGGCCGGCGGGATGACGCGGGACATCGGCGCCGCGGGGCGCGACGACGCGTTCGGCTACGGCCTCGTGGACGCGCTCGAGGCGGTTCAGTCGGCGAACGCGCAGTGCGGGGTGCCGCCTCCGGCGGGCGTAGAGGCGACCCCGCTCCGGCTCGACTTCGGCTCCACCGAGACGACCCTCTCGCTCACCGTCACGCAGACCGGCGCGGCGACGCCGCTCACGATCACGCAGGCGACCCTTCCCGCGGGCGCCTGGCTCGCGGCGACGCCGGCCGCCGGGAACGCCAATGGCTTCGGGGCCTACACGGTGACCGTGAACCGCACCGGGCTCGCCGACGGGCGCTACTCGGGGGTGGTCCGGTTCACGCGCAGCGACGATCCCGACGCGGTGGTGGACGTGCCGGTGCTGATGCAGGTGGGGGCCCCGACCGGCGTCGGCGACGCGGGCTATCTCTACGTGCTCCTGCTCGACGCGCAGTTCGAGCCGCTCGCCCAGCTCGAGCCGGGGAACGGCCCCGGCGGAGGCCACTACCCGTACTCCTTCACGGGCGTCCCGGCCGGCAGCTACTTCATCGTGGCGGGCACCGACTCCGACAACGACGACGCCATCTGCGACGAGGGCGAGGTCTGCGGGATGTGGCCGACGCTCGGCGTGCCGACGCGGATCGAGCTCGAGGCCGACCGGCCGGGGCTCGACTTCGGCGTGGGGCTCGACGTCGGGCTGGGCGGCGCCGCTCCGTCGATGAGCGGCGCCCGCGGCTTCAAGCGGCTCCCGGCCGCGAAGACGATCGGAGGCCGGCCGTGAGCGCGGCGAGGCTTCCGGCGCGGTGGCGCGCGGCGGGGCTCGGTGCGGTCGCGGTCTCGCTGCTCGGCGGCGCGGAGGGCGGCTGCAGGGCGGACCGCGAGGTGCCGGTGCAGGTGGTCCGTGCCGGGGCGCAGTGCGGTGGCGAGGGGGAGGGGATCTCGGCCCGCGTGATCCACTCGGCGGAGGAGCTCCGGGCGGCGTTCCCCGCGCTGCTCGGCGTCGAGTCCGGCGAGGAGGCCACCGAGCCGGACCTCGCGCGCGAGCTCGTGCTGCTCGTGTCCGCGGGGCGGCGGCCGACGGCCGGCCACGCGGTGGAGCTCGCCCGGCCCACCGCGCCGGTGAAGGGGAACGTCGCCGCGGTCCAGGTGCGCCTGCGCGCGCCGGCTCCGGAGGCGATGACCGCGCAGGTGGTGACGAGCCCGTGCCTCGTGGTGAAGCTCCTTCGCGAGGGGATCACCGAGGTGAAGGTCGCGGACGAGCAGAAGAAGGTCGTGGCCTCGGTGGCGGTCCGCTAGGCCGTCCGGGGCACGGGCTTTACATCCCCTGCGCGGCCGTGGTCCGCTCGCCGCGATGATCCGCCCACGCGCCACCGCGGTGGGCCGCGCCGCCTCGGATCCCGGCTGCGCCGGCTGCCCGCAGATGGGGACGTTCCGCGCGCTGCGGCGCGCCGGGCTCGCGGTGCAGGGCGGGCTCGCCTGCGACGCCGCGGCAGCCGACCCGCTCGCGCCCGCCACGGGCCGCTGGGCCGCCGTCGCCGGGGTGGGCGAGGCGCTCCGCCGCGGCCCGGCCGCCCTGCTCGACGAGGCCGCCCGCGCCGGCGCTCGCGCGGTGGTGCTGACCGGCCCGCCCGGCGCGCGCGCCGCCCGCCTCCGCGGCGCCCTCGCCGCGGCCGGCGCCCGTGTCCTCGAGCTCGACCCCGCGCGCGTGCGGGCGGCGGAGGAGGCCGTCGCGCGGGCGGTGGCCGAGCCCGGCGCCGCGCTCGTGGCGCTCGCCGCATGCCCCCGCGGCCGGCCGCGAGGGGCGCCGGTGGCGATCGACGGCCGCCGCTGCAACCGCTGCGGCGCGTGCCTCTCGCTCGCGTGCCCCGCGATCGGCGACCCGGGCGGCGAGGCGCTCGAGGTGGACCCGTCGGTGTGCAGCGGCTGCGGCCTGTGCGCGCCGCTGTGCAGGGCCGGGGCGATCGCGGTGGCGCCGCGGTAG
>Ga0184637_10000908_pt1 | contig 20986 bp, 15 predicted proteins | sample PLM3_127_b2_FD_133143 | JGI IMG/M metagenome (GOLD analysis project Ga0184637, IMG submission 133143) | Groundwater sediment microbial communities from an aquifer in East River, Colorado, USA - PLM3_127_b2 | ecosystem: Environmental > Terrestrial > Soil > Riparian zone | place: USA: East River... | reverse complement strand
TGCGGCAGCGGCCCGGCGCGCGGCGCGATCGAGGCCGCGCGCGAGCGCAACCTGTACGCCATCGGGTACGTGTACGACATGTCCTCGCTCGCACCGGCGAACGTGCTCGGCAGCCTCGTGTGGGACGGCTACAAGGGCATGGGCCAGCTCGTCGACGACATCCAGAAGAACGCGTTCCTCCCGGCGAAGTACTACGCCGGCAGCGCGAAGGAGGGCATCACGACCTTCAAGCTGAACGACGGCCTCGTCGGCTCGCTCCCGGCCGCCGCGGTCAAGGCGCTGCAGGAGTCGACGACGCGAGTGGAGAAGGGCGAGCTGAAGATCCCGGTCTCCTTCCAATAGCCCGGCAATGCCTGCGCACGGCGCCGCCGCGGTCGTGATGCGGGGCATCACGAAGCGGTTCGGCGCCATCGTGGCGAACGACGGCGTCGATTTCGATCTCGACCCGGGCGAGATTCACGGCCTCCTCGGCGAGAACGGGTCCGGCAAGACCACGCTGATGAGCATCCTCTACGGGCTGCTCCAGCCCGACGAGGGGGAGATCGCGCTCGCCGGACGGCCCCTCGCGCTGCGCGGCCCGACCGCTGCGCTGCGCGAGGGGATCGCGATGATCCCGCAGCGCTTCCGGCTGGTGCCGACGCTGTCGGTCGCGGAGAACGTCGCGCTCGGGCTGGAGCCGCGCGGGCGGCGCCAGGGGCGGGTGCTGCGCGAGGTCCGCGGCCGGCTGCTCGAGCTCGCCGGGCGCTACGGTCTGGGCGTCGACCCGGACGGCCGGGTCGAGTCGCTCTCGATGGGCGAGCGGCAGCGGGTCGAGATCCTGCGCGCCCTCTATCACGAGTCCCGCATCCTGCTGATGGACGAGCCCACCTCGGTGCTGACGCCGGGCGAGGTCGAGCACCTCTTCGCGATGATCCGGCGAATGGCGGCCGAGGAGGGCAGGACGGTGGTCCTAGTCACGCACAAGCTGCGCGAGGTGATCGGACTCGCGGACCGCATGACCGTGCTCCGGCTCGGCCGCAAGGTGGGAACGTTCGCCGCTGCCGGGGCGACGTTCGCGAGGCTCGTCGAGGCGATGATGGGTGAGCGCGCGAGCGCGGCCAACGGGGCCGTTCCGACCCGCGCGCCGCGTGCCGCGCCGCGAGCCGCGCCGGTGCTCGCGGTGGAGGGGTTGTGCGTTCGGCCCGCCGCGGGCGAGCCGCTCGTCTCGCGCGAGCTGCGCGACGTCGGGTTCGAAGTCGGCCCGGGCGAGGTGTACGGCATCGCCGGCGTCGAGGGCAACGGCCAGTGGGAGCTCGAGCTCGCGCTCGCCGGGCTGATCGCGCCGGCCCGGGGGGAAATCCGCGTGCTGGGGCAGCTGGGCATTCCGCGCGAGCGCACGGCCTACATCCCGTCGGACGGCCAGCAATGGGGCGTCATCCGCGACCTCACCCTCGCGGAAAACCTCCTCCTTGCCGACGCCGCCGCCGGCTCGAGCCTGAGCCCGGCACCGACCCGCCGGCCTGCGGCGCTCGCGGCCGCGGCGCGCGCCATCGATCGCTACCGCATCGTCCCGCCGGACCTGCGCCTTCGCGCCCGCCAGCTCTCGGGAGGCAACGCCCAAAAGCTCCTGCTCGCGCGCGAGCTCGGACGCGACCCGGTCCTCGTCATCGCCGCCCAGCCGACGGCGGGACTCGACGTCGCCTCCGCGGCGTTCGTCCGCGCGGAGCTGCGGCGCGCGGCCGACGCCGGCGCGGCGGTGGTCGTCATCTCCTCCGACCTCGACGAGCTGATCGAGCTCGCCGACCGGATCGGGGTCATCTACGAGGGCGCCCTCCAGGGCGAGTGGCCGGCGGAGAGCGCGACTGTTGGCGCGCTTGGGGCGGCGATGGCCGGCGTGCGAGTGCAGCCGGAGGCCGCGCCCGCGTGATGCCCGAGCCGCGGGCCACTCGATCCGGCGCGGCGGCGCTCGCGGCCGGGCTCGGCGCGACGCCACGGGCGGACGCCTTTCTGCGCGGTGCGCGCGAGACCGCTCGCGTCGCGCTCGCCGTCGGCGCGGGCGTTCTCGTCGCAGCCGGCTTCGTGCTCGCGCTCGGCTACGATCCGCTCGCCGCCCTCCGCGTCATGTTCGAGACGGTGTTCCGGAGCTGGAGCGGTTTCGTCGACACGGTGCTCCAGGCGACGCCGCTCCTGCTGATCGCGCTCGGCTACGCGCTCTGCTATCGGGCGCGAGTGTGGACGGTTGGCGGAGAGGGCCAGTTCCACCTCGGCGCCGCCGCGGCCGGGCTCGTGGCGCTCGGGCTGCCGACGGCGACGCCCGCCCCGGTCGGGCTCACGCTCGCGCTTGCTGCGGCGATCGCCGCCGCGGCCGCGTGGGCGCTGGTGCCTGGCTGGCTGCGTGCGCACCGGGGGGTGAACGAGGTCGTCTCGACCCTCATGCTCAACTTCGTCGGAATCTTCGTCATGAGCTGGCTGATCCGGACGGTGCTGCGCGACCCCGAGATTCCGCTGCTGCAGACCGCGGCGTTTCCCGAGGCGTTCCACTTCCCCGTTGTCGGCCAGAGCCGCCTTCATCTCGGCGTCGCGCTCGCGCTCGCGCTGGTCCCAGCCGTCGCCTACCTTGCGAACGGGTGCGCATTCGGCGCCCGCGCGCAGGCGATCGGCGCCAACCCGCGCGCGAGCCGCGCGGCCGGCGTCGACGTCCCGGGGACGATCATCGCCCTCTTCCTGCTGAGCGGCGCGCTGGCGGGGCTCGCCGGGGCCGCGCAGGTGCTCGGGGTCACGCACCGCCTGCTCGTCGGGCTGTCGCACGACTTCGGCTACACCGCGGTGCTGGTTGCGCTGCTCGCGCGCAACCACCCGGTCGCCGTGATCCCGGCCGCGTTCTTCTTCTCGGCGCTCGTCGTCGGCGCCGAGGGCGTGCAGGTCGAGCTCAGGATCCCGAGCGACTTCGTGCGGGTGTTCATGGGCATCCTGGTGCTGTTCGTGCTCGCCGCGGACGCGCTAGCAAGGCGGCGCGCGCCATGACGCCGGAGGCGATCCTGCAGCTCGCCTCGGGGGCGCTCGTTTTCGCGACGAACTTTGCGCTCGTGGTCGGGCTCGCCGCGGTGGGCGCGGCGGTCACCGAGCGTGCCGGCGTCCTCAACCTCGGGCACGAAGGCGTGATGCTGTTCGGCGCGGCCGGCGGGTTCGTCGCCGCCCATGCCGCGAACGATCCTTGGGTGGGGCTCCTCGGCGGCGTCGCAGGCGGGCTCGCGCTCGGGCTCCTCAAGGCGGTCTGGAGCGTCCTCCTCAAGACCGAGCAAGTGATCAACGGCCTGCTGCTGGTGCCGATCGGCTTCGGCCTGGGCAACCTGCTGTTCAAGCACTACTTCAGCGGCGCGCTGGAGCCGCCGCGCGTGCCGCCGGTGGCGCCGCTCGGCATCCCGCTGCTCGAGGACATCCCGCTCCTCGGGCCGGTCCTCTTCGACCGGTCGCCGCTTGCCTACGCGGCGCTCGCGCTGATCGCGCTCGTCGCCTGGTTCCTCGCGCGCACGCGTGCCGGCATGACGATGCGCGCGGCCGGGGAGTCGCCCGAGACGCTCGACTTCAACGGCATTGCCGTGGACCGTTACCGCTTCGCCGCGGTAGTCATCGGCACCGCCTTGACCGGTTTCGCCGGCGCCCTGCTCGCGGTCGACCAGCTGCACCTCTTCCATCCCGCGATGACCGCGGGGCGGGGCTGGATCGCGATCGCGATCGTCATCGTCGGCGGCTGGCGGCCGTGGGTCTGCCTCGCGGCGGCGTTCTTCTTCGGCATCACCGACATGATCCAGTTCCAGGTCCAGATCCAGGCCGTGCCGGTCCCGTACGAGCTGCTGCTCAGCCTGCCGTACCTGGCGACGGTCGCGGTGCTGGCATGGTGGCACTCGTCGGTGCGACCGCCGGCGGCGCTCGGCGAGCCGTATCGTCGCTGAGAGGCTCGCGGAGGATGTCACAGCAAATGTCCATTCACCGTTCGGCGGAGCGCTTGACCGCCATCCCCGTGATCGACCTCAGCGGAAGTTTTTCGCCATCGCTCGAACGTCGCGAGCGGGTGGCGATCGAAATCCGTTCGGCCTGCCGGGACATGGGGTTCTTCTATGTCCGCAACCATGGCGTGCCCGAAACCACGATCGAGGCCATGCTCGAGACGAGCAGGCGATTCTTCGGCAAGCCCCCGGCCGCCAAGCTGCAGCTCGTCGGCGCCGGCGGCTTCGGCTATGACCCGTCGCGACTGCAGGTTCTCGACGCGGCCGCGCCGCCCGATCTGAAGGAAGGCTTCATGATGGGCGTCGCGGAAAACGAGCTCGCGCGGAGCGTCAAATGGCCGGCGGACATGCCCGAGCTGCGCGAGCGGCTCCAGGAGTATGACGGGCAGGTGCGCAGGCTCGGCCGGCACCTCATCCATTGCATCGCCCTCTCGCTCGAGCTTCCGGAAGCTTACTTCGACGACGGGTACGATCGACCATCCTGCTCGGTACGGCTGCTCCACTACGCGCCGCGGCCGAACGATGCACTGCCGAACCAGCTCGGCGCCGGCGCGCACACGGACTGGGGCGCGATCACGATGCTGTATCAGGACGATGTCGGCGGACTCGAGGTGCTGGGCGCGGGCGGCGAATGGATCAAAGCGACCCCGCTGCCCGGCACCTTCGTCATCAATCTCGGCGACATGATCCGCCGCTGGACCAACGACGCCTACCGATCCACGCTGCACCGCGTCGTGACCGGCGCGGCGAACCGGGACCGGTACTCGATCGCGACGTTCTTCGATCCGCGCGCCGACTACCGCGTGGTGTGCGTGCCGACGTGTCTCGCCGCGAACGAGGCGCCGCGCTACCCGCCCTGCACCGTGGGCGAGCACATCATGGAGATGATGCGCAAGACCTACGGCGCGGCGCTCGAGTCGCACGCTTGACATGCCCAACTGGTTCATCCACATAATCACTGGTCGGACCACCAGGTCCGGCCGCAACGCGCCATGACCACGAAGCCGCGCATCGCCCATTTCGCCGGCCCGAACGCGACGATCCAGAACTCGCCGCCGCTGGTCACGAGCAACCAGGCGCGGGCGAAGTACGGCCTGCCGCCGCGGCTGAACCCGGACGGCAGCCGGCCGCGGTTCGACGAGCTGCGCGCGCAGCGGCTCGCCGCGCCGGTCACGGTGTACGTGGAGCAGTTCAGCGCGCACCCGCTCGAGCGCGACGCCGCCGAGCTCTACGCGCCGCCCGACGGCTACCTCGGCGCGGACGGACGCTTCCACCGCGAGCGACGCAGCGCCGCCGACCGGCCGGTCTACGCGATCGAGCTCCGACCGGAGGACGGCGTCTATCCGCTGCCGTACATGGCGCGGCAGGCCGACGGCGGCGCGTGGGAGGAGGATTGCGCCGCGCCCGGGGCGCCGCGGGAGCGCGCGCGCCAGCCGTTCTATCCCGACGGCTCGCGCAGCTTCGAGGAGATCGACCGGCTGGGCATCGACGGCAAGGGGCACGGCAACGCGATCAGCGCGCGCGCCGACGTCGACTTCTATCGCGTGCTGCCGCCGGCCGGGTACACGAAGGGGCTGCCGGCCGCGCTGCGGACCGACGTCGGCGAAGGCGACATCCCGCCCGAAGAGCGGGGGCGCGATTTCTTTCCGTACCGGCCGTATCACATCGCCGCCATGCCGCCGCGACCGGGCCTCGCCCGCATCGCGAACGCCGTCCAGCGGGTGCTCGCCTCGGGCCGCTACCTCGGCGCGATCTGGACCCAGGGCAGTCCGCGGATCGAGGAGACGATCTACTGGTTCAACCTCATTCTCGACACGACCCTGCCGGTCTGCGGCACCGCGGCGCAGCGCCCGCAAGGCGAGATCAGCAACGACGGGCCGAAGAACATCGCCGACGCCGTCGAGTACCTCACCTCGCGGGTGTGGGCCGACGAGGCGGGGCGGAACCGCGCCGGCATGGTGCTCCTCCAGGAGCAGCGGCTCTTCGCCGCGCGCGACGTGCAGAAAGGCGATGCGCGCCCCGGCGGCTACGTTGCGACCGGCGGCCATGGCGGCATCATCGGCGCCGCCGGGCACGACGGGCCGCCGGTGCTGACGTATCTGCCGGTCGCGCGGCACACCTACCGCTCCGAGGTCAACGTGACCCGCCTGCCCGCGGAGGTGATGGGCGTGCGGCGCGAGGCCGGCCGCCTCGTCCGGTTCGCCGTGTCCATCAAGGACGCCGGCGGGGGACTGCTGGACGGCGCGATCCCCAAGGTGACGATCGTCAAGGACGGCAGCTACTGCGCCGACGATTTCGACGAGGATCCGGAGCGCGAGGTGGATCTCCTCGCGCAGCTCGACGCGAACCTGCGCACCGCGCCGCTCGCCGGCTTCGTCGTCGAGGGGCTGGCGCCCTACGGAATGATGACCTCCCAAGCGCGCCACCAGCTGATGATGCGCGCGGTGCACAGCGGCATGCCGGTGGTGCGCGTCGGCCGCGGCAACAACGAGGGGTTCACCCCGCCGCGGGATCGCCTGATCGGCGGCCGCAACCTCACCGCGACCAAGGCACGGCTGCTGCTCATGGCCTGCCTGATGCGCTTCGGCGGCCTGCCGCCCGCCGCCGATCCGGACCGTCCGACGGCGGGCGAGATCGCTGCCATCCGCACGGCGGTGGCCGCCTATCAGGCGGTCTTCGATACGCACTAGGGGGCGCGACGAGGAGGCGATCGGCATGACCAGTCACCGCACGCTGTTCGTGACTCAGCGCGGGCTGCGCCACCAGCAGGCCGCGCTCGACGCGGCGCCGCCCGAGCTCGACGTCACCGTCCGCCGTACGGCGGACAAGCGCGAGATCCTGCCGCTCCTCCCCGACATGGACTTCCTGGTGAGCGAGCGCACCGGCATGATCGACGCCGAGGTGATCGCCGCCGGGCGCAAGCTCAAACTCATCCAGCGGCTCGGCTCGCAGGCCTGGGACATCGACGTGGCGGCCGCCAAGCGCGCCGGCATCCCGGTGTGCGCCTGGCCGGTGACGACCTGCATCCTCGTCGCCGAGCACACGATCCTCCTGATGCTCGCGCTCGGGCGCCGCCTGCGGGAGCTGGTGGAGATCACCGACAAGGCGGGTGACTGGGGCCTGCCGCCGAAGCGCTGCAGCGAAGACTACTTCGCCTTCAATTGGTCGCGGCGGGAGCATCAGGGCGCGTTCCTCGGCGCGACGGTCGGCATCCTCGGTTTCGGCGAGATCGGCACCGAGCTCGCCCGCCGGTTGAAGCCCTTCGGCTGCACGGTCCTCTACGCGAAACGCCGTCGCCTGCCCCCGGCGGTCGAGGCCGACCTCGGCCTCGCCTACGCGACGCGTGACGAGCTCGCCGAGCGCTCCGACTACGTGAGCTGCCTGCTGCCGAATCTCCCGGAGAACAACCAGAGCGTCGACGCGACGTTCTTCGGGAGGGCGAAGCGCGGCGCCTGCTTCGTGCATTGCGGTGCGCCCGGCACGGTGAACGAGGCCGACCTGATCGCCGCGCTGCGCGGCGGACGCCTCGTGGGCGCCGCGATCGATTGCTACACCTACGAGCCGCTGCGTCCCGACGACCCGCTGCTCGAGCTCGCGCGCAACCCGGCGGCGAACCTCATCCTCACGCCGCACGTCGCGGCCGGCACGGTGGCGGCGAGTCGCGAAGAGCGCGTGCGCGACTACACGAACCTCCTCGCCGTGCTGCGCGGCGAGCCGTTGCAGCACCGCCTCGCATGAGCCCGCCGGGCCGCCCCAAGGGCGAATCCCGAGCGCGAGAGCCGCGAGGGTAGTCCAATGAGCGTGACCCGAGCCGCTCTGGGTCTCACGCGCGGTCCGGCCGCCGGATCGCGGGCCCGGCGCCCGCCTGGACAGCGGGCCGCAACGCCGCCGGGTGCCGCGCGACGCTGGGAGCACGTCGTCACCGGCATTCGCGAGCTCATCCGGCGCGAGGGCCTCAAGCAGGGCGATCGCCTCCCCGGCGAGCGGCAGCTCGCCGAGCGCTTCGGCGTGAGCCGCGGCACGGTGCGCGAGGCGATGCAGTTTCTGGCGGCGATCGGCCTCGTCGCGACCCGCCACGGCGACGGATCGGTCATCCGGGCGGCGTCGAGCAGCACGCTGCGGGCTACCTGGCGCGATTGGGTCGCGAAGCACCAGGGTCGCGTGCTCGAGCTGATCGAGGCGCGGATGGGCAGCGAGATGCTCGCCGCAGAACTCGCGGCACGGCGGGCCGGGCCGGAGCATCTCGAGCGGATGGCCGAGGCGCTGCGGACGATGAAGGCGGCGCGCGACACGACCGCCTTCGTCCAGTGCGATCTCGCGTTCCACTCCGCCGTGCTCCAGGCCGCGGGCAATCGGACGTTGCGCGAGATCGCCGAAGCGCTCGGCGCCGAGCTCGTCCCGGAGCGCGCGGCGCTCGCTGACCTCGCCGGGCGCGTGACGCGCTCACACGCGGAGCACCTCGCGATCTACGCGGCGATTCGTGCCGGCGACGGGGCGCGGGCGCGCGAGGCGGTGCGCGCCCACCTGGCGAGCGTCCAGCGCGACGTGCTGATCGAGGTGCTCGGGGTCGACGAGCGGGCCGAGGCGCGGGCGCCCGCGGGGCGCCGGGCCGCGCGCCGTTCGGCCACCGGGGGAACCGCATGACCCAAGCCGCCGTAAGACAGGTCGCGACCGCCGCCGGACCGGGGCTGCGGCTCGACCCGAAGACGTTCGAGATCCTGCGCCACCGCCTCTGGTACATCAACGACGAGGGCGCGCGCACGATCAGCCGGCTCTCCGGCTCGCCGGTGGCGACCGAGGTGTTCGACATGAACACCGGCCTGATGACGCCGGACGGCGACCTCGTGTACATCGACACCTTCATCACCGCGCAGGCGACCGGGCTCAGCCCGCTCGTCAAGACGCTGCTCGCGGAGTACGCCGACAATCCCGGCATCGGCGAGGACGACACGTTCCTCACCAACGATCCGTACGTCTCGGTCGCGCACCAGACCTGCGTGATGGTGGCCGGCCCGGTGCACTGGGAAGGCCGGCTCGCCGCGTGGTCGGGTGCGTCGCTGCACGTGATCGACATCGGCGGCCCCATGGCGGGACAAGCGCAGCTCGACGCCGCCGACATCTTCGGCGAGCAGCCGCTGACCCCCCCGGTGAAGCTCGTCGAAGGCGGGCGCTTCCGGCGCGACATCGAGCGCGCGTACCTGCGCAACTCGCGGCTGCCGGATCTCCTCGCGCTCGACCTGCGCGCGAAGGTCGCCGCGAGCCAGGTGATCCGGCGGCGCCTCATCGAGACCTTCCGCGAGTTCGGCTTCGACACGGTGCAGGCGGCGATGGCGGACGTCATCGACTACACCGAGCGGCGGTTGCGCGCGCGGCTCGCCGAGCTGCCCGACGGCGAGTGGCGGCACCGCGGCTACATCGAGGTGGGCAGCCGCATCTACCGCTGCGCGGTGAAGATGACGAAGGAAGGCGAGCGCCTCGTCTTCGACTTCACCGAGACCGACGACCAGGCGCCCGCGCTCATCAACTGCACGGTGCACGGCCTCGTCGGCGGGGTGCTCGCTTCGATGTTGGTGTACCTCTGCTGGGACATCCCCTGGTCGCCGGCGGGGGTGCGGCGCGTGCTCGAGGTGAAGTCGCGGCCCGGGAGCGTGTTTCACGCGACCTGGCCGGCGGGGGTCTCGAAGTCGACCACCACCGCGATCTGGGAAGCGCGCAACCTCGCTTCGATCGCGATCGGCAAGATGCTCGGCGCATCGCCGCGCCACCGCGACCGCGCGATGGCCGGCTGGCAGGGCGTCAAGGCGCTCGAGGAGCTCTTCGGCCGCGACGACGCGGGCGAGGCGTTCGGCGGGCCGCTGCTCGACGGCATGGCGGGCGGGAGCGGCGCGCTCTGCTGCCGCGACGGCATCGACACCGGCGGGCACACCAGCTCGGTGCGCGCCACGATCGCGAATGTCGAGAGCTACGAGTACCGCTATCCGATCCTCTATCTCTACCGCCGGCAGACGCCCGACTCCGGCGGCCCGGGGATGTTCCGCGGCGGCGCGGGGATCAGCATGATGTACACCCTGACCGGCGTCGAGGAGATTCCCACCAAGATCCTCCACACTTTCGGCGTCGAGCAGCCGGAGTCGCCCGGAATGTTCGGCGGACACCCGTCGTGCACGAACCAGTTCGCGATCCTGCGCCGGAGCGACGTCGAAGAGCGCTTCGCGCGCGGCGAGGTGCCGGGCGAGCTCGGCGAGATGCAGGGCGGCCTCGAGGTCTATCCTGCGTACCAGAGCACCTCGATGCGCCGCGGCGACGTATACCGCACGGTCTCGCAGGGCGGCGGCGGCTACGGGGACCCGCTCGATCGCGAGCCGGCGCGAGTGGCGCAGGACGTCGAGAACGGCCTCGTCACCGCGGCGTGGGCGCGGCGCGCCTACGGCGTCGCGCTCGATCGCGACGGCAAGGTCGATGCGGCCGCGACGCGGGCCGCGCGCGAGGGGAGCCGTGCTGCGCGGAGGAAGGCGGCGGGACTCGAAGGCAGCGCGCCGCAACCTGCGCCCTGGCACCCCGAGCGCGAGGGCGTTCGCGTGGCCGAAGCGGTGTACGCCGAGCTCAGGGACGGCGCGCTCACGCTTCGGTGCCGCTGCGGGCACGTTCTCGGACCGGCCGATCGCTCGCCGAAGCTCGGCGCCGCGATGGCGCGGCTGCCGGTACAGGCGATCGGCCCGGAAGTGAATCCGCACGCGGTGGGCGGCGCGCGGTTCGAGCTGCGCGAGTTCTACTGCCCAGCGTGCGTCACGCGGCTCGAGACGGAGATCGCGCGCCCGGACGACCCGGTGGTCGACGACGCGCGGATCGCGCTGGGGTGGCTCGCACGCGAGGCGGCGTCGAAAACTGCCGTCAACTGACACGCGCCGAAGAGGAGAGGGAATCGGGCGATGAGCTACGTCATCGCGGTCGACAGCGGCGGCACCTTCTGCGACTGCGTGGTCCTCGACGATGCGGGGCGCGTCACGCGCGCGAAGGCACCCTCGACGCCGCCCGACTACGACCAGGGGGTGCTCGATGCGGTGGCGGAGGGCGCGCGCCGCCTGGGCCGGCCGCTCGCGGAGCTGCTCGCAGGCACGGTGCTCTTCGCGCATGGCACGACGGTCGCGACGAACACGCTGATCCAGCGCACCGGCGCCCGGGCGGCACTCCTGACGACCAAGGGCCACGAGGACGCGATCCTGATCGGCCGCACCGCGCAGAAGGTGGCCGGGCTCTCCGAGTCGGAGATCATCGACGTCGCCCGGCTCGCGAAGCCGGTGCCGCTCGTGCCCCGGCCGCGCATCCACGGGATCGAGGAGCGCATCGATCGCGCCGCGCGGGTCGTGGCGCCGCTCGTCCTCGAGCGCCAGCGCGCGGTGCTCGAGCGGTTGCGGGCCCAGGGGGTCGAAGCGGTCGCGGTGAGCTTCCTGTGGTCGTTCCTCAACCCGGCGCACGAGCGCGCGGTGCGCGACTGGCTCGCGCGCGAGTTTCCGGGAATGTTCATCACGATCTCGAGCGAGCTCGCGCCGGTCATCCGCGAGTACGAGCGGACGGCGACCACGGTGATGAACGCTTACCTCACGCCGGGCGTTGCCCGCTATCTCGGCCGGATGCGCGAGCGCCTCGTCCAGGCCGGGCTCGCGGGCCCGGTCGCGGTGATGCAGTCCGCTGGCGGCCTCACCTCGGTCGAGGAGGCCGCCAAGCGCGGTGTCGCGCTGCTCGTGTCCGGGCCTGCGGGCGGCGCGCTCGGGGCCCAGACGGTCGGCCGACGGCTCGGCTTCGAGCAGATGCTCACGACCGACGTCGGCGGAACGAGCTTCGACGTCGGCGTCATCGTCCATGGCGAGCCCGGCTACTCCGACGCGCCGATCGCCGACCGGTACCCGATCGCGCTGCCCGTGATCGACGTTGCTTCGATCGGCGCCGGCGGCGGGAGCATCGCCTGGGTCGAGCCCGAGACCGGCGTCCTGCGCGTGGGGCCGGCGAGCGCTGGGGCGCGGCCCGGCCCGGCCTGCTACGCCGCGGGCGGGACCGAGCCGACGGTGACCGACGCGAACCTGGTGCTCGGCCGGCTCAACCCCGACTACTTCCTCGGCGGTCGCATGCGGCTCTACCCGGCCGCCGCGCGCGAGGCGATCCGCACGCGGCTCGCCGAGCCGCTCGGGATGTCGGTCGAGGAGGCCGCGGCGGCGGTGATCGAGATCGTCGACGCGCAGATGGCAGATCTGATCCGCAAGGTCACCATCGAGCGCGGCCACGATCCGGCGAAGTTCGTCGTGTTCGCGTACGGTGGCGCGGGCGGCTTGCACTGCGATGCGTACGCTGCAGCGCTCGGGTGCCCGGAGGTGGTCGTCCCCGCCGTCGCTGCCGTCTTCTCCGCATTCGGCATCGCGACGAGCGACGCGAAGCGCGTGCTCGAGCTATCGGACCCGGCGCGGGCGCCGTTCGGTCTGGTGCGCGTGCGCTGGCGCCAGCATTTCGAGGCGATGGAGGCGGCGATCGACCGGGAGCTGCGCGGCCAGCGACTGCCGATCGGCGCGGCGACGTTCGCGCGCTTCGTGCACCTGCAGTTCCGCGGTCAGGTGCACACTGTGCGCGTCCCGGTGAGTCAGCACGACCTCGAGGCGCAGGACGCGGGCGCCGGCCTCGTGCGCCGCTTCATCGAGATGTACGAGACGCGCTTCGGCCCGGGCACCGCCTACGCGAAGGCAGGCGTCGAGGCGGTCGTGCTGTCGGTCGAGGCGCTCGCGCCGCTGCCGAAGGCGGCCTTCGTCGAAGTGCCGCTCGGCGCCTCCGACGCGTCGGCCGCGATCAAGCAGACGCGGTCCGTGTATCTGCATGAGCGCCGCGCATTTCAGCCCGTCCCGATCTATTCGGGGGGCGGCCTCCGGCCGGGCCACCGCATCGCCGGCCCGGCGCTCATCGAAGCCGAGGACACGACGGTGCTCGTGCGCAGCGGCCACCGGCTCTGGGTCGACGGGTACGCGAACCTCCGGCTCGATCTACGCCCGGCGTAGCGGCGAGGGAAAACGAGGGCGAGCGATGGCGACGAGCTCGGTTGCGCTGCGCGGGGGACGCGTCCTGAGGACGGGCGGCACCGGTCCGGAGCGGCTCGACATCGTCATTGCGGACGACGGTCGCATCGCCGCGCTCGCCCCGGCGGCGCCCGCGTCGCTCGGAACCAAGGAAATCGACCTCGCGGGCCGGCTGGTCGTCCCCGGACTCGTCGACGCGCACCAGCATCTCGACAAGACGCGTACCCGCCGGCAGGTGCCGAATCCGGAAGGCACGCTCAGCGGGGCGATCCGGAGCTTCGCCCACTACGCGAAGACCGTCTCGCGCGAGGACATCCAGGCACGGGCCGAGCGCACGCTCGCGGCGTGCCTTGCGCGCGGCACGGTCGCGCTGCGCACTCACGCCAACGTCGATCCCGAGCTCGAGTGGCGGGGGGTGGCGGCGCTCGTCGACGTGCGCGAGCGCTGGCGCGACCGCCTCCGACTGCAGGTGGTCGCGTTCGTGACGGCCGGCGGCACGCAGGCCGTCGCCTCGGCGCGCGAATGGTTGCGGTCGGCGCTCGACGCCGGCGCCGACGTGGTCGGCGGGGCGCCCGCGCTCGCGGACGATCCGCGCGCCTTCCTGGATTTCCTTTTCGCCGCCGCCGACCACTCCGGCCGGCCGATCGACCTCCATCTCGACGAGCATCTCGACCCCGCGCGCCAGCACTTCGATCTGGTCATCGAGCGCACGCGCGCGCTCGGCCTCCAGGGGCGCGTGGTCGTTGGCCACTGCTGCGTGCTGAGCGCGCTGTCGCCGGCGGACGCGAGCCGCATCATCGAGGGGCTCGCTGCCGCCGGCATCGGGGTGATCACGCTCCCCGCTGCCAATCTCTTCCTGCAGGGTCGCGATGCCACGCTACTCGCGCCGCGCGGCCTGACGCGCGTGCCCGAGCTCGTCCGCGCCGGCGTCCCGGTCGCGTGCGCCTCCGACAACGTGCAAGACCCGTTCATTCCGAGCGGTTCGGGCGACATGCTCGAGATGGCGCGCTGGACGCTGCTCGCCGGACACCTCGGGGCGAACGACCTCGGGCGCGCGTTTGCGATGGCGACGACGGTTCCGGCCGGGCTGATGGGGCTCGGCGACAGCTACGGCATCCGCGAGGGCGCGCGCGCGGATCTGCTGATAGCCGATGCCGAGGACGCCGAGGACTTGGTCGCGAGCGGTCCGCTCGAGCGCGCCGTGCTCGTCGGCGGGAAGCTCGTGGCCGGACGGCTATAGCGCAACTCGAGAAGCAAAGGGGAGACCATGGCGACCGTCATCAGCGACCTCGAGACCGTCGAGAACTTCTGCTGGGGGCTCACCTTCTTCGGCACCGGCGGCGGGGGCAAGCTCGAGGCGGGGCTCGAGATGCTCGCTCCCGCCGTGCGCGCCGGCAAGCGCCTGACGCTCGTCAGTCCGGACGAGTTGCCGGACGACGCGTGGACCTGCTGGGCGCTCATCGTCGGCGGCAAGGACCCCGACGAGCCGCCGCCGGCGGACGAGCTCGCGCAGTTCGGCCTCGAGCGGGAGCAGTATCCGACGATCGTGCCGCGGCTCGTCGAGTCGGCGCGCGAGCTCACCGACTACGCCGGCGTGAGGCTCGGCGCGCTCGTCTCGATGGAGCTCTCGAGCGCCGCGACCTCGGCCACGATCATGACCGGGCTGGAGCTCGGCATCCCGACGCTGGACGGCGACTACGTCGGCCGCGCGATCCCGGAGATCACCATCAACAAGATGGAGCTCGCCGGGCGGCTGCCTACGCCGATGATGATGATCGACCGCTGGGGCAACCGCGTGCTCGTCAAGTCCGCAGTCAGCGCGGCGATGGCCGATCGCCTCGGGCGCATGGTAAGCCGGGGCGCGTACGGCCGCGGCATCGCGACGACCGGGCACCTCGTGCAGCTCCGCGATGCTCGGGCCGCGCTCGTGCGCGGGAGCCTGGTGAAGGCGATCGAGGTCGGGACGGCGCTGCGGAGGGGTGCCGCGGCCGGCGACCGGCTCGCGCCGCTCATCGCGGCGACCCGCGGCCGCGTGCTCTTCGAGGGCGAGGCGATCGCGGTCGACTGGCGGAGCACCGAGCCGTACACCCACCGCGAGCTCGACTACCGGATCAAGGGCACCGGCCGGTGGGCCGGCGCCACCTACCGCATCTGGGTGAAGAACGAGCACCACGCCGTCTGGCGCGACGAGACGCCGATTGCGACGAGCCCGGACATCATTGCGGTCCTGGACCTGCGGACGAACCAGCCCCTGACGACGCTCGGGGAGGTCACGCCGGGTCGCCCGGTCGTCGTGTTCGCGATGAAGGCGCTCGATTCCGCGTGGCATACCCCGGCGGGTCACGCGCTCCTCGGGCCGCGGCACTTCCGGCTCGGCTTCGATTACGTCGACTACGAGCGCGCCGGCTGATGCACGGGGCAAGGGCCGGGCGATGACGCTCGCGGCGGTGCTGCGCGGCGAGCGCGGGCGCGCCGGCGCGCGCGCGGTCTGGGTCAACGCGGCGATTCTCGCCCTGTGCCTCGCCGTCTCGCTCGGGGTGCTCGCCGGGCTGTCGCTGGCGGTCGGTCAGAGCGTCGCGCCGGTCTTCGCCGCGCTCGGGCAGGGTGCGGTCGGCAGCCCGCAGGCGCTCGCCTCCACCGTGCGCGAAGCGGTGCCGATCGCGCTCGGCGGGCTGGCGTTCCTCGTGCCGCTGCGCGCGGGCTTCTTCAACATCGGGGGTCAGGGCCAGCTCGAGATCGGCGCGCTCGCGGGGCTGCTCGTGGCGCTCCACCTCCCGGCTCCGCCCGGGGTTGCGATCCCGCTCGCGATGCTTGCGGCGGCGCTCGCCGGCGCGGCCGCCGCCGTGCCGGCGCTGGCGCTCAAGGTCTCGCGCGGGGCGAGCGAGGTCACGACGACGATCATGCTCAACTTCGCGATCGTCGAGTTCGTGCTCGCGATGGTGACCGGGCCGCTGAAGGACCCGGCGGTGTTCTTCAGCAGCACGCGGGCAGTGCCGGAGGCGATGCGGTTGCCCGGGGGCGACATCCACCTCGGCGTGTGGCTCGCGCTCGTCATCGCGATCGCGATGTTCTGGGTCCTGCGCCGGACCGTGTTCGGGTTCGAGCTGGAGGCGGTGGGCGGAAACGCCCCCGCTGCCGCCGCCTCCGGCATCCGCGTCACGCGCGTGCTGGTGATCGCCGTGCTGCTCGCCGCCGCGATCGCCGGCGTCGCCGGCGGTATCCAGGCGCTGGGCGTCGTCCACCGCGTGGCGGAGGGCTGGTCGAAGCCGTGGGGCTTCGTCGGGATCCTGGCGGGGCTGCTGGGCGGGAACGCGCTCGGGGTCGTCCCGGCGGCGCTCCTCCTCGCGATGCTCGAGACCGGCGGACGCCACATGCAGGCGATGACCGGGGTGCCCGCGGCGCTCGTCTACCTGCTGCAGAGCCTGCCGGTGATCCTGTATCTCGCGCTCCGCGCGACCCCTTTCGCGCGGCGGCTGACGGCGGAGGGTGCGCGGGCATGAGCCCCCCGGGCCGCCCCAAGGGCGAATCCCGAACGTGGAGCGGAGGGTAGTCCAATGAGCGGCGAGATCGAGTTCCTGCTCGCGGCGCTGCGCACCGCGACACCGCTCGCGTTCGTCGCGCTCGGCGTGCTGCTCGCCGAGCGCGCGGGCGTGCTCCTAATGGGGGTCGAGGGGGTCATGCTCGTCGGCGCGTTCGCCGGCGTGCTCGGCGCGGTGATCACCGGCGATCCGTGGCTCGGTGTTGGTTGGGGCGTCGCGGCCGGCCTCGTCGGCGGGCTCGTGCTCGCGGTCCTCACGGTGTGGCTGCCGGCGGATCAGGTCGTCATGGGGCTTGCCTTCAACATTGGCTGTGCGGGCATCACGAGCTTCGCGTTCCGCCTGACCGCGTCCAGCACCCAGAAGCTGACACCGGTGCTCGCGCTGCCCGAGTGGCTCGCGCCCGGCACGCTCGTCGTGGTCCCGCCGCTCGCGTGGCTCGCGGTCGCCTTCGGCGCCGGCACGTGGTTCTTCCTGCAGCGCACCGGCCCGGGTCTGATCCTGCGTTCCTCGGGCCACAGCACGTACGCCGCCCGTGCCGCGGGGATCGACGTACGCGCGGTGCGGGCGGCGGCGCTCGCCGCCGCGGGCGCGCTCGGCGGCCTGGGCGGGGCGGCGCTCACGGTCGGCTGGGTGCGCAGCTTCAACGACGAGATCACGCTCGGGCGGGGGTTCATCGCGCTCGCCGCGGTCTACTTCGCCCGGTGGCGGCCGGGCTGGACGCTCCTCGCGTGCCTCCTGTTCGGCGCCGGCGAGGCGGCGGCGTTCCGCGCGCAGGGGCTCGGCGGCAACCCGCACCTGTATCTGATGGTTCCGTATATCCTGACTCTTCTGGTCGTGGCGATGACCGGTCGGGCCCGCGCCCCGCAGGAGGCGGGCCGGCCGTATCTGGGGGCCTAGAATCCGCCGCACCTCGCGCGAGGTCGGCGGCCAACTCTGATGGAGGATGCGATGGAAAAGAAGTGCAAGGTTGAACCGCGTCGCAGCACGCTGCGGCTGTTGATCGGGCTCGCCGCCGGCGCGATTGCCGCCATCGGCGGCGCGCCGCAGCCGGCTGCGGCCCAGACGCCGGTGAGAGCGGCCGCGATCTTCTCGGTCCCGAATCCCGGCGCCGTGAACGGCTGGGACCGCGGCCAGTTCGAGGGTGTGCAGATGCTCATCAAGAACCACGGATGGAACGTCACCGTCGCCGAGTCGGTGCCGTTCCCGCGGCTCGCCGAAACCGCCACCGGCTACGCGCAGGCGGGCTTCGACGTCGTGATCTTCACCTCGAGCGGGCATATCGGGGCGTGGAACGAGGTGGCGCCGAAGTACCCCAAGACGCTCTTCGTGCTGATGTCGGGCACCGCCAAGCTGCCCGATGCGCCCAACGTGAGGGCCTACAGCGCGGACTTCTACGGCTACGGCGTGCTCGCGGGCGTCACCGCGGCGACCGCGAGCAAGAGCAAGCGGATCGCGGCGGTCGGCGGTGTGCCGGTGCCGGCGCTGCTCACGATGTTCAGCGGCGTCATCGAGGGGGCGAAGGCGGTGCGTCCCGACATCGAGGTCTTCACCGCGTTCAGCGGCGACTGGGTGAACGTGCCGCGGGCGCGCGAGGTGAGCGCGCTCCAGATCCAGCGCGGCGCCGACGTGATCGTCGCGAACGCCGGCAACGGCACCCGCGGCATTCTCGATGCCGCCGAGGCGGGCAAGGCGGTCACGATCGGCTACGCGACCGACTGGTATCCGGACTCGAACGCGGGAGTGCTCACCAGCCTGCTCATGAACATCCCCGGCTGGTACGCCGCGCTCGCGAAGGACTATGCCGGGAAGAACCTCCAGCCGCAGATCGTCACCTTCGGGCTCGATTCGTTCGCGCTGACCGATTTCCGCGGCAAGCTTCCCGCGGCCGAGGAGAAGGCGGTGCGCGACGCGTTCAACCGGGTCCAGAGTCGCCAGCTCGTGGTGCCGGTGAAGACCCACGAGCTGAAGTGAGCCCGGCGGCGGCGGACGCGCGCCGCGCGCGGGGCGAGGCCGTCCGCCTCGAAGGCATCCGCAAGAGCTTCGGCAGCGTCACGGCGCTCGCCGACGTCACGCTCGCTCTGGCAGCGGGCGAGGTGAGGGCGCTTCTCGGCGAGAACGGCGCCGGGAAGTCGACCCTCATGAGCGTGCTCTACGGCATCGTTCGCCCCGACGCCGGGCGGATCGTCGTCGGCGGCGAGGACGTGACTGCGCACTGGTCGACGCGGCGGGCGATCGCCCACGGGGTCGGCATGATCCACCAGCATTTCTCGCTGGTGGGCGAGCACAGCGCCGTCGAGAACGTGATCCTGCCGACACTCGGCTGGCGCGACGTCATTCTCGACCGCGCGGGCCATCACCGCCGCGTCGCGCAACTCGCCGCGGAGTACGGGTTCGATCTGCCGCTCGACGCGCCCGTCGAGACGCTGGCGGTCGGCCAGCGCCAGCAGGTCGAGATCCTGAAGCTGCTCTACCAGGGCGCGAGGGTGCTGATCCTCGACGAGCCGACGAGCGTGCTCACGCCACAGCAGACCGACACGCTGCTCGCGATGCTGCGGCGGTTCGGCAGCCGCGGCCACTCGGTCGTCCTCATCACCCACAAGCTACCCGAGGCGCTCGCCGTCGCCGATCGGATCACGGTGCTCCGGCAGGGCGTCCACGTCGCGACAATCGAGCGGCGCGATGCAACCCTGGAGGAGGTCGCGCGGATGATGGTCGCGGAGAGCGTCGGGCCCGCCCGCCGGCCCGGCGCGGCACCCCGAGACGAGACCGTGCTCGAGCTCCGCGATCTCGCGGTGCGGCTCGACGGTCATCGCGCCGTCGACGGCGTGAGCCTGTCGGTCCGTGCCGGCGAGGTGGTCGGCGTTGCGGGGGTCGCCGGCAACGGCCAGAGCGAGCTCGCCGAGGCGATTCTTGGGACGCGCCGCGCCGCCGCGGGCGAGGTGCGGCTCGCCGGAATCGACGTGACGCTGCGGTCGATCGGAGAGCGCCGCGGCTTCGGGCTCGCGCTCATCCCCGAGGACCGGCAGGCGCTCGGCATGGTGCCGGCGATGAGCGTTGCCGACAATCTGCTCCTCGGCCGGATTGGCGAGCCCCGCTTCGCGCGCTCGGGCGTGCTGCAGCGGGGCGCGATCGATCGTCACGCGACGGCGCAGCTCCGCGCCTACGACATCCGGGCCGGCTCGGTGGCCGCACCGATGGGAACCCTCTCGGGCGGCAACCAGCAGAAGGTGGTGCTCAGTCGGGAACTCGGGCGGGATCCGAGGATGATCGTGGCCTGCGAGCCTTCGCGCGGGCTGGATCTCGCGGCCACGGCGTACGTGCGCGAGCGCCTGGTCGAGAGCGCTGCCGCTGGTAGCGGCGTGCTGCTCGTCTCGAGCGACCTCGAGGAGCTGATGGCGCTCTGCCACCGGATCGTCGTGATGTTCCGCGGGCGGATCGCCGGGGCGCTCGCGGCGGCCGATTACAGCGCCGAGCGGCTCGGGCTCATGATGGCGGGCGCGGGCGGCGGGGTGCTCGGGACCAGGGCCGGCGGTTCACCCTGATGGAAGTTGGGCCGCCAATGAAGATCGCCGTCGTCGGAGGAGGGAACGGGGCCTACGCCTGCGCCGCCGACCTTTCGGAACAGGGTCACGAGGTCCGCTTCTGGCGGCGCGATGCAACGGCGCTGGCCGCCCTTCGGGCCGCGGGCGCCATCACGCTCAAGGACGCGGAAGGGGAGCGCGCGGTGCGCATCGCGCTCGTCGCCTCGGACATCGGCGAGGCGGTGCGCGGCGCCGACCTGGTGGTGATGCCGGATCCCGCGTTCACCCAGGTGGACAACGCGCGGCGCCTGGCGCCGCATCTCGCCGACGGGCAGGTGCTCTTCCTCGCGCCGGGAACGTTCGGGTCCTACGTCATGGCGCGGCTCATCCGCGACGCCGGGAATCGCGCCGAGTTCGCGTTCGGCGAGACCGGGACGCTGCCGTGGCTCACGCGCAAGCACGCGCCGATGACCACCGCCATCACGGCGCGAGCCACGCGTCTGCCGACCGGGATCTTCCCGGCGCGGCTCCATAAGCAATCGTTCCCGGTCATTCAGAAGGCATTTCCGAGCATCGAGCCGGTCGAGGATGCACTCTCGGCGGCGCTGATGAACGCCGGCCCGGTCATCCATCCGCCGCTCATCCTGATGAACGCCGGCCCGCTCGAGCATTTCGAGCGCTGGGACATCCACAAGGAGGGCACGCAGCCCGCGATCCGGCGGGTGACGGACGCGCTCGACTCGGAGCGCATCTCGGCCCGGGAGGCGCTCGGCTACGCGGCGCCGCATTTCCCGCTCGCCGACCACTACCGCACCGAGGGCGAGGAATGGATGTACGGCCGGCGGGTGCACAAGAAGCTCACCGACTCCAGCGACTGGCGCGAG
>Ga0184637_10000907_pt1 | contig 21000 bp, 19 predicted proteins | sample PLM3_127_b2_FD_133143 | JGI IMG/M metagenome (GOLD analysis project Ga0184637, IMG submission 133143) | Groundwater sediment microbial communities from an aquifer in East River, Colorado, USA - PLM3_127_b2 | ecosystem: Environmental > Terrestrial > Soil > Riparian zone | place: USA: East River... | reverse complement strand
TCACCGCTTCTGGCGAACATCTACCTCAACGTGCTGGATCGGGTCTGGGAGAAGCGAGGGTACACCCGGCGGGATGGACCCAACGTGCAGCTGGTTCGATATGCGGATGATCTGGTGCTCATGACGAACAAGGACGCACAGTGGGCTATGGCCCGGCTGGGCGAGATCCTTGCGAGGCTTGACCTCCAGCTGAACACCGAGAAGAGCCGGGCCGTGGATGCCGAGAAGGAGACGTTTGACTTTCTCGGCTTCACGTACCGGCGGGTCTGGAACCGGCAGCGGACCAAGCGGGCCGCGATCTTCTATCCGTCGAAGAAAGCCCAGAAGCGCTTTCGCGAGCGGGTGAGAGCGATCGTCAGTCCGAAAGCGCCGGTTCCACTCGGTGAGATGATCCGTCGTGCGAATCTGTTTCTGCGCGGCTGGGTGAATTACTTCCGAGTGGGGAACTCCTCGGAGGTCTTCCACGATCTGCGCTGGTACGTCGAGGGGAAACTACGCCGCGTACTCCAGCGACGAGCCCATTGCCATGGGTACGGGTGGCAGCGGTACGACTACGCCTACCTGTACCAGACGTTGGGACTCTATGCCGACTACCGAGTGCGGTGGCAGCCTGCGCGGCCCTGATTTCCTACAGGAGAGCCGGATGAGGGAAAACCTCACGTCCGGTTCGATGAGGGGAAGCTGGAAACCGGGTATGGGCTCCGGACCTACGCCCCCGGCCGAAAGGTGCGGGAGATGGCTCCGGCGACCTGCAGCCGCGGCGCCTGTTTCCTACTCTACAGCCAGCCGGGGCGGGTATCGCCGCCGCGTTCGGTGGGCCCGCCGAGCGCTTGCGTTCCGGCGGGCCCTCGCGTTAAGGTGGCTCGCGTTGACGTGGCGCTCGCGTTGACGTGGCGCTCGCGTTGACGTGGCGCTCGCGTCAAGGTGCTTGTGACCCCGGCGGATCGGGTGGAGCGGGCCGGGGCGGAAGAGGTGCGATCCCAAGGAGGTGGTGGCGCATGGTCATGCCGCTCAGGGACATCAACCCTCGCCACACGTTCCCGCTAGTAAATGTTGCGATCATCGGCCTGAATATCCTCTTCTTCTTCTATGAGCTTTCACTCGGCGCGGGCATCGAACGGTTTTTCCGCCAGGCGGCATTTGTCCCCGCAGTCTACTTCGAGCCCGGCAACGTGGTGGCGGACAGCCAGTCGATTCTAATGTCGATGTTCCTGCATGGCGGCTGGATGCATCTCATCGGCAACATGCTCTATCTGTGGATATTCGGCGACAACGTCGAAGATCGACTGGGGCATGGCCTTTATCTGGTCTTCTATCTGGTGTGCGGTTGGCTGGCCAGTCTCGCGCACGCCTATACCGATCCCGCTTCCACCGTGCCCTCGGTCGGAGCGAGCGGCGCCATCTCCGGGGTTCTCGGCGCCTACCTCCTCATGTATCCCCGGGCGCGCGTCCTCACCCTGGTCCCGATGGGCTTCTACACTCGCTTGACCGAGTTGCCGGCGCTCCTGGTCCTGGGGCTCTGGTTTGTGCTGCAGTTGTTCAGCGGGGTCGCGAGCCTGGGCGTCCGCGGGGAAGCCGCTGGCGTGGCCTTCTGGGCCCACATCGGCGGTTTCGTCGCCGGCATGCTGCTGGGCGGAATCCTGAACGCCACCCTGAGTCGCCGTGAACCGCGCCCGGAGTTTCCTGTCCGCTGACCGGCGGCTCGTCGAGCGGGCTCGTCCTCAGCTCCCGGGAGCGCACTCCTCGACCAACTCGCGCAGGGTGCCAAGGCCTACGGCCCCGTTGCGCAGCACGCAGTCGTGGAAGAGCCGCAAGTCGAAGCGATCGCCGAGGCGCTGGCGCGCTTCCTGCCGCAGCTTGAGGATCTCGAGCTGCCCGAGTTTGTAAGCGAGCGCCTGCCCGGGCCAAGTGATGTAGCGGTCCACCTCGTTGACGATGTTGTTCTCGGCCAGCGCGGTGTTGGCGAGCATGTAATCGATGGCCTGCTGGCGGCTCCACCCGAGCGCGTGCATACCGGTGTCCACCACCAGGCGGCAAGCCCGCCAGGCCTCGAAGCTCAGCTTGCCCATGCGATCGAGGTCGCTCGAGTAGAGACCCATCTCCTCCGCCAGCTGCTCGGTGTAGAGGGCCCAGCCCTCGACGTAGGCGGTGACCCCGGTGTGACGGCGAAACTCGGGCAGCGACTTGAGCTCCTGGGCGATGGCGATTTGCAGGTGATGACCCGGCACAGCCTCGTGAAAGGCGAGGGCTTCGGCCTCGTAGCGCGGCCGCGTCTCTGGAGCATAAGTATTGATGTAATACCGGCCGGGACGGGAGCCGTCCGCGGCCGGCTGGCGATAGTAGGCGATGGTCGAGTGCTTCTCCTCGTGCGCTTCCATCGGGACCACTTCGCACGGGACCACCGGTTGAATGCCGAACCAGTCGGGCACCGCCGCCTGGGAGCGAGCGAGCGCTTCTCGCGCCTTGGCCTCCACCTCCTCGCGGGTAGAGAAGTAGAGGCTCTTGTCGGTTCGCAGCCGCCGGAGGATCTCGGGCAGGTCTCCGGAGCCCAGCTCCTTGGCTCCGAGCGCCGACATCTCGCGCCGGATGCGGGCCACCTCGTCGAGCCCGATCTGGTGGATCTCCTCGGGAGTGAGATCGAGCGAGGTGTGCACGTGGATCATCTTGCGGTAGCAATCGGTCCCGCCGGGCAAGTGGGCGAGGCCCACCTTCTCCTGCGGCCGCGCTCGCGGTAACACCTGGGTTTGGAGGAAGTCGCGGTAGCGCGCCAGGGCCGGCCGCACCCCCTCGGCGACTGCCGCGCGGAGCTGGGTGGCGAACGTCTCGCGCTCCGCCGCCGACCAGTCCTCATGCTTCTCGGCCAGCGGGTCGAGCAGGGTCCACTCCTCGATCGGGCGGGCGAGCAGCTCGTCGAGTTGCTCGATGACCCGCCGCACCTGGTCGTGAGTGGCCACCCTACCCGCGGCGAGCCCGTCGCGCAGGTTGGCGATGTGGGCGTCGACGTAGGGTCCCATGACGCGCCAGCGCTCCACCATGGCGAGTCCATGCTCGGGGGTCTTGACCGGCTGGATCGAGGGCAGGTTGAAGAGACTGGTCTGGGGCCCGCCCATGGGGTCTACGGTCCAAGACGGGAAGTCGCAGCTCATCGACGCGAGGTCGTTCTCGATCACCTCGAGCAACGCCGAGCGGTTGACCCGATCGCCGGCGGCAAGACCCTGGGGGTCGAGCGAGCGCGCGCGGGCCACCAGGTGCTCGAGACGCTCGCGCTCTCGCTCACGACCGGCCGGGGTCGGGTCATCCAGCAGGTGATCGTAGCGCCGGTCGCCGAGACTGGTCGCCCAGGTCGGGCTCGCCCGGAGGGTGCCTTCCCAGTAGTCGTGACAGGCGGCGGTGACACTGTCGGCGGCCGCCGCGGGGTTCGGATCGGAAGCGGCGGTCAGGACCATCCCCAAGGGCAGCAAGAAGAGCATCGGTGGTCTCCTCGATATGAACCGAGCTCGATAGGTACCGAGTTCGAACAGCGGAGAAGGAGAAGGCCCGGCGGATCATGCAGCCACCACCGGGCCCGGCTGACGCTGAATGGAGGCAGGCGGGCTATTGAACCCCGAGCAGCTCCACGTCGAAGACGAGCTCGGCGTTCGGCGGAATACGCCCGCCGCCGGTGCCGGCCTCACCGTAGGCCAGGGCGGGGGGAATGACCAGCTTGCGCTTGCCGCCCACTTTCATCGTGCCGACGCCCTCGTCCCAGCCCTTGATGACCGCTCCCCGTCCGATCGGAAACTGGAAGGGCTGGCCGCGGCGAACGGAGCTGTCGAACTCGGTCCCATCCTTGAGCCAACCGGTGTAATGGACGGTGACGGTCTGCCCGGCTTGCGGCATGGCCCCGGTGCCCACCACCATGTCGATGTATTTCAACCCCGAAGCGGTGGTCACCATCTCCGCCTTCTCCATGCTGGGGGCACCGGCTGCCGTGTCGCTCATGGCCGTGGCGGCGGTGTCGGGCGCCATGCCGGTTTCGGTGGTCGCCGATTGCTCTCCCGCCATTTGCTCTTCGGCTTGTTCCTGCTTTTGGCAGCCAAGAGCAGCGACGATCATGAAAGCGGCCAACCAGGCCAGGGATCGTGAGGCCATAGACTCCTTGACTCCTTGACTCTTTGGGGTGCGGGCTCGTGGCGACTGCGGAGCGTCGTCCGGCGAGCCGAGGCGCTCGATCGAGAGCCGGGTTGGCCTCGCGCCCTGCGGGAGGGTACTCGAACGTGGGAGGAGAGACAAGCCCTCGACGCCGAGCTTACGGCGCCTTCTTCGGAGCGGCCCGCGGGACATCGGCGACGCGGCGGGCAATGATGCGGACCTGTCCGGGGCAGGTCGCCTGCGGGCACAGGCCCGGTCCCCCGGTGGTCACACTGGCATCGCCTTCCCCGGCGAAATCGCGGTCACTCCTCAGCTGTCCCCTGAAAGTGACATCGGCCACCAGGCCGCAGGGATTGGCGTAGGTGAGCGGGATGCGACAGGTCCCCCGCATCAAGTCGCCGGCGAAGCTGGGTTCGCAGACCCTTTCGAACCAGGCGCGCGACGAGTCCGGGATGACGGCGTAGAAGAGCTCCTTCAGATTGCGCGCTTTGAGTACCGTATCCAGCTGGGTCTGATTGAGCTGGGGAACTGCCCGGCACAAGAGAGAGGAACCGATGAGGCTAGCGGTCACCCGCACCTCCCAGATCCCAGAGAGATCGCGCGGCACAGAGCTCGCAGGGCTCGGGGGGCTCGCGGTCTTCGGGGCGCTCGCGGCGCCGCCGGCGGCGAGACAGACCCCTGCGAGGGATGGGGTGATGGCTAGAAACAGGGAGAACAGGGAGAACGCGAGCTCGACTCGGCGCCGTGTCATCGCCCTAGCCCGGGAAATCGAAGCGAAAGTCCGGCTTGAGCGCGCGGATCGCCTCGACCGCTTCCCGGATCGCGGGGCCAAGCGCCGGGTCACCTGTCCTTCTCCACTCGGAATAGAGGTCGAGAAGACGGTCTACTCTGCCTTTGAGCTCGGTGGAACGCGCCTCCTCATCAATGAGCTTTTGGATGGCATCGAGGCCTCGATGGCCAAGGCGGTCGATGAGGTTGAAGTAGTGCGAACGCAGGTAGTTCAGGATGGTCACGTAGCCTTCGAAGCCTCGAGACAGCTTCTCCAGCACCTCGATCGAGGCGGTGGGGCGGCGGGCGAGAGCGCGACCGTAGGAAGCGGCCAGCTCGTAGTAGGTTCCGCCGCGGCCGACATAAACTCGATGCTGGGGAGGCCGCGCGATGCCTTGAGTCGGCGCCGTGGGCTCGGAGGCGGCCTCGAAGATTCCCAGGGTGAGCATCAAATGGTCAGCGTTCACTTTGTAGATCCAGTACTTCTCGCGCCTCCCGGACGCGCGGACCATGGTTGCGACATCGGTGTCGAAGCGCGAAATGAACGGAGCGGTCCACTCGGTGTAGGCCGGATCCACATAGGCGGCGAGGAGACCGGCCAGATAGACGTTGACGTCCTCATCATAGTAAAGGGTGTTCGACTCGAGGCCGGTTTCAGTCCGGCTCTTGAGTACCGACGTGATCATGAAGAGCAGGGTGGACTGGAGCTCCCAGCGCTCACCCCCACTCTTCCACGAATAGTAGCCACTGCTCATGGTTTGCGGGCGAATCGACGGTTGACCGCGGCTTTCGAGTGCGAACCCCCTCCTTTCCGGTAACTCGGCCCATGGGGGCGCGATCTTGGGATGGAGACACGCGGGAATGTGGTCGAGAGCCTTACCCGGACGCCCGAGCCCGGTTCCCTGTTCCACTTCGGGAAGCCGCCGGTCCGGACCTGATCCCCGGGCTTGCGGTCATGGGGGAGAGTTCCCGGTGAGAGGCTCACCGGGCCCGCCGGAGCCGCGGTGGTTGCCACCGCCGCCGGGGGCGGCTAGGCGGCGGAGGTCATCCACGGTCTGCTCCTCGACCAACACCACCCCGGTCTGGGGACGGTAGGCGTAGACCCCCTCGGCCGTGGCGCGCCCGAAAGCGACCTCCAGGTGCTCGCCGTTGCGGAGCCGGAGGCCGAGCCGCACCGACGGTGGGTCAAGTCCGTAGCGGCGGAGCTCGGCGGGGGTCGCGGCCCGGTCGTGGACGAAGCGGGTGACCCGGACATGGGGGAGGTTTGCAGCCACCCGGTTGGCCTCCGGGTCGCCAGCCGAAGCGTCCTTCTCGGAGATGCGAACGAAGACCCCGGACGAGTCCCGGGCTAGAACGGCCCGACTCGGGCCGGCAGTGACCTCGAGGGTGTCGATCTCCGAACCCCCGAGAGCGACCAGGCGTTGGTCTCGGAGCTCGTCCACGTCGAGAGTCAGGTCGCGTTCGATGGTGAACGGCACGGTCACGATCGCCGGCTGGGTGATGGACCGGGCATAGCAGCCGCTTGGCCCCCGTGCCCCGATCTCGATCCGGGCCAGCACCGAATCGCCGTCGCCGGTGACGGTGGCCACGAGCCGCGGTGTCGCGAGGCCGTGAGCGCCTTCTTCTTCTGGGGCGCCCGCTTCGTCGACAAACTCGATGGCCTCGATCTGATTGAGCTGACTCAGGAGCGAGCGCACCGCGGTCTCGTCGGCGGCCAGCGGCGGGTCAGCGATCCTCCAGGCCCCATCTTCCTGGATGAGCTCCCGCCGGCCGGTCGAAGTGATGAGCTCGACTCGACGCGCCGCCTCGGGGTCGAAGCTCGCGAGCCGTTTTTCTCGAAGGCTCGAGAACGTGCGCTTCAAGTTCGAGTCGGCCAGCCAGGAGGTGAGGAGCGCAATCCGAGCGTCCGAGTCGAGGCGGGCGAAATAGGCGCTCCGGGTCGGATTCAGGTCCCCGACGGCGAGCTCATGACGGATCGAGTCGCCGGCAGTCACCATGACCCGCACCCAGGGTTCGGCCAGGCCGGCCGCGGCGAGGTCCGTGTCTCCGGGCTCGAGCCAGCGCTCGGCTTTGAGCTCGTCGAACATCGCGGCCAGAGCGCCCACCGCCTCTTGATCGGCCGCGGCGGCGCGCGGCTCGATCAGTCGCCAGCGATCCTTTCGATCCCGCCGTTCGACCGCCAGCGTCGATTCCCGCCAAGCCAAACGGATTCCGGTAATTGCCGCCGGATCGAGATCGAGAATGACGCGCGCTTGCTCCTCGCGCTCCTCCGGGGTCGGGCGATCGCGCTCGAACCACAAGATAAAGCCGCCGAGCGCCGCACAGAGGACGAGCAGGATGAGAGTGCCGCGGGCTCGCATCCGGCTCCCTGTCTAGCGGCGGCGCCACCAGACGGCGACCCCGGCCACGACCACGAGGAGCGGCATGGCCAGGAGGAGGACCGAGCCCACGATCGTGGCCTGGGATTGGGTGAGCTGCGCGCGCCGATCCTCCTGGTCTCGCGGCCGAATGGCGATCAGGTCCTCCTCCTCGGCGAGCCATTCGATGGCGTTGAGCGCCAGATCGAGATTGCCGCCGAAGCTCGAGTAGCCGTTGGCGCAGAAATCGGAGTCGCCGGCCACGACCAGGCGGAGCTCCGGCCGGGGGGAGCTCCCGCCGGTGGTGGTGTCGGCCCGATCCGCCGCGCTCGCGCCGGAAGCGACCGGCCGCGATGCGGCACCCAGCACGCACACCGGGCCGGGCCGGTCCTCCTTCCCCAGCTCGATCGGACGCCGATCCGGAGTCGACTCGGCCCAGCTTGCCTGGGCGGTGAAGACGAGCTCGCTCGCCTCGGTCCCGGCCGGCGAACCGGGCAGGGCGCGCACCGAGCGCGCGTGGGGGTAGACCGTGGTCAGGTCAAAACGGGCGGTCAGCGGATGGCTGCGGTATTCGAGTCCCATCGGCAGGAACTCGTCGGCGCCGAAAAGCCGCCCCACTCCTGAGACGTCGACGATGATGTCGTCGCCCAGTTCGAGACCGTACGGGCGTAAAAGGTCGGCGTGGGCGGCGCTGGGTGCGGGGTCGGCGAGGACCAAGACCGATCCGCCCCGATCCAGATAGGCGGCGATCGCCTGCCGTTCGTGCGGCAGGAGCTCCTTGGCGGCGCCGGCGATCACCAGAGTTCGGATCTCCTCGGGGACGTCCGTGCGGGCGGCAAGCTGGATCGGCTCGATCTCGAACCCCTCGCTCTTGAGCCGGCCAGAGAGGGCGGAGTATCCGCGCTCGTCATCGGCCAGTGGGTCGCGCTCGCCGTGGCCGGTCACGAAGCCGATTCTCTTCGTCTCGCTCCGGGTGACCTTGATCAGGGCCTGGGTCAGCGTCTGCTCGTCCACATGGGAAACCCGCTCGGTGCGGTCGCCGGCATCGACCATGGTGATCCCGTATTCGAGGTCGGGATAGCGCCGAGCCCGAGCGGGCTGGCGATCGGGATCGACCACTTCGAAGCGGAGCCGCGGCGACAGGTCGTCGTACTCCTTGGCCAGGTCCCTGACCGCCTCGGCATCCGGGTCCCCGCTCCGATAAAAAGCAATGACCTCCACCTCGCGGTCGAGCTGGGAAAGGACGCGGCGGGTCTGGTCGGACAGGCTGTAGAAGCGATTGGCGGTCAAGTCGCGGCGCAGATGGTGGCGGTTGGCGAGATAGTTCAGCGCCACCAGCAGGCCGAGGAGAGCGAGCAGGCTCAACGCGGCGTTGACGCCTCCGGCAACTGTTCGCCGGCGCATGCTCTCAGCTCCTCCAGCGCCCGGACTCGAGTGCGCGCATGGTGGCAAAGAGCCCGCAGACGATGAGACTCAAATAGAAAATCACGTCTCGCGTGTCGAGCACCCCCTTCGACATGTCTTCGAAGTGGCGTACGACCGAGAGGTAGGAGAGGACCGAGCCGGTCGGGCCGGGGGTGAGGTCCTCCGCCCAATGGACCAGCCAGAGGAGCAGGAGGAGGGCGAAACTGGCGAATCCGGCCACGATCTGGTTCTCGGTCAGCGAGGAGACGAGAGTGCCGAGGGCCAGACAGGCCGCCGCGATGAGGATGAGGCCCAGGTAGCCGGTGAGGATCGGGCCGAGATCGGGCCGGCTATAGACGAAGCTGATCACCATGGCGGGGAGAGTGCCGAGCAACATCACCCCATAGAGCCCGAAGCCGGCCAGGAACTTGCCCAGGGTCACCTGGAGCTCGGTGACCGGCGAGGTCATCAAGAGCTCGATCGTGCCGGTCTTCTTCTCCTCGCACAGAAGCCGCATGGTGATCATCGGCACCAGAAACAGAGTGATCACGCTCAGGTTGAAGAAGAAGGGACGGATCACCCATTCGTTGATGTTCATTTTGGGAGCGTCGCCGCTCATCATCCCCGCCTGCTGGTCGAAGAGGAGCGAGCGGTTCACGAACTCGATCAAGCTCGAGTAGTAGAAATAGCCGGTCAACAGGAGGAAGAGGGCCAGCACCACGTAGCCGATGGGGGAGACGAAGTAGGAGCGAAACTCTCGCCAGGCAATGGCCCAGGTGGTGGACATGAGACCGTCCTAGGCTCCCCTGCCGTCTTCCTCGCCGGTGGTGAGCTGGAGGAAGACATCCTCGAGGCTCATCCCGTACGGAGCGAGCTCGCGCAGGCCCAGGCCGCGCTCGACCGCCGCCCGCGCCAGCGGCTCGGCGATCTCGGCCGAGGGCTCGCCCTCGACTTCGACCAGAACCACTCCGTCCCGTTGCCCGGATACCCTGAGCCCCCGCACCCCGGGGACCGACCGCAGGGCCTCGAGGTCGGCCTCGTTCGCTCCGCGCAGGCGCAGTCGGATCGACGTCGCCCCGCGCAGGCGCTGGCTCAGGCTCTCTGGTGTGTCCTCTGCGATCACCCGTCCCCGGCTCAGGATCACCACCCGGTCGCAGACCTGTTCGACCTCCGGGAGGATGTGGGTCGAGAGGACGATCGTATGAGTGCCGGCAAGGCTTCGAATCAGTTGGCGGACCTCGATGATCTGGCGCGGGTCGAGGCCCACCGTCGGCTCGTCGAAGATGAGGACCTCGGGATCGTGCAGCAACGCCTGAGCCAGGCCCACGCGCTGCCTGAATCCCTTCGAGAGCTTCTTGACGATCGTTCTCTCCACTCCCTCAAGGCCACACTGCTTGACGACCTCCTCGCTTCGTTGGCGCCGGCGGGCGCGGGGGAGCCGCTTCAGGGCGGCGACGTAGCTGAGATAGCCCTCCACCGTCATCTCCGGGTAGAGAGGGACGTTTTCAGGCAAGTAGCCGATTCGCCGCCGCACGGCGAGCGAGTCCTCGACCACGTCGAATCCCGCCACCCGGGCGGTGCCCGAGGTCGGGGGCAGGAAACCGGTCAGGATGCGCATGGTGGTCGTCTTCCCGGCGCCGTTCGGGCCGAGAAAGCCGAGCACTTCACCGCGCTGGGCGGTGAAGCTCAAGTCGCCGATGGCGGTGGTGGGGCCGTAGGCTTTGGTGAGGTGGGTGACTTCGATCATGCGTGGGAGAGGTCAGCGAGCGTCACAAGAGGTCCACGCCGGGCGGTTCCCCGCCGAGCTGCCGGACCAGGAGGCAGAGCTGGCCGCGATGGTGAGCCTCGTGGGTGATGAAGTGGAGATAGGCGCGGTCGAGGGTGAAGCGCACCCCCGGATCCCAGGGCGCCCGGGTCTCGCGGGCCACGCTCTCGGCGGTGAGCCCGCGCAGCACCGCCTCGGTGGCCCGTCGCCGGACGGCAAAGGCTTCGTCAAGCTCGTCGAGGGTGAGCCCGATGTCATCCTCGGCCGGGGTCCCACCGGCGATGACGCCGTCGATCCAATAGGTCTCGGATTGTAAGATGTGGTTCAAGAGACCGCGAGGAGAATGGCGGCCGCCGGCGGGGCGCCGGTCGGCGGAGCCTTCCGGCAAGGCCTTGACCGCCGCCAGCACCCGCTCGCGGCAGTCGGCGAGGAATCGGTAGTACTCGAGGTAGTCCATCCCCTCCCGCTTCCCCCCTCACACTCCCGAGAGGACCCCCATCGCTTTCCCAACTCGAGTGAAGGCCTCGACCGCCTGCTCGAGGTGCTCCGGCTCGTGAGCCGCCGAGATCTGCACCCGGATCCTCGCCTGTCCCTTCGGCACGACTGGATAGGAGAAGCCGATCACATAGATCTGATCGTCGAGAAGGGCGCGCGCCATCTCTTGGGCCAGACGGGCATCCCCGAGCATGATCGGTACGATCGGATGCTCGCCATTCTTAATTTCGAAGCCGCGAGCCCGCATCTCCTTTCTAAAAGACATGGTCGAGCGTATCAGCTTTTCGCGCAATGCCGTCGTTTTTGACAAAACGTCAAAGGCGGCGATGGAGCCGGCGACGAGAGCGGGGGCAAGCGTGTTCGAGAACAGGTAGGTGCGGGAACGCTGGCGCAGGAGCTCGATGATCTCCCGGCGCCCGGTGGCGAACCCGCCCGAGGCCCCGCCCAGCGCCTTGCCCAGGGTGGAGTTCACGATGTCCACCCGTCCTTGCACCCCGCAGTGCTCGTGCGCGCCACGACCGGTCGGGCCGAGAAAGCCAGTGGCATGCGCCTCGTCCACCATGACCAGGGCATCGTGGCGCTCGGCCAGGTCGCAAATCGTCTTGAGATCGGCCACGTCCCCGTCCATCGAGAACACGCCGTCGGTGGCGATCATGCGGAAGCGGGCTCCGCGCGCCGCCTTGAGCTGGGTCTCGAGATCGTTCATGTCGGCGTGGGCATAGCGGTAGCGCTGCGCCTTGCACAGCCGGATGCCGTCGATGATCGAGGCGTGGTTCAGAGCGTCGGAGATGATCGCGTCCTCCTCCCCGAGGAGGGGCTCGAAGACGCCCCCATTGGCGTCGAAGCAGGAGGTGTAGAGGATGGAGTCGTCCGTGCCATGGAAGCGCGAGATCGTTTCCTCGAGCTGCTTGTGCAACGCCTGGGTTCCACAGATGAAGCGCACCGAGGCGAGCCCGTATCCCCAGCGAGCGAGCCCATCGCGGGCGGCGCGGACGACTTCGGGATGGTTGGCGAGGCCCAAGTAGTTGTTGGCGCAAAAGTTGATGACCTTGCGCCCGCCCACCATGATCTCCGCGCCCTGAGCGCCCTCGATCACCCGCTCCTCCTTATAAAGGCCGCCTTCCCGGATGCTCTCGAGCTCGCGCCGCAGGTGCTCGCGGATCCTTCCGTACATCGTCCTCCTCCTCGCCGGCAACCGCGGACGCATTCTACCCAACTCCGGCCCCCGGCCGGGCGGCGATTTCTTGGGGGGGTCGGGCGGCGCCCGGCCTAGTCCTGGTAGAATCAGGGGATGCGGCTCCGCTTCGGGCAACCCCCCTCGGGAACCGAGAGCGCCTTGGTACCCGGCGATGACCGGGAGAGCCAGGCGGCCGCCGGGATCCTGGGTGCCAGCCCGCCATCCCTATCACCCGTGCGCCCCAGCCGGATCCAGATCGGGCTTTTCGTGATCACGGTTTTCTCCACCCTTCTCGTCGGTGCCGCGCACGAGGGGGTGAACCCCTTCGCCGAGCCCTTTGCACTGCTTCACGGCCTGCCTTTCGCTGCCACCTTGCTCGCCATCCTCTTCGTCCACGAGATGGGTCACTACCTGACCGCTCGCCGCTACGGGGTCGAAGTGACGCTGCCCTACTTCATCCCGGCGCCCACCCTCCTGGGCACCTTTGGGGCGTTCATTCGCATCCGCTCGCCGATGACCGACCGCCGGGCGCTGGTGGCGATCGGCGCCGCCGGTCCGATTGCCGGGTTTCTGGTCGCTCTCCCGGCGGTGTGGATCGGGGTGGCCACCTCGCGCGTGGCTCCGGTTCCCGACGGCGCGGCGCTCGAGCTCGGAGAGTCCCTGGTGCTATCGGCGGTGTTGCGGTCGGTGCACGGGCCGATCCCGGAAGGCCAGGATCTGCTTTTGAGCTCGGTGGGACTTGCTGCCTGGGCCGGAATCCTGGTCACGGCGCTGAATCTCCTCCCCATCGGCCAGCTCGACGGAGGTCATGTGGCCTATGGTCTCTTGGGACGATGGAGTCGCTGGGTCGGGCTGGCGACGGTGGCGGTGATGCTGGTCATGAGCCGGTGGTGGTCGGGATGGATCGCCTGGTGCATCCTTCCGATCATCTTTGGACTGCGACATCCCCCGCCTGTCGACCCTGACCGCCCGCTCGATGCGCGGCACTGGTTGATCGGAGTCGTTGCCTTCCTGCTTCTCGTGCTCTGCTTCACTCCCGTTCCACTGCGGATCAAGCCTTGACCGGCGGGTGATTGGCTCCGGGGCGGGGGCTTGCCACCCCCCGTTCCAGTTGCCATAATGAGCCGCCCGCTGCCCCTGAGCGGCCTCGCCGGCTGCTGGCGCGCCGCACCCCCACCGCGAGGAGACCGCTTTGACCGAGGAGGCCACTCAGCGTTTCGTCGAGGATCTCGTCGACAAGTCGGAGGATTTCTCCACTTGGTATGTACAGGTGATCCTCAAGGCACAGCTCGCCGACTACGCGCCGGTCCGAGGCTGCATGGTCATTCGTCCCTATGGCTTCGCCATGTGGGAGAACATGCAGCGGTGCCTCGACGCCCGGATCAAGGCCACCGGCCACGTGAATGCCTACTTCCCGCTGTTAATCCCCGAGAGCCTCCTCGCCGCCGAAGCCGAGCACGTGGAGGGTTTCGCCCCAGAGGTCGCTTGGGTCACCCATGGCGGCAAGGAAAAGCTCGAAGAACGCCTCGCCATCCGCCCCACCTCCGAAGCGATCATCGGGCGGATGTACTCGAAGTGGATCGACTCGCACCGCGATCTTCCAATCCTGATCAACCAATGGGCGAACGTCGTCCGCTGGGAGAAGGTGACTCGTCTCTTCCTCCGCACCACCGAGTTCCTGTGGCAGGAGGGACACACTGCACATCGCACCCGGGAGGAGGCCGAAGAAGAGACGCTCAAGATGCTCGGGGTCTATCAGAGTTTTCTCGAGGAGGATCTAGCGGTTCCAGTTCTTGCCGGGATGAAAACCGAGTCGGAGAAGTTCGCCGGCGCCGAACGCACCTACTGCATCGAGGCGCTGATGGGCGACGGCAAGGCGCTCCAGGCCGGCACCTCGCACCACCTGGGGCAGAACTTCGCCAAGGCGTTCAATATCACCTTTCAAGACGAGGACCGGCAGCGCAAGCATGTCTGGCAGACGAGCTGGGGAGTCTCGACGCGACTGGTGGGCGCCGTCATCATGACCCACGGCGACGATTCGGGTCTCATGCTGCCGCCGAGGATCGCCCCCTATCAGGTGGTCGCCATTCCGATCTGGAAAAAGGGAGAGGAGCGAGCGCGGGTGGTCGAGGCGTTGGCCGGGCTCAAGCCGATGCTCGAAGGCGTTTGCCGTCTCCACGTGGATGATCGGGATGAGCACACTCCCGGCTGGAAGTTCAACGAGTGGGAGTTGCGCGGGGCGCCGCTCCGGCTCGAGATCGGGCCGCGGGATGTGGCGCAGAGTCAGGTGGTCCTGGTGCGGCGTGACAACCGAAAAAAGGAGTTCGTGCCTTTTGCCGCCCTTCCGGAGCGCGTGCCGGCATTGCTCGACGAGCTGCAGCGGGCGTTCTTCGAGCGAGCCTTGGCCTTCCGCCAAGCCAACACGCGTGAGGTGACCACCTACGAGGAGTTCCAGCGAGTCCTCGAATCGGAGCGCGGTTTTGTGGTGGCGGGTTGGGACGGGGAGGCGGAGACCGAGGCCCGGATCAAGGAGGAGACCAAGGCATCCATCCGGCTCATCCCACTCGTGGGCGGCGAGGCCGCCCCGGGCCTGCGCTGCGTCTGCTCCGGGCGACCTGCCCGCTACCGGGCGGTGTTCGCCAAGGCGTATTGAGGCGTCCGAGGCCCTGGTATGAGTGAACTTGAGGCCTACCGAGCGCAGGTGGCGGCGTCAGCCGAGGCGGCGCGCCGTGAGCTCGCCGCGCGGGTTGAGCTGGCGCTGGAGCGGGTGCGCCCGGAACTGCGTGCCGACGGCGGAGACTATGAGCTCCTGGATGTGAGGGATGGCGTCGTGAGCCTCAAGCTGGTCGGCGCTTGCGGCAGCTGCGGAATGTCGCAGATGCACCTGCGGATGGGCATCGAGCGCGCGCTCAAGGAAGCGATCCCGGAGATCGTGCGAATCGACGCTTGCTGAAATCCCCCGGGAGGCCAGTTCCGCTGGCCAAAGAAGGAGTTTGGAAGCCATGCCGCGCGTTCACTCGCGCACTGCGCTCATGATCAACCTCACCGGCGGCCTCCTTGCCGTTCTCATCCTGGCGGTTTTCATCCTGCTGGGGTCGTGGTCCGCGACCAGCCTGGCCCAGGGGCCGGGACCGTCCGGCCGGGCGGCGGAGAACTGGCGCCGGGGTGAGGAGGCGATGAACAACCGCCAGTGGGTCGAATGCATCGAGAACCTGACCCAGGTGATCGAGGCCGATTCCCACTTCCTGGATGCCTACTTGAATCTCGCCCACTGCCAGTCGGAGATGCAACAGTGGGCGAATGCGGCCAAGACCTACGAAAGGGCCCTGGCCCTCTCTCCATCCGACAGCGTGCGATTCGAGATTTTGACCGGCCTCGCTGCCGCCCAGGCCTCCTCGAAGGAGCTCCACGCTGCGATCAGGACTTACGAGGACCTGATCAAGCTGCGTCCCAACGACAAGAACGTCATGATCGGCTATGCCTCCACCCTCAAGAACATGGATCGAGAGGTGGATGCCGTCATGGCCTATCTGCGCGCCCTCGAGCTCGATCCCGGCGATGTGGGCGTCATCAAGATCACCGGCGAGCTGTGCGAGCAGAGCAACATGCTCGAGCAGGCGATGGCGGTCTACGAGCGCTGGATTGCGGTCGAGCCGGAGAACGTGGAGCATTATCGTTACCTGGCTTTCCTGCTCTATCAGGCGGAGTCTTGCGATCGCGGGGTCGAGGTGTACGAGAAGGCGATCGCCCTCGACCCCTCCAACCCGGGCGATATCCTCAATCTCGGTCTTCTCTACCAGAAGTGCAGGCAATACGAAAAGGCCATGACCAAGCTGCTGCAGTATCGCGCCATGCGCCCGGACAGCGCTTCGACTTCGATCACGGTCGTCGATTGCCGCCTTGCCTTCCTCTACGAGGACATGAACAAGGTGTCGGAGGGGCTTGCATATGTTCGGGGCGTGGGGGAGAAGAGTCCGAACGATCCCTGCTTGCAGTATGCCTGGGCCCGGCTGCTGGAGAAGCATGGCCTCGCCCTGGTCGGCGAGGAGAAGTATGACGACGGCGTCGGCGCATACCGGCAGGCACAGGCCAAGCTCACGACGGTGGTGGGCAACGCCCAGTGGGGCGATAGCGCGAGCAGTCAGCTCAAACGCCTCGAGCAGCTGATCAAGATCGCCGAGGCGAAGAAGCAGGCGGCCGAGGCCGAGTGATCCACCTCGATCACAACGCTTCCACCCCGCTGGCGCCGGCGGTCGCAGCGGCCATGGGACCATGGCTTGGCCCGCGGCAGGCCAATGCCTCGAGCTCCCACAGCGCCGGACAGGCGGCGCGGGCGGCGGTGGAAGAGGCGCGCAGCCAGGTGGCGGCGCTCGTCGGCGCCCGCGCCGGCGAGGTCATCTTCACCAGCTCGGGAAGCGAAGCCGATGCGCTCGCCCTGCTCGGGGTGGCCCTGGCGCGACCAGCGGCCGGGCGGCGGGTGGTGATCTCCGCCATCGAGCACGAAGCGGTCCTCGCCGCCGCCGAGCTCCTGGCCGAGCTGGGTTTCACGGTGGTGAGGGTGGAGCCCGGCGCCGAGGGGCAGGTTGCCGCCGAGACCTTCATTGCCGAGGTCGCCGATGCCGAGACTTCGATTGCGTCGCTCATTCTCGCCTCGAACGAGACCGGCGTCTTGCAGCCGGTGGCGGCCGTGGCCCGGGCGCTCCGCGCACTCGGGGTTCCGTTTCACACCGATGCCGTGCAAGCGATGGGCCGAATCCCGGTGAGCTTCGAGACGCTGGGAGTCGATCTCCTGAGCCTCTCGGCGCACAAGTTCGGCGGCCCCCAGGGAGTGGGAGCTCTGGTGGTGCGGCGCGGCGTGCGCTTGCGCCCGCTCCTGGGCGGCGCCCAGGAAGGCGGCCGGCGGGGCGGCACCGAGGCGGTGGCGGCGATTGCCGGGATGGGGGCGGCGGCGGCGGGGACGCCGGCGCGGCTCGCGGCGATGCCGGCAGTCAGGTCGCGGCGCGACCGTTTGGCTCAAGGGCTCGTGGCGCGGATCCCGGACGCGCAGGTGCACGGGGGTCGCGCCCCGCGAGTGCCGAACACCCTGTCGATCGCTTTTCCGGGCGTTGACGCGCAAGCGCTTGTCCTCGCCCTCGATCTCGCCGGAGTGGCCGCCTCGCGCGGCTCCGCCTGCGCCTCGGGCGCGGAGCAGCCGTCGCATGTCTTGCGGGCGATGGGCATGCCGGAGGATTGGGCGCGCGGGACGATCCGCTTGAGCCTCGGCGTGGAGACCACCGACGAGGAGATCGAACGAGCGATCGAGATCGTCGCCGCGGCGGTCGAGCGCGGGCGGCCGCCGGTGCGGACGGCGCGGACACTCGCGCCGAGCGAATCATGAGCCGCGGGACGGTCCTCGTCGCCATGTCGGGCGGCGTGGACAGCTCGGTGGCCGCCGCCCTGCTCCGCGATCAGGGCTACCGCGTGGTCGGCGCCACCCTCAAGCTCTGGTGCTACGGCGAGACTACGCCCTCGGGGCGGACCTGTTGCTCGCTCGAAGACATTGCCGATGCCCGCCGGGTCGCCGCCCGACTCGGCATCCGGCATGTGGTCCTCGACATGCAGGGCGATTTCGAAGCGCGGGTGATCACGCCCTTCGTGGAGGCGTATCTCGCCGGGCGAACGCCGAATCCCTGCGTGGAATGCAACACGCACCTCAAGTTCGGGCAGCTTCTCGACACCGCCGATGCCGCCGGCGCCGAGTTCGTCGCCACCGGCCATTATGCGCAGCGCGTCGCGGGCCCCGACGGCGAGGCCGCGATCGGCCGCGCCCGCGATCGGCGGAAGGATCAGTCTTATGTGCTGTGGGGGATTCCGGCGGCGGCGCTCGAGCGGGTGCTGCTGCCGGTCGGCGAGGTGGACAAGGCCGAGGTCCGGCGGCTCGCCGCCGGCCTCGGGCTCGAAGTGGCGTCGAAGCCTGATTCGCAGGACATCTGCTTCGTTCAGGGCGGGCGCTACGCCGACTTCGTGCGCGCGCGGGCGGCGGGAGCGGTCAGACCCGGATCGATCGTCGACGAACTCGGCCGGGTCGTCGGCCGGCATGACGGGGTCGTCCACTACACGGTCGGCCAGCGCCGCGGGCTCGGGCTCGCACGGGGTGGAGTACCCGGGGTGCAGACCGGCGATGCCCGCTACGTGACCCCGCGCTACGTGACCGCGATCGACGCCGAAACCGCCACGGTGCGCGTGGGCCCCCGCGAGGCCCTGGATGCCGCGGGCCTGGCGATGGCGCGGGTTAACCGGCAGCGCCGGCGGCCGCTGGCTTGTGGAGAGCGGCTCTCGGTGCAGATTCGCGCCGGGACGAATGCGGTCGATGCCACGGTGGTGTCCGGGGAGGTGCCGCATGGGGGCGAGATCAGGCTGGGTTTCTCCGCTCCGGTTCGCGCCGTCGTCCCCGGCCAGTCAGGCGTCCTCTACGATGGCGACCGGGTCGTCGCGGGCGGGGTCATCTCCGGCGCGCTCCGTCCGTCCGAAACGGGGAGGTCAGGCCTGCCCGCGCTTGACGTTGCCTTCGGCGCGTGATGTTTTTGGGCGGAGGGATGGCCGAGTGGTTTAAGGCGGCGCCCTTGAAAGGCGCAGACCGCAAGGTCCGTGGGTTCGAATCCTACTCCCTCCGCCATATCTTGGGCCGCCCCCCGGGGCGCATGTCGACTTGGAAGACTGGGCGCGCTATGGGCGCGTGTGCGCCACCTTGAACCCGACCGTACCGTTGCGCGGGCGCTCGCCTCGACCCTCGATCGGCAGCTCGTAGAACACGGCAGGCTCGATCGGGTAGCCGCCAAGTCGCACGCCGAAATCAACAAAGTGCACGAAGGGGTCGTCGGAACCCCATCTCTCCGGGTAAGACATGTGACCGAGCAACTCGGTCCGGAAAGCCAGACGCCGAAGTTCGTTGCCGATGGCGAGTGCGTAGTGGAGGCGGGCCGTGGTGTCGCCGCCGTCCACCGGGATCAGCACATTCGGTCCGACCTCAAAGGCGGCTACAAACCCACCCCTGAGCGACCACTCGCAAGCCGTGTTGGCGTACAGGGTCAGAAAACCAAGGAGGAACCGATCCTCTTCGTAGGGATTGGTGACTGCGCCCAATGAATTGACGTAAGTTGTATCGGTGCGGATCGACCTCTGAGGATTGTACACGACCATCTTCCTCTCCGAAGCCGTCGGAAGATACATGCCGAAGGAAAAGCTTTCCACTCCATCGCCACGAATGCTTTTCCCCTTGGTCTGCACCCCGAGGTAGATGTTTCCGATCCGATTGGCTGCCCGTGGATGTCCGGAGATCTCGGCATGGATACTGCCGAACGGCAGGGAAACGACGAAGTTGGCCGCCTCGAACGGGAACTGCAGCGTCAAGTCGTAGGTCCCGGAGAAGGCAGACAGTTCATCGATGTTTCCCGCTTCGAACTTCTCCGTGAGGTGGGGCCGTAAGAACCTGAGGCTGGCCGTGAGAGCTTCCGGCGGGGCGTCGCGCATGAAAAAGGCTTGAGCAAGTAGCGGATGCGGAAGCAAGAGGTTGAGGAGTCCGAGAAGACCGGCAGCGAGGACTGGGCTTCATGGGTCTCCTTAGGACCGACTCGGCCACGAGGAGAAGCACCTGGCCGGGGGAGATCCAAGTCCAGGACAGCGGCCGCGAGCCGTTCCGACAAACCCCCGCAACGCGGCACAGTTCCGTGCCGGTGAACCGACGGGTGCCGGACGGATTCCGGAAATATCGCCCCTTTTTGGATGTTTAGCCGGGGCGGGTCATCTAGCCGCGACGAGTCACCGGCCCAGAATGAGGTTGACAGGTCCGGGGGGACGTGTAAACGTTTACATGGCTTCTGGCCGGTCGGCTGGCGCTGCTCATTCATCCCCCCCAGGAGTCGGGCTTTGGCAACCATCCGCGACGTGGCTCGAGCGGCCAATGTCTCGATCGCCACCGTATCCCGCGTGTTGAATGGCAGCCCTCGGTTGAGCGAGGACGCTCGCCGTCGAGTGTCGAGGGCGGCGGCGGAGCTCGACTACTGGCCCAACGGTGCCGCTCGAAGTCTCACCACCCGCCGCGCTCACGCCTTCGGCGTCCTGCTTCCCGATCTCTACGGCGAGTTCTTCTCCGAGGTGATCCGGGGGATCGATCATGCGGCGCGGGGGGAGAAGTTCCAGGTTCTGATTTCCAGTTCCCACGCCAACGCGGACGAGGTGGTGTCAGCCGCCCGCTCGATGCGCGGGCGCGTCGACGGGCTGATCGTGATGGCGCCCGACGAGAGATCCGCCGAGGCATTGGATCGGATCTCGCGGCGGTTTCCGGTCGTGGTGTTGAATCCGGGATTCGGGGTCGAAGAGTGTAGCACGGTCTCGGTCGCCAACTTCGCCGGTGCCTACGCTTTGGTTGGCCACCTGCTTCGTCTTGGTCATCGGACGATCGCGGTGATCAAGGGACCTCCGGAGAACGTCGATGCGGAGGAGCGATTCCGGGGTTACAAACAGGCCCTGGGTGAAGCCGGGGTCCAACCGACATCGACCCTGGAGATTCAGGGCGATTTCACCGAGCTCTCCGGCTATCGAGCGGCGCCGGAGTTGATCCGGCTCGATCCTCGCCCCAGTGCGGTCTTCGCGGCGAATGACTGCATGGCCGTCGGTCTGCTCAGCGCCCTGAGCACCGCTGGAATCAAAGTCCCCCATCAAATGGCGGTCGCCGGATTCGACGACATCGCGATCGCCAGGTACCTGACTCCTCCTTTGACCACGGTGCACGTGGATGCGTACGAGCTGGGCGCTCGGGCCGTACGGTTGTTGGTCTCTGCAAAGCAGTCCTCCGATCCCGCCCTATGCAGCCACGAAGTCGTGCCCACCCAACTGGTGGTGCGCCGTTCGTGCGGATCGACTGG
>Ga0184637_10000906_pt1 | contig 21012 bp, 16 predicted proteins | sample PLM3_127_b2_FD_133143 | JGI IMG/M metagenome (GOLD analysis project Ga0184637, IMG submission 133143) | Groundwater sediment microbial communities from an aquifer in East River, Colorado, USA - PLM3_127_b2 | ecosystem: Environmental > Terrestrial > Soil > Riparian zone | place: USA: East River... | reverse complement strand
GGCCGGGCCCTGTCGGCCAATCCGACGCACTGATCGCGCTCGCGCAGAGCGCCGTGACCAGCGGATGGGTCAACGACGGCGTCGGCGTGATCACGCTGTTCGATATGGACGGCAACCAGGCGCAAGATCAGTTGGTGCAGGTTCCCGAACCTGGAACCTTTGCCCTTGTCGGCATTGGCTGGGTGGCTCTGGCGGGACGGAAGCGCCTGAGCGATAGGCGGGGGCCGTTGCGCTCGTTCGCGTAGTTGTTGGAAGGACTCGCGCGCTCTGCAGGACTCGTCCACCAGGCGACGAGCGACGCGAATGGCGTGTCAGCGTTGTGCTACGACGTCACGCGGTAGAAGGCGAAGCGGTAATCGCGCGTTCGACGCTCCCGGATGAGCCGCGCAGGATAGGCGGCGAACGCACGATCGCAGAATGCGCGTTGGATCGGGTCCGAGACGTTGCACCAGAAGTTCCAGTGGAGGTAGACGCCGCCCGCATAGCGACGCCGCAGCGTGTCATGGACGTACGCGGGGTCCGCGGTGGCAATCGAGAGCTGCGCCGCGTTGATCCCCCAGACATGAAACATGCCTGGATTGTGCGTCAACACGACCGCGTTCGCCGGCAGGCTCCCCGCCATCTCACGCGCGAACTCGACATCCGTCCTCGCAGCCCACGCCTCTTCACCGACGGCCCTCGCCGCCGGCAGATACCAGGCGAACTGAAACAGCAGCGCGGCAATGGCGATGTGTACCGCGCGCTGGACGGCGACGGTCCCAGTCAGCCGACGAACAAGCCGAAACATTCCGACGCCTGCGAGCACGGCAAGCGGCGCATGACTCATGAGCGAGAACCGAACGTCGGCGCCGTAGTCGTAGCTTCCCGCGTAGAAGAACAAAAACACGGCCCAAAAGGCCACGAACCACACCACCAGCGCCGTCGTCGCGCGGGAAGCGCTCAGACCGGCCAGCGCCAGCAGCGTGAAGACCGCTGGAAACCGCTGGTCGCCAACATAGAACGCGGTGTTCGTACGCAGATTGTTCCAGAAGAACGGGAGCGAAAACCGCGCATCGCTGCTCCCCCAGCTCTCGTTCTGCACGGCGACGAGGTGGGCCACTGCAGGTAGGACGAGCAGCACCCAGACCGCCATCATCCACAAGAACCGCGGACGGGCGACCTCATCGCGCGCGTGAAGGAGCACGACCACGGCAATCACGACGAGGATCAACACGGCCTCGGGGCGAAAGTACGTGGCCCAGCTCGACGACACCGCCATCCACACGAGCGCACCCGTCGATCGGTATTCGAGGAAGGCCACCGTGGCCAGCATGGCAAGCGTGCACGCAAATGCGGCAGAGGGCTCGACGGCGGCCGAGTGAGACCATCGCAGTTGCTCCGGAAGCAGCATGAAGACAAACGCCGCAAATCCGGATGCCAGACGTTCCCGCGTCAGCACGAACGTCAGCAGGAATATCGTGCCCGCTGTCGCGCCGGACACAATGACGTTCAGCCAGTGCGCAACGGATTCCGACGTTCCGAGCCATCGGTAGCCGAGACTGAGCAAGTGAGGATAGCCATACGGTTGCTTGTTGTATTCGTGTCGCCAGCACTGAAGCGTTCCGTACTCGACAGTGCCGTCATTGCACATCTGGGCCAGGTGCAGATCGCTGAGGTTCTGTCCGATGGCCTGGTAAATCTGCTCGTCGTAGAAGATCCGGTTCGTGCGCGGCGTGACGAGCACGAGCACTGCCGCCAGGCATGTGAATATGCCGAGCATTCGCTTCTCCGACCCGTCAAGGATCCGGATCAGACGACGCCCTGCCAACGCGGTGGCGCCCAGCAGGAGGGCGAACAGCCCGTCGAGAAACCAGAACTGACCGACGCGGAGGTGTTCCCTCAGCTCCGCCTGGGATGTCGCGACCATCCACCAACCGGCAAGCGCGGTCATCGTGATCGCGCATCCAACCGGCAGCAGCATCGCCAGGGCCGCGCGCCGCCCCTCCTTCGGCTCGGCCGGCGCCACGTGGGCGCGCGATTCACCGGCCATCGGAGCCTTTGACCAGCAGCCATGGGCCCAGTGCGAGCGCATCGGCGCCGGAGCGGAGGTACACATCCACGGCCTCTGACGGCGTGCACACGAGCGGCTCACCATGGATGTTGAGGCTCGTGTTCAGCACGATTCCGGCCCCCAGGCGCGCGCCCAGGCCGCGCAGCAGCCGTGCAAACGGGTCGTCCGCCGCATCCGGCACTATCTGCGGCCGGCAGGATCCATCCAGCGCGATCACGCCCGCCATCCGATCGCGGCACCGCTCGCGAACCATGTAGGCGGTGGTCATGTGCGGGTTCGAGGGACCATCCCAGTCTTCTAAAACTCGCGGCGCTTCGCGCTCCAGCATGCTTGGGCAGAACGGTTGATACCAGACGCGGCGCTTGAGCGCGAGATTGAGCCGATCGCGTAGTGAAGGACGGTCGGGTCTCGCCAACACACTCCGGTGGCCCAGCGCACGCGGCCCGTACTCCATGCGTCCCTGGAACCACAGCACGATCGCGCCCGAGGCAATCAACTCCGCGACAGCGTCCGCGATCGCGTCGCTGCGGGACGCACGCAGACCCGTGGAGGTGATGGCGCGTTCGAGCTCGCGCTCGTCGAACGACGGCCCGAGGTCGAGCCGCGAGAAATCGAGGGCGAGACGCTCGCCACAGGAGTGCGCGCAGGCGATGGCCGCGCCCAGGGACAGCCCGCCGTCTCCCATGTGCGGGAACACGTGAACCGCTTCGACCTCCGGCACGTGGCGAACCAGCCGCGTCGCCTTGACGTTCGACGCCACGCCGCCGGCAAGCGCCAGCTTCCCTTCTCCTGCTCGCACCACAGCATCGCGCGCCAGATCGACGCAGACCCGTTCGACCGTCCTCTGCGCCATGTAGGCGAATTGCTCGTTCGGACAGCTCCAATGGATCCGGCGAAGGCGCCGCTCGAGCGCGACTCCCGTCAACGCACAGCGAATCCGCCCATCCTGCACTGTCACCAGCGGCATGAGCGGGTTGTCGGCATCCGCGACGGGCGACGCGTACTCGGCGAGCGCCATCACCTTGCCTTCGTCCTCGAGCTCACGCATGTTCAGCAGCATCGTGACGTGCTCGAAAAAGACCCCCAGCGAGTGAACGGCCGGCGACTGCCTCAGCGGTGTGAGCCGGCCATCTCGAAACAGGCTCGTCGTGGCAGACAACCCATCGCCCACGCCATCGATCGTGAGCACGACGACCGATGGGAGGCCGCTGCCGTACGCCGCGCAGAGCGCGTGGCAGTGGTGATGATCGACCAACGACAGGCGGTCCGTGCGAATGCCCCGGCGGCGCAGCTCCCGGCCGACGATCCAACGACTGATCTCCGTGGACACGGGATTCGGCCCGAATCGCGTGAGCGCATGCTTGGCCCGTCGGCTGACGGCCGACATCGTGCCGGGCGCGGTCTTGCGGCGCCGGACCTGGTAATACCGTTCCTTGGTCCAGGGTGCGCAGCGGGCCAGTGTCTTGGCCGGATCGCAGGTCGACACGGCGACGGCATCGACGTGAGAAGGACGGAGCGAGGCCATCGCAAGGCACGCGGCAATGGAATCGAACGGGAACCGTACCTCCAGCTTGCGACGCGAGAAGCGCTCCTCGTTGACAGCCGCCGCCAGACGACCGTCGACGAGCAGGGCCGCGCCGGAATCATGTCCGTCCCAGATGCCGAGCACATTCACGATGCGTGTTTCGACGGGGACTAGTGGACTGACTCAACAGAAGGTGATGGGACCACATCTGGCCGCGAGCCGCGATTTTCGGGCCGTTCCAACGGAACGGCCCGCTTTACATTTCGAAGGTACATTCCACTAGTCACCGGAGGAGGTTCGTGAACAGACTCCAGGCATATCGGGGCGCCGCACGCCAGACGTTCACGTGCGAGCGTCCGTACAGACGAGCCCGTTCGTGGCTCGGGCGCTCGGCGATGCGATAACCACGTCGCAATGTTCGAATGACCATTTCCTGTTCGACCGTGGTCTGCCCTTCGACCAGGCCGAGGTCGCGCAGGACGCACGTGCGTATCGCGCGAAAGCCATTCTGGCTATCGCTGAGGCGTACGTTGAAGCGCCAGTTGATGCATGCCGTGATGAACGAGCTGCCGGCGAGGCGGAAAAATTCGTCGAAGCCGCCGTGGAGCTCGCTCGAGCCTCCCAGCAGCCGGGACGCCGACACATGATCCGCCTCACCTGTCTGAATCGGCTGGATCAGACGCGGGATGTCCGACGCGACGTGCGATCCGTCGGCGTCGATGAACACGGTGATGCTGCCGCGAATGTGCGGGATGGCCGTTCGAATCGCGTTGCCCTTCCCGGAGCCGAGCTCGGTCAGGACCTCAGCGCCGCTCTCGCGCGCAATCTCCGTCGTCCCATCGCACGACTGGCCGTCAACGACGAGCACTTGGCCGGCGAAACGACGGCAGCAGGTCACGACGTCTCGAATCGTCGGCGCCTCGTTCTTCGCGGCGATCACGACCGTGAGGTCCTGATCCATTGGATTGCCTAGTGCCCCCAGAACACCTGCGGTCGCACGACGTTGCCCAGGATGCTCTGATACGCCTCGCAGGCGGTCCAGCACTGCGGGCAGTCGCCGCGCCAGATCTCCGACTGCACCTCACGCGTCTGCGTGCGATTCCAGATTGGCTCGAGATCCATGCCGGTGTCGCGAAGGCTCCCGAGAGGTCGCGAATAGCTGATGCAGGGAAACACGATGCCGTGCGGATCGATGAAGCAACTCGATCGCAGCGCATGACACGGCATCGGCGTGACCCCGGTGTCCAGGAATCTGCTCATCTGCGCGAGGTACACGCGCTCGATCACACCGGACACCGTGTGCAACGGCGTCGCATGAGGGCGATGCGCGGCGAAATCCTCCGCGAGTGCGTCGCGCGACGCCGCGACCGGGGCGTCCGCGTTGCCATAGTAATGCGCCGACGTCTGCGCGACATTGAGGTGAAACTCATCGCCCCGCAAGTCCGGAATGTGCTGCCGGCACGCCTCGAACGTCTGCCGGAACGTGCCGGCGTTGAAACGCGACAACGTCATGCCAAGGACCGCGCGGATATTGCGGATCGTGCGCAGCGCCCTGAACGTCTCGATCTGGCGGACGAACCCGCCCTTGATCCCCCTGACCTCATCGTTGACGCGCTCGTCTCCATCGAGGCTCACCGTCACGACGGTCAGCAAAGACGCCGCGCGCCCCAGGCGTTCGGCGGCCGTCACGATGTGACGCGTGAGAAATCCGTTCGTCGGGAAGTGCAGGACGACGAGACGCCGCCAGGAAGACACGATCGCGTCCAGGACGTCTCCGATGTCCTTGCGCAGGAAGATCTCGCCGCCCGTGATATCGAGCCACCGTGCCTGGCGGTTTTTCGCGACGAAGCTCAGCAGCTCATCGGTCGTCAGTTCGTCGGTCGGTGTGCGCTGCCAGATGTTGCACGTCTGACACCGGTACTGACAGGCGTACGTGACGCACAAATTGATCTTGAGGGGCGTGCTCAGCGACGCGACATTCGCCTTCGCCATCGTCATGGCGCCGCCCAGGACTCTCAATGCGAACATGATGGATGAAGGCGTAGGAGTGTAGCACGCGTACCGAGCCACTTGGTCGAACGACTCACCAGGTCACTCGAAGAGTGTACAGGTCGATTGAAGAGTGTAGTCAGGATCCCTTTCGTTTGTTACAGTATGCACGCCACGGGTCACCTGACCGTGGACCCTTACAGTACGTCTGTTTGACCAACCGGTTGGAACGGGAGGGCAGAATGATTGCACCGTCGAGTCCCCGCAGGTTCGCATCGCACGCGCACGGCCGTGCGGCGCTGATGGCAGCGGTCGTTCTCGCAGGTGCGGGCTGCGGCGGCGGATCGACGACGCCCACTCCAGTGACGACATCCACCCCGAGCACGTCGCCGACGACGATTGCGAGCACGACGACCACGTCAGCACCCGCCACGACGACGACCACGACGCCCGCCACGACGACGACCAGCATCCCTGCGCTGACGGGCTCGTTCAGGGTCGAGCAAACGCCGTGCGTGGCTGGTGCGAGCGGCAGTGTGTCGTGCAAATTCATCGCCTCCGCGTCCGGAGGAACCCCGCCGTACACGTTCAATTGGAGATTCTTCAATCCCTCCAACAACAATTCGTCGACACCATCCGGTCAACAAGTGGATCCGGTGCTCGGGTGTGACATCGCAACGGGCGTCGCCACGTTCCAGGTGTCCATCACCCTGACCATCATGGACGCCAGCCGAGCCTCGACCACTGTCACCGGTTCGCAGCAGATTGCGCGAGCGGCTGGCGCTTGCGGAACCTAGCTCGCCGATGATCCGACGGTTGGTCGTCGTGTGTGTCGGCATCGTGGGGCTCTCCCACCCTGCCGCGGCGCAATCCTCCCTGCAGGTGCCGATCCAGTTCGATTTCCTGAATCCGAGCGCGCGCAGCATCGCGCTCGGAAGCGCCTTCGTCGGACTCGCCGACGATGCGACTGCCGCGTTGGTGAATCCAGCGGGACTGATCGCGCTGACTCGTCCTGAGATTTCGATCGAGGGTCGATTCCGTCGTTTCGAGCAGCCATTCCTCGTCGGCGGTCGCCTGTCGGGACAGGTAACCGGACAGGGACAGGACACGGTCGGGGGGCCGATATACGACACGATTGCCGATTCCGGCACGGGCCTGAGCTTCACATCGTTCATCTATCCGCGTGGACGCTTCCGGGCCGCGGTGTTCCGCCACGAACTGATTCGTGTCGAACAGGATTTCACCTCGCGCGGACCGTTTCAAAACCAGGGCTTCGACACGCGCGACACGGCCTTTGACGCGCTGCGAACGCTCACCGTCGATACCTACGGCGCGTCAGCCGCCGTCGAGGCCGGGGGTCTATGGGCGGGCGCCGGCGTCCTGGTGCAGCACTTTTCGCTCGCGTTCGAGTTCGACCGATTCCTGCACCAGACGTTTTACGGCGTTCCGGATCCGCGGCAGAGCGTCTTCCACTTCAGCCAGGATGGCGACGACACGGCGGTGGGCGCCGTGGTCGGCGTGCTGGTTCCGGTTTCAGCCGCGAAGGTGGGCGTCTCGTTCAAGCGCGCGCCGCGATTCGGCTTCTCGTCGTTCTCAGGCGGACTCGTCGGCTCGCAGCAGCGCACCACCGCCGAATTCAAGGTTCCCGACACTCTGGCTGTTGGATTCTCGGCCGCGCCCACGATCAACTTCCTGATCACGACGGAGTACACGCGGGTGTTTCACTCGCAGCTGCGCGCCGACTACGTCGATGTACTGGTCAACCAGGGCGAGAGCCGGACGCGAACCGATCGCTTCTCGATCGACGACGCCGGCGAGATTCACGTCGGCGCCGAATACCTGCTGCCCATCGCGAGAAGGCCGGGCATACGCGCCGGCGTCTGGTTCGAGCCCGACCACTCCGTGCACTTCGCGCCGACGGCAGCGAACGATCTGCTCGACGAGCGGATTGCCGCCAGCCTCTCGTCCGGCCGCGATCTGTGGCACTACACGTTTGGCACGATGGTCGCCATCCATCCCCGCTTCGACCTCAGCGTCGGGGTCGATTACTCGTCACGGTCAACGATCGTGTCGACGTCGGCAATCGTCCGTTTCTAGTCGGATCGTCATGCGCGCGGATGCGAGGGCAGCGCTCACGGGCATTGCGTTCGGGCGGCTTGTAGTCTCGTCCGCAGATCGGGCGGCACCGGCTCCCCCTCAGCCAGCTTGAGCGCCGCCAGGACAGCGGCGCACTCGGCCTTCGTCTCGAACAGCGCCACCGCCAGGTACGATTGCGGCGCGTAGGGCACAAATCGAGTGCCGGACATGCGCACTTCCTTGGGTGGCACTTTCACGCTCGACTGCATTCTGACCGCATCCTGCATGTATTGGACCGATGCCTTCCAGTTTCGCAGGTCGTAGGCGCGAACCCCGTCAGTGAAGGCCCTGGTGAGGTCTAGCACGGTCGCACTCGGCAGCACCGTCACACTCGGCGGTACGTTCGCATTCGGCGGCACGGCCGGGCCCGGCGTGCGAAGCGCGGCGATCTCGGATCTCAGCTTCGCCATCTCCGCCTCCGCGCTGGCGGAGCGGTCGCGTTCCTGGTCGAGTTGCCCCTGCAGGACAGCCACGCGGTCATTGGCCGTGGCCTGAGCGGCGGCCTGCTTTTGAGTCGTGCTCAGCTGGGCCTGCAACTTGTCGCGTTCGGCAGCGGCCGCCGACAACTGCTGCTGAAGCGTGTCGACCCGTTGCGCCAGCCCACCGCCCTCGGATTTTCCCGCCTGCTCGGCCTGGCGGAATTTCACCAGCTCCTGCTGGCTCCCCTGCGCCTGCGCGCGCGCGGTCTCGATTTCCTGCTGAAGCCGTGCCCGGTCAGCCGCACTGGCATTCGCCGACGTCGCGAGCTTCCGCTCCTGCTCGAGCAGCGCATTCAGCTGGTTCAGCTCGCCGGCCAGCTTCTCAGCGGCCGCTCGAGAGTTGGTGGCATCCGCCTGCGCGGTTTCCGCGTCGGCTTGAGCGTTCCTCGCGACCTGCGCGCTGCGGTACATCAGGAACGCGACGACGATCGCTCCCACCGCGACGAGCGTCAGCACCACCGACTCGCGCCGCTTCGCTCGCGCCAGGGCCTGCGCCTGACGGAGCTCGCGGTCGCGCTGCTCGTCCTCCTCGCGCTGCCGCTGCGTCTGCTGCCTGACACTTTCATCGAGAAATGACAGCGCCTCGGCAAACAACGGGTCGTCAGCGCCGCGGTACTGGTTCGCCCACGCCTCATTCCAGCCTTCGTCGCCCCGCCGCCGCTGGACGCCGGCCAGCTCGGGGTCCTGCCACAGGCTGACTTCCCGGGTCCGGTACCGCTTCGCGTCACGGAGAAGGTCGGCGTACCATTCAGCGCTGCGCGTTTCCTCCCGCACCCATGCCTGGAGCCGTTTCCACTTGCGGATGAGACTCTCGTGGGTGATGTCGACGACCGTCTCCGGCCTCAGCACCGGCGACGACAACATGAGAAAGGAACTGTCGCGATGCGCGAACGTCGTGACGATCTCGTCGACCTGCCGGCGTGCGTCCGGATCCACGGCTCCCGAGATCTCATAGAGCTCCCGCATTCTCCGCGGCCGCCGGAGCGCGACGCCGCCTTGAGCGACGGTCAGGCTTCGAAAGAGCTTTTGGGCGGTTTTCTGTGCGGCGCCGCTCAACCCGTTCAGGATCTCGTCGCCGTGGGCATCCAGGGCCCGCTCGATGCCCCCCACGGCCTCGTAGTGGTGGCGTTCGAGCCGTCCCGTGCCGCCGGATCGCTCCCATTCGCGGTACGTTCGAAGCAGCACATGCTGCAGCACAGGCAATTGATCGGGATCGTCCCCCGTGTCGTTGAGCACCTGCTGCACCAGCGCCGGAGCAGGCGTGGTGCCGAACAGCTTCAGCGGCCGCTCGATCGCCTCACGGCGCTCGTCGCGCGTCAGGCGCGGAACCAGATACTGGCTGCGGTTGAATGCTTCGGCCAGCCCGGTGAATTCCGAGCAGCGGCCCAGGAATTCCGATCGCATCGTGACGACGACGTAGATCGGCGCCTGCCGCTGTTCGGTGGCCTCGAGCAGAAGGCTGACGAACAACGTGGCGTGTGCCTCCTGGTCGCGCGTCACGTCGAACCGGAACAGCTCCTCGAACTGGTCGGCGATGATCAGGAGGCTTTCGCCGGGCCCGAGACCCGCACGGCCGACAACCTCCGACAACCCCGCGCTCGTCGCGCGGAGGGATCGTGTGATCTCCTCGACCGATTCGCCGCCGAGGGCGGCGGCGAGGGACTCGGCAAGCGCCTCAATCGGGGCGCTCCCAGGTCGCATCGTCGCAAAGCGCCACCGTGAGGTGGCATCCACCAGATACCCGCGATGCAGCGCCGGACGAAGACCGGCGCGAACGAGCGACGACTTTCCCGAACCCGACGTGCCGGTCACCGCGACGAAACGGTTGTCGCCCAACCGATCGAGCAGATCGGCCACGTGTCCCTCGCGGCCGTAGAACAGAAGGGATTCCTCGGCTTCGAACGCCCTCAGCCCCGGGAATGGGGCGTCGAGCGCCGCGGTCCCGTGGAACGAGGCGCTCATCTCGGATGTCCCGTTCCGTGCCGCAGCGGATCCAGGAACGGCTCGAGATCCGAAAGGTGGAACGGTGAGGTGTACGGAATCACCTTCACGTCAGGGCCGACCTCCCACGCGGGCGGCCTGGGAAGGAGAAAGGCGCGCGACTTGATCGGCTCCCGTTCGAAGCGCCGCTCGGCAAGGATGACCTCCGGCGCGAGCTGGTTCCACCACCCTTCCGGCGCGGCATTGCGGTAGAGCAGCACGCCATCACACGACCGCAGAAGATTTTCGTGCCAGAGCTTCAGGTCGGTTGGACTCGGGAGATCCCCGCGGGACACGAAGACTTCCATCTGCTCGGTGCGGCCGATCTGCTCCTTGAGGTCGAGCGCCACCGTGCTGTCTGCCGCGGTGGTGGGATCGTGAACGATATAGATCGTTGGCGTGTCGGCGGACATGAGCACCGGAGCGACCGGCGCCTTCGGACGCAGCTTCGTCACCACCCCGTCGATGAACCGCCTGATGCCGGCGTCGGCGATCAACGACCATCCGCCCGGCCATTCCCGCGCGGGGTTGTCGGGCCTGACGCCTCTTCGGATCGCGTCGATGAGCGCCCGCTGACGTTCGTCAGCCGTCGTCTCCGCTCCGCTCGCGAGCCAGAAGATCATCTGATGCTCGAGATCGGCCGCGAGCAGCGCGATACGCTCGGAGAAGGGGTCGTAGACGGACCCGAGGAGGTGCACGGACAGGACCGCGCGTTCCATGTCCTCCATCAGCAAGCGTTCCGCGAACGACGTGTCCCGCGGTACTGTCGGCTGCACGTCGAATCCCTTGCTGCGAAGCTCGTCGCTCAACTGCTCCCAGGCGACGAAACACTCCTCGACGGGCCACGCGACATGGACGCGCTGGTTTCCGCGGCGCATCTTCCTGAGGAGCGGCTCCACGCCGTCGGCCAGCTTGCGGACGGCACGCTTGAACTCCCTCGAGCCGGGCGTGAACTCTCGCGAGCCTTCATCCTCGTCCTTGAAGAAGTCGACGTCCTGAATCGCCTCCAGGAAGAGACGGTGGCTGTTTTCGGGCCACGGTGTCTTCACCGCCTTGAAAAAGCGGCCGCTGGTGGCGAATTGATTGACCTCGAAGTGACTCTGGAACTCGGTGCGTTCGAGCTGGCACCATCGCGAGTTCTGATAGCGCGGGCTGATGATGGCGACAAACGCGGCGGATTCCTTGATACCCTCGCGAATGGCCACCTGCCAGTTCTGACCGGCGCGGATTTTGTGTGTGTCCTGCCAGATCGAAATGCTGAGCCCCAGTCGGCGCGACACCTCGTCGTGCAACTCGTCCTCGAACGCCTGCACCCATCGCTTGTCGTCCTCATGGGCGTAGCTTATGAACAGGTCGTTCTGGAACTTGGGGACGAACGCCGTCATCACACCGTCCTCAACATGCGTCGCTGGCGGATTCTACATCGTGGCGGGGCCTCGTTCGTGTCACACGGCGGCGGCGCGACCAGTGAGGCTTCCCGGCGCGGATTCGCGGTCGAGGAGGTGGAAGGCGACACTGAACCGATCCAGGGGGACATAGAGACAGACGGTCCTCGAGCGCGAGCGACGCGCGTGAGTCCGAAGCTGCCAGCCGCGCCTATCGACTGCCGGCACGGAGCGGACGTAGAGCCGCGTTCGCCCGCGCGATCACGTAGGCGCGAATGGCGTCGGCATCGTTCGCGTCGACCTGCGGTTAAGCCGGTGGCCGTGAAATCCCGGCGCGGATCAATCTGCCGCGGTGATGGAGTCCACCTGGATTGTCCTGGTCTTGACGTCCAGCGTCCCGACAACCCTCACCTTCCGTGCCGCGAACTTCTCCGGCCTCTGCTGGTCGCTCAGCGCGTAGACGTCCTTGCCGTCGTAGAGAACGTACTTGGCGTCGTGAGCGATGACGCAGGCAACGGTGCACTCGGCGTCAGTCGGCCCCATGCGCATTGAGGCGTGACCTGCCGTGGCGCACATGTTGTCCGTAATGGTGCCGGTGAACGTCTGTTTGCCCTGCGCCGGGGCCAGCGCGGCCACTGCGAGAAGACTCACGATGAGAGGCTTCATCAGTGTCCCGGAATCATGATGTGCGCGGTCGACGTACCGGCATTCATGATCCACGCGCCGCCCATTTTCGGATTGTCGGGTAATCCAGTTGATTGCGTCGTCGCACCCGGTACGGCGACGGTCATGTGTGCGCGCGCGCGCTCCCGGTCGGGGCCCGCCAGGTTGTGGAACGCTGACCCGTACTCGGGCTTGACGCGGGTTCCGTCCTTTTCCGCCGCATCGAGCATCGCCTGTTTCTTGTCGCCCATCGCCTCGAATCTCAGATTCTGCGCGACACGGTCCAGATTGGCGATGCCGGTGCACTCGATCGAGAACGGCTGTTGTCCGGGCTGTCCCGATCGGTCGTAACAGACCACACGGTTCGTGCCTTTTCTCAGCGTGTCGTACGTGAAATCTGGTTTCCACTTGATGACCGTTGCCTGGTCGCGCATGTTGGCGGGAGCAGCGAGCAAGGCCTTGTCGACGTCGGCCTGCGACGCCCCCGGTTGCAGCGGCGGTGGTGGCGGGGCGGCACCGCGGCCCTCCTGCGCGAACACGCTGGTCGAAACGGCCAGCACACCCAGAACCATCGTGATGATGCGTCTCATGTGACCTCCAGTTCCGCTACCTGGCACTTCCGTGCCTCGCGAGCGCCAGCAGGCAAACTCGCGAGCGCCAGCAGGAAAATACGTCAAGAGACGCCGACGCGATTCGGGCGCTGCGTCTCGGTGACAGGTGCAGTATAACGGAATGCGGGCGAGCGTAAATTTCTTGAGCGTTGCCGCCCGCGCGTAGGCCGTTCGTGACCGCTCGCCGCGGTGAGCGAGAGGGTCGCTTCCGCCCTGCGGATACCTCTACCGGACACTGACGTAGGCGTGATCCATGTACATGTGCCGATCCTGGGACCCGGCGTACTGCACGGTCGGTGCAATCTGGAACTCCACGAAGCTGGCTGCGGGATAGTGCACGTTGGTGTAATCACCATTGAGCGTTCCGTCAACCCACCACCGGATGATCCCGTCTCCCGACACGCCGGGCATCGTCTCCCAGCGGTAGTAGAACTCGATCCGGTGCCATTCCCCGGGATTGATCCACGTCGTTGCCACGTTCGGCAGCCAGATCTTCTGCCCGTAGGGCGACCACTCCGTGTTCGCGCCGATCCGGTAGGGCGCTCCCTGCACCGACCCGTCGTCGGACGGGTGATAGTAGTTCGTATAGACCTGCCCGCCGACATCCGCAAAGAGGAACGTGATCTTGCCCCCGCCGGCCGGATTCGGTATCCAGTTCGGCGAGAGCTTGATCCACCATCCCGTGAAGATTTCCTTCACATTGGGCAGGCCGAGCCAGTGCACGGCGGGCTCTGCGTCGTTGCAGCATCCCGCGGTGTACGTGATCTGCAGCTCCTTCGACGGCGAGAACGGCACGGCACTGTCGGTCGCGATAGTCGAGTCCAGCGCGCTGCTGCGCCGCAGGTAGTTCCAGCCGTTGCCGGTAAGGGCGTCCCACGGCTGATTGTTGAACGGCACCATGCCGAGCGGCTCGTTCGGCCAGATCGCACTGACGAGATTGCTCACGGTCACCGTCACCGCTGCCGCGGTCGCCGTATTTCCATCGGCATCCCTGGCGACGGCTGTGAGCGCATGCGAGCCATTCAGGATGCTGGTCGTGTTCAGGGAGATCGAGTACGGCGCGGTGGTGTCTTCCGCTCCCAGGTTGGCGCCGTCACGCTTGAACCGCACGCCCGCGACCCCGACGTTGTCCGAGGCGTTCGCGGCGACCGTGATGGTACCTGATACCGTCGCCCCGGCCGTGGGCGCCGTCATCGAGACATTCGGGGGACTTGTATCGCTGCCGCTGGTGAACCTGAGATTCTCGGGGGGGGCCGGCGGGCTCCCTTGGGCTGCCGTCAGAACCAAGGACAGCCATGTGAAGGAAAAGACGATACACGGCACACCAATTGCCGCAAGGAAACCCCGGGGTGTCGCAGGACCTGGCGTCATAGAAGGCTAGGGACAAGGAGGGGAGTCACACTCCTTGTCGGCTGTTCGCACGCAAAGCGTCACCGTGCCCCTTCTCGCGACCTCCGACGAGGCAGAAGCAGATCCACGCGGAGGCAGAGCGCCCAGCCGCGCATCACTCGCGTCGAACTGACGCTTGAAGGCTGGACCTCGCGAAGCCATCCTAACGGGGCTGAGGCCGGCGGAGAGTCGCCCGCGCGCCTTCCACCGCAATCCGGCTGGCGCAACCCTCGAGATGATCGTTCACCAGACCCATGGCCTGCATGAACGCGTAGACCGTCGTCGGCCCGACAAATGTCCATCCTCGCGTCTTCAAATCCTTGCTCAGCGCGATGGATTCCGGAGTGCGCGCGAGCTGCATCAGGGCGTGTCTGGTCATGCGCCGGGGACGCGATCGCGGGTCCGGCTCCCGGCGCCAGAAGTACGCCGCCAGAGAACCAAACTCGTCGCGCACAGCCACGGCGCGCCTGGCGTTGTTGATCGTCGACTCGATCTTGCCGCGATGGCGGACAATGCCCTCGTCGTTGAGCAGGCGGGCGGTGTCGCGCGCACCAAACCCAGCAACACGGTCGATGTCGAAGTCCGCGAACGCTTTGCGGAAGTGCGGCCGTTTGCGGAGAATCGTCAGCCAGCTCAGACCGGCTTGGAATCCTTCGAGGCAGATCTTCTCGAACAGCCGGCGGTCGTCGGTCACCGGCGCGCCCCATTCCTCGTCGTGATAGCGCAGGTAGAGCGGATCCTCCCCGGGCCACCAGCAGCGCGTGACGCCATCGGCGTGGCGAACGAGACCAGCCGCCAGGGGCATGACGTCATTATCAGGCTCCCAGCCGGGACACTCCAACCCGGGCGCATCGCACGGTGACACGGCGAGCGGATGACGTCACCGCAATCCGCCACTATGTCCGCCAGCTCCCGCTGTCCGCCTTTCTCACGCCGAGGCGTTTCAGAGTTCGACAGCTCACGGTAGAGCGGCGCTCGCCGCCAGCTCCGCGGTCAGCGCTTGGTTCAGCATGGCTCACGTGGTAGGAACGTCGCTGCGCGTCGCGTCCTCATGGGCGTAGCTTATGAACAGATCGTTCTGGAACTTGGGGACGAACGCTGTCATCACACCATCCTCAAGCTGGCGCTGGCGGATTCTACATCGTGGCGGAGCCTCGTTCGTGTCACACGGCGGCGGCGGGTCGAGTGAGGCTTCTCGGCGCGGATTCAGACGGTCCTTTCCGACCTCGTTTCCGGCATTTGACAACTGGTGAAAGGGGCGCTTCAATACGAGCGCATGCCTCGAGCTCGATGCACGTGAGGTCGTAACCGTTCGAAGCGAGGAGGAGAGAGACCTATGGGTTCGCACCATCACTCCGATCGTCGGCAATTCCTGACGGAAAGCGCCGCGTTGGCGAGCCTGGCTGTGGGGGCGGTCCAGTCGGTAGGTGCCCAGACACCCCAGTCCGAGGCACGTCTCAAGGACACTCTGGCATACGGTCAGCCCTCGCCGTTCGACAACACGATACGCAAGGCCCCCGGCCCCGGTTCTGCCCTCAGCGACACCGCGTTGATGACGCCACTTCAGGATCTGGATGGGATCATCACGCCATCCGGCCTCCATTTCCTGATGGACCACGTCAAGGGCATTCCGGATATCGATCCGCAGCAGCATCACCTGCTGATGCACGGCATGGTCGACCGTCCGCTCAGCTTCACCATGGCCGAACTGAAACGGTTCCCGTCGGTATCGAAAGTCTATTTCCTCGAGTGCAACGCCAACAGCCGCCCGCTTCGTGGCCCGAACGGCGATTCAGTCCAGCTGGTGCATGGACGAACCAGCTGCAGCGAATGGACCGGAGTGTTGCTGTCGGTCCTGCTCAAAGAGTGCGGCGTGAAAAGGGAAGCAAGCTGGGTAGTCGCCGAAGGATCGGAAAACAACAAGTACACGATGAGCATGCCGCTGGCCAAGGCGATGGATGACATCCTGGTGGCGTACGCCCAGAACGGCGAACCCGTTCGGCCGCATCAGGGCTATCCTCTGCGACTCGTCGTCCCGGGCTGGGAAGCCATCCGCTCCGTGAAGTGGTTGAGTCGCATCAATGTGGTGGACCAGCCGTACATGGCGTGGCACGAAGCCGGCAACAACGCCGACACGACACCCGGCGGCAAAGCGTTGGGCTACCGATTCGAGCTGGGACCCAAATCGGTGATCACTCGACCGTCCGGCGGCCAACGCCTGCCGGGTCGCGGATTCCATGAGATCACGGGTCTGGCGTGGACGGGTGGAGGCGCCGTGCGGAAAGTCGACGTATCCGTTGACGGCGGCCGCACGTACAAGGAGGCCGAGCTTCAGCAGCCGGTGCATCGGTTCGCGCACACGCGGTTTCGCTTCGCGTGGCAGTGGAACGGCGAAGAGGCTGTGCTGCAGTCGCGCTGCACGGATGAACGCGGCGAGGTTCAACCGACAGTAGCCGAAGCGGCCAAGAACCTGGGCGTGACACCGGAGTACTTCTTTCAGGCCGATCACTTCAATGGCATTCAACCCTGGAAGGTGAACCGCGATGGGAGCATCCAAAATGCGCTGCTGCTCTAAGCTCCTCACAGCGACGATCGTGCTCTCGGCGTGTGTCACCGCACTGGCACAGGGGCCGACGTATCAGCTGGGAACAACTCCAAGTGACGCGGAAATCAAGGCCAGGGACACCGCGATCTCGCCTGAAGGCAAAGAATTGCCGCCGGGGAGTGGAACTGCGACACAGGGCGCAACGGTGTATGCGCAGAAGTGCGCCCTGTGCCACGGGCCAAATGCGACGGGCAACGCGCTGCATCGCGGACTCGTACCGCTCGGCAATGCCAAGCCCGTGAAAATCGCCGGGAGCCTCGTGCCGTACGCCACGACGGTATGGGACTTCATCAACCGCGCCATGCCCCAAACGAAGCCGGGATCCCTCACTGCGGACGAAGTCTATGCGGTGACCGCCTACGTGCTCTATCGGAACGACATCATCAGGGAAACCGATATCCTCGATGCCACGAGCGTCCCGAAGGTGCGCATGCCAAATCGCGATAATTTCGTTCCGGTTCAAACGGATTGGAAACCCGGGGCGAAACGCCCGTTCGGAAACTACCCGGGACCGTGAATGTGTGATGTTCTCGAGACCACGTGAGATCATTCCGGCGCGCTCGAATCTCCGTGTTCGTGGTCGCGATGACAGGAGCGGCCGGCACGCTCATCGCGCAGGGCCACAGCTACACGCCGGCCGACATCGAGGAAGGCGGGCGGCAGTATCAATCGAGCTGTAGCGGTTGTCACGGTCCCGCCGGGGACGCATTACCCGGCGTCGAGCTCGCCCGCGGCCAGTTTCGCCGGGGGACATCCGACACCGACCTCATCGCGATCATCCAGACAGGAATCCCCGGGACGGCGATGCCGCCGAACAGCTTTTCCGATCAGGAGGCGGCACACGTCGTGGCGTACCTGCGGAATATGTCCGCGGTCCGCACCGGCGGAGTGCCGACCGTCCTGCGTGGCGCGGGCGATCCGGCACGCGGCAAAGCGCTCTTTGAAGGCAAAGGCCAGTGCACGACGTGTCATCGCGTTCATGGACGTGGGCCCCGGCTGGCGCCTGACCTGAGCGAGGTTGGCGCGACGCGGCCGCTGCCGGAGCTGCACGAGGCGCTGCTCGATCCGAGCGCCACCATGCGTCAGGGCAACCGGCCGTTCCAGGTGGTGACCAGGGACGCCCGGATGATCACGGGGCGGCTGCTGAATCAGGACAGCTTCTCCATCCAGATGCTCGACTCGAACGAACGCCTGGTCTCGTTTCAGAAGACGAATCTCCGCGAGCACGGCTTCATCAGAACGTCTCCGATGCCCTCGTATCGCGACACACTGACGATGCAGGAAGTAGACGACCTGGTGGGCTATCTCGTCACGCTGAAAGGCTTCAACCCATGATGCAGAGGTCCCATCCGTCACGCCGATCGATGGCCTGCGCGCTGGTGTTCGCGCTCGCCGCCGGGACGCTGGTCGAAGCGCAGGTCAGCTTCGAGCGGATCCTCCGCGCCGATCAGGAGCCGCAGAACTGGCTGACGTATTCAGGGAACCTGTCAGGCTGGCGTTACAGTCCGCTCACACAGATCACACCGGCAAACGTCGAGGACCTGGAACTGCAGTGGGTCTTTCAGACGCGGGCGCCGGCCGAAGCCAACGAGAAGTTCGAAGCCACGCCGCTCGTCGTCGACGGCGTGATGTACACCGTCCTCCCGCCGAACCACGTCGTGGCCATCGATGCCGCGACTGGACGGATGTTCTGGATCTACTCCGCAGTCATTTCGCCTCTGGCACGCGTCTGCTGCGGCCGCGTGAACCGGGGGCTGGCCATCCTCGGCGACACGCTGTTCATGGGGACCATCGACGGCCATCTGATCGCGATCGATGCAAAAAACGGCAAGCCGAGATGGGACAGGGCTGTCGTCGACCCGGCGCTGGGCTATTCGTTCACGCTCGCGCCGCTCGTCGTCAAGGACAGAGTCATCGTCGGACCTTCGGGTGGTGAATACGGCATCCGCGGGTTCGTGGCCGCGTTCGACACCGCGACGGGCACCGAGGTCTGGCGTTTCAACACGATTCCGGCGCCCGGCGAGCGCGGTCACGAGACGTGGACCGACGCCGAAAAGACCGCGTGGAAGACTGGCGGCGGACCCGCATGGGTGACAGGTTCGTACGATCCGGCACTGAACCTGACGTATTGGGGCACCGGCAATCCGGGGCCCGACTGGAACGGCGACCCACGTCCCGGCGACAACCTGTATACGGATTCGGTGATCGCGCTCGACGCGGACACCGGCCAGCTGAAGTGGCACTACCAGTTCACGCCCCACGACGAGTTCGATTACGACGCCACGCAGGTTCCCGTGCTGGTCGATATGACCTGGCAGGGCCAGGCGCGCAAACTCATGTTGTGGGCGAACCGGAACGGCTTCTGGTATGTGCTCGACCGGACCAACGGCCAGTTCCTGCAGGGAAAACCGTTTACGAAGGTGACCTGGGCGACGGGCTTCGATGAACATGGGAGACCGACGCGCGTGCTCGAGCCCACGAAGGACGGGACGCTCGTGTACCCGAATAATCAGGGCGCGACGAACTGGTACTCGCCTTCTTACAGCCCGCGCACGGGCCTCTTGTACATTCCGAGCTGGATGGACACGTTCTCGAGGTACTTCAAAGTGCCCGTTGAATACACGGAAGGCCGTCAGTACGTCGGCAGGTTCCCGACGATGGCGTTCCCGGCGGTGCGAACGCCTGCCGGTGCGATCAATCAGCGGCTGCCTGAAGATGGGTACGGTGCGATCCAGGCGTTCGACCCGCGGACCGGCGAGCGCAAGTGGGAGTTCAGGATGGTCGACGTGACCGACAGCGGTGTGTTGTCGACGGCGTCGGACCTCGTATTCGCCGGGGGCCGTGAAGGGTACTTCTTCGCGCTCGACGCGCGTACCGGCACACCGCTATGGCGTGCCAGCGTCGGCGGACAGGTTTCGGCAGGACCGATGTCGTACGCGGTTGACGGCAGGCAATACGTCGCCATCGCTGCCGGCAGCGTGTTGTTCGTGTACGCCCTGCGGCAATAGGCGATGAGTGCCGACACGTACATTGGTAGAGACGGATGCACCGAATCGCGCGGATTCTTGTTCCGGCGCTCGTGTTGGTCCTTTCCGGTTGCGCAGCCCGGTCAGGCGCACCGGCGTCGACGGCCGGCCGCACGGGCGTTCTCGAGGTCCGCGAAGGGCTCGCCTCGTACTACGGACCTGGATTCGATGGCAAGGTGACCGCCAGCGGCGCTCGGTTCGATATGCACGCGATGGTCGCCGCGCATCCCACCTACCCGTTCGGAACGATCGTCCGCGTCACGAACCTGACCAACGGCCGGGCCGTCCAGGTACGAATTCTTGATCGAGGCCCGGCGCAGGGTCCTCGAGCCGCCGGGGTCCTCATTGATCTGTCGTACGGCGCCGCACAGGCGCTCGGCTTCATCCAGGACGGCCGCACTCGGGTTCGGATTGAAGTGTTGCGGTGGTAGCGTAACGCGGGCACAGCATCTTGTTGGTCCGTCAGTGGTTTAGCCCAGTGTCCCGTCCCAGTGATTCGTGGCGTAAATCCCGGAGCGCGGCGCCCGGCTGGCAAGGCGTGACGAGTGAGAATACCGGCAGTATTTGAGCGAGGAGCAACGCCGCCAGCCAGGATGCCCCGCCCGGGAGTTATGTCACGAATCACTGGGACGGGACACTAGGTTGGACTGTGCTGTTACCCGGTGTCCAGGAGCAAATTGTTCACTGATTGTTCATAGATCACCACTGTGGCTCATCGCCGAACGAGCGATCTCTCGCGGCTCACTGCGGAGCGAGGCTCGCCGTTCACGGCAATACCTTTGCGGAACGGGAACGCTCCCGGGCTTATCATCGGGGCTCCCACAGGAGGACCTCGCATGGCGCGCTGTTTCGTCGTCCAGGGTTTCGGCAAGAAGACCGACTACACCGACGGCCGCGAGCTCGACCTCGATGCCTCGTACGCGGTCATCAAGGAAGCGGTCGAGGCGGCGGGGCATGAATGCCTGCGCGCCGACGAGATCAAGCACTCGGGGACCATCGACCAGCCGATGTACGAGCACCTGCTCCGCTCCGAACTGGTGATCGCCGATCTTTCGACGCGAAGCATCAATGCGGCGTTCGAGCTCGGCGTGCGCTACGGGCTGCGGCCGCACGCCACGATCATCGTCGCCGAGGAGGGCTTCAAGCAGACATTCGACGTCAGCCACCTCATGAT
>Ga0184637_10000904_pt1 | contig 21096 bp, 15 predicted proteins | sample PLM3_127_b2_FD_133143 | JGI IMG/M metagenome (GOLD analysis project Ga0184637, IMG submission 133143) | Groundwater sediment microbial communities from an aquifer in East River, Colorado, USA - PLM3_127_b2 | ecosystem: Environmental > Terrestrial > Soil > Riparian zone | place: USA: East River... | reverse complement strand
CAGTCACCGAGTTGATGATTCACAAGGAAGAGGGTAAACCGCGCTATCAATGGTCCGAAGAAAACGGTATGTGGAAGAGAAAATAGCTGCTTGCGGCTTTTTTTGTCTGAATCAGCTGAATAGTTAATTATTTGATAACAGCTTTATTGATCGGCAGCTAAAAATATGCGTAAGAGAATCCTGTTCTCAATTCTTACCGTTCTGTCTGCGTCGCTCTTACTGATTCCACTTGTGAGGCGAGATTCCCCCGCAAAAACTCCGGATACCAAACTCAATTTTGCATTTAGCTATAAACTGCAATTAGGAGAAATCCCGGAGAATAGCAAAACCGTAGAAATCTGGGTGCCGCTTCCATCAACCAGTGGTGTACAGGAAATCGCCAATTATAACATCAACTCCGAACTTCCTTACGAACTTTATTTTGACCCCGAGTACGGCAACCGCATTGCTCATTTTGCATCAAATGGGCAGATTCCACAAAATCTCGATGTGGCCATAAATCTGGACGTCGTGCGTTTCGAGCAGGACGGGCTGAATCATGTCTCCAAATCGGGAACGGATTCTCCTACCGAAAAACTCAAAAGGTATTTGCAGCCCGACCTCTTGGTACCGATCGACGGGCCGATAGAAGCGGAGGCAAAAGAAGTGGTAAATGGCTCCTTAATGCCGTTTCAAAAGATCGAGGCAATTTACAACCATCTTTTTGAGACAATGAAATACGACAAAAGCGGCATTGGCTGGGGGAAAGGCGATGCTCTTTATGCCTGTGAATCCAGACAGGGGAACTGCACCGACATTCATTCACTGTTTATCGGCATGGCCCGCTCACAGGGCATTCCCAGCCGCTTTATAATGGGCTTTCCTTTGCCAGAAGGTAAAAGCACGGCGCCAATCCCCGGTTATCACTGCTGGGCGGAGTTTTATATAGATGGTCAGGGCTGGGTGCCGGTTGATATTTCGGAAGCCATTAAACATCCGGAGAAAAAGGACTACTTTTTCGGGCGGCTGGACCCTAATCGGGTAGCTTTCACCACCGGGCGTGATATAAAAGTCAACTCCGGCGAGACATCGCACACTCTAAACTACTTTATTTATCCCTATGTATTGGTGGACGGCCAGCCCTTCACCGGCGCCAGCTACAATTTTTCGTTCGCACAGAAGAACTAACGTAGGTCGAAACCCCGCCTTAAAGCGGGACGGTCGACACATTCAGCGACATGGCCTCCGCGAGCAATAAGCTTGCGGGGGCTTAGTTTAATTTCTGTGAAAAAACTCGTTGAATTTTTGATCAAGAATGTTGTTAGGATTGAACTTAAAATTTGGTAAACCTCGAACATGTTGGTCAAGTGCCAAATCCGAATTTGTGCCGTTGCTCTTGGCCGCAAATACTTTTGAAAACTCGCTTGCATAATTTGAGCAAGCGACGGTTTCTAATTCCAATGTGGATAAAAGTAAAGTTTTTGAAGTAGTCATCTCTTTAACGACGGGGTTGTTCTCCAAAAAATCCTGCATATGATTGGCGAATTGAAAGTGCTCTTCAAAAACGATGTATTTGTAAATTGCGCTCACTTGTTTCGCGATTGGTAATTCCGTTACAATTGAGTTCCACTGTCGTTCAGTGTCTTGCAATTGTATTAGGGCTGGACCAATCTTCTCATTGACAAACGAGTCTAGAATCTCAATGCTGCCGGTTCTCTTTAGTTCTTTTGGGTAGCGCTGAGCTTTGCATTCAAACAAACCAGCCTCATTTTCGCAAATGACGAGCCAATCTGATTTTTTCCCTTTGAGAGTCTTAAAAGTATCTAAGTCGAAAACGTTTTTGTCTCCGAAACATTCGCGCAGCAGCAGCCCTATATAATCTTTATAAACTTCACCAAAGTTTGACGTGTATTCCTGCAATCTATTGTTGTCAATAAAGTATTGGTACACAGAATCGTGGAGCATCTTTGTAACTCGAACAAGAAGTAAAAATGGCTCAGGGGCTATGTAGTATTTTTCGAATTTGATGATTGGTTTTTCTATTAAGATCGGGGACTCTGATTTAACATACGTAAAATGCCCGCTGAACTCCTTCCTTGACAATTCAATATACTCGTCCCGAGTCACTGCTAAATGAGACCTGACTATGGGCATGGCATGCGACTCCAGAAAGGGCTTCATCCATTTTATTGGAGTAGTGAGTTTCTCCTCAAAACGATCGGAATCATCCGCAATTGCACCAAGGACAAATGTACAAAGAAGCACATCTTCAAGATTTACTCGGAATTGTACTTTTAATACCTCATCCCTAGCTTGGATGAATCTATAATACTTAGAACTACTATTATTTGGAATCTCTCGATACAAGAATAGAGTTCTTGGGACAAGTGTGCGGGCCATTTCTTGCAGACTTAATTGTTCAAACGCTGCCCTTATCAACCACTCAGGGACATAACGATTTCTATTAGACTCTCCAGTTTTTAACTGTAGTATATCTGGAAAGTCCACATACCTCCCTATTAGCCAAGCAATCCTATTTTCGTCAAAGGGCTGTGTGGCTAATGAAATTGTGGAATTTTGCATTATCAGATCAATCATGAATGGAAATACATGGAATCCCATACTTTGGTTTCTAAACTCAAATATTGGGCTTTTCTTTTGGCTCCTCATTTTCTTTATGAATCGTTTAATTTGAACCAAAGAATCAAAACAATCGCAGCCTCTAACTCCACCCGCCATTACTTCATACGCTTCAGAAGCTAATTCCTCAAGACGCTTCGTATCTTCTGTGAGTTGATTTGACATGCTTGCGTTATTTTACATTTCGGAGAGTCAACCTGCAATCACATTCGAGAGGTCGCCCACAGTTGACTGTCGGATCCTTTGAATCTTCAGTCCGCTCAAATTCTCCACAAAAGCAATGTTGAATAATCATAGGCACAATATAGTAGAGACAATATTCCTATTTCAGGTAACAAAAAGACCTGTCGCCAATACTCAACGGCTCTATCGATTGAGGAAAAATTCAACCAGAATCAGTACAAAAATTGTAGGTGCAAAAGTGAAAATAACAAAACGAACCCAATTTTCTTATCCCCTCTCCCTTCGGGGGAGGGGCAAGGGGAGGGGTCTCTTAGGAGGAATTCCGAAAAATAAAGATGTTAAATATTGCAAAACGAAGCCATTTTTCTTCGTTTTCAAGCGAATTTTGAGGGTGAGGCTGCCCGGCTAGTCGGAAGTTCGCAATGATTCAAATGTCCAATTCAATGTCGAAACCGCGGGGGTTTCGACCTACTCAAGATGCCTCTGACTCTTCCGACTTCTCCGCTTTCGATTTGAATTTGCTTTTCATCTTGGAAAGCTTTGAGGCAATATTGGGGATGGCGTCAACCAAGGCTTCCCACGAACCTTTAGTAGCGGGCAAAAGTGACACACCGTCTTCGTCCATTATAATGAATGCAGCTGGTTCGATTTTGGCGCCGCCGCCGCCACCGCCGCCGAATCCTTCGCCGACTTTGCCGCTTTCGCCCTGACCGCCGCCGGCGCCAAAGCCAAATGAGATTTTGGTGATGGGTATAACGGTCCGTTTGCCGACAGTGACAGGTTCGCCGATAATGGTCTCGGAGCGGGCCATGTCGCGAATTTCTCCGACTACGGCTTTCAAGATTTCAACTACGTTATTTTGCTGTTCCATCCTGGTATCCTACCTTTCTTCCTATCGCCAGTTTGACGAGCTTCCTTAAGGGGAGCTGAAAAACCAGCACTATTGTCCTATAAATAATCTTATAAAGGGGAATTGAGGCTGTTGTTCTCACCGTACCGGAGATCGACCCGCCATTCCAATTGGGGACAAACTTGAAATGTTCACCGATAAACGGGACGGCTGCAATTGAAGCTTGATAGTAACCGAAGGCCATTCCGGTCAGATGCGGCTCAGGGAATCCGGCCTTTATTTCAACTTCGAATTCTTCAAGAACGACGCTTTTAATAAGCGAATAGATGTATTCTGTTACAGCGCGGAAACTGTCGGGGAGTATCTCAAGGATTTGGCCGAAAGGTCTGGTTCGTGCGGGTTTCTTTTTTGGCTTTTTCTCTTTGGTAATTGTTGAAGTTTCAATAGTCCGTCCGGCAATGAGAATTGAGCGAGTGTTGTCTGTTAAATTGATTAGAATTCCGGTTCGCCCTCGACCAATAAACAGTGTTTTTAGGTCAGAGTGAATCGAGATTCTTATTCTCACATGCAAAAGTGTAATAAGGCCGAGGATTAGTATGATAAACAGAAATGTAATGCCTATTGCGGACATAATACCCGGTTACGGCTTCTTCAGTCCCAACACGTCCCACATCAGAGTGGGTGGGACGGAGCCTTCGGCCAAAAGTTTGTCGTGAAACGCTTGCAAAGAAAAGGCGCTTCCTTGATTTAACATCATGGCATCGCGAAGTTTCATTATTTCCAGTTTACCCATTAAATATGCCATTTGATATGCCGGTGAAACGGTGTAACGGCGAACTTCAGTCTCAATATACTTTTTATCAGAATCTGTTTTAGATTGAACAGCATCCTGCATCCACTTGACGCACTCATCATAAGTCATCCGTCCGGTGTGAAGGGAAACATCGGCCACGATACGGGCCGCTCGGAAACGAATGCCGCCAAGCACTCCCAACCATTGAGCAGCGTCTTCATTCCCATAGAGTCCCTTTTCGTACATCATCTGTTCGCAGTAAAGCGCCCAGCCTTCGATCATCATTATATTAAACTGCCACTTGCGAACCGGGTCAGGATTCATTCCGGCAATCTGCAGTTGCAAATGATGTCCGGGAAAGGCTTCATGCACAACGGAACCTTTGAAACCGCGGCGATGGACATATTTGTAGCGGGATTCAAGAAGTGTGCGGTCGGCCAAGTCACCAAGGGGACGCACATAAAAGTAGCCATGCTGAACGGTGTCAAACGGTCCGGCGGGTTGATAGGCGATGCCGCCAATCATCGTCCGCAAAAACTCTGGCGTTTCAATGACAGTTACCGGAGCGATATTCGGAGGAACAGTAATAATGTTTTTCTCCTGTAGAAACCTTCTGACCTGTTCGGGTTCCCAGTTGTAGTAATCCATTATATCCGCCCTGGCAAAAGTAGCAGGCACAAAAACAGAGTCGTTTACGGATTTATGATTGGTCTCGACTAATCCCGAATAGTCGTTATAGGCTTTCTGGGCCGATTCGAGCAGTGACTGGCCGAGTTTCAACAGAGAATCGGAATCGATATCAAGAAAGTATTCATTTTTGAGTTTGTAATCGAAATTTTCTTTGCCGATGGCGAACGCTTTATCATCGCCCGGTTTGAGACCTGACAAATATCCGGCGAAGTCATTCATGGCTTCGCGTGCTTGCGTTGAAATCTTGATTATTTCATTGGCTCGTTCAGGGAACTGCTTGGAAAGCTCACCGGTGATTTGTTTGTAGAAATTCATGCCCGATTCCAGAGTCTCGAGTGCGGCGTCGATATATACTTTGGGAGGACTGGGCAGATTCTTTTTGGCGGTCTCAAAAAGCTTGGGCACTGCTTTCATCCGGCCCAGTATGGATAGGAGCCGTTCGCCCATGGGCTCATTTTCTGACAGCATCAAAAAGTAGATGCCGTTGACTGCTTCATCGACATAAAGCTGCGGTGAGCGCTGGTGCCACCGGATTCGTTTTATGTCCAGAAGGGCAATATCTACGTTTGATTTCAAAAGTTCCAAGTTGAGGCGTTCATGTTCAGACAATGAGGCGCCTTTATATTTATAAAGTTTTTTCTCAAAGCCGGTCAATTCATCTGCAAATTTATTGACTGAAGAGCTGGAATAATCAGCAAAGTGGTGGTCATAGGCGTGGATACCCATTTCCGTGGCGCGTACCGGATAAAAAGACTGCAGAGATTCGAGAATGGTGTTGGAAAGTTTCGTAAACTCCGGGTTCATGTTTTGAGCAGATAGAGTGGCAACGTTGATGAATAAGAGTAATAAAGCAGTTGCACTGATGTTGACCTGTCGTTTCATGCTTCCTCCGTGAAGTAGTAGGCTTGTTGGCTCATTCTTTGTAAAATACAGCCGCCAATTCGATATGACGAGTGTGGGGGAACATATCTACCGGCTGCACTTGCGGCAGTGTGTAACCGGATGCCACAAATTCTTTGGCATCGCGGGCGAATGTCGCCGGATTACAGGAAATATACATAATCTTTTCTGGTGCCATTTCAATCAGTCGCTTGAGAACTTTCGGATGCATTCCGGAGCGGGGCGGGTCGGTAATGACTATGTCGAACTGCTTCGCATTATCGCCCGATTGTGTCAGATAATCTTTCACATCGGATTCTACAAATGAAACATTGGAGCAATTATTCAACGTGGCATTCTCATTGGCCATTTTAATGGAATCTGACACCTGTTCGACACCCAATACCTCGCCCACATTCGGTGCCACGCAAATGGATATAGTGCCGGTCCCGCTGTACAAATCGAGGACACGGGCTTCCTTTCTCGGGTGCAGCATTTCAAAAGCAGTCTGATAAAGGTTTTCGGCCTGAAGGCTGTTGGTCTGGAAAAATGAATTGGCGCGAATGCGGAAGCTCTGTGCCATTACTTTTTCGGTAATATAACCGGTGCCGTATAACACAGTTTCTTTTTCACCAACAGCGATATTAGACCTTTGGCCGTTTTGGTTGTGAACAATGGTCGTGATTTCCGGGAACTGTGATGTCATTTCACTCTCCAGCCCGTCGGGATTTGGAAACTCGCCATAATTGGTTACGATGTTTATCATCAAATCGTTTGTTTTTTTGGCCTGTCTAATAACTAAGAACCGCATGAATCCATCATGATTTTCTACGTCATAAACGGATATTTGGTTTCTCTTTACATATTCTCGAAACCATTGGACGATAGTGCCAAAAGTTTCCGATGGCAGGTGGCATTCTGTCAAATCAAATATATCGGCATAGGAGTTCCGTTTGTGCAGGCCGAGCGTGAAGCCGGATTCGGGATGAACGTTAAATGAGAACTCCATCTTGTTGCGGTAGCCGAAAATTTCCGGCGAGGCGAGCACATCACCGATTTGAACATTCCCAAGCTCACCAATACGCTCGATACAACTGACCACGTGCTGCTTTTTAATCTGCAGTTGTTTCTCATATCGCAAATCCTGCCAGCTGCAGCCGCCGCAGTATGTAAAATGTTTGCAAATGGCATCGATACGCTCATCGGATTTCGTCAGAATATCCAGCACGACCGCTTCATTAAAATTTCGTTTGGAGCGTACTAGTCTGGCGCGGACAGTTTCGCCGGGAAGTCCGGCATTTAGAAATACGACTTTGCCGTTCAGGCGGGCGACAGCTTTACCATCGAACGCCAGGTCGGTAATATTCAATTCAACTATTTTGTCCATGAAGTTTCTGATGATGCTGATCGCCGGGGCCGCACAGAACATCGGTGCGGTGGCAGTCATCGATTTCCAATTGAATTGTGCCGTGCCCGATTTTGAATCTTTCGTTAAGCATGGCGTTAATCTGAACAATCATGGCCGGGCCGTGCGAGTAATCTTCTTTTTCAACACTGACATGACAGGACAAAGCAATTTCGTTCGAAGACAATGACCAAATATGCAAATCGTGGACATCTTTGACACGCGGCATCGCTGAAATAGCCTGAAGCACCTCATCAAATTTAATTCCCTCCGGAACGGCTTCGAGAAAAATTATTACCGCTTCTTTGATGACCAAATAGGATGAATATAAAATCATAATTCCTATAAAAGTCGAAAGAATGACATCGAGCATATACCAGCCAGTCTGCAAGATGACAATACCACCAATTACGACTGCTACTGAAGACAACGCATCATAGGCCATGTGCAGAAAGGCCGTTTTCATGTTCAAGGATTTTCCTTTTTCACTATGAAGCAGCCAGATAGAAAAAACGTTGCCCACTAATCCAACCAGCGCCACGCTGATGAATATGAATGGTTTTGAGATTGGTTGAGGAGTGACAAATCTTTCATATGCTTCTTGAAATATGAAAAAAGCAATCACTACTAACGCGACCGCCGAAATAAAAGCGGTCATGACTTCAACCCGCTTGTAGCCGTATGTCGATGTTTTGGACGCCGGCAGTTCAGAGCCTTTGACTCCCAGCCACGCCAGACCAAGCGCTGCCACATCGGAAAGATTATGCACGGCATCGGCAATCAATGCCAGGTAGCCGGTCATTAAGCCGCCGATAAACTCCGTTGCAGTAATAATGGCGTTAAAGACTATGGTCCAAAATAGACGGCTGCGGGAAACCCCTTTATGTATATGACCGTGTGCCATAATGCCAATTTAAACAAAATCGGCAGTATTACAACTTCGATAAGGGCAAAACCCCTCCCCTTATCCCTCCCCGAAGCGGAGGGGGGAAGAGAAATTAAATTGAAAGTGGTGTCAGGTGTCCTCACCTGACACCTGGTCGAGAACAAAGAAGCTGTCGGGTGGGGACTCCCGACAGAACCATACTCGTTTTATGGAAGAAAAGATTCGACTAGTTAGTACGTATTATACGCCGTCTCGTAGACCATCTTTTGCAGCAGCTCAATTCTCTTTTCGACAGGCGGATGAGTTGAGAACAAAGTCGTGAAGCCTTTTCCGGAAAGCGGATTGGCGATCATCAGATGCGCGGTGGCCGGTCTGTCATCCAGATTAAGACGAATGGGAGCAGTATGAATCTTTTTTAGTGCCGCTGCCAGCGCCAGCGGCTTACCGGAAACTTTGGCTCCAATTCTATCAGCTTTATATTCGCGCTGGCGAGAGATGGCCATTTGTATTAACATTGCCGCAATTGGCGCCACGATGACGGCTATCAAAAGTCCGATGGCATTGTTGCTGCGATTGTCGCTGCGTCCATAACCTCCGAAAATGGCGCCCCAGCGAGCCATTGAGGCCAGAATTCCTACGGCACCAGCAAATGTCGCTGCAATGGTGCCGACCAGCATATCTTTATTCATTATGTGGGCAATCTCGTGACCGATGACACCTTCAAGTTCGTCATCGTTCAATAATTCCAAAAGCCCTTCGGTAGCAGCGACAGCGGCGTGCTCCACATTGCGACCGGTAGCAAATGCATTGGGAGCTTTGCTGGGCACTATGTACACTCTGGGTATTGGAATCATAGCCTGTGTCGCCACGCGCTTGGCGATGCGGTATAGGCGCGGGTGGTCGGCTTCGGAGATTTCTCGCGCACGATACATGCGCAATACCATCTTGTCAGAAAACCAGTAAGCGAAAAAGTTCATCACGGCCGCAATGACAAAGGCCATTATCATTCCATTTTGGCCGCCGACCAAATACCCGACCCACATGAAAAGTAGCATCAGGCCAAGCATCATCATGGTAACTTTTATTCCGTTCATATTCTTATTATTTCACCTTTTCGATTTTGGTTCGTGCAATCATTATTTCAATCTATATAGCGAAAATATAAACAAAAAGTTCCGGAAATCGGAGACAAATCGCCACCAAACTTGATTAGAAGATTCAATTAGACAATGACTTGCAGGAATCGACCACTGTTATTAGGTGCTTTTCTTTTTTTTGATGGTGCGGCCGAATTCCTGCTCTTTGGTCGAATAGGACTCGGCTTCTTCGACCGGTTTGAGCGGCTCGTCGGATTTAGGACGAATTCCTTTGCGCTGTGGTGCGCGGCCAAATAAAGAAGTCTGCATTTCATCCGTTTCGTTTTCTTTCGATTCCGCGACCTCACGAACTTCGTTCTGTTCGGGTGGTTCGGCAAAACTTTCTTTGGGACTTTCAATTTCCCGAATCAACGGCGGGGGTGGAACTATTCTTGGGGCAGAAATCGCCGGTGCCGGTTTTTCTATTTCCGGCAATTCTTCCGATGGACTTGGTCTGACCGGGGCTTCTCTTTTGGTGACATCATGTCCGTGCGAGAAATGCTTTCTTTCCCTTAGCTTGCGTCGGTCATCACGCTCGGTCTCTGACACTACTTTTTTGGGAAATGGCGGCTTCAGTGGCGCCCGCTCGACGGTCTTGACGGCTTCCGGGTTAAATGTCTTGACGGCTTCCGGCTTGAGCTCGAAAGGTGAAACTGCTGATCGTTCCGGTCGCATCGGTCGTTCGGAAAGTGCCGCTGGTTTTGGCACCGGCTTGTGTGTTGGCACCGGTTCTCGTTCGGGCCTGGTATAGGGTCGTTGGGGACGTTCGGGCCGGTCAGGACGAAAGTCCGGACGCTTGCGGTCATCTCTGCCTTGGCGCGGCGGAAAATCGCGGCGCTCTCGGCCTCTCTCAAATCTTCGTTCAGGCTCTCTTACCATTGGTTCTTTTCGTTCCGGTCGGGTGATTTCGCTCGTAACATTCTCCTCGACCACAACTGCAACGGCCGCATTTGACCAGACATCAAGCGCCGCAAAAATTCTTCCCCAAAACCAATCCAGAACAAATATGATTCCGATTCCGGCATAAGCAGGTGAGGGGAATCCGGCTGAATCAAAAACGGAAACCAAAGTCAGCATTCCGGCAAACGGGACAGTGGCAGTTCCCAGTGAGAAGAACATTGCTGCCACTGCGACATATAATGTACCGGTAAAACCCAGATTCAGTTCAAAAGCTTGGGCAATAAATAGTGCACTCACGGTGACATAAAAAGCTCTTCCGTTGACATTCAAGCTGCTTCCCACCGGAAGCACCAGGGCGGCTATGCGATTATCGATCTTGTTACGCTCGACACTGTTCTCGTAAGTGACTGGCAGAGCCACTGTCGGTGAAGACGTGACCAGTGCTGTTTTCAGAGCGGGGAAAATGTTTATGAAATATTCAAGCGGTGACCTTTGTCCGAAAAACTTGAGCAAGATTGGGATTACAACCAGGGCGTGAAGCATAAATCCGATTAAGAGCACCAGCGAAAATTTCCCAAGACCGTCAGTAAGAAAACTGATATTCCCGGAATTGCGCGCCGTTACTGTACCAATCAAAAAGAAAATACCGACCGGAACTAAATTCATCACTACGGCCAAAACTTTTTGAACTACTGCATAAATCGTATCGAAAAAGTCCATAACCGGTTTAGCCTTTTGTCCGAGTGTGCCGAGAATTGCCGCTAGCACTGTCAGCACAATCATCCAACCCAAAAACTTTCCGTGCGTGACGGCATTGACGATGTTGGAAGGAATCAGCTCACCCAGGAAATCCAGCGATTGCGTTACCGGTGCATTAACAATCTCTCCCGGGATGAAACCCGTACCCGTGTTCACGCCAACTCCCGGCCTAATAATGATTGTCAGTATTAATCCAATCAGGACGGCAACAATCGTAGTTCCTAGAAAAAGTGTGAGTGTTGCCAACGCCGCCTTGGCGACTTGTCTTCGATTCGCGAAAGCGGATACACCCGTAATAATGGCCGATGCCACCAGCGGAATGAAAAGTATTTGCAGGATATTAACGAAAAGATCACCAACAAACGCCAGCGCCAGCATCAACCCGGGCAAAAACAACCCGAACAAAACGCCCAACACCAAAGCAGCAAGCGTATAAATCAATAACTTATTAGATGACATTGTACTCATAAGAGTTAAAGGCTAATGGATTCGGGGAGGGGAGGCAATAGGAAAGATGTAGTCGAATCAGGCATTTCTGAAGCTTTATCAATGTATTTGTTCGGTTGCCACCGACCTCGCTACTTCATAGATTCTTTCAATGTCAACGCTCGATGGGCTAAAGGCCTTCCGGGCATAACCGATATAACCAATACGTATGGATCAGGATTTCCTGATAAAAGATATCCAGCGGGAAGAAGCCCAAAAGCATGCCCGCAAAGTCCGCAATTTCCGCGTTCGCAAGCCCCTATGGCGCGAATATGTGGAAACGGCGCTCATTGCTTTGGTGGCGGCAGTACTGCTTCGTATCTTTGTAGTCTCCGCTTACAAAGTAACTTCGTCTTCGATGGAAGATGCACTTTACGAAGGCGACTATATCTTCGTCAACAAGCTGGCTTTCAAATACGGCGGCGCTCCCAAGCCGGGCGATATTATCGTTTTCAAATATCCCATGAACCCCGAAAAGGATTATATCAAGCGGATCGTGGCCTTGCCCGGACAGGAAGTACAGATAGCCGACAAAGTCGTTTATATCGACGGTCAGGTAGCGCCGATTCCGGTGCCATCCAAAAACATTGACCGCAAGATCATTCCCGGCGATTTGTCATACCGTGACAATTTCGGGCCGTATGTTGTTCCTGTCGGTGAGTACTTTGTGATGGGAGATAACCGCGATGACAGCCGCGACAGCCGTTTCTGGGGCTCGGTACCCGAAGAAAACATTCTCGGTAAAGCGGTTTTTGTCTACTGGTCCTGGGAACCGGATCCTGATGCGCCCGGCTGGGGCTTTCCATACGTCATCGATGCCATCCAGTGGCTCGGCTACGGGATTTTCAATTTTCCGACTCACGTACGCTGGGACCGCCTTGGCGCATCCATTTAAATGTCCATAGGACTCTACGTCCATTTCCCTTTTTGCCCCTATCTCTGCAACTACTGCGACTATTTCAAAGTGCTGCATTTGAGCGCCCTTGAAGAAAAATACTTTGCCGCGCTCACAACTGAAACCAGATTAGTTGCTAAAGAGTTTTCAAATGATGTTCAGATTGACACTCTGTTTATTGGAGGCGGGACGCCATCGCTGGCTAACTTGAATCTTTTGGAAAAGTGGCTAAACGTAACCAGGGCGTCCTTCAATTTTTCAGACAAGATTGAATTCTCGTTTGAATGCAACATCGATTCGGTCGATGTCGACAAACTATCGGCCTTGAAAGAACTGGGTGTCACCCGGCCGAATCTGGGCATGCAGTCATTTAACGAGCAGCTCTTGAGAGTAATTACTCGTCCCCACAGTCCGCGAACGGGGCATCAGGTAGTTTATCATGCTCATGTCCTGGGATTTAAATCGTTTGGAATCGATTTGTTGTTTGGACTTCCCGGCCAGTCCAGCAATATGTTTTTGGGAGACATCGGACAGGTAGTCGATATGGAGCCGCCGCATGTTTCATTGTATCAATTGGTGGTGGAACCGGAAACACCTCTGGGGAAAAGCGTTGAATCGGGAGAAGCAACAGTTCCCGATGAACCAACAATCGCAGCCATGTATTGCTCCGGTGCGGGAACATTGGTCAATTCCGGGTATGCGCATTATGAAATATCGTCGTTTGCGCTCCCCGGTCACGAATGCCGACACAATTTGAATTATTGGCAGGGTGGTGAGTATATCGGGCTGGGACCATCGGCGCATTCATATTTCAAAGGGAGAAGTTACGCCAATGTGGAAAGTGTCGGCGATTATATCAAAGCACTTTCCAAAAATGAAATTCCCAGAGTGATAAATGAATCGGCGCTGTTGCAAAGAGCTGATGACACAATCTTATCAGGTTTGCGTTTAAAACTCGGTATCGATCGCGGCTTATTCGTGGAGAGATTCGGCATTCCACTGGATGAACGGATTAATCAAAGTGAATATGAAATATTCGTGAAGTCGGCGATGCTTATCGATGACGGGCATACTTTGCGCACTTCAGACGCCGGTTTCTTTCAGGCGGATGCAATTGGGCGGAGATTAATTAAGTAGCGCGTAGAACCACGTCATTGCGGGCTCCGACTTGATGGGGCGTGGGAATCTGTATGCTTAGTGTGCAAGTGGTGTCAGGTGTCCTCACCTGACACCCTGCTAGATTTAAAGGCTGTCGGGTGGGGACACCCGACAGCACATAGCAATAATAAATTGAAAGTGCAAGAAGTTGTTGATATATTACGACAATGCACTCCGATCAATTCGAAGATTTTATGCGCCTGGCCATCAACGAAGCCGCCGAAGCTTATGAAGCCGATGAAGTGCCTATCGGCGCCATTGTAATTTACAAAAATAAAATAGTCGGGCGCGGGCACAATCAGACTGAATCTCTCAAAGATGCCACCGCCCACGCCGAAATGATTGCATTATCTGCGGCATATAATCAAAGAGGGGACTGGCGGCTGGATGATTGCTATCTTTTTTCAACTATCGAGCCCTGCACGATGTGTTCCGGAGCGGCTGTGTTATCACGAATTAAAACTATAGTATTTGGTGCAAATGACCCAAAATTTGGCGCCTGCGGTTCAATATTTAACGTCCCGACCGAAAAAAAACTGAATCATCGAATTGAAGTTGTCGGTGGAATTCTAAATGATGAAATCGCCGAGATGATGCAGGCATTTTTCAAGCAGATTAGGTTGCAGAAAGATAAAATAAATTGATTTTGCAAAAAGATTTTAACGGCGAACCGATAGAGCTCCACCGCATTGTGGCCAAACCATTATACTTTGGGTTGCTTTGCAATGTGATAATTCCCATGGGACTGCTCTTGGCGTGCTATTACTATGACAAGGGGCACGATTTGGAAAACAAGTTGGGTGAACTGGCCAATCCTTTATTCTATGTCTTTCTGGTTTTGGCCGCCACTGAAGGAGCGTTTGCATATTGGTGGCGAGGGAAACTGCTGGAAAAGCCGATGATTCGCCGCAAAGAAACATTTCAGCAAGATGTCATGTTCGGTCTGTTGCGCGCTTCTAGGCCTGTGTTCATTTTAATTGCTGCAATTTCATTCTATGGTTTCCTCTATTATTTCTTGACCGGCCGGTTTACCGAAGCAGTTTTTATGGTTTTGTTTTCGTTCATAGTTTTTCAGTTTGTCCGTCCGCGCTTTGGCGCAGTCAACAAACTCATCGAACGACAGTACAAAATGGCTGAAGAGGGGGAGTTTTACACAGGGAATTTTGATCAGGCTGACGGAAGCGCATAAAAAAAGCGGAGAGGCAGGGATTCTCCGACAGCATTTTTGTATAACTTCTTAATATACTTGAAATTAGCCCTAATTCATTGAAATAAAATAGGTTAAGTTGAGTGAAGTTTGTTGAAGTTGGATGCAGTTGGTTGAAGTTAGATGAAGTTCGCGGTTAGAAAATTGTTAGAAAACTTTGACATAATAATACGGTTAAATTTGTGAATTTGGGCACAATGCTTCTCCTGAAAAGGATTCACTGGTTCATCTCACCCGTTGCCATAACAAGTGTCAACAGATTATGCAAAGCTGTTTCGGAAAGCGGCGGATTCTTTTTCAGAACACTCTGCAGATAGTCGATATCCATATGGGCTATGACTGACGCGTGCCGCTTAGTGATTTGTTCTTCCAACATGTCGACAAGATATGATGCCTTGTTTGTTGTCACAAACGCTCCTGACTTTAAGCGCCGCTTGAAGAAACTAAGTAGTCGCGGATTCCTTTCAAGCAACCCTATTGCGGCGAAGCGCAGCCAATACTTGTGAGAAGCAATGGGTAGACCTCTGTTTGCATCGGGAATTTCCGCCATGTCTCTGTTCATGCGCGTTAAAAATCGTCGATAAAATCGATGATACTGCTTCTTCCGCTGCGAGATTTCCATAGCTGCCCTAAAAAAAGGAAGTGAATAGAAGGGTGTACAAACCCAAAGCAATGACCGATTGCGGTCTTCGCCTTCAAAAAGCCAGTTAAAGCCCCGCTCATAAATGCGAAAGTGAGCAACTTTTTCGGAAAGATTTGTTTCTGGATAGGTACTTAATGTGTAGCCGATGTTTGACTCGATCGTCGTACGGTCCAACCCGCAAATCTGTGCTACAATTTCAATATCGCAGATCGACTCTCTCTCGATTATAAAGGATACAACCTGGTCAGTTGAATGAAATTTCCGCAATGGCGCGATGGCAGGAAGAACCTTGTCACCACCATCGCCTGAAAAATAAACCGATGCGCGAGAACTGGTCTCAAGAATGGTGTTGAAAAAAGGAAAAGCAAAGCCAGTCGATGTCGGTACAAGACCAAGTTTTAGACGTACCACCCATGCCATGTCTGCTTTCTCAATGGACGAACCTCGCATCGTTTCCAATGGAAATTCTAGCTTCTTAGCGACAATTCGGGCACAGGCAGTCTCCATGCTGTCACTTGCCTCTTCTCCAATCCACGTGTACGCAAGAGCAGGAACGTGCGCGCGATGTAAAGCAGCAGCTACAACACGGGAATCGTGTCCGCCGCTGAGACCGATGACCGCTTGTTTGCCCACCGCAGCACGTGCTTTGCACGCTTGCACGAATAATTCCACCAAACCATCTTCTTTTTCTACAGTTGACCCTTCAATCTGATCAAAGGCAAATGTAGTCAGGGTTGTCTTTGTAGTGATCGAGCCATTATCACCAAATCGTATTACGGTCGAGCCTCTAAGACGATCAACACCTTCAAACATTGTAGTTGAACCAAGAGTAAACCCAAAAAGTAAATACTGGGCCAGCGCTTGTTGCGAAAGCGTCTTCCGACGCGTCGATTCTATCGCAATCTTTATTTCTCGCGTCACGCAGATTTCTTCCCTACCATCAACATAATATATTGGAAGACGAGACAGCGCATCATTGAGGCAGTACCAGAAGCCGGTGTCGTTATCCCTAATAAACAACACAAAGTCTCCATCTACAGTTAGAAGCCAAGCTCGGATTTCATTATCCTGAGCGCTCGACTCTTGAACGTTTCGACAAAGTATCATAGCTAACGCGTTCAACGCACTCGAATGAGAATTGCCGTATATGTACCCTTCCAGGTAAAAAGAAAACCGATCCGTCCGAAACGTCTCGACTGGATACGCACTATATCGAGTTGAGCAAAGTAGGCAATTATCGTCCTGGAATAAAGTGTGGGACGAGTAGTCAGCAAAGTGGATAACCTGCTTGCACAATTGCAATTTTTGAATCGTGTGATCTGGATTCTGAAAATTTCGAGAGAAAAAGAAGTGCAATCCCGGCATACTACATCCTTCACGGCAGAGGCATGCTCTTCTATTACAAACAGTATGCCTAGGAATCAAACACCTCCCGGTTAATGAGTAATCCACCGGCTTACCGGGAAGATTCGAAAACGCTATTTCACGAGAACCATTTTTCTTGTAACTGTCATTCCGCTCGATTCCAACTTATAAAAATACACACCCGAGGACAACATGTTCCCTTGTGCTGTCTGCCCATCAAAAAGAACCACATAATTGCCGGCAGGCATGGTTTCATTGACCAGACTTATGACCTTTCTACCGAGAATATCGTAAATAGTAAGACTGACATGAGAAGCGGAGGGTATACTAAAGCTAATTTCTGTAGACGGGTTAAACGGATTTGGATAATTCTGATAGAGTATAAATTGATTCGGCAATATCCCGTAGACCTGGTCGTCAGGCTCATATCTACCGGCTACTCGTAAAACATAATCGCGTTTGAACCCGGTGTCTGGCATAGCGGGCATGTCAAAGGTAAGGTCTAAGAAATCACCATTTCTCAATACTGTCACGTCACCTCCCGCTGCAACATTTATAGAAGTCAATTTGCCATCCGATTGTGACAAATAGGCCTCTGGTGGTGGCACAGCTTGGAACATTCCTTGCTTAGAAAGTGGAATCACCTGCTCTACAAAATCACACTGATAGCCATTGCTCCAACTTAGTCTGGCAGTTATTGTATCAGAACCTGTTAGAATTGGATCAAGAAAAAGCAACTGCTCAGTCGGCTGCTGGCGCGATGACACAGTAGAAAGTGGATACCATTCTCCATCAGTTGATTGAATTTCACTAAAGAAAAGCCCTTCACCCACTTCAGGCTCACTTATGGGCCCTTCACCAGCAAGCAGTGCCGATGGAGGTGGTGGACAATCTGCCTTCTGAGCCGTAGTCACTATAAGGCCGAAATTCTCTCTGCCAGGATTAAGAAACTTCAGTATCATGTATCCACCACTCTGGGATATAAAAAGTAAAGAATCACGTTTTTGTATTTGTGGGAGAATGTCATTCCCTTGATCGTCAGTCGCAGAAATGGGCGTTCCCGTATGCTCATATACTACGATCTTATCATCATCACCGCAAACGACCTTTGAGTTCTTTGGATGATCAACAATAATTAACGATATTTCCTTCAGGTACGTAATTTCATTTTCCATTTCTCGTATTTGGAATCTGGCCGTGGTTCCAGAAGCTGCAACAGTGTTCCTCACAAGGTATTGATCAGTTACATCCAATTTATAACCAAACTGCTCGCTGGCAGTTAACAGAGTATTATCTTGTTCAAACTCGTTGCCGTTCCAGGTAAACAAGACCGGGCAAGATGGTGGTGGTGGTGGTGGTGGTGGATTGACAATGGAAAGAGCATTTTCATCCGGAAAGTAATCATACTTACTCGCCACAATAGAAGCGGATCCAGTAGTCGGGAAATTGATCGACGTGAAAGTCGCGACACCTGAAGCATCAGTAACCCTTGTTTCATGTACATCGGAATTTTTGTACACACACACCAAGGCACCTTGCACTGCAACTCCCAAACTTTTAACTGTCACAGTAAAAGTTCTTACTCCTGTATATAAACTTGTCGGTGCAGAATAAATGTCGATGGCCTTCGGTGTAGCGGTCCAGAGATTAAGCTGCGGATCACCAAGCAAGAGATTTGAAAGTACAGAAAGCCTGCTCGCATTATCGAGCCATGACACCTGAGGGATATTGATGCTTCTTGCCATTGCAAAGGCCGCACCTACTCTAGGCTCTCCAAGAGAAAAAATTTGCTGAAAAAAGGCCTGATGCATTGGAGCCGCTCCAGAGGATCGGTTATATATCGTTGATCCAAGATAACCTATTCCTCCTCCGTTAGGATTAAGTATGAAAGAACGCCCCACGCTTACCGTGTCCCCTGTGGCGTTCGTGTGTAACAGATTGTTGTTAGCGCATGTCGAATTCAAGAAGAATCCGTACTTAAGCGAATTTGATAATGCCCCTATCTCATGATAATAAACTCTCTGTCTATCACCTGGGTAGGTACCATTGTATGCCAAGAAACACTCTGCCCCACAGGCAGAGTGACTATAGTTGCTGATAATGCCGTATCCCGAATTCAACTCTGTGAGTAGTCCAGACTTTGGTTGCTCATATCGTTCAACAATAGTAAAGGTGGCGGGAATCTTTGATTGCAGTGCTTCACTCAAGAGAAGAAATTCATTGAGAATTGGATATGCAGGGTCGTCATGAAAATGGGTGCTGGTAAACAAAGCCCGGGTCTGATAATTTGTGAACGTTTGGTTCTTTTCATAGTTGAGCAATTTTGTAACCACAGCTTGTGCTTCAGCCAATGTATTGGCTGGCAGACGCCCAACAAACACCTCTGGGTAGAAATCCACGGTGTCACCATAAGCCTCCGGACGTCCAAATTTACCGTCGTGATTTTCATCCCAATAATAATCAAGGCAACTGTAATAGAGATCTGATGGATAGAAACCGTTGAAATAAACACTCGTGTCAACCATCGTGTACATAACTGCAGTTGGAATGATGTTGATATCACCTCCCAAAATCACCCATTCAGCATTCTTGTTTAAATACACGTCTTTAATGTACGCACGAATTTTGTGCAATAGGCTGTCACCAGAATATGAAGCGGCGATACTTTCAACTGTCTTTATTTCAACCCAAAATCCTTTTTTGGTTTTCCAATCGGCCAATTGCTGGAATGCACTCGACATTTGCAAATTGGTAATTATTATGCATGGGAAATCAATTACGCTGGAAGATGCAAATTGCTGCTCTTGGACTTTTTCGGAGATCTCTTGAGGATTCAAAACCATGTGCTTAATTGTCTTTTCAAATTCTTCGCTAAGACGCGGTCCAAGCGGAGATCCTTTAGAATTCGCATCAAGCTCAAGCGAAAACCTAATTCTGTTTATTAAGAAAAGCTCGCCATTCTCCGGACGATATAATACCGGGTGAAACCAGAGAGAAGCAATATGGCGTCCGCGCATCTTCCCTTGATTAGCCAACTCGAGAATAGAACTTGGATATAGTGACACGGGATCTAGTGCCGCTGGGGGTTCAACGACTGGCACATCGAGTATCGTTAATGAGTTGAGGAAGTTCTCTTTCGCTTTGATCCGGACACCAGTTGCAAGCAATACTGTATCCGCTTCAAGTATTCTAATCCCTGTCACGCGTTGACCGGAAGGAATGAGATAAGTTAGCGACCGAGCCGGCAAATCCGGATATCCGGGTTCCGAGGCAGAAAATGCGCCCTCTAAGACGACTGTGGTCAGGTTTCCATCGTTTAAAAGTTTGATATTATCTTTAGCGATTTCATAGTCAAATGTCATAGATGCTACGGCTAGGTCCATCAAGGCGAGGCCCCAACAGACCACGGTTATTATCAATACTCTTTTGTACAACATGCTTAGGTTCTCCTTGACAGTCATATTTATTTAATGAGCATCATCTTTTTAGCAATAGGAATTGCATCTATCGCAACCCTGTAGAAATACACACCCGAGACCGCAGGAGTGCCTTCTCTTGTCCTACCGTCCCACTCTACGGAATAACTCCCCGGGGCAAGCTTCGTATCCCGCAAAACTGCAACGACCTGACCCAATATATTGATAATATCAACGTTAACGTTCCGTGGAGAGTGAGCGGCGTCAACTGGCGGAATATCGAATGGAATCACCGTGCCGGCGTTAAAAGGATTCGGGTAATTTTGCGAAACACTAAAGGTGTTTGGTATCACAATTTCCTCTTCCCCTTCAATACCATCATTCGCACATTGCACCGCAAGTTCCGCGTCTACCTTGCCCTGTGCGTCGGTACTGTTGATGATACAGTTCTTAATCTGCTCAAAGGTCAATGTCGGCTTCAAATCCAACATCAGAGCGACCAAGCCAGTGATATGGGGCGCGGCCATACTGGTGCCCTGAGTCGCATAATGCTCCTGACCAGTTGTTAAAAGCCATAGCTCATCGGGTGGAAAAGTGGTTTGAGACGGCTTGGAGGATAAAATCATGCTCCCCGCAGCGAGACAATCCGGCTTCGGTCGTCCGTCCCTTGTCGGACCACGCGATGAAAAATAGCTTTCGCTCCCTAAAGTCCAGTACGTACCATCACCGGGGTGACATTCATCTGGGTTACCCGGTATTCGGCTTGGCCAACAAGGACGCGTATTATATGAACCTACGGTAATGATATTCTCTGCATTTGCAGGTT
>Ga0184637_10000903_pt1 | contig 21098 bp, 20 predicted proteins | sample PLM3_127_b2_FD_133143 | JGI IMG/M metagenome (GOLD analysis project Ga0184637, IMG submission 133143) | Groundwater sediment microbial communities from an aquifer in East River, Colorado, USA - PLM3_127_b2 | ecosystem: Environmental > Terrestrial > Soil > Riparian zone | place: USA: East River... | reverse complement strand
GATCTTGCCGATCGTCTCGTCCGCGTTCGCGGAGATCATGCCGACCTGGGCGACCATGTTGCCCGAGACCGGCCGCGCCATCTTCTTGATCTCTTCGACGATGGCCGCCACGGCCTTCTCGATGCCGCGCTTGAGCTCCATCGGATTGGCGCCCGCCACGACGTTCTTGGCGCCTTCGCGGTAGATCGCCTGCGCGAGGACCGTGGCCGTCGTCGTGCCGTCGCCCGCTGTGTCAGAGGTCTTGCTCGCCACCTCGCGGACCATCTGCGCGCCCATGTTCTCGAGCGGGTCCTTGAGGTCAATCTCCTTGGCCACCGTTACGCCGTCCTTGGTGATGGTGGGGGAGCCGAACTTCTTGTCCAGGACGACATTGCGGCCCTTCGGGCCGAGCGTGACCTTGACCGCGTTGGCCAGCTGGTTGACGCCGCGGAGAATCGCCTGGCGCGACTCCTCGCCGTAAATGATCTGTTTAGCCATGTGTCTTCGCTCCCTACTTCTTGCTTTCAAGCACCGCGAGCACTTCGTCCTCGCGCATGATGAGGTACTCCTCACCTTCGATCTTGATTTCCTGCCCCGAGTACTTCCCGAACAGGATCGTGTCGCCGTCCTTGACGTCGAGCGGCTGGCGCTCGCCGTCATCCTTGAACTTGCCGGCGCCCACGGCGTACACCTTGCCCTGCTGCGGCTTTTCCTTGGCGGTGTCGGGAATAATGATCCCGCCGACTTTCTGTTCGCCTTCATCGAGGCGCTGAACGATGATGCGGTCGTGTAGCGGTCTGACTTTCATGTGCGTTCGACTCCGGAACTATGTCTGTAGGATGCGGAGCGGGGCTCCGCGATGACAACCCTGATTGCCGGGTGCCCGACCCGGCGCTGCGTCCCAAACGCTGGTTACGTCGCCTGGCGGGTTAGCACTCCCCGTAGGCAACTGCTAATTGTAGCGGCCGATCAAGATGTCGTCAAGGTGACAGGGGTGAGACGGGTCCGCGTGAGACGGGTCCGCGTCGTCTCGGCGTACGTAGGCCGGTGCCGTGCAGCGGATCCCCCTCAGGCGGAGCGGCGCAGGCGGTATTCGGCGATCTTGCGGCTCAGGGTGTTGCGGTGCATGCCAAGGAGGGTGGCGGCCTTGCACAGGTTGCCCTCGGCCTTGGCCAGCACATCTGCAATGAAACGCTTCTCGAACTCCCGCTGCGCGTCCTCGTAGCGGACCCCGCGCGTGACCATGTCGTCGACCAGGCGCTCGAGCTCATCGCGCAGCGCCATCAGTCGAGTTCCTGGCCTGCAAGCCGGCGGAAGGCCTCGATGTACTTCTCGCGCGTCCGCGCCACCACGTCATCGGGGAGCGAGGGGACGGGCGGTTGCTTGTTCCAGCGGATCTGCTCGAGATAGTCGCGCACGAACTGCTTGTCGAAACTTGGCTGCGCCCGGCCGGGGCTGTACTGATCCTTCGGCCAGTAGCGTGAGGAATCGGGTGTCATCACCTCGTCGATCAGGAGGACCTCGTCATCCGCGGTGAGCCCGAATTCGAACTTCGTGTCCGCGAGCAGGATGCCGCACCGGTCGGCATGCGCGGCGCCAAACGCGTACAGCGCCAACGTCAGCGACCGGAGCTTCTCGAGCAGCTTGGCGCCGATCAGGCGCCCCGCCTCGGTCTCGCTGATATTCACGTCATGGCCGCTCGCGGCCTTGGTGGCGGGCGTGAAGATCGGCTCGGGGAGCCGGTCGGACTCGCGCAGGCCCGCAGGCAGCCGCACGCCGCACACCGCGCCGGTGGCCGCGTAATCCTTCCACCCGGAGCCGGACAGGTAGCCGCGTGCCACGCATTCCACGAGCACCGGGTTTGTCCTGCGGACGAGCATCGACCGGCCCGCGAGCACGTCGGCGTGCCGGCTGAGGTCGGCCGGATACCGGCGCACGTCTGTTTCCAGCACGTGGTTCGGCACGATGTCGCGCGTCCTGTGGAACCAGAACGCCGAGAGCTGCGTGAGGACTTTCCCCTTGTCGGGGATGCCCGAGGCGAGCACATAGTCGAATGCGGAGATGCGATCGGTCGCGACCATCAGGAGCGCGTCTTCCACGTCATAGATGTCGCGAACTTTGCCCTGGCGATGGGGAACCAGCCCGTTCAGTCGCGTTGCGAGGAGGGGAGCAGCGAGCGGCACGCGGTGTCCTTGTCCCTCGACTACGCTCTGGACAACCCTGAGCGGGCATCGAAGGGAGAGGGAAGCGCGCATCTTACAGGGAGCGTCCCGCGCCCGCAACCGTACGCAACAGCACAGGACGTCGCGACCGGAGGGCCTGATATATTGTGTTACCTCGGTTTCAGCAGGTTCGGAAGGTTCAGTCAGAAGGTTCAAGAGGTTCCCAGGGTTCACGGGGTTCAAGGGTTCACTGTGCGAGTACGTACGGTCATCGTGTCCGTTCTGGCGATTGCCCTTTTCGCGTGGTTCTTGAGACACGCGGACCTGGCAGATGTGTGGGTGCAGGTGCGCCGGGCGCGCCTCGACCTACTCGTCGCGGGCTTCGGGGCGGTCGTGCTGACCTACGTGATCCGCGCGTATCGCTGGCAATACCTGCTGCACCCGATTGGCCGCACGAGGTTCCGCACCGCGTTTCGCACGACGGTCATCGGCTTCGCGGCGTTGGGGGTGCTGCCGGCTCGCGCGGGCGACGTGCTGCGTCCGTACCTGCTCGCGCGGCAGGAAGGCCTGAGCACGTCGGCGACGTTCGCGACCATCGTCATGGAACGCGTGCTCGATCTGATTGCGGTGCTGACGCTGCTCGCGCTCTACGTGTGGGGCATGGCCGATCCAACAAGCCTCCCGCGTTCGCTGCTGCGCCCGATTGAAGTGTCTTCGGCCCTGGCCGGCGCCGCCGCCGTGATGCTCATGATCCTCATGTGGGTGCTCGCGACGCATCCCGAACGCATCGGGCGCCTGGTCCGCCGCGCAGCGAGAGTGCTTCCTCACGCCATGGCGGACCGGCTCGCGGGGTTTGCCCGGACCTTCAGCGGCGGCTTCGCAGTGGCACGCGAGCCGCGCGCGCTCGCGTCGGCCATGGTCTGGTCGTTTGCGCTGTGGCTCGCGATTGCCGCCGAGGCCTGGCTCGTGACGATCGCCTTCGGGATCGACATGCCGTTTGCCGGCACATTCCTCCTGCAGGCGCTGCTCGTCATCGGCGTCGCGGTGCCCACGCCGGGCGCCGTCGGCAGCTATCACGAGGCCTACCGCATCGGCGTCACCACGTTCTTCGGCGCGCCGAACGACGCCGCGGTCGCGGCCGCCATCGTCACGCATGCCATTTCGTACGTCCCGGTGGTCCTGACCGGGATGGTCTTCATGATCCAGGACGGCCTTAGCTTCGGGGGGCTCAAGGCGCTGGCGAGCGTGACGCCCGAGAAGGAGATGCCTGCACATCCATGAAATGCCCCTTCTGCGGTCATCTCGGCGACAAGGTCGTCGACTCGCGCGAGAGCAAGGAAGGCGAGGTGATTCGCCGGCGGCGCGAATGCCTCGACTGCGGCCGCCGCTTCACCAGCTACGAGCGGATCGACGAGATCCCGTACATGGTGATCAAGAAGGACGGCACGCGCGAGCGTTTCGAGCGTCAGAAGCTCATTGCCGGCCTGCTCAAAGCCTGCGAGAAACGTCCCGTCAGTGTCGCGGCGGTCGAAGCGGTGGCCGACCGCGTCGAGGGCACGCTGCAGGAGCGCCCTGAGAAAGAGATGAGCACGGAGGAGGTCGGGGCGCTCGTGATGGAAGAGCTCAAGCGCCTCGACAAGGTCGCGTACGTGCGGTTCGCGTCCGTCTATCGCCATTTCCGCGACATCGGCGAGTTCATGACCGAGCTGAAGGATCTGCTCAACGCCAAGGAATAGTTGGTAGCTGGTAGCTGGTAGTTGGTAGTTGGTAGTTGGTAGTTGGTAGTTGGTAGTTATTAGTTGGCTCTCACGCTCAAAGAGGTTCCAGCGCGACAGAAGCCGGTGGCGCCGCCACCGCGGAGGAGCTCCGCGCCGCAACGGCGCCGGCCGTTTCGCGACAACACCAAGCTGATTCTCGCCGGCATCGGCGTCCTCATCGCCGGGCTGGCGAGCCTGCTCGCGCTGGCCAGCCGATCCGCCACGCTCGCGCCAGACTTCCTGAGCGAGGTCGTCCTCTACGCGCTCTCCGCGACCAACCTGACGATCCTCGTGGCGCTCGTCTTCGTGCTCGCGCGCAACATCGTCAAGCTGGTCGTGGAGAAGCGCCGCGCGCTGCCGTTTGCCCACTTCCGCGCAAAGCTGGTCGCCGTGCTGCTCGGGATGACCCTGATCCCGGCGGTGCTCGTGCTGCTGGTGGGCAGCGGCCTCATCCGCAACAGCGTGGATCAGTGGTTCAACGCCCCCATGGACGACGTCCTGTCGTCCGCGAACGCGATCGCCGGCGACTACTATCAGGAGCGCCAGCGCCTCGTGTCGGCGCAGGCGCAACGGCTGGCTCGCGCGCTCGGTGAGATCGACCTGTCGTCGTCTCCAGCGGCGTCGGTGCGGGAAATCGTGGAGCCCGACGTGCTGCAGGAGCGCGTGGGCCTTGTCGAGGTGTACCGGGTCGAAGCGGCAGGCGCCTCGGACACTCCGCTGTTGATCCCGGTCGTCGATGTCGGCGCGGCGGCGCTGCCGCGCACGGCGGCCCGGGTCCCGGCAGACGGGCTGGCGGCGCGCGCAGCGGCGGGCGACGCGTCGGCGCGCGTGGTCGAGCGCCTTCCAGACGGCGGCGACCTGATCCGCAGCGCCGCGCCGATTCGATCGTCGCCTGGTGCGCCGCCGCAGGGGGTGGTCATCGCCAGCGATTACGTGGCGGGCCAGTTTGCGGCCAGGGCCCGGCGCATGACGCAGGCCTACGAGGACTACCAGCAGCTTCGCGTGCTCAAACAGCCGCTCGCCGGCGTGTACTTGTCGTTCTTCCTCACGCTGACGCTGATGATTCTCGTGGGCTCGACATGGATGGGGCTGTACCTGGCGAAGCGGATCACGCGGCCGGTGCAGATGCTGGCCACGGCGGCCAACGAGATCGGCGCCGGGCACCTCGATCACCGGGTCGAGCCCGACACCCGGGACGAGTTCGGATCGCTGATCGAAGCGTTCAACCGGATGGCCGCCGATCTGTCAGCGAGCCGGCGGCGACTCGAGCGCTCCTCGATTGAGCTGGAGCACAAGCATCAGGACGTGGAAGGGCGGCGGCGCTATGTCGAGACGATTCTCGAGCGGATTGCGACGGGCGTGGTCTCGGTCGATCCCGCCGGACGCATCCGGACGATGAATTCCGCCGCGTCGCGGCTGCTCGGCCTCGACGCCCGCGCCTCCGGGCTTCCCGCATCGAGCGTCTTCGGCTCGCCGGAGCTGAAGCGGCTGGCCGTGCTGGTCGACGAGGCGTCGCACAGCCGCGAGGACGCCCCGCCGCAGGAGGTGTCGATTGCGCGCGGCGGCCGCGAGCTGCATCTGGCGGTCATGACCACACCGCTTCGTCGCGAGGATGGGGTCTCGGACGGCGTGGTGCTGGTGTTTGAAGACGTCACGCCGCTGATTCGTGCGCAGAAGATCAACGCCTGGCGGGAAGTCGCGCGCCGCCTGGCTCACGAGATCAAGAATCCGCTGACGCCGATTCAGCTCTGCGCCGAACGGATGCGGCGGCATTTTGCGGGCGCGCCCGCGCAGACGCGGAACCTCGTCGAGGAGTGCACCTCCACGATCGTCGGCGAGGTCGAGTCCCTCAAGGGCCTTGTCGACGAGTTCTCGCAGTTCGCGCGGATGCCGGCGCCGCGCGCCGTGCCGACCGACATGCACGCGCTGCTGAGCGACGTGCTGGCCCTGTACCAGGGCATTTTTGCCGCCGTCGAGCTGCGGCCGCGCTTCGCCGAGGCGCTGCCGAAAGTGTCGGTGGATCCCGAGCAGATCCGCCAGGTGCTGATCAATCTCATCGACAACGCGGTCGAAGCGATGGACCAGCGCGGCATCATCGAGATCGAGACGCATCACGCGCCTGACAAGAGCCTTGTTCGCATCGTGGTGGCCGATGACGGCCCGGGGATACCGGCGGCGGAACGGGACAAGCTCTATCTGCCGCACTACTCCACGAAGCGGCGCGGCAGCGGGCTGGGGCTCGCCATCGTCCGGCGCATCGTCGATGAACATGGCGGCAGCATCGACGTGACCGACAACGTGCCCCACGGCACCCGCTTCGCGGTCGAGCTGCCATGCTGAGTGAACGGTGCACCGTGCTCGGTGCAGACGTGCAGAGTGCGGGTGCAGTGTGTATGGTGCACGTGCACCGCGCACCCGCACGCGTGCACCGTGCACGCTGCACGCTGAACTTGTATGCCTTCCATCCTCATCGTCGATGACGAGCCAGGCGTTCGCAGCGCGCTGGGGGGCGTGCTGCGAGACGAGGGCTACGAGGTCGACGCGGTCGACAGCGGCGAAGCCTGCCTCGAGCGGCTGGGGCGGCAGGCGTACGACGTCGTGGTCCTCGACATCTGGCTGCCGGGCATGGACGGCCTGTCCACGCTGACGCGCATGCGCGAGCGCCAGATCGACGTGCAGGTGGTGATCATTTCCGGGCACGGCAACATCGAGTCGGCCGTGCGCGCCATCAAGATGGGCGCGTTCGACTTCGTCGAAAAGCCGCTCTCGCTCGAAAAGACCGTCCTCGTGGTCCGCAACGCGCTGCGGCAGCGACGGCTCGAGGTCGAGAACCGCGCGCTGCGTGCCCGGGTGGACGCGCAGCACACGATGATCGGCGACGGCTACGCCATGATGAAGCTGCGCGAGCAGGTGGCCATGGCGGCGCCGACCAACGGCCGCGTGCTCATCTTCGGAGAGAACGGGACGGGCAAGGAGCTGGTGGCGCGCAGCATCCATCAGTTGAGCCGCCGGCGCGCCACACCGTTCATCGAGGTCAACTGCGCGGCCATCCCCGAGGACCTGATTGAGACCGAGCTCTTCGGGCACGTGCGTGGCGCCTTCACGGGCGCCGTGGCCGACCGCCGCGGCAAGTTCGAGGCCGCCCACGGCGGGACAATCTTCCTGGACGAGATCGCCGACATGAGCCTGAAGACCCAGGCGAAGGTCCTGCGCGTGCTGCAGGAACAGGTGATGGAAGCGGTAGGCGGATCGTCGCGCATCCGCGTGGACGCACGCGTGCTCGCCGCGACCAACAAGGACCTGACGGCGGAGATCCGGGCCGGCCGGTTCCGCGAGGACCTGTACTTCCGCCTGAACGTCGTGCCGATCTTCGTGCCGCCGCTCCGCGACCGGCAGGAGGACATTCCGCTGCTGGCCGACCACTTCATGGCCATGCTTGCTCGCGAGTACGGGCGGCGTCCCAAGATTTTCGAGGCTGACGCGATCATCGCACTGCGCCAGTACGTCTGGCCCGGCAACGTGCGCGAGCTGCGCAACCTCGTCGAACGGCTGATGATCATGGTGCCCGGCGACCGGATCTCGTCGCGCGACCTGTCATTTCTCGATCAGGGCCTCGCGCCGGGCAGCGACGTGCCGGCAGCAGCGGAGAGGCCTGGCGTGGCGGCGCCGCTGCACGAGGCGCGCGATCGGTTCGAGCGCGATTACATCCTGCGCGCGCTGGCCGCCCAGCAGGGCAACATCTCGCGCACCGCGGACCTGCTTGGCATCGAGCGCAGCAACCTGTACCGCAAGATGCGCGGCTTCGGCATCGCCCCATCGCGCCGGGGAGAGGACGAGGAGATTGCGTGAGAACGCCACCTCCCAATTGGAAGGTGTGAAGGTGGGAGTGTCATCGACGGCTCTATGCCTCCGTGGCCTGTGGAACTAGCCGGGATTCCCACCCCCGCGCTCGTGATCGACGTCGCCGCCATGGAGCGGAACATCCGCCGCATGGCGGAGTATTTCGCCGCCAGCCCATGCCGGCTGCGCCCGCACTTCAAGGCCCACAAAACGCCCGAGATCGCCCGGCGTCAGCTCGCCGCAGGATCGTGCACGGGCCTGACATGCGCCACCGTGTCGGAAGCCGAGATCGCCGCCGATCTGTGCCGCGACATCCTCATCGCCAACGAGCCTGTCGGCCCGGGAAAGTGCGAGCGGGTGGCCGCGCTGGCCCGCGGGGTGCCGGTCACGGTCGCCGTCGATTCCACGGCCGGGCTCGCCGCGATCGCTGCCGCGGCCCGGCAGGCGGGCGTCACGGTCGGCGTGCTCGTGGATCTGAACGTAGGACAGACGCGCTGCGGCGTGGCGCCGGGGAGCGACGCCGTGAGCCTGGCGCGCCAGATCGCCTCCGCGGAGGGCGTCACCCTTCGGGGCCTGATGGGCTACGAAGGCCACCTTGTGAGCCTGCCGGACCGCGCGGAGCGCGAGGCCCGAACCCGCCAGGCGATGGCGGGCCTCGTGGAGACGGCCCGGATGCTTCACGCGAGCGGTCTTCCGTGCGACGTCGTGTCCGCCGGCGGCACCGGGACGTACGACATCAGCGGCCGCATCGATGGGATTACGGAGATCCAGGCGGGCTCGTACGTCCTGATGGATACCGACTACGGGCGGCTCGACGTGCCGTTCGAGCAGGCCTTCTGGGTGTCAGGCACGGTGATCAGCCGCCCTGAGCCGGGTCGCTGCATCGCAGATTGCGGTCACAAGTCCATGACCAAGGATCACGGGCTCCCGGACGTGAGAGACCTCGATGGCGCTTCGGTGGTTTCGCTCAACGACGAGCATGCGACCATCACCCTGCCGCCTGCGTGCCGCATACAGGTCGGCGACCGCGTCTACCTGCGCCCGTCGCACACCGACCCGACCATCAACCTGCACGAGGTGTTCTACGCGTTTGAAGGGGACCGGGTCATCGGCGTCTGGCCGATCGCCGCGCGCGGATATCCGGAACATCGGCCCCTGGTTTCGTAGCCGTTTTCACAGTCGCGGGCCACAGAGACACAGAGGCACAGAGAACTATGGGGTTTTTACTCTGTGTCTCTGCGACTCTGTGGCCCGTCGAGGCGCATCAGAACGCCAGCCAGCACCAGACCGCCCCGATCACGGTCATCGACAATCCCCACGCGAGCAGCTTGTTATACGTGGGTCGCACTTCCGCCGGGTCGGTAATGCCGGCCAGGCACATGGCGCCGGTCGTCGAGAGCGGCGACATGTCGACCAGGTGCGCGCCGACGTTCATCGAGGTGGCAATGCCGATCGGGTCGCCTCCGCCGAGGCGCGCGACCAGCCCTGGAATCGTGGGCAGGAAGGCGGGGAGCACGACGCCCGAGGTGCTGCTATAGACCGAGATCACCGCCGTGACGAACGCGACCGCGCCGGTCACCGTCCCGCGGGTGGCGGTTCGCGCGAGGAGATCCGTGAAGAGGTCGAGGCCGCCCGTCTTCTCGAGGAGCGCGATCAGGACCGTGACGCCGCTCACCATGAGGATGGGCGCCCACGGCATCCTGCGGATCGCCTGGTCGTGGTCCGCGACGCGTATCGTCGCGAGCACCACGGCGCCCGCAAACGCGGCCATGCCGATGTTCGCGCCCAGAAAGATCACGGCGGCCATCATGGTGAGAATGACGCTCATCGTGATCCAGTTCGCCGTGTCGAAGGCGGGCGACTCCGGCACGGCGTCAGCCACGCCCGCGTACTCGGATCGAAACAGCTTCCAGCCGCCAAGCACGAGATAGCCGATGAACGCGAGCGTCGCGTGGGCGACGAGGTTCGTCCAGTACGTGCGCCATTCGTAACCGCTCAACCCGATCTTGTCCATCAGGCCATTGACGATGATGCCGGTCGGCGCAAACGGCGAGAGCGCGCCGGACTGCGCGCCGTTGCCCACCATGATCGCCATGAGGAACGGCGGCACGCGCGCGCGGGCGCCCACGGCCATCGCCATGGGCGCCAGCATGGCCGCGGTCGCCACATTGCCTGGCCCGAGCGATGCGATTCCGGCCCCGAGCAGGAAGAAGGTGACGGGAATGAGGCCGGTGTTCCCGCGGCACAGGCCGACCGAGCGATGCGCAATCTTGTCCAGCGTGCCGTTCAACTGGGCTTGCGTGAAGAGCAGCGTCACGCCGGCCAGCGTCAGAAACAGCTGAATCGGAAAGCCGCCGACGACCTCGTCGATCCGCATGCCGCCGAAATAGACGCCGACAATCCACGCGAGCGCGACCGCCAGCACGCCGACATTGAGACGGGAGAAGCAGCTGACGACGATGGCGACGAACAGCGCGCCGAGGGAGAGCCAGGCGAGGTTCATGTGTGGCCGGCCTTTGCCAGAAGGGATCGCAGGAGCACCGCCGGATGGACGGCCTCGACGCCGGTGAAGTCCCGCAGCTGATGACGGCACGACGTGCCGGCGGCGGCCACGATCGCGCCGGGTGTCCGCGCGCGCACGGCGGGAAACAAGGTGCGCTCGCCGATGGCGCGCGACACTTCGAAGTGCTCCCGCGAATATCCCCACGACCCGGCCATGCCGCAACAGCCCGCCTCGACGTCGATCACCGACGCTCCGGGGATTTTCGACAGCAGCGATTTTGCCGCGGGCACCAGGCCCATCGCCTTCTGGTGGCAGTGCCCGTGCAACAGGATGGCCGCTGGCCCGGGCCTGAGCGTGAGGCGCGGCACAATCGTGTCGGCAAAGGTCTCGAAGAGGACGGCGGCGTTCGCGACGGCTTCCGCCCGGCGCCGGGTCTCGCCGCGCACCAGTGCCGGACTGTCTTCGCGTATCGCCGACAGGCAGCTTGGCTCGCAGAAGACGATGGCGCGGCCTGCCGCGGCGTGCGGGTAGAGCGCCTCGGTATTCTGCTCTGCCAGCCGCGTTGCGCTCCGAAGCAGGCCCTTCGAGATCTGCGGCCTGCCGCAGCAGTGGTGCCGTGCAAGCCCCGCGTGAACGCCGGCCGCGGCGAGCACGTCCAGCGCCGCCAGGCCAATCGACGGGTCGTAGTAATTGGTGAACGTATCGTTGAAGAGCACCGCCGCGCAGCGGTCGTCCGCGGCGGGTGCCAGCTGCGCGAGCGGGCGGCGCTGAAACACGGGCAACGTCCGCCGGCGATCGATGCCGAGCAGGCGTTCATTGAGGTGCCGTACGGGTGCCGTGCCGGCCACCCAGTTCGAGAATGGGGCCAGCCGGCTGCCCCATGCCGCGACCGTGTGGACGTTCCCCAGCATGCGCGCCTCGAAGGCGGTCCCGTGGCGGGACCAGTAGTCGGCGAGAAACTCGCTCTTGAACCTCGCCATGTCCACGCCGACCGGGCATTCGGCCTTGCAGGCCCGGCATTCCAGGCACAGGTCGAGCGTGCTGTACACGCCCTCGTCGCCCAGGCCCGACTCGCCGAGGCGCCCTGTCATCGCCAATCGCAGCACGTTGGCGCGGCCGCGGGTGGAATGCGTCTCCTCCAGTGTCGCCATATACGACGGACACATCGTCCCGGAGAGCTTCTTGCGGCAGACGCCGAGACCGCTGCACATTTCCACGGCGCCGCCCATGCCGCCGTAGTCGGCATAGTCGAAATACGTCGCCGGAGTCGGCGTCGTATAGCCAGCGCCAAAGCGGAGATTCGAGGTCAGCGGGGGAGCGTCCACGATTTTTCCGGGGTTCAGGATGCCATGCGGATCGAACGTGCGCTTGATCGCGCAGAACGCGTCGTACAGCACAGGTCCGAACATCTTGCGCATGAAGGGACTGCGCACGAGTCCGTCGCCATGCTCTCCCGACAATGCGCCCCCAAACTCGAGGGCGAGGTCCGCAACGTCGTTGGCGATGGCCTCGAACATCCGGACACCCGCCTCCGTCTTCAGGTTCACCACTGGCCGCACATGAAGACAGCCGACCGACGCGTGGGCATACACCCCTGCCGACGTGCCGTGGCGCTGGACGATGGCCAGGAAGCGGGCGATGTAGTCGCGAAGCTTTTCCGGCGCCACCGCGGTGTCCTCCACGAACGAGAGCGACTTGGCCTCCGTTTTCATCGCCATCGACAGGCCGAGCGCCGCCTCCCGCAGGCTCCAGATCCGCGCCTGGGCGGCGAGGTCGAGCACGCGGTGATACCGGTACCCGAGTCCCCGTTCACGCAGGTCACGTTCGACGGCGTCCAGGCGCGGGGGAAGGTCCTCGTCCCGGTCCGCGTAGAACTCGACGCACAAGAGCGCGGCGGGGTCTCCGTCGATGAACCCGCGGCGGAGCGCATCGAGCGCGGCGCTCTGGCGTGTGTGATCGAGGATGAACCTGTCCATGACCTCGACGGCCGACGGGCGGTGCCGGAGAATTACCGGCGTCGCCGCCAGCGACTCGAGCAGGTCGCTGAATTGAATGGCCAGGACCGCCTTGGCGTTCGGTAGCGGCACCAGGTTGAGCCTCGCGCTGAGCACCACTCCGAGCGTGCCTTCGGACCCGACCATCAGCTTGGTCATGTTGAAGGGCTGCCCCGGCCGGACGAACTCGTCGAGGTTGTACCCTCCGACGCGTCGAACCACCTTCGGGAAGCGGCGGTCGATTTCGGCGGCATGGTCCGCGGCGAGGCCGCGAACGACGCGATAGCACTGGGCCGCGAGACTCGAGCCCGCGCTGGCGGCTTCGAGGCCGGCCGGCGTGAGCGGGCCGAAGGTCACGACCGAGCCGTCCGACAGCACGACCTCCTGTTCGAGCACGTGATCGATGGTCTTGCCGTAGAAGACCGAGCGCGCGCCGGAGGAGTTGTTGGCCATCATGCCGCCGATCGTGGCGCGGCTGGCGGTCGAGATGTCGGGCGCGAACCGCAGGCCATGAGGGCGCAACTGCGCATTCAGCTCGTCGAGGATGACACCGGGTTCGACGCGCACCCAGCGCTCCGCGACATTCAGCTCGAGGATGCGATGGAGGTACTTCGACGTGTCAGCGACGAGGCCGCGGCCGATCGCCTGTCCCGCCTGTGAGGTGCCGCCGCCACGCATGGTCAGCGCGCATCGATACCGCGCGCAGATGCCGATGAGCCGGATGAGATCCTCACGCGAGCGCGGCACCACGACGCCGAGCGGCTCGATCAGGTACACGCTCGCGTCGGTGGAATAGAGGGCGCGCGAGACCTTGTCAAACCGGACCTCGCCCTCGAGCTGCCGCTCCAGTTCCTCGCGGAGCGCGTCGCGGTCGATCGTCTGTGCCTCGCCCTCTCGGATTGGCGCCTCCAGCTTCGCCGCGAATACCGTCATAGGCGGGAGAGGCCTTCCCGAAGACGCTCCAGGCCGTCTGCGAGGGTATCGCCGCCGCTTGCGAAGGAGACGCGCAGGGTGCCTTCGCCGCCCGGCCCGTACGCCGACCCGTGGATCACTGCGACGCCGTGGTCGTGCAGGAGGGTGCGGCGGATCTCGTTGGAGGCGGTGCCGGCGGCTCGGACGTCGACCATCGCGAAGAACCCACCCTCGGGCGCCAGCGCGCGCGCGTGCGGCAGCCCGTCGAGAGCCGCCAGCACCTGCGATCGGCGCTCCGCATACTGCCGCCGCATCTCGCCGACGCAGTCCTGCGACGCCGTGAGCGCCACCGCGGCCGCATCCTGAATGAAGGTCGCGGGGCCGCGGCTCGACTGCTGCAGCACGAGCAGCATGGCCGAGACGACAGATGCCGGGGCCGCGCAGTACCCGACGCGCCAGCCCGTCATCGCGTACGTCTTCGAGAGACTGTTCACGAGAATCGTCCGTGCGCGCATGTCCGGCGACAGCGCCGCCGGCGACAGGTGGCGGTTCCCCTCGAACACGATCGCTTCGTAAATCTCGTCGCTATGACTACGAGGTCGTGGCGCAGGACGAACTGCGCGATCTCCCACACGTCGGTCTCCCGCAACACGGTGCCGACGGGATTCCAGGGTGAGTTCAGGACGAGCACCCGCGAGGATGGCGTGGCGGCCGCCTCGAGCGCCTCTCGTGTCAGCACGAACCGGTCCTGCACGATCGACGCGCGGACGGGCTGGATCACCCCGCCCGCCATCCGAATCGGCGACTGGTAGGCGTCGTAGACCGGGTCGGGCAGCAGCACGCCGTCGCCGTCGGCGAGCACCGCCATCAGCGCGGTATGGATGCCAAGGGTCGCCCCGGTCGTGACGAGGATCTCGGTACCGGGGTCGTACTGAAGGCCGTTGTCACGCGCCAGCTTCAGCGCCACGGCATCCCGAAGCCCGGGCTCGCCGCGATTATCCGGGTAGGTCGTGCGCCCGGCGTGCAGCGCCTGAACGGCGGCGTCGCTGATGTGCGCCGGCGTGCTGAAGTCCGGCTCGCCGCGCATCAGGGAGACGACCGGCTTGCCCTCGGCCCGCACCTGGCGCACGTCGGCCAGGACCGTGTTGATGGCCGTCGGTTTGAGGAGCGAGGACCGAGGGGCGGAAATGATCCGGTTCATTCAGCACGGCATAGTAACCCTGAACCAGGTGAAAAGTGGAAAGTACAAAGTGGAAAGTAAGTCTAAACGGTCAAAGTGTGCGCGCCACATCGTCTGGCTTGCGGTTGCGCGACAGAAAGTAGTACGCAAGGTTTCCGAGGCCGAGGAAGCCGACGATGGCGCTTGCCAGGCCGGCCATCCACACAAGTTCCTCGTCGGATGCCGAGTTGCCGAGCACGAAATAGCCGACCGCGAGCCCGATGCCGAGGAAGAGCAGGATGGTGCCGCGGCGCAGGCAGTCCTCCGGTGTGCGTGTCTTCCTTTCGTTCGGCAGTTCCGGGGGAGGCGTCAGCCCCCGTTCGATCATGAGCTGCCGCTCCTGATATTGGAGCCGCTTCTTCTGATGGTCCCAGTAGATCGACCAGAACGCCACGCCAATACCGAGCACGATCGCCACGATGGGGATCATGACCCCGAACAACCCTGTCAGACTTTCTATAGCCGCGCTATCCATTCCTCACCTCCCAGTCCTGCTGGCGGGACTTGCCTGCCACCCTGATGAGACGTTGACGCGTCCCGACGGTTTCAGCCGCCACAGGTGAAACCGTTTGCTCCGAATCGCGTCTCATCCAAGAATGGGCCGGGGCCGCCAGGGTGGACCGTGACGATCGGGCATTGGTGCGGGGATGCCTGCAGGCGAACCAGGATGCCTGTACGGAGCTCGTGGAGGGTTATTCACGGATGGTCGGGACCGTGATCTGGCGTGCCACGGGCGATCACAGCGTCGTCGAGGACCTGGCCCAGGAGACGTTTCTCAGGGTTTTTCGGGGGCTGGCGTACTTCGACGCTCGCGCGAAGCTGTCGACCTGGATCTACACGATTGCCCATCGCGTCGCCATCGACCATCTGCGGCAGGCTGGCCGCTCGCGAGAGGATGTCATCGACGATGACGAGCCTTCAGTCACCCGCTTCGAGCATCACCCCGCGTTCGGACCCGACCCCGAAATGGCTGTGGCGCGGGAGGAGCTTGACCAGCTCGTTCGTGACGAACTCGCTCAGCTTCCCGACAAGTACCGGCTTCCGCTCGTCTACGCCACGATTGACGCGCTCGACTACGGGACGATTGCCGCCATGCTCGGCGTGCGACCCGGGACCGTGAAGACGCTGGTCTTTCGAGGCAAACGGCTGCTGAAAGAGAGGATCGAGGCAGCGCTCAACATGCCTGCCGGCCGTGAGGGCTCCAATGCGATTTGAGGATCTGGAAGAAGCGCTGAAGCGGCAGCCGTTGTGGGAGCCCCCCGCCGGTTTTGCGAGAGCCGTTGTGGCGCGCGCCCAGGCTGGGAATGACCCGCGTCCCGCCATCGAATATCCCATCCTCGCCTTCCTTCGCGGCGCGGAGCTCGCCGTGGCCTCGGCAGCTCTCTTGTACGCGGGCGCCTGGATTTTGTGGCGGGTCACGCCGCCGCTGGCGGGCGTGCTCGTCGCGAACGCCATACCGGTGGCCTGGACGTGCGCTGCGCTCTCACTCTTGTCAGCGATGTGGTTTACACAGCTGAGATTTGAAAAGTAGAGAAGTGGAGAAGTGGAGCCAGCAACAGCTCGCGGAGCCACAGAATAACCGTCAGGAGATTGCTGAAGTCGTGCGCCACGCCGCCGGCCAGCCGTCCGATGGCTTCCATCTTCTGCGCCTGCCGATACTGCTCTTCCAACATGCGGCGGTCGGTGACGTCCAGGGAAATCCCGACGCCGCGTACCGGTTCGCCGTGCTCGCCGAGGAGGACACGTCCGGTGCCGTTCAACCATCGAATCGTGCCGTCAGGCCAGATCGACCGCATCTGTACTGAGTGTCGCCTTATCAGTCCGCCCGTCCGGTGACCTCACCGACGGACAGACATCCAGCGTGCTGAAGGAAACGTTGGAAATAGGCGACTTCCCGCTCAACTTCACTGGCATACGACTTGAGAACGTCGCCCTTCGCTCGCCCCAGCGGCATAACGCGCGACACGATCAATTTGATGGTCGGCGATTCGAGAACAGATGAGGTGTCCATTCACTCAATGAAACGCGCCCTCTGGTGTGCGCTGCTTGTCGTGCTCGCGCTCGCAGCCGTGTCTCCGCACGCGTTTGCGCAGCGGCTTGCGTGCTCCACGATTCAGCCTGGCGAGACGGCCGCGCGGGTCGCGAGACGCATCACCGGGGACCCTCGGAACAGATACCAACCGTGGTTTCAAATCGTAGACCCGACCGCCTCGAGATTCATCGCAAAGACGCAGTACGGCGCCATTCGTGCCGGCTGGCGGGCCTGTATCGTGAACGAGCCTGCGAAGAGTGGCGCCCCAGGCCTGCTCGCCGGTATGCCCGCTGCCCTCGGCATCAACACCGTGTTGGACGCCATCATTCGCATGGTCGGTGGAATCGATGTGCTCGTCTGGTGGGGAGCTCTTGTCGTCGCGATATCGCTCGTGTGGCGGAGCATCGACGAATACGTGACTGACAGGCAGACGATGCTGGACGCGATGAAGCGCTTCGGCGAGACGTTCATCCGGGAGTTCGAGAGGCCACTGACTCAGCAACACCTTCCCGAGCGTCCGATCGAATCGCGGTTGCGAGCGAGTCCCCACCGACGGCGATTGGATATCCTCCTCGCCCCTCACGGCGGAAGGCGCTATCCGAATTTGTCCGATCACAAGAAGAACATGGACTACGACGTGACGAGAGTGCTGCAACTGCTGCGAGATCAACCGTTCGTATGTGGCCCGCTGTATGCGCAAGGACCATGGGTGGTGCTGCCGTTTCAATTCCAGGTCAGGTCGACACAGACAGGTGGCAAATGAATATTCTCCTTTTGAGCACAGGCGGCGGCGGCGGAAACATTTTGCGCTCATTGAAAGCGTTGTTTCATCGTGACGTCACGGTGACACAGAAAGTGGACGCGAAGTATGCAAAACGCCTGCGAGCGGCCGTGACCACCTGCTGCATGGACACCAACGAATTCTCGCTGTCCGACCTCCCCGATGAGGAGAGGCTGCTCATTGGTGCACGAACGACCGGACACCTCGGGGCGCGACACAACCCTGACGTAGCCAGACAAGCATTGGAGGAATCCAAAGGTGACGTCGAAGCGCTCATGAGCCGACACTCGGTCATCATCGTGATTGGCACCGGCGGAAAGGGAACCGGCGCGGGCACGGTATTTCCGCTCGCACAAATGGCGCGACAGCAGAGGAAACTTGTCATTCCCATCTTCGTTCGGCCTTCCTTCGAGCGGCACGAGGTCGATAAGCGCCGATACGATCACGCGTTGAAAGTGAGCCAGCAATTCGACGCGGCGAAGATCCGACTGATGGAGATTCTGAACGACTGCGGATACACGGACTCCGATCCGAAGCCCCAGGCGGCGGTCTGGGAACGTATGAACCTTCCGATCGCCAGAGGATTGCGCGGATTGATTTACGTGCTCTGGGATTTGTCGCAGGTGGATCCATCAGACTTGTCGTCACTATTCGCGGGTGACGGCCGGCTTCGAATAGGGTTTGGCGAAATCAATCCTCCCGCTGGGCAGGAGCCAACTGACGAACAGGTGGAACGCGCCGTTCGAGGCTGCTGGGAAAACCCGTACTATGCCTTCGGCAAACCGACCGGGACCTCGCTGATCTGCATCCAGGGCGACTGGTCGAACGTCGTCGACGCCCGGATCAAGGGTCGGCTGGCGACGTCTGCGATGGCCGGCGCGACCGACAGTCCCTATACTCCACTGTACGCAAGAGCCGTACAGTCGCCCAGACCGTGGGGCGTGACCGCTCTGCTTGCCGAGTACACGGGCACGCACCCGCCATTAGAGGTCGATTGGGCGTTTGAAGAACGCGTCGTGCCTGCTATGGGCGCTCAGGGCGCGGTGATTGAGTTCGCCACTGTCGATGAACCTCGCGAGACGATCGGCGCGGCCAGCGCGACCGTCGAACCACCCGTGATCGAACCAACCCAGCCACAAGAGCAACCACCTGGCGCTTCGTTCTCGAGCCTGTGGGAGCTCGCCGTCGCCATGAACCGTTCGGATCCGGCCGCGCTCGTCGTGGCGAGCAACGGTGCTAGGGCCGGAATACCCGTCGAGGGACCTGAGGTTAAAAGACTGCTCGGCACGATGTGGTTCAGGGGAGTCGTTCCCAAGCTCTCTCGAGAATGGCAGACGCGAATCCTCGAGGTTCTCGTAGACAGCGTGGAAGTTCCGAACCACGAGGTGAGACTCGGACGCCGTGCGGTGCACCTGAGTGAGCTCAGCTATGGTGAACTCCAGGAACTCACAAAAACACGCCTTCCGGACATCGTCCGACCCGACGTCGAACTGCTGATGACTGTTGGTCGGCTTTGGGGTGGGGACGCGATCGGACGATTTCGTTTCACCGAAAACTCGCAGCACTACGAACCGTCCAAGCTCGTGAGCCTGCTGCAGGGGTTTCGGAGCTGACTCGAGCACCCGCGTGCTCGGCGCGAGTGGAAGGCGCGCGGGGAACGTCGCTTCGGTCGTTGCAGCCCAAACCGGAGCCGACACAGCGCGCACGCGTCCTTTGACGCGCGCTTGTATTCCAACAAGGGCCCGACGATTCAATGAACCGTCGGGCTCTTTGTTCCGGTCGAGCTGTTCGGACGAATTCAGCACAGCGCAACAATTGCCCTACTCAACAGCAACAATTGCACTACTCAACAACTCCGTTACAGCTCCGTTACGAACACTTCGCCGCGACCATTTTCAACGATTCCATCTTTAGCATCGGGGCCGCTGTGGCGGCCGCGCCCACCGCCGTCGCCGGACTGAGAGTGCCGGTAATTTCGACCTGATGATTCAGATGAGGTGTGATTGTCTTCTCCTCGCCGTCGAGCTGATACCGGGTGGCGGTCGCCGCGGTGCCGCTAGTGCCCACCGGGGTGTTGGAAACCATCTTCGCGCTCGCGAGTTCGAACTTCGCTGCCGCTGGTGTTGAAGGAGCCGCGCCGGCCGTGGGCGCTGCCGGTGGCGCGGTCTGGATGCATCCGCTAATGGTCACCTTTGCCGCTGCTGCTGCAGGTTGCTGCGCCTGTGCTGCTGCAGGTTGCTGCGCCTGTGCTGCTGCAGGTTGCTGCTCGGGAGTGGCCGGCTGCTGACCTTGGGCGACCATACCAACCGCAAGCGACGACGCGACGAATATTGCTGACACGATGTGTTTCATTGTCTCCTCCACAAATGAGATGGGACGTGGGGGGAGCACGCGTCCGAATACGAGCCGCACAAGCAAAAGCGGCACCAGGTTACGGCGACCTGAACCACATCCGCGCACACAGGTGCTGCGGATTCCTGCGCGCTCCTGTCGCCGTCTCGGCTGTGTCGGTGCCGTGGAAGCCGGCGCATACTGAGCTCGAGCCCGAAGGGCACCTCAGCGCCGATGGCACCATCTTGGCTTCCGAGGGCCGCCTCACGCGTGCAGTCCCGGGCTGTGCCGAAATCCATTGGGCACAGGTAAGATCAGGCCGTCGAATACAATCAGGCCCACGAATCGTTGATGATCAACGTTGGACGACAGGGAGATCGCATGCCGCGTTACGTTCGCTGTGTAAACGTCATTTGTGTTTGGGCCGCGCTGATTGCCCCAGCTGCTGCGCAAGGTCTCGGTGTGAGAGCAGGAGCTTCGGTTGATCCCGATCAGTTCTACTTCGGCGGCCACGCCGAAACCGCACCTCTACTCGACCAGCTGCGCTTCCGTCCGAACATCGAAATCGGAGTGGGAAATGATCTCACACTGGTCGCCGTGAATTTCGAGTTTGCGTATTTCTTGTCGCCCGCTGCGCGGTGGAGTTTGTACGCCGGCGGGGGACCGGCACTGAATATCATCAATACCGAGGCCGCCACGAATTCAGAGGGAGGATTCAATCTTCTCTTAGGCGCCTCACACGCAGGTGGACTGTTCGGCGAGGTGAAGGTCGGCCTTCTCGACAGCCCTAATGTCAAGGTCGGTGTCGGATACACGTTCCGCTGGCGCTAGTGTCTCGTCACGGCAATCAAAGATCTTCCGAAACAGATCTCGACAGCCTCAAGGCTGTGAACGACACGAAGGGCCGGCTCAAGCCGGCCCCTGCGATTCGCGAAGTCAGCTAACCGGGGTCACCGCTGGCGTGAATATTTGTAGGGGCCAGATATGTGAATCACCACGAGGTCCGTTGCCACACCCTTGTCGTCGACAATGAACTGGTAAGCGAGTCCCAAGCCTTCGAACAGCGTCTGGGATTGCGGCACCAGCGGCCGCGTCGCGCCATCGTCGAGGCCGGCGGCGCCGAGGCCCCCCTCGACGGCGGCGCCGACGATCTTGGCGATCAAGTGGCCGCCGGAGAGCGACACTTCGTACGTCCGCTTGTTTCCCCCGTATATCCCGGTGTAGACGCCGACGTACCGTGCGAGCACGTCGGGCGGCACGGATACTGCCTGATTCGCGGCGTCCGAGAGGCTGCCCGCCCAGTGCTCACTGCTCTTTTCGCAGACCGCCTCGAGCATTTCCGTATCGGCCGCCAGCGCCAGGTTCACCGTAAAGCCCCAGGGCTTCGCGAACGCGCCCGGATCGGTGAAGGTCACCTCCACCTGCACGTGGCCGAAGTCGGGGCGCCGGTAGCGTTCCGTCATCCGCAGCGCCTCCGTATGCGAGACCCCATAGCGGCTCACCCACGTCTTGTCGTTGAATCCGGCACTGTCGACGACCAGCGTGTCGCCGTCCCAGCGCCCCACCGAGTACCCCATCCAGCTTGGCG
>Ga0184637_10000902_pt1 | contig 21101 bp, 17 predicted proteins | sample PLM3_127_b2_FD_133143 | JGI IMG/M metagenome (GOLD analysis project Ga0184637, IMG submission 133143) | Groundwater sediment microbial communities from an aquifer in East River, Colorado, USA - PLM3_127_b2 | ecosystem: Environmental > Terrestrial > Soil > Riparian zone | place: USA: East River... | reverse complement strand
GACCGTCGTGCTCTTCACCTCGGTGGTCGACCTCGCCGCCGCCGAGCTCCTGCACGCGGCGCTGAAGCGGCTCGAGAGACGCCACCGGCCCCTCTTGATCCACATGGAGGATCCCGAGCTTTCGGATCTCGCCCGGGGAGCGCCTCGCTCCCCGGCGGAGGCCTTCGCCAAGGTAGCGAGTCTCGAAATCCTCCTCGAGAACCGGCGGCTCGCGCGGCGACTTCGGCGGGAAGGCGTCCGTGTCGTGACCACAGCCGCGGACCGGCTCACGCTCGACGCCCTCGAGGCGTATCTCTCGGTGTTTCGTGCCCGAGCGCCGAGGCGCGGGGCGACAAGCACAGCGAGCTCGGCGCACGCGAGCTGACAGAGGCCTCGCTCTTACTGTTTCTCGAGCGTCCGGTAGACGAGCGCTGCGAGAGCGACCACGGCGACGCCCGAGAGCGCGGGGACGGGCCGGCGGCAGAGAGAAGCAGCGCGTCCTTCCAACGTCACGGCGTCAGTTGGGTTCGAGTGGTTTCAATTCCTTGCCGGCGAGGGCCGGATGATCCGGGGGGGATCGAGCCGCAAGGCGCGGTAGGCGGGGTATTAGCCGAAGGAGACGCCCACCGCGAACGCGAGGCCGGTCAGCTCTTGAAGCGGGCAGCCAGGGCCGCCGCGTCCCAGTACCAGAAGCCGCTCCCGGCGCTCGCCAGAAACCACCGCCCTCCGTCGACGAGGAGGACGCTTCTGATCCCGAACCCGACCGACATGGCGCCGAGGAGCGCCCCGTCGTCGCGGTCCAGGACGTAGATCTTGCCGTTGGTGGTCGCCGGGACGTAAACGAGGTCGTGGCGCTCGTCGATCACCGGAGTGCGGCTCGAGAAGCCCAGCCGCACCGAGCTCAGCCGGGCCCCGGAATCCGCCGCGATGACATCGAGGCCCCAGGGGCCGGTGACGTACAGGCGGCCTTCGCGATCGTCGACGGTGACGGCCACGACACCGCCGTCGTTGGTATCGATGGAACCCTTCTCCGAAAGCGAAGACCGGTCGAACTCCCGAACCAGGCTCGACCCGAAGAGCTCTCCGATGAAAACACTGTCTCGTCGGGCGCTCGCGGCCCCACTCTCCACCGTGAAGAGTCCCGGAGGCTTCCGCACCGCCACCGCCGTGGTCTCCCCCGTGGATAGCTTCTTGTGAATCAGCTCGGCGCCCGCGAGCCACAGGGAATCCGTCTCGGCATCCAGCATGACCCGGTTCGTCTGGCCGTCCGCCACGGACTCGTCCAGCACCTGCCCGGTCCAGGCGATCGATGTCACCACGAGCTCATTGGGCCGCCCTTCTGGTGTCGCGCAGCACATTCCCACCAACAGGTGCTCGTCGTGACACACGATCTGCTCCAGCCGTCCGTAGAAGCGGCCGTGGAACGGCCGCAAGGACTTCACGGGCATCAGGGAATCCAGGTCGTAGAGATCGATTCGACCCTCCGCGCATGGCTCACCGGACGGTCCCGCGCACCCCGGGACCGTAGCCGCGAGGCGCCTCCGCCCAGCATTCTCGCAGAAGCCGTAAGCGAGATCGTTGCTGAGCCGCGTGCCTCCCGGCCAGGGCGACGACGCGCGCAGGAAACTCCCGGCCCAGGTGCCCAGTGCGAGCGAGAGCAGGAGGCCCACTGCGGCGAGAGGGACCTTCCGGTACCAACGCGCCGGCGGACCAACGCTTCGGTAATAGCCGAGACACAGGAGGGCAAACAACGCGGCGGCGAGCGGCACAGCAGGGTTGGTGACGAAGTAGGGCGCGAGGGCCGTAGAGAGCTGACCCGCCATCGCTGAAAGAAGCATCGGCCAGAGACGGTCCCGCCAGTGCGCCGCTCGTTCCAGCACCGGGGAAAGCAAGGGCTGGGCGCAAACCCAGAGGGCGAGGGAGACGCGGTCGATCGTAGTCGACGGGAGCGGCGCGATCAGAAGGAACAGGACGAGCCAGTGGAGGCGGCGGACCGGGCGGCTCCGGAAAACCATCCATCTCCGGCCGGCGGTGGACACCAGCGCCCCATGCCACAAGCTCGCGACGGCGAACGCGAGGGCCAGGCGAGCGTCCAGATCGAGAAGGAAGTTCGCCAGAAAGATCTGCCACCAAAGCAGAACCGCGAACCAGAGCCGCGTCCGCCAGCCCTCCGGCCCTTGATGGAGCAGGCCATTACGCCAGAAACCCCAGAGAACAACGACCAGTCCGAGTGAGAGAAAGCTCAGGGGGTAGTACATGGCGAGCTGCACCACGACCAGAGCGAACTGAACTTCCAATATCGATCCGATCGCTTCTCCGAGCGGTCCCTGGTTGCTGATGGCGAAGTGCAGCGCCCTCGCCAGAAGAGCGATCGCGATTACGAGCGTCGCCGTGGCCGCCACGAGCGTGGCACAACCTTGCCCCAGAGCCGCACGGGACCGGTCGCCGTCGGGGAGTCCTGGAGGCAGCTGGTGTGAGGTCAATGCCCGGCGCACCCGTGCGTTACGAGTCCTCCCGGTCCGACAACAGGTCGCCCAAAGGGCCCGCGAGCCGCTCCGCGACCCTGCGGTGCCCGCGTCGCGGTCGGGATGGGTCCCGTCGGCGAAGGCATACCGCTGCTTGCTCGAGAAGATTGAGCTTGCGTCGACGTAGCGCGATCCGCTCCGAACGGCCTCCCCCTCGACCACCGCGCGAATCCGCTGGTCGAGATCGAAGGCGGGATGGCCTTCGATCAACAGCAACCCGAGCCCGCGTAGAAGACGGCCCCGGCCCGACGAGCAGGAACCAGAACGCTGCCGCTGCGGACCATCGTGAGCTGGAGGATGCCATCGGACGACGGGGTAGCATATATCAAGCGACGGGCCAATCAGCACGCTCTTGACTGTGGAGTCCTCTGTTGACTATACTCCACAGTGGGATGGCAACGATACAGGTGGTTATCGATGACCGGCTGCTGAGGGCGGCCGACCGAATGGCGAAAAAGCAGCAAGTGAATCGTTCTGCCCTCTTGCGGGAAGCCCTGCGTATCTACCTGAAGACCGAGCATTTTCGAGAGCTTGAAAGACGGGAGCGTGAAGCATACGAGCGAACGCCCGATGACCCATCAGAGGTCGCTCTATGGGAGGGAGTCGCCGCTTGGCCGGAGGACTAGAGCGGGGAGAGATACGGCTCTACAGTTTCCCGGCGCCTGACAAAGCGCGACCCGTTCTGATACTGACCCGCGGGGAGGCTCTCCGTTACCTCAGTAAAGTGACCGTGGCGCCCGTCACCTCGACGATTCGTGGCGTTGCTTCGGAAGTTTCTCTGGACAAAAGCGATGGAATGAAACACCCATCGGTAGTGAATCTCCACAACGTCGTGACGGTCGCGAAGAGTGGAATCGGCCGGCGAGTCGCGAAACTGAGCGAGAAAAAACTTCTGGACGTGTGCAGGGCACTCAACTATTCGCTCGGCTGCGAAGGACCATAGCCCGTCCCGCCCCGCCTACTACAATCGTCCATGGACCCGGGTCATGCGGAGGAAGGTGGCTTCGTTCATCTCAGTTTCGTCGAACCTTCGTGATCGACGGAGAAGTGGCGTGCTCCGGGGAAAGGACCGATTCTCGCCCTTCCCGGGTAACGTCTCGCGCGGAGTCGACTCTTTCCCGCCGCCGCCGGAGCAACACGAACCCATCCGCCGAATCGACCGCTTGGAAGTCGCGCGAAAGCTCCCGATCGAGATGCGGGGCGAAAGCCGGCGTCGAGAAACGTCACCCTGCCACGTTTGCCGGTCCGAGCAGCCGTTCGAAATGGGACAAGACGTAGGGAGACCGAATCGGCTCGATTCGAGACGTTCGGTGAGGTGGCGCGTAATACGCTCGTTGCGTCTCGCCGTACGACGTGTCGCTCCTGGTCGTCGTCAACCGCTCCATGATATCGCAGGTCAACCGCGCCTCCCTCTTACCGTTTCTCGAGCGTCCGGTAGACGAGCGCTCCGAGAGCGACCACGGCGACGCCCGAGAGCGCGGGGACGGGACGCCCCAGAAGGAGCACGACGAGAAGGACTGCCGCGAGCGCGACGAACACCGCGCCGCCGAGTTTCGCGAAAGGCACACGAGGGCGCTCCTCGGGAAGGAGCCAGAGTGAGGCGACGCTGAGTGCGATGAAGGCCACGGTCGCGAACACGAAGTACGCGACGATCTCTCCGAACGTACCCAGGGTCACGAGGAGACTCGCGAGCGCGGCCTGAAGAGCGACCGCGCGCACCGGCGTTTGAAGCGAAGGATGGCGCTCTGCGAGGCGTCGGGGGAAGAGCCCGTCTTCCGCGAGAGCGATGTAGAGGCGGGGCGCCGCGAGCAGGAAGGCCGCGAGGCTCCCCACTCCCGACACGAGCACGATCGTCGTGAGCACCATCCCTCCCGCGGCACCGAAGAGCCGCTCTCCGAGGACTGAAGCGAACGCGGAGGCCGATGCCGCTTCCTCGAAAGGCACGACGACGAGAAACACCGTCGAGATGGCGATATACAAGAGCGTCACGAGCCCGACTCCAGCCGCGAACGCGAGCGGCAGATTCCGCGAGGGATTCTGGACCTCGCCCGCGATCTTGGAAGCCTCCCACCACCCTCCAAACGAGAAGAAAGCCGAGACGAAGCCGCCGGCGAGCGCTCCCAGTATGGGCTCCGAGCCGGGCGCGGGGCGGAACACCGGAAAGAGATGGGCGGGATCGCCGGCGCCGGAGAGAAACCCCCAGACGACGAGCGCGAGGAGCACCGCGAGCTTGAGCACCGTGAGAACGACGAGCGTTCCGGCAGCGAGGCGGGTCCCGAGCGCGGTGAGCCCGCCGAGCGCGAGGATGGCCGCGATCGCTACAGCTTTCTCCCCTCCGGGAGACAAGGGAAAGAGGTACGAGACGTAGCCTGCGAGGCCCGTCGCGATCGCCGCGGTGAGCCCCGGGTCCATTACCAGGAGGCAATTCCAGCCGTAGAGAAACGCGACCCTTCGTCCATAGGCCTCGCGCAGGTAGACGTACGGTCCGCCTGCCGCGGGAAAGCGAGAGGCGAGCTCGCCGTACGCTAGAGCCCCCGCGAATGCCATCAGCCCCGTCACGACCCACATGATGAAGACGAGCCCTGGAGAGCCGAGCGAGCGCACGAGCTCCGCGGGGGTGAGAAAGATGCCGATCCCAACGACCACTCCGACGACGACGGAAGTCGCCGTCGAAAGGCCGAGGGGACGCGTGTCTGAGCTCAAGAGTCCAGGTAACGGGCCATCTCTACCTCTACCTCCTCGAGGGCGAAGCCTGCTGCGTGCGAAAGGGCGCGAAGGCGTCGTCGGACGGCGCCGTCGTCAGCAAGCTCACCCCCACGAAGAGCGCCAGCGAGACGAGAAGGCCGGGGAGCACCGGATCGATATCCGCGGACCCGAAGACCTTCCAGGCGAAACAGGTGAGAACCCCTCCCGCCATCGACGCGAGGGCGCCGGCCTTGGTGGCGCGCGACCAGTACACTCCAAGGACCACCGGAACGAAGAAGCTCGAGGCCATGACCGCGGTGTAGAGGAGCACGATGAACTGAACGAGCTCGCCTCTTCCGACGCCGCTCAGGATGAGAACCAGAGGGGCGGCTCCGACCAGAAGGACGCCGATTCGCCCCACGAGGATTCTCTCGCGCTCGGAAGAGGCCGGGCGGAACGTGCCGTAGAGATCGCGCGCGAGGGCCGAGCCGGCGACGAGCATGAGCGCGCTCACCGTGGACATGATGGCGGAGGCGATGGCGGCGAGGAGAAGGGCGCCGAGAAGCGGCGGAAGCACCGCTCGAGCCACGAGCGGCATCGCCAGATCGCCGGTGGGGAGTCCCGGAAAAAGGACGATGGCGGTGAGGGCGATGACGAAGATCGCGAGGTTCAGCCCGGTCGCGGCTACGAACGCGAAGAGCACCCCGCGGCGGAGCTCGCGCATGTTCTTCATCGAGTAGAGGCGCACGAGCTTCTCCGGAGTCGCCACCGTGCCCAGGGTGAAGGCGATTCCCATCGTGAAGAGATGTATGGGGGGAAAGCTTCCCCAGGTGAACGTCTCCGGTTTGACCGCTCTCACGTAGGTGAAGAGCGCGTCGACTCCCCCGACCTGGTGGATGGCGATGGGGAGCGCCAGGAGCACTCCCGCGACCATGATCACCATCTGAAAGACGTCGGTGTAGACCACGGCGAACAGGCCGCCCATCGCCGTATAGGCGAGGAGCACCACGGTGAAGGCCACCATCGCCCATTCGCGCGAGATCCCGAAAACGATGTTTCCCACGAGCCCCGAGGCGACGATCTGCGCCTGCACGTAGACCACGATCGCGATCAGGATGACGACGGCGGAGAGCCGCCTTAGGGCGAGGCTCTCGTAGCGCGACTCGAGAAAGGCGCTTACCGTGAGCTCGCGCGTCCGGGTGAAACGAGGCGCGAGGACCGCGGCCATGAACCAGTAGGCGAGCGGTATCGAGAGCACGATCCAGGCGAAGGACCATCCCGCGGTGTAGATCACCCCGATGGTGCCGATGAAGGAGCCGGCGCTCACGTGGGTCGCGGCGATGGTGGCTCCGCCGAGGATCCACCCGAGCTTTCCCCCCGCGATCCAGTAGTCGGACTCGTCGCGGGTGAGCCTCATCGACCAGATGCCGATGGCGAAGACCACGACGAAATAGAGAAGAAAGAAGGCGACGGTCATTCGCCGTCCCCGCGCTCCACCCAGAACATCCAGACGACGTAGAGAACGACGATCGCCGCGAAGGCCACGAACGGACCCCAGAAGATGAAGGCTTCCTCGTTCATGGCCCCGAGGCTCGCATCCGGCGGACCCCAACGATGCCCGTGGCCGCGAGGAGTGCTATGACCGCGGCGGTCGCAACGCGCGTGGGAGTCAGAAGCGGCGCTCCCGAGGATGCCCGGAAGGCGACGAACGTGGGGACGAGGGGAAGCTGAAACCGATAGCTTCCATCGGCGTTCGCGATAGGTTGAGAAGGAAAGCTGTCAATCACCCGGAGACCGTCCGGAAGCACGATCGTGGAAGAGAAGAGCCCGGTCCTCGTTTCCTCCATCGGAAGACCGAGGATCGCGCAAGGCAGGCGCACTCGAAGCCCGTCTTCGGCTGGCTCCGCCCCGCCTCGAACGACGTAGCGAAGCTCGAGGGCGGTCGTGCCCCTCGGGAGGCCGATCGTTCCCACCCGTTTCGGGCCCGACCGCGGCTCGAGCTCGACAGGCAGCGGCGTCTCCGAGGTGTAGGCGGCAAACTCCTCGATCTCGGCTCCATCGATCTCGAGAGCGGAGAAGTGAAGCCGGTCGGCCGCGGGAGCTTCGATGCGGTAGGTGAGACGAACGGCGACATCTCGTCCTTCGTCGATCGCAGCCTCGAGACGAGCGCCGAGGATCTCTCCTCCGGACACGTCCTCAAGGACCAGAACGAGAAGGAACGGAAGCACCGGCTACGCCCAGACTTCCTTCAGGAGCCGGAGCGAGTTTCCCCCCACGACTTTCGCGATCTGCTCGTCTCCGTAATCGTGGGCCACGAGCCAGCGAACGATGTTGTACGAGGCCTCCGTCGGGTTCTCGACCCCCTCGACGTACTCGACTTCGTCGTGAGGCGGCGGGCCGCCCTCCGAGGTCTTCCGCGATTCCTGGATGGACAGACTCACTTTGTAGACGTGATGGAGCCCCACGTGATCGCCATAGAGGGTGTCGGGACCAAAAGAGACGTGATCGATGCCCGCGAGGTCCTTCACGTACTCGAAGTGCTCCATGTAGGACTCGAGGTTGTGGCGGGGATGGGCGGCGGTGAGAGTGGTGTGAGGCGCGGCCTCGATTCCGATGATGCCCCCCTTGTCGGCACAGGCTTTGAGGACGTCGTCGGGGGCCATGCGACTCGTGTTCCAGAGAGCGCGGGCGCCGATGTGGCTGAGCACGATCGGCTTCCGACTGGCTTCGACGACGTCGAGGGTGGTCTGGTCGCCACAGTGGGAGCAATCGATGAGCATCCCCACCTGGTTCATCCTTTCCACCGCCCTCTTCCCGAACGCGGTGAGGCCGGAGTCTCCCGCTTCCTTCAAGCCCGAGCCGAGAGAGTTCGACTCGCTGTAGGTGACTCCCAGGAGGCGCACCCCGAAGCCGTAGAGGATCTCGATTCGGTCGAGCTCGTTTTCGATCGGGGCCGCGCCTTCGATCGACGCCACCCAGGCGATCCTTCCTTCGCGGTGGGCCCGGAGGATGTCGTCGACGGTGGTCGCGTGGAATACCGCGTCCTGGTGGGCGATGTCGCAGAGCCTTATCCCGAGGTCATGAAGAACCTCCGTCCATTTCCAGCCGCGCTTCGACTCGATCTGGCAGATCCCATCCATCATGTTGTCGAAGACGCAGTCCCAGTGCGATTGCGCGAGCCCCTCGAACGCGGTCGCCATGCGGCCCTCGCGGATGTAGGCCGGAGTGTCGGTGACGGGGTCGGGGAAGGTTCCCAGGTGGTCGTGAAGCGAGATCATCACGCACTCGCGGGCGAGCCTGTCCGCCCGCTTCTCCTGGTCGGGCGTAAGGTGCACCAGAAACGGCGGCACCCGGTCGGTCTCGGCCGCCGTCGGAAACGCCCGATAGTCGGCTCCCGGACGCAGGTATTGAAAGGAGCGGTAACCCGAGTGCTGTTTTCCGATACCCATGGTTCACTTCACTTCCCGGAAATGGTGGTTTGGGCCATGTCCTCGAGGAAACGGGCGATGGCGGAGTGGTCGAGATCTCCGTTTCCGTTCACGACGAGAGCGGTCACGATCTGTTGCAGGAGTGCCGTCACGGGAAGGGGGACCGCCTCTTCCTTCGCCGTCGCGAGCGCGTTCGCCAGGTCCTTCTGATGCAAGCGCAGCCGGAAGCCGGGCTGGAAGTTGCCTTCGATCATCATCGGCGCCTTGGCCTCGAGCACCTTGCTTCCCGCGAGCCCGCCGCGGATGGCGTCGAAAGCGACCTTCGGATCGACTCCGGCCTTTCGCGCGAAGACCAGCGCTTCCGAAACGGCTTCGATATTTGCGGCGACAACGATCTGGTTCGCGAGCTTGACGGTATTTCCGGCTCCGTGTCCGCCGCAGAGAACCGAGCTCTTCCCGAGTGCCTCAAAGAGAGACTCGGCGCGGGCGAAGACGTCTTTCTTCCCGCCCGCCATGATCGCGAGCTGGCCCGAGACAGCACCCGCCTCGCCCCCGCTCACCGGAGCATCGAGAAAGTCGACGCCGTTCGCCTCGCAGGCGGCGCCGATCTTCCGGGAGACGGAGGGAGCGATGGAGCTCATATCGATGACCACCGCCCCCGGAGAAGCGCCATCGAGAACGCCGTTCCCCCCGAGGATGACGCTCTCGGAGTCGGGAGAGTCCGGGAGCATGGTGATGACGGCGTCCCGCCCTTCAGCGCAGGCGCGCGGCGAGTCCTTGGGCTCCGCTCCTTCGGAAGCGAGCTCGTCGACGGGAGGACGCGAGCGGCTGAAGACGGAGAGGGAGAAGCCGGCCTTCAAAAGGTTCCGGGCCATGGGTTTTCCCATGATGCCCAGGCCCACGAAACCCACGCTCCGGATCGACGTCACTTCGAGCCTCCTCCGCCTTCGCAGCGAGAGGCGATTATATGGACGAGGGGAGACGAGAGGAAGCCCGGCTACGTTTTGGGACACCTCGTTGGGTTCGAGTTGTTGCCGGCTGGAATCAGCGGGGCGAGGCCACGCTAGCGACCCCAGCTGAAGACGAGACCGGTCGAGAGCCGCAGGCGATCGAACTCGTCGTCTGCGAGACCTGTGAGCCGGTAATCGACTTCTGCGAGGCGAACTGCCCACCGGTCGTCGAGACGAAGGTCGAGGCCGCCGCCCGCCTCGGCAGCAAAGCCTGTCTGCGACGGACAGGAACGATCACAGACGCCGTCGGGCCCGATCACCACCCCGAAGACCTCGACCTGCCGGCGAGAGCGCACGGAGCCGACCTTCGCGTGGACGAACGGGACGAGGCGGCGGCCGCGCCGAAACGCGAGCGAGGGGCCCGCCATGACGGCGTGCTCGGTGAGGTCCTCGCCATTTACGAGGCCATATTGGCCCGTGGCCTCTACCGTCATCAGCACCGAACCCGCGAGCGGCCAGGTGAAGGCCAGCCCCCAACCGTGCACGTTCGCGCCGTCCAGGCGAAGTTTCGAATAGCCGCCAAACAGAGACGCGGCCTCGGCGCTGCTCGCAAGCAGCAGCGCGGCGGCAAGTGCGACCACGCGTCCGGTCTTCACAAGAAGATCCCGGGGTTCGGCCCCGGACCATAGCCGGGGATGACGGCTGCCGGGTCGGACACCCCGAGCCAGCGCGCCGCCGAGAGGAACACGTCGCGGAAGTCGACCGTGTACCGGAGATCGCGTTCCTCGTTGAGCGCTCCTCGGCCCAGCCCCGGCCAGGCGCCGTGAACGCGCCCACCGCGCACGCTGCCGCCCAGGAACATCCCGCAGTGCGCGGACCCGTGGTCGGTACCTTGCGAGCCGTTCTGGGCCGCCGTGCGCCCGAACTCGGTTACGACCATGAGCAGCACGTCCTCGATGCGCGCGCCGAGGTCCCGGCGGAAGGCGACCAGAGCGGCCGCGAGCGGCGGATAGTCGGCGTTGTTGCCGGCGAGCTGGTTGGTGTGCGTGTCGAACGCGCCGGGGACATTGACGTAGATGCAGCGCGTGCCGAGGTCGGCCCTCACGAGCTGCGCGGCCTGGCGCAGGCCGGTGCCCGCCGGCCCTGCCGGATATGCGGCGCCATTCTCGGGTGCGCTCAGGAGAGCGGGTGAAGTGCGCAGGGTCTCGACGGCGCCGAACACCTCCCGGCCGCTCTCGTGCACCGGGCCGGCGCCCGAGCCGTGCACGTCGCGCAGTAGGGTCTCTGCCTCGCTCGACCAGGCGGCGGCGCCGCTGCCGGCGCGGAGGCCGAACGCGGCGAGGTCCTGCACGACGAGGTCGGGGTGCGGCCCGAGCACCGAGCGCGGCGTGCGCGACGATATCGCCACCAGCTGCGTCAGCTCCTCGCCCGGGATCTGGCGTGCCACGCGCTCGAGCCAGCCTTCGAGCGCCGTCTTGTCGCCGGGGAGGCCCGAGTCCATGAAGTCCTGTGCGTCGAAGTGCGACCGGGTGAGCTCAGTGTTGCCGATGGTTGGGTGCAGGGCGAGCAGACCCTCACTGTAGAGCTCGTAGAGCGGCGCGAGAGCGGGGTTGAGACCGAAGAAGCCGTTCAGGTCGCGTACGCCGTCGCCGGTCGAAAGCGCGATCGAAGGCCGCAGCGCGTAATAGTCGGGGTCGCCATACGGCACGCACAAGTTGAGGCCGTCGGCGCCGCCGCGCAGGAACACCTGCACGAGCACGCGGCGGCCCGGGCCGGCGGCTTCCGCCACGCGAGTCAGGAGCGTCGAGGGCCCGACGCCAATGGCCACGGCGGCCAGGCCGGCTCTCTTCAGGAAGATGCGACGCGACGGGTCCCAGGTCGTCATCGGCTCTCACCTCACCTGGAAGGCGGGGCTGGCGAGGGCCACCCCGATGACCTTGAAGGCCTGCTGCAGCGGGCCGGACGCGCTCACCCGGGAACAGGCGGCGCGGACTTCGGCCGGCAACAAGCCGGCGAAGACTCGGCGGTCCACGGCGTCCGTCACTGCCGCCGCGTCGCTCGGGTCGGCGCCGCCGATGAGATCGCGAATGTCGACCGAGATCCCGTCGATCGTCTCGCTCACGAGGCGCAGCACGAAGTTCATGCGCGCGAGGTGAGAGCCCGGGTTCGGGATCCAGTCCGCGCCGCGATCGCTCCAGCCGGTGGGGTCCAAAGCCTCGTAGGTCGGCATGCCCATCGCAACCAGGCTGACCGTGCCGCGCCCCTCGACCAACGAGCGGGCGCTCGTCACCTGGGCTCCGACCGCGCGCAGCGCGCTCAGCACGTATTCGTGCGGCGTCTTGATCTTGCCGGGCCCAAAGGCCTCGCTCCAGAACTCCTCGCTGCTCGCGAGCGTGCGCATGACCTCGGCGATTTCGCCCTGAGTCCGCGTGAACGTCTCCGCGCACCGGGAGACCAGGCTCGGCGGTGGGTCGTCGGACACGAACCGCCGGGCCAGCTTGAGCGAGAGGAAATGAGCGGTCGAGGGATGTCGCGCGAGGATGTCCAGCACGTCTTCGCCGTCTTTCTTGCCCTGACCGGCAACCAGCCGCTGGCCGAGGATCGTCTTGGCCCCCTGGTCGTGAACGTTGTTCCGATAGAAGAAAGACCCGGTGCGACGATCGATCCCCCAGCCGGTGAGGGCGCGCGAGACCTCCTCCACGTCCTGCTGGGTGTAGCCGCCGTCGACCCCCATGGTGTGCAGCTCCATCAGCTCCCGAGCGTAGTTCTCGTTGATGTTTCTGGCCGTGCTCAGATAGTTGTCGAGGTACGTCATCATCGACCACGAGTTCGCCACCGCACCGAGTAGGTCGCGGAAGCGGCCGAGGACGTGGGGTCGGATGGCGTCCAGCTCGTAGCGGACGATGCCCAGGCGGACCGGTAAATCACCGATGAAGACGTTGAAGTGGTTGAACCAGAAGTCGGTGAGCGCCTCCTCGAGCTGGTTCTTGCCGTCGACCGCGCGCACGAAATGAGCGGTGCGGAACTCGAGCACCGCCTGGGTAAGCGAGCGCGGGTCCGCCTCGTAGCGCTGGATGACTTCAGAGATGGATTCGCCCAGGCTTTCGAACGAACGCAGCCGGCTCTCCAGCTCCTGGTCCGCGGCGGGCTGGAGCTGGCCTTCCAGCCAGCGCTCGAGGCCTCGGCTCGTGACCTCGTCGATCGACTCTGGCCGGGGGCCGAAGCCGAAGCGATCGAGAGCGAAGCGCGCTAGGCGGCGACCGATAGACGACGAGCTCATGGCATCCGGTATGCTCCAGGGCGATACTGATTACTGTATTGGACCGGCGAGGCGAACGGAAGGTTTAACCGCTTAAACCCCGGTCCTTCCGCTCCGGTCGAATCAGATACCGTCCGAGAAGGAGGACTCATGCCCGGCCGCCGCGAGTTGATGAAAGGTATGGCCCTCGTCACCGGCCTCGCCAGCCTGCGATGCGATGGAAGCCCCACGGACCCGCTAACTCCACCTCCGCCCGCGCCGCGCACGCTTCACGTTGCGCTCATGCCCATCGGCGAGACCGTCGCGGCGTTCGATGGCGCGGACGCGCTGGCCGTGACGCGCTTGGGGCCATCCTCGGTCGTCGCCGTCTCCCGCACCTGCACGCATCAGGGCTGCACGGTCCTGCTCCCTGCGGTTGCGGGCCAGACCCTCGACTGCCCCTGCCACGGCTCCCGTTTCGCCACCGATGGCACGGTGGTCAACGGCCCTGCCGCCCAGCCTCTTCCGTCTTTTCCGGCGCGTATCGAGGCCGGAGAGGTCGTCGTCACCCTAGAGGGCTGAGCGGGCTTCGAGTACCGCCTACAGAGCTACGCCATCGAGAGCGCCGAGAAGGTCGCCGGAGATCTGTGGCTCTTCCGCGCACGGATGCGTTTCGGGACCCGCGACCTGAACCTTCCCGTACCGGTGAAAGTCGTCTTCGCCGAGGACACCACGATGGTGACGCTCACCGACGCCTCCCTTCCCGGACTTGGGACGTTTACCGCGCGCGTCCTTTCTACCGCGACCGCTACGCCGGGCTGTGGTGGAGCTCCGACTATTCCGGCCATCAGTTCGGCCGGCTCGTGCGAGAGCCGTGAAAGCACGCTCCTTTTCGGCCTCGGCTTCGCCTGGCTCGACCGGCTGGACGCCGAGTCGACCTATGCCGCGGGCAGCGTGGCGACTCTCGTCCTCAGGAGCGGGAACCTGGGCGGCGCCGTGACCGGCACGCGATTCGATTACGTCCGGATCGTGCCCGGACCATCCAGGCCACGCACACGCTGCTGGCGATCGTAGTGGACGAGTACGGGGCGGTCTCTGGGTTGGTGACGCTGGAGGAACGTGCTCGAAGAGCTGGTGGGCGAGATCCGCGACGAGTTCGACACCCAGGAGCTCGCCGGAGCGGAGCGCCGCGGCGGGCGCGCTCAGTGAATGCGCAAGGCGGGATCACCCAAAAGGTGATAGATGCTCAAGAGTTCGGGAAAAGTGCCCGATGTGGCGTAGGCCCTCTGGCTGGCCAGAACAGCGTCTCCTAGCCTTTGATGGCGCCCAGCGAAGACTTCCCCCAGAAGCAACTGATGAAGTTGGTGCGCCGGTGTGTTCAGGCTCAAACCACTCGGCGAGTAGGTGGCAATCGCTCCTTTTCGCTCGGCTTTCAGCATCTCCTCTGCGAGCGAGTTGAAGTAGGGGAAGTGGAAGTAGCCGTTGAGGCAATTCATCGTGACCAGGAGCGGTTGCTGTGATTGAAGGCCCAGCGAGCGCACGTCGCCGGTGTTGAAGATGTTTTCCTGCGCCCAGAGATGAATGCCACCGTGGCCGACATAGCTGAGGAGAGACGCTCCCCGGTCGAGAGCTTCCAAGAGCGTGCTACGGAGCTCTGATGGACCGAGCTCGTCAAGGTAGAGCTTCGAGACGTTCCGGCCGGCGAGGACGCCCGCGGCAATCTCTTCGGCATCCGCCGCGAAACCGCCACCGCCGTCCCGATTGTCGGCGACCAGAAGCAGAGCTTGGGAGAGGCTTGCCTCGCCCGTCTCGTAGGCCACGATCTTCTCGATCATGGCCCCGAGCTCTGCCCGCGAGGCCGCGGGGAGCCGTCCGATGGCAAAGTCGGGCAAGATGTCGTCACCGTTCACGGCGGCCAGCGTGGGATCGGAAGCCGTCCACAGATAGGACGTCTTCACCAGCAACGCCGGCACCCGGTTGGCCACTCCGGTTCCCAGGTGGTCCTTGTAGTCATAGCTCGCGTCTCCCAGAAGCAGGACGTATCGTATGGAGGGAGCGGGCCAACGGTGATACGCGTGGGCCAGGAACCTGCGGATCGCCTCGGGGCTCATCTCCCCGAAGCCGAACTCCTCGTAGATGTCTTCCGCCGCCACCGCCCTCACCCGCAGACCCTGCCGTCGGCGAAGGTCGAGCAAAGACTCGGCCTCGGCGAGAAACTCCCGCGGGCCGACCACCAGGTATTCGGCTCCCATTCGCTCGCGTCTCAAGCCGGAGGAGCTCGCTCTTCTCACCTCCGGTCGGAATACCGCTCCCTCTGACGCAACGAGATACCGCCGGCCGGCTTCGGACCGGAACGCGACTCGGTCCGGAGATTCGCCGCTCCCATGCGCCAGCCAGCGCGGCGGCTTCTCGGTCACGTCCAGGACGTGGGCGGGAGAGCCGAGGCCCGACACCATCGCGGTCCCGGACTCGGTCCACGTTCCTTCGAGTCGGCCCCCCTCGGCCAGGAGCTGGCGCGAATACGCGACGGAGAACCGGTCCAAAAACACCATCGAGTAGGGAGCTCCGGTATCGCTGACGCTCGAAAGCTCCAGCACGTTTGCTCCCTCTTGGAGAATACCGGGTAGCAGCTCTACGACGATTCCGCGCGGCTCCTTCCCGTCCCAGCGGACCTCGTCCACCAGGCTCCCATTCACGTACACGCGCACGTGGTGGTCAGGATCGGCTTCGAAGTCGCTGGCCCCCTGCAACCAGACGCTCAGGCGGGAGCCATCGGTAGTGTGCGCGAGGTTCGCTGCTTCGAACGTGTAGCTCTTCGTCGCCGGAGCAAAGAGCACGTCCCACAACCAGAGGTCCGGAGCATCCACGAGGCCCGCCTGATAGAAGCGATTCTCCTCTCGCTCCATCTCCTTTCGGTACGAGAAGGTGGCTCCTCCTGAGGGGAAAGCCGGGCTCACCGGCATCGACGTCCCGCCGCCCGCGAGCTCGAGCTCGTAGAGGGCCTCCCGGCCATACGGGTTCGCTCTCGCGCCGTCGCTCAAGAAGTACAGCCTCGAGCCAGGCGCGAATCGCGCGGGGTCGGGCTCGAGGTGAAAGGCCACCGACTTCCCCTGCCGGCTCAGACGAATCGCGCTCGCGGGAAGGGGGCGCCGGTTCGCAGGGAGGTCTTCGAACTGCACCTCATGGAGGCCTCTCTCGGTCGTGGCGAACCGCACCCAAACGCCTCTTGTCTCCTGGCGGAGTCCCGCCGGGTACCGCCGGCCCCGATGGCTGCCGCCGGCGATCTCCGAGGGCTCCCTTCCCCGGAAGGCGAGACGCACAATCAGCCGGCGCGCCAGCAAGAGTTTTTGGCTCACACCGTCCCATCGGAGCGGCGCGAGCTCCACTTGCGCTTTCTTTGCGTCACCCTGGAATCCCACGCCGAGCAGCCGGACGATCTCTTCGGGATAAGCTTGACCCGCGCGCGGTCCGGGATTCCGGGCTTTTCGCGTTCTCAGTGCCGCGCGTACCGTCCCTCGTCGAGAGGCCACGATCTCCGGCACTTGGTCACCGGAGGGAGTGAGCCCGTCTATGGCTTCGAGAGATTCCGCTCTGACTGAAGAAAGCTCCACCCCCAGACCAGGAACCGCATCCACCCAGGGCCGCTGGACCGGAATCGAGGGCGAGCCCGATTGGCTCGTCGGCTCAAAACCGGGAATGGAGAGTCGCACCGTTCCATCTTCCTGAGGCTCACCATAGAATCCCGAAGTGACGAGCTCCAGAAGGACGTGCCTCGGGCCGTGCTCGATGATTCGGAGGGAGTTGGCGGACGGATCTCCGAAGGTGATGAGAGCGGGGCCTTCTTGTTCTTCAAAGCTGGGTGGCGGCAACGAGGCGCCTACGCTCGGGACCGTCGCTACCGGACCGTGAATCTCGGTCCCTCCAGTCGTCTCGATGTCTTCGAGCTTGTAATAGTAGGTGACTCCGTTGGTGACGCCCGAGTCTCGATAGGTGTACCGGGCGCCCTCCGGAGAAGAGCCGAGTCCGGGGATGACCGAAGCCGTGATTTTCTCGTAGGGGCCCTTGTCCGATGTAGCTCGGTAGAGATGGAATCCTAGATTGTTCTGCTCGGAGCCCGTCTCCCACTCGAGGACGACTTCCCCATCACCGCCCCGCGCCGTGAAGGTGAGAAGCTCAACCGCCGTGACGGCGTCTCTCTCGTCCGCTCCCCGGTCCCAGGTGAGTCCAAAGCGCGACTGGCCGTCGATATCGTTCCAGAAGCTCGAAGAGAGATCGAGACCCGTGTTCACAGCGACGTTCGGGTCGGCCTTGAGATGGAGGTTGGAGTTGGGCGTGACGAACACAGAAGCTGCGGCAACGCCGGTCTGCGGGTTGGCGAAGTAAAGAGCCGCTGAGCCATCCGTTGAGGTGTTGTTGCTCCCGGTGAAGCTACCGAGGGTACCTACCTCAAAGTCCGTCGCGTTGGTCGTGGCGATGGTGTTGCGGACGGTTACGGGCGTGTCATCCGTGTAGATTCCTCTGCTGCCGGTGTCCCGCATCATGTCGATGGAGCAGTTCTCGATGACCAGCGTATCGGTGGTCTCGTCCCCCCGAATTCCGTCGAAGTCGCCGTCCCAGACCATCGAGTTGCGGACCGTTACGCTCTTGCCAACGGGATCGCCCGAAACCCGGATGCCGCTGAGGTTGATGGGGTCGGGGCCCGGGAGGATGGTGGGCTCGTAGAAGTCGTGGATGAGAAGGTTCTGGAAAAGAATATTCGTTGCGAACTGGCCTGTAGCGACGTTACCATAAGCCGATAGTGAGCCGGTGTTATCGCAGCCGGTGACCTGACACCGTTTTCCACGAATCTCCAGCCACTCAATCGTCACGTTGCTGTCTCGGGTCTCTAAGAAGTACCCGTTGGGGTCCAGGTTGCCGTCGACGATCACTCCATTTCCCGGGGTCCCGTTGTGACGGTTTACGCCGTCTGCCGTGAGGGTAATCGAGTGGAGCGCGTCCGTCGTCGATCCGCTGATGCGGCGGACGGCGGTCAGGACGAAGACGCTGTCCTCGTACATGATGCCGACTTCTCGTCGGTTGTCCGCCACCAGGCTTGCAGTACCACACGCGCTCGCGGGGCCGTCGATGCACGTCTCCCACGCCACAAGGGCTGCTTCCGCTGTGGCTCCGGTGAACTGTCGGGCGATGGTGTAGGACTGCCCCGGTCCGCCCGCGCCGCTGTAAGGGGTCGTGAGCCGGAGTTGGGTATTCGTGTCGACCGCGAGGACGGTGTAGGGTGTCCCGCTGATGGTGATGACGTCGCCGCGGCCGCGGTTCCAGTTCACCCACTGGGTGCCGGTTCCTATCACCACGTTAGAGCCCGGCGTCGGCTCGACGGTGCCGTCGGCGGGGCTCGATCGGTTGGGCGCGGTGCCGATGGAGCGATGGCTCGTCACCGGGACCGGGCCGAAGGCGATCCAGTAGTAGGTCTCGAGGGAGGTATTGACGTGGAGGCCGTTTCCCACCTGGAATCCGTTTGCCTGGAGCGCCTGGATCTTATTCGCCAGGTTGGCGTCGGGCTGGAAGTAAAGGGTGCTGTCGCCGGCAAGCGAGGCCGTTCGGTGAACTCCCCTCTCGCTTCCAAGCGCTTTGACGATCACGTACTCCGGCTGGAAGCCGACGGTGATGTTCCGGTCGTCGAAACCGTCTCCGACATAGCTCCCTTCGTTCATGAACCCACTGAGCGCATTGACTGCGATGTAATGGTAGGTCCCGGCGCCGTTGACCTCGGGACTGTCACCGACCTGGAAACCATTCGGCTCCAGCGCCTGGATGAGATTGGCGCCGCTGCCTGAGGCTGAGAAATAGTTACTGGTATCGCCCACCATGCTCGACGATCGATGCAAAGCACGAGAGGCGCCGGCGGACATCACCAGCACCCACTCGGGCTGGAAGCCGGCGCCTCCGATGCTCCGGTTGTCGGCTCCGTCGCCGACGTAAGAGCCCACCGTCAGGAAATTCGCCTGCGCCTTGAACGCAATCCAGTAGTAGCTGATGCCCGACGAGTTGACCTGCACGTTGGTTCCTATCGTGAATCCGCCGGCGTTCAGAGACTGAATCTGGTCGGGCGCCAGGGCCGCGGCCGGCGATCCCATCGACTTCGAGTTATCGCCCGTCATCGTCGAGGTACGGCAAACGCCTTGCTGGGTGTCGTTCCCCTTGATGATCACCACATCGGGCTGAAAGCCCACCCCGGTGATGGCGCGGTTGTCGAGCCCGTCGCCGACGTACGCGCCGCTTCTGACTTGGGCGTCGCTCGGCCTCGGAAAGGCCGATACCGCCAGGAGCAACAGGAGAAAAAGCCCGCGCCGCGGTGCAGCGAAACCGGAAAACGAGGTTCGCCCCATGGATTTCGTGCTAGTTGAGTGCAAACGGGGTGCCATGGGCAGTTTCGGATCCCTCCCTTCCCAAAGGACACACTTCATAGGGTTTAGCCCGAAAAGGAGCGAGTTTGTGGGGTAGGATGGTGGGGGGTTCGGACTACAGGAAGCTCGCTTTCAAGATGGTGAGAAGCCCTGCGGCAAACGCCATTGATGGGTAAGAATGGCGGTGAAAAGCCGAAGCTCCACGGAATGCTCCCGGGCTACTTCCTGGAGCCCCCTTCTGAGCAGACCATGAAGAACTGGAAGCGCAGCGCGCCGCCCACTGATCCCAGCCTTCACTGCTGCGCCCGCCGTCATCAGGCGCGAGGCGCGGTAGCCACTCAAGAAACCGAGTACGAAACAATGAAGACCGCAGCTGGAGAACCAGCCTCCCGTCGTCGAGTTCTTAGCTGGCTCAGCAGCAGCCGGCGCGACGCTCTTCCTGCCCGGAGCACTATCCCCGGCGCCGGATGGGAAGAAGACCTTCACCATCCTGCACACCAACGACATACACTCGAACTTCATCGGAGACTCGCGCTTCCTTCAAGCCCGAGCCGAGGGAGTTCGACTCGCTATAGGTGACTCCCAGGAGGCGCACCCCGAAGCCGTAGAGGATCTCGATTCGGTCGAGCTCGTTTTCGATCGGGGCCGCGCCTTCGATCGACGCCACCCAGGCGATCCTTCCTTCGTGCGGTGGGTCCGGAGGATGTCGTCGACGGTGGTCGCGTGAAAGACCGCGTCCTGGTGGGCGATGTCGCAGAGCCTTATCCGCAAGCCCGCCGCGGATGGCGTCGAAGGCGACCTTCGGATCGACTCCGGCCTTTCGCGCGAACACCAGCGCTTCCGAGACGGCTTCGATATTTGCCGCGACCACGATCTGGTTCGCGAGCTTGACGGTATTTCTCGCTCCGTGTCCGCCGCAGAGAACAGAGCTCTTCCCGAGCGCCTGAAAGAGAGGCGCGGCGCGGGCGAAGACGTCTTTCTTCCCGCCCGCCATGATCGCGAGCTGGCCCGAGACAGCACCCGCCTCGCCCCCGCTCACCGGAGCATCGAGAAAACCGGCGCCCTTCTCTTCGCAAGCGGCGCCGATCTTCCGCGAGACGGAGGGCGCGATGGAGCTCATGTCGATGACCGCCGCCCCCGGAGAAGCGCCTTCGAGAACGCCGTTCTCCCCGAGAATGACGCTCTCGGAGTCGGGAGAGTCCGGGAGCATGGTGATGACGGCGTCCCGCCCTTCAGCGCAGGCGCGGGGCGAGTCCTTGGGCTCGGCTCCTTCGGAAGCGAGCTCGTCGACGGGAGGGCGCGAGCGGCTGAAGACGGCGAGGGAGACGCCGGCCTTCAGAGGGTTCCGGGCCATGGGTTTTCCCATGATTCCCAGGCCCACGAAACCCACGCCCCGGATCGACGTCACCTCGAGCCTCCTTCGCCTTTTGCGGCGAGGCGATTATACGGACGAGGTAAGAGGAGGGGAAGCCCGGCGCTACCTCTTGATCGTCGAGATGAGGCCGGCGAGAAACCCGACGATCCCCGCATTCACGACGAGGACCGGGACGGCGCCCGGAATGGCGAGACCGCCCCCGCCGTAACCGTAGCAAATCAAGGCCGTCAAACCGGCGGTGACGACTCCAACGATAGCCGCGAACACCATGGGAGACCTCGACTTGGTTCCGAGTTGGCGCGCCCGGTAGGGCTCGAACCTACGGCCTACAGATTCGAAGTCTAGTTCTACCGGTCCCGGCTTTCAACCTGCATTGCCCGCTACGCTTCACTGACGGTGGTCCCCGATAGGGGTTTTGGCTCGGTTAGGGATTCGGAAAAGAGCAGTTAAGTAGAAGAGCGGTCACGAGTACCCCTGCAGCAACCTTGCGGGCCCGCGACCGTCAAAAGGCCATCGG
>Ga0184637_10000901_pt1 | contig 21106 bp, 16 predicted proteins | sample PLM3_127_b2_FD_133143 | JGI IMG/M metagenome (GOLD analysis project Ga0184637, IMG submission 133143) | Groundwater sediment microbial communities from an aquifer in East River, Colorado, USA - PLM3_127_b2 | ecosystem: Environmental > Terrestrial > Soil > Riparian zone | place: USA: East River... | reverse complement strand
TTGGAGAGCGCGTGGAACACGCGGTCGAGCTGGTCGTCGGGGATGGGCGTCGTCAGCACAGCGCTTGCAATAGTAAGCCAAATGGTTAACTATTTCCAGCGAGAAGTCGCAATCGAAAGGAGCCAGGGAGTATGTCGACGCCCATTCACCAGGAGGTCGATTTCAAGGCCAGCCCGACCCAGGTCTACGATGCGCTGATAGAATCCCGCCAGTTCAGCGAGCTGAGTGGCGCCCCCGCCGAGATCAGCCGCGAAGTCGGTGGCGCCATCTCGTTGTTCGGAGGCGCGATCGTCGGCCGCAACGTCGAGCTGACGCCGGGCAAGCGCATCATCCAGGCATGGCGCGCCATGGACTGGGGTGACGGCGCATACTCGCTCGCCCGCTTCGAGCTCGCGGGACAGGGCAACGAGACCCACCTGGTCTTGGACCACCTGGGGTTTCCCGAGGGCGAGGAGGAGCACCTCACGGCCGGGTGGCACACGAACTACTGGGAGCCGATGCGGAAGTACTTCACGAAGTAGCGGCCGGGATGCTGAACACTCGCAGCACGTTATCGTGGACCAGCTTGCGACGGTCCTCCGGCGGCGCGCCCGTCGTGTCTCGTTCCACAATCTCCTGGGACCTCGGCCACGTCGACGCGCTGTGCGGGTAATCCGTGGCGAACATGAGGTTGTCCACGCCGATCGCGTCGCGGTTCGGCACCGTCTGCGGCTCGTCGATATACGTGAAGGCGATCTGGCGGCGTAGGTACTCGACGGGCCGCAGCGACAGCTTCGTGGGGTACGAGCCGCCTCGCGAGCGCTCGACGCGCCCAACGAACCACGGCAGCCAGTCAGTGCCGTTCTCCGTCGAGACGACCTTCAGCCGTGGAAACCGCTCGAGCACCCCCGAGAGGATGAGCATGCCCAGCGTTCTCTGCACTTCGTGCGGTCGAACGATGGGACCGAGGCTCTGCTGCTCGTCCCAGTAGGACGAGGGCGAGTGTCGACTCTCGGCTCCACCCGTGTTCTCGTGGAGAACGAGCGGCATGTCCAGGTCCTGGGCCTCGGCCCAGAACGGATCGTAGATAGGGGAGCTATACGGTGGGCTTCCGGTGGGAGGGGACAGCCAGATCATGGCGCCGCGCAGGCCGAGATTCGCCGCGCGGCGCAGCTCCGCGCGCGCCTCGTCGATGTCGTAGAGCGAGATGAGCGACACACCCACGAGCCGCCGCGGCGCATAGTCACAGTACTCGCTCAGCCAGTCGTTGTAGACGCGGAAACAGGCGCGTTGCAGCTTGTGGTCCTCGAGCCAGAAGAGGCGGAAGGCGAGCGTGGTGTGCAGCACCTCGCCCTCGACGCCGTCGACGTCCTGGTCATCGAGGCGCGCGGCCGGGTCCCAGCCACCGGGCAGGGCATCCCCATAGCCGCGGCCAGCCGCACGGAACGACGCCACGTCGCCGTCTGGCGACCCGCTGCGGCGCCCCGCCGCTCCGAGTCCGACGGACACCGGGTGCGGAGGGAAGCCCTCGTAGAGGAAGAAGTCCTCCAGCCGTCCGTTGCGCTCCCGCTGCTCGAGGCGCGGCGCGCGAAACCGAAGATCGCTGCCGATGCGCTGTACCCACAGGTCACCAGGCTCACTGACGTGCGAGTCCGCGGAGAAGATTTTGTAGCCGGCCATCACTCTCACCCCCGAGGCACAGGATACAATGGGTGCCCTGGAGGACTGTTCCGTGCTGACGAAAGAAGAGAATGATCGATTCACGAGGATTGGGCCCGGCACGCCGATGGGCGAGCTGTTCCGCCGCTACTGGCACCCGATCGCGGCGACCTGCGAGATGGACCAGGAGCCCACGAAAGCCGTCACGATCCTCGGCGAGTCGCTCGTGCTGTACCGCGACCGCGGCGGCCACCTCGGCCTCATCGGCGACAAGTGCCTGCACCGCCGGGTGCAGATGGTCTACGGCATCCCGGAGGAGGTGGGGCTGCGCTGCCCCTACCACGGCTGGCTCTACGACCACACCGGTCGCTGCCTGGAGCAGCCCGCTGAGGACATGGAGGCGCCGGACAGCACGTTCAAGGACCGGACGATCATCACGGCCTACCCGGTCCAGGAGCTCGGCGGGCTGATCTTCGCATACCTGGGCCCCGCGCCGGCGCCGCTCCTTCCCCGCTGGGAGCAATTGCTCAAAGATGAAGCTCCAGCGATCGGCGTGACCAACCTCCCGTGCAATTGGCTGCAGATCATGGAGAACTCCCTCGACCAGACCCACGTCGAGTGGCTCCATCGCCGCTTCGACAACTACGTGCTCGGCAGGCTGGGCCGCGAGACGCAGCAGTACCAGGTGCTGCACCACCAGAAGATCGGCGCCGACGTGTTCGAGTACGGAATCGTCAAGCGCCGGTTGTGGGAGGGGGGCACTGAGAACGACCCCGAGTGGCGCATCGGCCACCCGATCCTCTTCCCGAACATCCTGAACAACACCGGCGGTGGGCTGCAGTACCGCGTGCCGATCGACGACGAGCACACCATGCACTGGTGGTACCCGGCTCGCTTCATGCCGAAAGACCGCGATCTGAAGGCGGCCGGCGCGAAGCTCTACCGCGTCCCGGTGCCGGGCCTCGACGAGAACGGCCACCCGACGTGGGATCGGTTCGACAACAACCTCGGCCAGGACATGACGATGTGGTACAGCCAGGGCCCGATCGCCGACCGGTCAGAGGAGAAGCTCGGCACCTCCGACAAGCCGGTGATCCTCTACCGCAAGCTGCTGGACGAGAACATGGAGATCGTCGCTCGCGGCGACGACCCCCTCGGCGTCATCCGCGACGGATCACGGAACGTGTCGATCCACATTCCCACGGAGGCTGACGAGGGCGGCATCGCGGAACAGCGCATTCGGCAAGAGGCGAACGCCGGCACCGGTCGCGAGGGGATGGGTTAGAGCCCGGGCTTGAGCTGAATGCATTCCCATGACCACGAACATCCGCATGAGCACGACCATGATCAGCCGCACGCGCACGATCGTGGGCACGAACATGCCCATCCTCATGAACACCCACACAACCACGATCACGATCACGCCCACTACGTCGACGAGTTCCACGAGCACCATGGCGAGGAGCTATCGCCGGAGCAACAGCAGGAGCTCGCCGAGCACCTCTGGCGGCTGGAGAACGTCGAGCTAACGACCGTTGGCGTGGACGTTGGCTCGTCCACCTCGCACCTCATGTTTGCCCGCGTGCACCTCCAGCGGCTCGCGCAGGCGCTATCCAGCCGGTTCGTCGTCGTACACCGGGAGGTCCTGTGGCGCTCGCCCATCATGCTGACGCCGTATCGACCAGACGACACGATCGACGCCGAGCGGTTGAACGCCTTCGTCCACGACGCCTACCACGAGGCGGGACTGGAGCGAGCCGACGTCGATAGCGGCGCGGTCATCCTTACCGGCGAGGCGCTGAAGCGCACGAACGCGCGAGCGATCGCGGCGGTCTTCGCCGAGGAGTCCGGCAAGTTCGTGTGCGCCTCCGCGGGCCACCACCTCGAAGCGCTCATGGCGGCCCACGGTTCGGGCGCGGTTGCCCTCTCCCGGCAGCGCCACGCGACGATCCTGAACGTCGACCTCGGCGGCGGGACCTCGAAGTTCGCCCTCATCCGCGACGGCGAGGTGCTGCATACTGCCGCCGTCGCGGTCGGCGGTCGCCTCGCAACGCGTGGCCCGGACGGGCGCATCGCCCGTGTCGAGGGGCCCGCCCGCCAGGCGGCTCGGGCGGCCGGCATCCACCTCGAGCTCGGAGCAATACTGGACGGGTCGAATGAGGCGCGCCTCGTCGGCGCCTGGTGCGACGTGCTCGTCTCTCTCATTCGCCAGGAGCCGGCCTCCGGGCTCGCCGCCGAGCTGCTCCTCACCGAGCAGCTGCCGAGCGCCGTCCGCCCCGACGCCATTACCTTCTCGGGCGGGGTCGCGGAGTTCATCTACGGCCGCGAGCATGGAGGCTACGACGATTTCGGGCCGGCGCTCGCGGCGGCGGTCCGCGGCGCCCTCGGCGACCGGCGAATCGGCCTCCCGCTGCTCGATCCCGGCCAGGGCATCCGCGCCACGGTCATCGGGGCGTCGCAGTTCACGGTCCAGCTGAGCGGGAGCACCATCGCCGTATCGGATCCGACGATCCTGCCGCTCCACAACCTGCCGGTGCTTTATCCACGCCTCGACCTCGGCTCGGACTTCTCCACGTCCCAGGTCGCGCGTGAGATCGGCGAGTCTATCAAGCGACTGGATCTCGTCGATGGCGAAGACGCCGTGGCGCTCGCGTTTCGCTGGCCCGGGGATCCGCTCTACGGGCGGCTGCGGGCCCTGGCGGAGGGCATCCGGGACGGCATGCCGCGCAGCTTCGAGCGCCAGCTGCCACTCGTTCTTCTGCTGGACCGCGACGTCGGGCGCACGCTGGGCGAGATCCTGAAGCGCGATCTGGCCGTGCGGAGTAATATCGTCTCGGTCGATGGCATGCAGCTGAAGGAGCTGGACTACGTCGATATCGGCGAGATCCTGGAGCCGACGCGCGTCGTGCCGGTCGTAATCAAGAGCTTGCTTTTCGCGGGATCGTAAGGAGGAACCAGTGGCAGAGACCGAGATCCTGGACCCGTACTATGAGTGGGAGACCACGCAGGAGATCCCCACGGTTGCCGGCCTGGTCATCGACGACCTGGACACCGTGGATCTCCAGCCGTGGGACCGCATCGGCGGCAAGGCCGCCTTCGTGAACCTGGGCACGAAGCCCAGTGAGAAGACCAGCGCCTTCCTCTGCGAGATCCCGGGCGGCGAGAGCCTGAAGCCGATGTCGATGATGTGCGAGCAGTTCGTCTACGTCGTGAGCGGCCGAGGCGCAACGACCGTCTGGAACGAGGGAGGGGAAAAGCAGCTCATCGAGTGGCACGAGGGCAGCTACATCGCCATCCCGGTGAATGCTCGCCACCAGCACTTCAACGGCGGGAGCGAGCCGGCCCGCTTCCTAGCCTACCACGACATGCCGACCGTGATGAGCGTCTTCCGCAACGAGCGGTTCATCTTCGAGAACAACTTCGTGTTCGACGACCGGTTTGCTCGCGAAGAGGGCTACTTCAGCGGCGACGGCACCCTGCACTCTGTGCCCGGCAAGTCGTTCCGCGTCTGGAAGACGAACTTCGTGCCCGACACGCGCGCCCTGCAGCTCCATTCGTGGGCTGAGCGCGGGGCCGGCGGCATGAACGTGATGCTCGAGATGGCCGACAACCGCATCCACACCCATATCTCCCAGTTCCCGGTCGGCACGTACAAGAAGGCGCACACCGACCCGCGTTACCGAGGCGCCGATCCGGGTGGCGGATCGCTCCTGCTCATCCTGGAGGGTGTCGGCTTCACCCTCGTCTGGCATCCTGGCGACAAAGAGTTCAAGCGGCTGGACTGGAAACAGAACAGCCTGGTGATCTCGCCTACTGGCTGGTACCACCAGCACTTCAACGCCGGCGCTAGCCCTGCCCGGTATCTGGCCATGACGAGCGGGGGAGGCAACCGCAACGCACGCGCGAACTCCTTCGCGGACGTCAGCGAGCGCGAGGGCGGCGGCCAGGTGGAATACCCGGACGAGAACCCGGAGGTCCACCGCATCTTCGAGGCCGAGCTCACGAAAAACGGCGCCGAATGTCGCATGGCGGAGCACTCACCTTTTTGCTCGTCGGCCCACGAGTGACGGCCTGGCGGGCGACCAGGGGTCTAGAGATGGGCCCTGGCGCATCGACACTTGTCGGCAATGCTCGGTTTGGGCTTATCGGTCTTCCTCGCCGCCTGCGCCCCAGCGCCCGTGGGTCCGGCGGCTCGCTCGGATGCGCCGTCCTCTGCCCCCGCGCAATCGCGCGCTACCACGATCACCATCGCCATCCCGTCTGAGCCAAGTGGCTTGAGCGACAAGCTGTTCCAGGCCGCGACGTGCACAACCTGTTCGAGGCAAGCTGGGCCTACCTGGACGAGACCGACACGCCGCGCCCCCTCCTGGCGGAACGGCTCCCCTCCCAGTCAGATGGCAGCTGGGTGGTAAACCCCGACGGCACGATGCGCACGATCTATGTGCTGAAGCCCGACCTGAAGTGGCACGACGGGCAACCGCTGACCGCCGACGATTTCGTCCTGGCGCACGGCGTCTACACGGACGAAGACATTCCCGTGTCGAAGCGTCTCCCCGAGGCGCTGATGAGCCGAGTCGTAGCTCGTGACGCCCGAACGGTGGAGATCACCTGGCGTGAGCCTTACGCGGGCGGGGGCGGGCTCGCGAACACCGAGCTTCCCCCGATGCCTCGGCACGTCGTCGGCGATCTGTGGGGGCAAGACAAGAACGCCTTCATGAACAGCACATTCTGGTCGAGCCCGGAATACGTGGGGACCGGTCCGTTTCGCGTGACCGCGTGGGATAAGGGCATCTCGATCACGTTCGCGGCGAACTCGTACTTCGCGCTCGGCAGGCCTGGCATCGACACGGTCCGCCTTGTATTCGTGGCCGGTGCGAACACGGTGGGCGCGCGGATGCTCGCCGGCGACGTGGACGTTTTCCCCACCGCCACGGCGACGCTCGCCCAGACGCTGAAGGATCAGTGGCAGGCCGATAAAGGCGGCGACGTCTACGTCGTCTCGATGAAGACCCGTCGCCTCTACTACCAGTTCCGTGACGTACCGAGCCATCAGAAGGCGGTGCTGGATCTGCGCGTGCGTCAGGCGCTCGTCCATTCCGTCGATCGACCCGCTCTGGCGACGGCCGTTCAGGGCAGCTTTGGCCTCGTCTCCGATACATCCTATCCGCCGGGCACGCGGCTCTACTCGCGCATCGACCAGGCCATCGCCAAATACCCGTACGACCTCGCCCGTGCGCAGGGCCTGCTGCGCGACGCGGGGTGGATTGCGAGCACGGACGGTCTCCTGCGAGACGGCGCCGGGCGCATGCTCGACGTGGAGGTCCGCACCACGGAGGGCCAGGACGCACAGATCATCGCCGACTACTGGCGGCAGGCCGGCATCAACTCGACGCCGCTCATCATCTCAGGCATCAATCGCCGCGACGATGAGTACCGGGCAAGCTTCCCCGCGACCCAGCTCCAGGGAGGATCGGGCGGGTATCTGACCGACCTGTACACGGCGACCGCACCCTCGCCAGCGAATCGGTTCCGTGGTTCGCAGAACCGCGGAACATACAGCAACCCCGACTACGATCGCGTCTACCGGCTGCAGCTGACGACGCTCGATCCGGCGAGCCGAGACCAGCATCTCGTGGACCTCGAACGGATCACGACCCAGGACCTGGCCGTCGGCTACATGATCTACGACGCGGCGCCGCTCGTGGTGCGCAGCCCCGTCAAGGGGATCCGCAACGCCAACAAGGAGCTCGGCAACCCCTTCTACAACGTCTGGGAATGGACGGTGGAGGACCCGCGCTGAGCGGCGGCCGCGTCCACCACATCGTCGTGGATGTGGCCGAGATCGGCCGTTCTGAGCGCTTCTACGGCGAGGCCCTGGGGTTGAAGGCTATCGGCCGGGACCTCTGGCCGGACGACGGGCGCACGTCCACCTTCGAGCTGGCCGACGGCCAGTTCCTCGTCCTAATGGAGGTGGCGCAGCCTAAGTACACCATTTCGTAAGTTCGGCAACGTATTTTGTTAGGCTGCCTGCTGGTCGGGCAGCGAGGGACTGAACTTGATCTTAGCGAGGAGATCGTCGAGATCGCGTCGGGTGAAGCTCCATTGAAAGGGTTTGGCGAGCGTCTCGTAGTGCTGCTGGAAATCGAGCAGGCGCTCGCGGACCGCTTCGAGCGAGGGGAAATCGTTTGGCGTAAGGACCTTTCGCTGCACGATGGAAAAGTAGATCTCGATTTGGTTGAGCCAACTGGCGTGAATGGGTCCGTGGACGGGGACCAACCGCGGGTGGGCTTCCTGCAGCCTACGGACCGACGGGTCGCCACGGTGCGAGCTGCCGTTGTCCATGATCCAGAAGACGCGGCGGGCATCGCAGTAGGGCGGGGCGGCCATGACTTCGTCCACCAGGCCTCCGAAGGGTGCGATGCCGGTGCGTGGTTCGCAGCGACCGAACAGCTTGGCCCGATGGACATCGAGCGGCCAGGTAGGCCCATGCTCCGGCACGCCCATACTCGTGTTCGACGCGCATTGGAACACCCGGCTGTGGGGGCAGCGTGCGATGGCGCCGCACGCGCGCTTGAATGCTGGTCTTCTCGTCCGTCGAGAGCACAAACTCATCGTCGGCCAGCGGCTTTCCTTCCCACACCCGTTCGTACAGGTCAAGAATCCGCCCAGCCTTAATGGTGAAGCCCGGGTCGCGAGGGAAGATCCAGCACCGATGTTGCCAGGGGCGAATCGCGTCTTCATGAAGCCAGCGCCAGACCGTACTATCCCCGATGGTTGCGACCAGGCCCGTCCTGCGTACTTCTGCGGCGACGTCGCTGACACTGAAACGGGAAAGCGGCAAGCCGCGCTCGGCAGGCAACTCACAGGCCAAGGCTTTGACCTGCACGACCACCTCCGGGGGGGAAAGCCCTGGGTCGGCCAGGGCGAGGATGCTCTTCCAAACCCGCTAAGCGCTGTTCGAAGAAGCGCTTACGCCACTTGCTCACGACATCGCGCCCCAGATGCAGATACTGGGCTATCTCGTCGTTGGGCCACCCCTCGGCCGCACGCAGAATCATCTCTGCACGACAGACTACATAATGTGGCAACGTATAACTGGCGGCGCGATGCCGGAGCTCGCGCTCCTCTTCGGAGGACAACTCGATCCGGTACGGGCTGGTTCTGGGCGTGGCCACACTCCCGACGACGCCCAGATAATACCCCTCGCAATATCCAAATGCGCCTCACAGATACGTAGCCATACTTATGAAATCGAGTACTAAGGCCGATCCACTCGGGCTGCACTCGCGATTGGCCGTACCGCCGGAGGAGTGGGACGGCGTGGTGGACCGCCTTCAAAGCCGTGGCTACGGTCTCCATGACGACCGGAAAGGCGGCCTACGAGCGGTGGGCGAAGCGGGCCTGAACGTGGCCGATCCCGACGGCCACGTGCTGGAGCTGGAGTGCCACGGGCCGGCGGCCTTCGAGTTCCCGCCCGCCCGCCGCGGCAAGATCGTCGCCGGGCGCATCGAGGACTTCGCGATCGGCTCGGTCACCCGCATCCCGGGCGGGCAGTTCTTCCTGGTGCGCCTTCACGATGGGTTTCTCGCCGTGTCCCAGGTCTGCACCCACATGCAGTTCGCCGTCACCTACCAGCCGGAGCACTTTCGCTTCTACTGTCCGCGCCATCGCCGCAAGTTCACCCGTAGCGGCAAATACCTGCCGCGCTTCGGCTTCGAGGACACGCCACCGCTCCGCGTCTACAACGTTGAGTTCGTCGACGGGCAGGTAGTCGTCGACACCGACGCGGCCATCCGTCGGACGAAAGACGAGGCGGACCGTCTGGTCGCGCCTCCCTCCACGATCGGCGCGAATGCGGATGTTTGAGCTGGGAACCCGCGTCGCGATGGTCGACGATCTGGTGCTCGCCGAGCGGTTCTACGCGGATCTTCTCGGCCGCGAGATCTTCGGCAACGGCTCGGTCGACACGCGATACATGCTCTCGACGGACGAGCTTCTGGAGTCGCACCGCAGGACGACCTCCCAGGAACGGAGCAACGGCGAAGCGGACTTCTGGGTGAACCGTCCGCCGCACAGCAACGTGACGGTCGGTGAGGCCAAAGTCTCCCTCTACCTGGCAGACCATCACATCCAGGAGCCGCCGCCCGAGCAGCTACGCGGGGCGCCGCGCCTGGCCTTGACGGCGACACGGGAGCAGATCGCGCGCGCTGCCGAGGTGCTGGCCCGAAACGAAGTGCCGTTCGAGGGCCCGGTCGAGCACGCGCCGCCCTGCCCCGCGGCGCAGTCCCTCTACTTCAAAGACCCGGCGGGCAACTTCCTGGAGCTGTGCTGCCTGAGAGAGGACCAGCGTCAGCTCGGGTACATGCTCGGGTAGAGCGAGCGCGCGGGTGCGAAGCGGTCGAAGAGGAGGTTCAGGACCCGCCTGAGCCCCCGGTCCTGCAGCACCGGTGAGTGATTCAGCGTCTTCTCGACGAGCTGGATCGCGAAGTGCACGTCGTTCTCCTCGACCGAGTCGCTCGGCCATGGCGGCCCGCGCCACGCTGTACCAGCGCATGAGCCCGAAGTAGAGACCCATATATCGCGCGCCCTGGGCGAGGCTCGTCCCGGTGACGAGGCCTTTGCGCGCGACGAACCCGCGGAGGAAACGGGCGAGCGCGTCCGTGATGGCGGGGTCGTCCTGCGCGAAGCGCACTTTCGGCATGCGGGCCAGCTCGAGCATTGCATCGGCGGTGCCCAGGTAGATGGGACGCTTGGATGAGATGATGGCGAACGCCAGCCCGACTCCGCCCGAGGCCGTCATCCCGGCGCCCACCGCGCCGCTCCAGCCACCCTCGATCAGCGAGATCACGGGCGCGATCAACGTCCGTTGGCGAATCGAAGACACTCGCGCCGAGGCCGTCGGCGCAATCGCCTGCCACTGATCGTCCTCGAGCTCCCGTACCCAACCCGCCATCTCGCCGGACTTCGCGTGGCGAGCCGCTTCGTTCAGCAAACGATCCGCCATAAGCACACGTTCGGTGAGCGGCCGCTCCTTCGCCAGGAGCACACAGCGCACGCCCTCTTCCAGCGCGAGATAGTCGGCCCAGCGCATGTGGGACCCTCTGCGGATCTCCACCGACGGCTCGTCGCTGCGCACTGTGTCGCTTTCCGCTCGAACGACGGGGCGACCCGAGGCGATCCACTTCTCCACCCGCATGCGTATGTCGCCTTCGAGCTCCTGGATTGGCGCGCCGACGTTCGACACAACGCTCGTGCAGGCGAAATCGAGCGTCGCGACAAGGCCATCCGGCGAGTCGACGACGCGGTACGGGAACTGCTTGCACATCGCCGGCTTGGCTTCCAGCCCGAGCTCTTTGTGGATGGCGCAGAGGTTATCGTCGTCGAGAAAGATGCAGGCGCCCCCCTCCAGGCGGTTCAGCCGGGTTCGACCGTCGGCGCGAGGCACGGTCAGGTCCTGTCCCTGGAACCTGGCACGCGTCGCGGCCCAGTCGAAATCGCGAAAGGCCGCGAGCTCCGCGTCGTTCACGATCACGTCGAAGCTGTGGCAGCAGCCGGCGCACATCTGGCAGGCGAAGCGCTGCTGCTCGGGAAAGAGAATGGGGCGAACGTCCATGCTTGCAGACTCCGAGCGGAAAGAGACCGTTCCGCTCGGCAGCATAGCAACGGCCCGGCGGCACGAACAACGTGAAGGCAATCACAGTTCGGGCTCAGTCAGCGGCGGCTGAACTCGCGCTCGAGCTGGGAGTGAGAGAGCAGAATGGCCGTCGGCCGCCCATGCGAGCACGTCGCGCACAGAGTGGCTTCGTCGAGCTGATCGAGCAGCGATTGCATCTCTGCCGTCTCGAGCCGCTGGCCGGCCTTGATGGCGGTCTTGCAGGAGAGAAGCGTTGCGAGGCGCTCGCGCCAGTCCGGTCCCGCGCCTTCAGCTTCCAGGGTCTCGTGGGTCTCCTGCAGCACCCGATCGATGCTGCGAGCGCTGAGCGCCGAAGGCACGGCGCGGACCACCACCTCGTCGTCACCGAACGCCTCGACGTCGAAGCCGAGATCGGCGAGCGCTGCCACATATTGCTCCAGAGCGCCACGGAGTGCCGCTGGCAATTGGACTGCTACTGGCTCCAGCAGCATCTGCCCGCCATCGCCGCGGCCGACGTCCCGCTCGAGGCGCTCGAGCAGCACCCGCTCGTGAGCGGCGTGCTGGTCCACGAGGTACAGGCCTGCCGCGCCCTCGCAGATAACGTAGGTCAGCGCGACCTGCCCCAGGATGCGGAGCCCTCCCAACCGAGGCCGCGCGCGCTCATCTCCTGACGTGGCGGGTGCCCCGGCGAAGAGTGGCGCGGGCGCCCCACCCATAGGCCCCTCCGGCATCATCACCGCGGGCTGCCCCCGCGTCTCTCCGATCAACGGCAGTGGCGCCTCGGCGGCCAGGGTGCAGCGCACGGCATTCTGGATCGCGCCGAACACGAGACGGTCCCGCAGGAGCCGCACCTCCCGTTTGGTCGGGTGCACGTTCACATCGAGCTCGTCGCTCGGAACCGTTATGTCGACCATTGTGACGGGGTGGCGGCCGACCGGAATTTGCGTCGCATAGGCCTCGTCGACCGCGTACTGGAGGCTCCGGCTCTCGATCGGTCGCCGGTTCACCGTAAGGAATATGCCGTTGCGCGTCGCCCGGTGGAGGAACGGCGTGCCGGCGAGGCCTGTGATCGCGACCCGCCACTCGCTCGCCTCCCGGGCAGCGTGCTCGTCGCGCAGCGTGCGCAGCTCGCGGGCGACCTCGCCGCCAAACAGCTCGGCCGCGACCGCGCGCAGATCGCCCGAGCCCGAAGTTCGAAGGATGCCGCGCCCGTCCGCCGACAGCGCGAACGAAATCTCGGGGTAAGCGAGGGTGTACGCCTGCAACGTGGTCCCGATGTAAGCGGTCTCGGCCGACGCCGCGCGCTGGTACTTGCGCCGGGCGGGCACGCGTTCGAAGAGACGCTCCACGACGACCGTGGTGCCTGGGCGACGCGCCTGAGGGTGCGCTCGGCCCACCTGGCCGGCGACGACGTCGAGCGCCGCGCCCCGCTCGCCCGTCGTCGGGCAGCTCGCAATCGTGACGTCGGCGACAGCCGCGATCGCCGCAAGCGCCTCGCCGCGGAAGCCGAGGGACTGGAGTCGATCGAGGTCTTCCGCGGCGTGAATCTTGCTCGTCGCGTGCCGCCGCACGGCCGCTGGAAGCTCATCGCGGGAGATGCCGCAGCCGTCGTCGGCGACCTGGATCCGGCTGTGGCCCCCGTCGGCGATCTCGACTGAGACGGTGCCGAGGTGCGTGAACGCTTGCCCTTCGGGGCCTGAAGTCGAGCCCAATGCCAGCACAGCATCGATGGCGTTCTCGACGAGCTCTTTGACGACGTCCGCCGCCCGCGTTACGACCTCGCCGGCAGCGATCTGCGCGATCACCTCCGGTGGAAGCTCACGGATTGGCATTCTGGCCATTTCCTTTAACGCGGCTCCGACACCACGTCGACCAACGCGAGCTTGCCCTCTTCTTTCACCACGCGCAGCGCGCGCTCGAGGGCGGGCCGAAGCTCGCTGATCTCCGTGATCGGGCCCTCGCCGTAGCAGTCGAACGACCGCGCCAGCGTGGCGAAGTCGACATCCGGGTCCGTGATCTGCGTGCCGATACCGGCGTTCTCGACGGGCCGCTCGCGGTGCTCTGCGATCTGAATCGCGTGCTCTTCGGAGTTGTAGAGCGAACGGTTGTTATGCAGTACGGCGAGCATCGGGACGCGATGGTGCGCGGCCGTCCACAACGCACCGGGGGTGAAGAGGAAGTCGCCATCTGCCTGGAGGTTCACCGTCAGCCGATTCGTCCCGCGCGCCGCCAGAGCCGCCCCGATCGAGGCGCCCATGCCGTAGCCGAGACCGGCGCCGCCGCTGCCCCCCAGATACTGGTGCGGCTCGCGGAAGTCCCACAGGCGGCGAGCCCAGCCGCGCAGGTCGCCGTTCACGACCCACCAGTCCTCGTCCTTGACCACCTTCCACAGGTCAGCGGCGACCGCCCCGATCGACAGCGGCGAGTGGTCCCGCGAGGCCTCCGCCTCCCGTCGCCAGCGAGCGCGCAGCTCGCGATGGCGGTCGGCCCAGGCCGCGCCCCGCGTCGAGAACCGGTCGCGCGCCGCGCTGTTACGGACCAGCCGCTCGCGCACGAGGTCGACGAGCAGCGGAAGCGCAACCGACGTGTCGGCCGCGATGTTCAGGTCGGTCGGGACCTGCCGCTGGTAGTCGCCCGTCCAGCTGCGCACGAGGAGGTCGTTCACGCCCAGGGCGATGACCTTGCAGTCCGCAGGCTGGACATACTCGGTCGTGCGCAGGACGCGGTTAACGCTCGTGAGCGCGCCGTACGGGTCCTGAACGTCGAGCAGCAGCACGACATCCGCCTCGCGCAGCGCCTCCGTTGAGGCGCCGGTCGCATCCAGCGGGTGAGTCGTCGGCATGTTGAAACGGGCGCCCTGATCGAGGACCGGGGCGCCAAGGGCCTCGGCGAGCGCGACGAGGGATGCTACGGCGTCGGGGTTGCGCCCAACGAGGTCCGCCACGAGGACCGGCCGCTGCGCTGAGACCAGGGCATCCGCGGTGCGCTCCAGTGCGACCGGGTCGGGCGCAATCCGAGTCGGCGTTCCGAAGCTGGCGACGTCGGGGATCACCAGATCACTACTGGCACGCATCTCCTGCAGCTCGGTATCGAAGCACACGTAGACGGGCGCCGTCGGCTCGGTCGTCGCGACCTTGTAGGCCCGCGTGAGGGATTCGGCGCACGCCTGTAAGCTCGGCGGCTGGTCGTCCCACTTCACGAAGTCCCGCACGAGATTGCCCTGCACCAGCGCCGTGTGGATCCAGTCGATGCGCGGGCGCCGCCGCATCGAGTCCACCGGACCCGTGCCCCCCAGCACGAGGATCGGCACACGATCGACCCAGGCGTTGAAGATCGCCATCGTCGCGTGTTGCAGCCCGACGACGTTGTGGGCGATCGCCACCATCGGGCGGCCAGTCGCCTTCGCGTAGCCGTGCGCGATGGCAACCGAGATCTCCTCATGGCAGCACTCGATAGGCTGAGGGGAGGCGGTGTCGCCGAAGTTCACGATTGAGTCATGGATGCCCCGGAAGCTGGACCCGGGGTTGAAGGCGGTGTACTCGATGCCGAGGGCGCGGATGATCTCGACGATGTAATCCGAGCCAAACTCCGCCTGGGACCGCACGCCGCCTGTTCCCCGTGGCCGGACCGCGTCTTCGACTGCCATCCCTACTCCTTAACCACAAGACTCACGCGCTATTCGCGCTGGTCATCCAGGAGCTTCTTTGCCTGCGCCTGCAGGCGCTCGAGCGCCTGCAAAGCGTCGATGGGGGTCGTCCGCTCGACGTCAACATCCGCAAGATCGTACACGACCGCCGGCAGGGGCTGGCTCGCGCGGGACGGGGGTGAGCTCTGGCCATCAGGTCCCGCCGGGCGACCACTCTCGAGCCCGCCGAGCACCTCGTCAGCCCGCGCGACCACCGATGAGGGCAGCCCTGCCAGTCGTGCGACGTGGACGCCGTAGCTGCGGTCCGCGCTCCCCGGCGCCACCTGATAGGTGAACCACACCTGCTGCGCTGACTCCTGCACGTGCATGTGGAAATTCCGCACAGACGGCAGCTCGTCGGCGATCGCGGCCAGCTCGTGGTAGTGGGTCGAGAAGACCGTGCGGCACCCTCGATCACTTGCCAGCCGCTCGACGATCGCCCGTGCGATGGCCATGCCGTCATAGGTGCTCGTGCCGCGGCCCACCTCGTCGAAGAAGGCGAGGCTGCGGCCGGTCGCATTCCGGAGGATCGCAGCGGTCTCGGTCATCTCAACCATGAAGGTGCTCTGGCCGCCGGCGATGTCGTCGCCTGCACCGGACCGCAGAAAGACGCGGTCGACCAGGCCGAGGCAAGCCCGCTCAGCGGGCACGAAGGATCCGCACTGTCCGAGTAACGCCACGAGCAGGACCATCCGGCCGTAGGTGGTCTTCCCTGCCATGTTAGGACCCGTGAGGAGAATGACCTGCGGGTCATGCTCCTCGCCCCCGCCGGCCGTGATGTGGACGTCGCTGGGGATGTAGGCATCCCAGCCGAGCGCGGCCTCCACCACCGGGTGGCGGCCGCCCACGATCTCCGTCACCGGCTCCTCACGGATCTCGGGGCGCACGTAGCGCTGCTCCTCGGCGATCTGTGCAAACGCTGCGAGCACGTCGATCTCCGCGAGGGCGTCCGCCGTCTCACGAAGGCGCGTCGTTTGTTGCGCGAGGCGCGCAGAGAGCTCGTCGTACGCCTCGCGCTCCAGCTCTGCCATCCGGGCGGCCCCTCGCGCTTGCTTCGCCTCGTGCTCTCGCAGCTCGCCCGTTACGAAGCGCTCAACGTTCGTCAACGTCTGTCGCCGCTGGTAGCCCAGGCCTTCCAAGAGCTGCCCGACGGTCGCCGCTCCAGTCTCCTGGCGCCGGTAGTAGTCCAGGCCCTGGCCGAGGGCAGCGGCGGAGACCTCGAGGTAGTAGCCGAACACACGGTTGTAGCCAACCTTCAGGTTCTTCACCCCGGTGCGCTCACGCTCGCGACGCTCGAGTTCGAGGAGCCATTGCCTGCCATCGGTCGAGTGCCCTCGAAGGTCATCGAGCTCGGCGATGCGCCCCCGCCGGATCACACCTTCGCCGAAGGCGATGGGTGGATCGTCGGCCAGCGTCGTGCGTATGTCGTCCGCTGCGTCCAGCGGTGGATCGATGGCCTGCGCGGCATCGCCCAGGCGGCCCGGCGCGCCGTCCGGAAGCAGCTCGCGGACGCGCGCCGCCCGTGTCAGTCCGTCCGCGAGGGCCAGCGCTTCACGGGGCACCAGCAGTCGCTGCGCCGCACGGCCGGCGAGGCGCCCCAGGTCCGGTAGCGCTGCCAGGGCTTCACGCAGCTCCTGACGGAGCTGGGTGCCGCCAACCAGCCATGCCACACCATCGAGACGCGCGTCGATCGCTGGTTTATCCACGAGTGGGTGGCTGATCCAGCTCGTCAGCTCGCGGGCACCCATGGCCGTTCGCGTCCGATCCAACGTCTGCAGCATTGAGCCCTCGCGTCGGCCGCGCGCGCCTCGCATCAGCTCCAGGTGCTCGCGGGTGGCTGGATCGAGCGCCATGTGGCCACCGACCTCGTAAACGCGCAGGCTCTCGACCGCCGACGCAGCCCGCGGCTGCGTCCGATCGAGGTAACGAAGGATCGCGGCCACGGCGCGCGCGGCCAGCGGGCGCTCCGCGAGGCCGAGCGCGGCGCTGGACGCAACATCGAAATGCCGGCATAGCGTCCCCTCCACGTCCGAGTGCCCGAATACGGCCTCATCCACTGTCGCACACCAGCTTTCAGGGATGAGCGTCTTGCTCGTTTCGTCGCTCTCGACGAGGCATTCGGCGGGGCGCACCCGCCACAGCTCCGCGCGGGCCTGCTCATCGTGACCCGCGCCCTGCACCTCGACGCAGGCGAACTCGCCGGTGCTGATGTCCGCGTAGGCGAAACCCGTGGCTTTCCCCTCCGGCACGAGGGCGGCGAGATAGTTCGCACGCTCCGCGGACAAGAGGGCGGGATCCACAAGCGTGCCCGGCGTAACAACTCGCGTGATCTCACGACGCACGAGCGGCGAGCCGGAGCGTGCAGCGGCCGAAGGGTCTTCCATCTGCTGGCAGATGGCGATGTGATAGCCACGTTCGACGAGCCGCCCGAGATATATCTCGGCTGAGTGGACCGGAACGCCAGCCATAGGGATGCGCTCGCCGCGACCCATTTCCCGGGAGGTAAGCGCGATCTCACAGACCTCGGCGACGAGGCGCGCGTCGTCGTCGAACGTCTCGTAGAAGTCGCCGAGCTGGAAGAAAAGGATCGCGTCGGGGTGCTGGCGCTTGAGGGTCAGGTACTGCCGACGAATCGGGCTCGCAGCGGGAGGAACGAATGCAAGCTGCATCGACCCCTCCGTGAGATGGCTCGGTCGCGGCCCATGGCCCGGCCGAGCAAGCTGGAACTGCTAGTGCGTGTTTTGAGCCGTTTGCTCCTCGCCGACGACATTCGGGGCCCACTCGGCCTCGCCGTCGCGCCCATCCTGGCGGCTCTGGCGTCCCATGCCGAAGTAGCGGAACCCGATTCGGACCATCTCGTCGGGATCGTAGATGTTGCGGCCGTCGAGCAGCACCGGCGAGCGCATGAGCTGAAACAGGCGTCGCATGTCCAGCTCCTTGAACTCATTCCACTCGGTCACGAGTGCAACCGCATCGCATTCGGTGGCGAGATCATACGGGTCACGCGCGAAATAGACGTTCTCGTTCAGCAGCGGCTTAGCGTTATCCATGGCCGCCGGGTCGTACGCCCGCGTCTGCGCCCCCTCGTGCTGGAGCAGGTGAATCAGCTCGAGGGCCGGGGCGTCGCGCAAATCATCGGTGTTCGGCTTGAACGCGAGCCCGAGGATGCCGATTGTACGTCCCTCCAGCGAGCCCAGGGCCACCCGCAGCTTCTGAACGAAGTTGCGCCGAACGTCCCGGTTGATCTCCATTACGGCCCGGAGGAGCTGGGGATGGCAGCCGTGGATCGATGCCATGTATTCGAGCGCCCGCACATCCTTCGGGAAGCAAGAGCCACCGTACCCGAGGCCTGCCTCGAGGAATCCGGCGCCGATGCGACGGTCGTACCCCATGCCCCGCGCGACGTCTTTGACGTCCGCCCCCAACTGGTCGCAGATCGCCGCGATCTCGTTGATGAAAGAGATCTTCGTCGCCAGAAACGCGTTCGAGGCGTACTTCACCATCTCGGCTGTGCGCATGTCCGTGATGAGCACGGGCGCGTTAAGCGGACGGTACAGCTCGGCGACGATCTCGGCCGCGGCGCGATCGGTGGCCCCCAGCACAATCCGATCGGGGCCGAAGAAGTCGCTCACCGCGGCTCCCTCGCGGAGGAATTCGGGATTTGAGACGACGCCGAACTCACACGGCTGCCTTAGCTCCCGTCTCACGATGCCGGTTACCCAGTCGCCGGCGCCGATCGGCATAGTGCTCTTGTTCACGATGACGAGCGGCCCGGTCATAGCTTGCGCGATGCTCCTAGCAGCCGACTCGCAATACCGCATGTCGGCCTCGCCGGACGCCCCGCTCGGCGTTCCGACGGCGATGAAGGCGAAGTCCGCGCCGGCGATCCCCTCGGAGTATTGCTCGGTGAAATGGAGTCGGCCCGCCGCGACGTTGTGCGAGATCAGCTCTTCCAGGCGGGGCTCATAAATCGGCACCCGTCCCTGCCGCAGGGTCGCGATACGTTTCGCATCGACATCGATGCAGGTCACGTCATTGCCGAGGTCGGCGAAACATGCGCCGGTGACGAGCCCGACGTAGCCAGCGCCGGCTACTCCAATTTTTGCCAAGGGAGACATCCTCCGGGGAGCCTGAAGAGCACTTCGAACAACACTATGTTGTCCGCGAAAGCGGTCGTGTTTCTCTACACACTCGGTTTGGCGCTGGTTATATCAGCCTATTCAACGCCCAGCAACAGCTTTCTGCAGCGCGTGCGGGCGCCGGGCAAGCTGTGCCAGCGGCAGGTCCTCCCTCCACAGGAAGAGCAGGCCCAGAGCGACGACGGGGACGACGAACGCCAGGTGGATCACCAGCGTGGCGCTGGCAGCCACGTCCGATGCCACGTAGAACACATCGACGAGAACCTTCTGCAGCGCCAGATCGAACGTCCCAACGTAGCCCGGGGAGGACGGGATCAGAGTCGCGAGATTCGCGACAGCGGCCCCGAACGGGCCGGCGGCGATCGCGTCAGGCACATTGAAACCGGCCATGATGACGACATACATCGCCGCCTCGACACCCCACGCGAGAAGCGAAAGCGCCAGAACTGAGATGCCGATCAGCGGGTGCGTGATCGGGCGCAGGCCCTCGAGCGTCCCGTCTACCAGACGACGAAGCGGGTCCCCGATCTTGTCGGGCAGTGGCGCTGTGAGCACCGCCGCGATGGCACGCGCCAGGCCCGGCGCGTGCGCCGCTCCAAGAAGCACAATGCTCAGGCCGACAAAGAATGCAGAAGCTATGGTCATTTGCACGAGCCAATCACCTCTGCCCAGCAAAGCCATGCCCAGTCCTAGCAATGCGATCAGTGCCAGCCCGTCGAGTACGCGCTCGACGACGATGGACGCGAACGACACGCCAATTGGCGTAGAGGCGTTCCTCGCGAGCAGCACGATTCTTGCGAGCTCACCGAGACGTAACGGCAGCAGATCGTTGACCATGAGACCGATGACCAGCGTGCGAAACAACAACAAGGGCGGCAGCCGTCGACCCGGTAGCAGGAACCCCCAGCGAATGCTGCGGACGAATAGGCCGCCGAAATAGAGCGCGACGGCCGGCAGGAGCACGGCGGGGTTTCCGTGCTCGAGACGCGTGGCAATATCCTCGATAGAGACCCCGGTCCGGGCCAGGGCGATTAGGCACGCGGCGCTAAGGGCGATACCGAACAGGGGTCGCACAGCCCACGAAGTGAGCACCCGAGAGGCAAGCCTGCGAGGGCTAAGCATCAAACGAGCCGAGGGCGCAAGAGCGGGTGAACCCTACTCTGCCTGGGTACTTGCGTTCGGGGACCCGGCAAGCTGTGAGGTCAGATCGTAGCCGACCACCACACCACTCTGCGCGTCACTGACCAGCAGGCGGCCGTCGGACGCCATTTCCACACCGACTGGAAGGGCGAGTCTCGGGTTACTGGGAAGGCTAAGCACCCGCACGACGCCATCCTTCACCTGGACCACTGACCGCCGCTCAGGGACCGTCGCGTACACGTCGCCGTCTGAGCTAACCGAGATGTACGGCTTGTTCGTCACACCCTGGCTGCCCCAGCCCTGCACCTGGTACTCGGTCACCGGACGAAACGCTGAATCGAACACCTGAATTCGCTGGTTCCAGGTGTCGGCGACGTAGATTCGGCCCTGGGGATCAACCGCCACGCCGACAGGCTCGCGGAACTGGCCCAGGCCGGTGCCCTCGGACCCGAACGAGCGCACGAACGTGCCACGCTGGTCGAAGACCTGGACACGCTTGTTGCCGGTATCGGTCACGAGCACCTCGCCGGCCGGTGTGATCGCCACGTCCCGCGGGCCGTAGAACTTCCCAGGTGCGGTGCCAACCTCATAGCCGCCCCACTGCGTGACGAACTGGCCTCGGGAGGTGAGCTTCTGGATTCGGTGGTTCCACGTGTCGGCCACGAATATCGAGCCGTCCGGTGCCACGGCGATGCCCCATGGCTCGTTGAACTCGCCCTCCCCGGCGCCCTTCCGACCAAACGAGTTGGCGACCGACCCGTCGCGGTTGAGGATCGTGATCGAGCTGTTCGTTCCCTCGGCCACGTACAGCCGGCCTTCGGGGTCGGAGGTAATACCCTTGGGATCGCGCAGCAACGTCTGCCCGCCCTG
>Ga0184637_10000900_pt1 | contig 21134 bp, 20 predicted proteins | sample PLM3_127_b2_FD_133143 | JGI IMG/M metagenome (GOLD analysis project Ga0184637, IMG submission 133143) | Groundwater sediment microbial communities from an aquifer in East River, Colorado, USA - PLM3_127_b2 | ecosystem: Environmental > Terrestrial > Soil > Riparian zone | place: USA: East River... | reverse complement strand
GCTGGCATCGCGCCTTTTGCCTGCAGCTCACCCGCTGGCGCGGTTCGCCCGCGCAGCCCGGCCTGATGATGGGCCTGAAGCGCGGCGGCCGCTGCAACGGCATGATCCATCGCATCGCCGATGGGGATCGCCGCGGCCTTCTAGTCCAACTGCTGAAGCGCGAGGTCGGTTGCGACCAGGATGTAACCGGCGTGCGCTGGATCAATGTGGAAACGGAGCAAGGCAAGCACCGCGCGCTGGCCTTCTGGGCCGAGCCGGTGGGGCTGGAGGATTGGGTCGATGTGCCGTTGCCGGAGGTGGCGCGGGTCTTGGCGCGCGCCTGCGGCCATGTCGGCTCGGGTGCCGCCTATCTGTTCCACACCGTCGCCAAGCTGGACGAGCTCGGCATCCGAGACCGCAATCTGTGGCGGTTGCAGCATATGGTAGCGGAGGAGATCCGCCGGCTGCACGCCACGATGCCCGAATTGAGCGCGGCGGACGCGGCCGAGCTGGATTCAGCGACCGCGCCAGAGTCCTTCCCGCGTTAGATCATCCTGCACTTGTTGGATGGCGCCGCGCAGCGCCGCCACCGCGGCATCGATCTGCGCCTTGGTGATGGTGAGCGGCGGCGACAACACGATCAGATTGCCCATCGGCCGGATCATCAGGCCGCGCTCGCGGCAGTGTTCGAACACCCGCTTGGCGACATTCCAGTCGGACGGACATGGAATCTTCGCCTCACGATCCGAGACGCATTCGACGCAGACCATGAAATGGCTGCCGCGCACGTCACCGACCAGCTCCAGATCGTCGAGCTTTGTCAGCTCGTCATGGAAATACGGACCCCATTGCCGCACATGGCCGCAGATATCCTCGCGCTCCAGGATGTCAAGCGCGGCCAATCCTGCCGCACAGGCCACCGGATGGGCGGAATAGGTGAAGCCGTTGGCGAACATCTGCCCCTCGCCCGCCGCCTCCAGCAGCTTGTTATAAAGCGCGTCGGAGACCAGGAAAGCGCCCAGCGGCACATAGCCCGAGGTCAGTCCCTTGGCCGAGGTGATGACGTCGGGCACGATGTCGAACACCGGCTCGGAGGCGAAGACGTGGCCGAGCCGGCCGAAGCCGGTCACCACCTCGTCGGAGATATAGAGCACGCCATATTTGCGGCAGATCTCCCAGGTGCGGCGCTGATAGCCGGGCGGCGGCACGATGACGCCGCCGGAAGCGAGCAGCGGCTCGGCGATGAAGGCGGCGACATTCTCCGCGCCCAGTTCCAGGATCTTCTGTTCCAGGTCGGTGACGCAAGCGTCGCCGAATTCCTCCAGGCTCATCCCCGCGGGCCGGCGATAGGGATTGGGCGCCGGCAGATGATGCACGATGTCGGACGCCATGCGCATATGCGGCTTGTCGGCGGGCTTGCCCGACAAGGTCGCGGTCAGGAAGGTGGAGCCGTGATAGGCCTGCTCGCGCGAGATGATGTAGCGGCGATCTGTCTCGCCGATGAAGCTGAAATAGAAATGGATGAAGCGCACGGCGGAATCGACCGCGGTGGAGCCGCCGGTGGTGAAAAAGACGCGGTTGAGATCGCCCGGCGCGTATTTGGCGATGCGATGGGCGAATTCGATCGCCGGCTCGGTCGCGTTCTTGCTGAAGGGCGAGTAATAGCACATGCGCTTGGCTTGGCGCGCCATCGCGTCGGCGATCTCGTCGCGGCCATAGCCGACATTGACGCACCACATGCCGCCCATGCCGTCGATCATCTTGTGACCTTCGGCGTCGTGCACATAGACGCCTTCGGCATGATCGATGATCAGCGGCTTCTGCGCCCTGACCGCACCCAGATCGACCCAGGGATGGATCAGATGCCGGCGGTCGAGATCCTCCAGCCGCTCGAGCTGCATGGCGTCGTTGAGATTGGTGAGCATCGGAGTTCCTCGTACGTTGACAATCGGGCACGAAAAACGGGGCGTGGGTGGCCCACGCCCCGTTCGCGTGGTTTGGATATTTACTGGCCGGTCTTGGCGCGGGTGTATTCGCGGGTCAGGGCGCGGGTGCCTTCCGCCGTCCGCACGCCGATGGTGAAGATGTTCGTCAGCCGCGACGGGTCGGGATACATCGCCGGATCGCTGCGGATCGTCTCGTCGACCAGCGGTGTCGCCTTGTCATTGGCATTGGCATAGCCGATCTCGTTGGTGACCTTGGCGATGACGTCCGGCCGCATCATGTAATCGAGGAATTCCAGCGCCTCGTCGACGTTTTTGGCATCCTTCAGGATCGCCATGCCGTCGTAATCCATGTTGACGCCTTCCTTCGGCGACACGAATTTCAGATCGACGTCGGACTTGTTTTCCTCCGCCCGCGCCCTAGCCTGCGAGTAATCGCCCGACCAGGTCATGGCCAGGCAGCGGCTGCCGTCGGCCAAGGCGTTGATGGTGCCGCTGGAATCGAACGCCGCGACGTGTGGCTGGGCCTTGGCCACCAAAGCGCCGGCCTGCTTCAATTCGCCCTCGTCATTGGTGCCCGGATGCAGGTGCTGATAGTTGAGCGACAGATCCATCACGTCTTCCGGCGAATCGAGGATGCTGACGCCGCATGGCGTGAACTTCGACAGAACTTCCGGCTTGAAGAACATGTCCCAGGAATCGACCGGCGCGTTCGGATCGATGGCCATGACCTTCTTCGCGTCATAGACGTAGCCATTGGTCCAGAACATGTAGGGCACGACGTATTTGTTGCCCGGATCGGCGGTCCCGAGCGAGTCCCAGAAGCGCTGGCCGATATTGCCGAGATTCGTCAGCTTCGATTTGTCGAGCGGCAGATAGAGCCCCTGCTGCACATGCTGGCTGATATAATAGCGGCCGGGAAAGATGATGTCGTAGCCCGACGAGCCGGCCTGGACGCGCGCATCCATGGTCTCGTAGCCGTCGAACAGGTCGTACGTCACCTTGATCCCGGTTTCCGCCTCGAAATCCGCGACCGTGGTGCTGCCGATATAGTCCGACCAGTTGAAGATGAAGAGCTGGCGCTCCTGCGCCTGCGCGGCGCCGCCGAGCGCCGCGATCGCTGTCGCGGCCGCCAGACCCAGAATCCGTATCGTCGGTGTCATGCCTGTCTCCCGTCTGTTGCCGTCGCGCGGGCATTTGCGGCCGCGCGGGATGCGGCGGTTCGTCCGCCTTGATTTTCATGAATGATCGTTCATAGAATTCACTATTGTCAAGCGTGGCCGCGGCCGGAAACAGTTTCTTGCGGCTCAAGAATCGGTGAAAACAATGGATCCAGGCCGACGAGGCGTGGCGTAACCGGGGAGAATTCATGGCCGCCGTTAAGAAATCCGCGCCGTCGCGGAAAGCCCGCCCAAAATCGGCCGTTTCGCGCCCGAAAAAGCGCGAGGAGGCCAAGGCCTATTTCCGCGCCAAGCTGATCGAAGCCACCATCGAGGGCATCGCCCGCCACGGCTTCTCCGGCCTGTCGGTGTCGCGGCTGGCGGACTATTCCGGCCTGTCGCGCGGCATGGTGAATTTGCATTTCGAGCGCAAGCAGGTGCTGCTGCTGCAGGTGCTGAAGCATCTGGCCGACGTCTATCGCGCCGGCTGGCAGGCGGCGGTGGAGCGTGCCGGTGACGATCCGGCCAAACGCCTTGCCGCTTTGGTCGAATATGACGTCATACGCGACGGCCACGGCAGCAACACGCTGACCGCTTGGCTCGCCTTCCGGCAGGAGGCGATCACCAATCCGATCTATCGACCCCTGTGCGACACGCGCGAGGCGGCGTTCTTCGGCACCGTGAAGTCACTGTGTGCCGCGCTGATCAAACAAGGCGGCTACAAGCTGAAGCCCGACATCGCCGCGCTCGGCATCACCTTCCTGCTCGAAGGATTGTGGCTCGATTGGGCCCTCGACACTGAGCGCTACGACGCCAAGACGGGGCGCGAGGTGTGCCTCGCGCATTTGAGCGCGATCTTTCCGCAGCATTTCGGGAAGGGCGTTCGCTCGGCGCGGTCATAGCACTGCAACTCCCCCTCACCCCAACCCCTCTCCCGCGCTGGGGAGAGGGGCTTTATGCGCGAGTCTTACAACAGCGTTCCCTCTCCCCTTGCGGGAGAGGGACAGGGTGAGGGGGAGTTGCAGCGCGACGCCCTATCCGCGCGTCGCTACTTCTGCTTCCTTGGACAAAAGTATGTCGACCGCCCGCTCTGCGTGATGCGCTTCACGCCGCCGCTCTGCTCCGCGTCGCAGGTGCAGCGCCAGCAGGCCTTGCTCTCGCGCTCATAGACGCGCCAGTGATGCTGGAAATAGCCGAGTTCGCCGTCCGCCTGCACATAATCGCGCAAGCTTGAGCCGCCGGCGGCGATGGCGTCGGTCAGCACCGCCTTCACCGCCTGCGCCAGTTTGTCGGCGCGCTCGCCTTGCACGCTCTTCGCCAGGCGCTTGGGCGAGATGCCGGCGCGGAACAGGGCCTCCGACACATAGATGTTGCCTAAGCCCGCCACCACGCGCTGATCCAGCAAGGCGGCCTTGATCGGCGTCTTCTTGCCCTTGAGCGAAGCCGCCAGCGTCGGGCCGTTGAATTCGTTGCCCAGCGGCTCCGGCCCGATGCCTTTCAAGAGCTTGTGCGAGGCGAGATCGGCCAGCGGCCACAGATCCATCATGCCGAAGCGGCGCGCGTCGTTGAAGCGCAGGCACCAGCCATCCTCGGTCTCGAACACCAGATGATCGTGGGTTTCCAATTCCGCCGGCCGGCCCGCGCCGATCAGCATGCGCCCCGACATGCCGAGATGCGCCAGCACCGCGTTGCCGTCGTCCAGCTCCCAGATCATGTATTTGGCGCGGCGACGGATGGCGAGGATGCGCCGTCCGGTCAGCTTGGCCGCGAACTCCACCGGCAACGGAAAGCGCAGATCCGGCCGGCGCTGCTCCACCTTGGTCAGCACTTTGCCTTCCATCCTCATGGCCAAGCCGCGGCATACGGTTTCGACTTCGGGCAATTCGGGCACGGATTCTCCTCGACAGCGTCGCGCTGCAACTGCCCCCACCCCTCCCTCCCCCAAAGCTGGGGGAGGGTGTTCTCTTCATCCCCGCCCCCGACCCGTCGGCAAATGCCGACATGCGTCGGCTGGGGGAGGGTTAGGGTGGGGGAAGTTGCAGCGCTCGATCTTCCAGACCAACTCTGCATGCCACTACATCCGATCCTGTCAGCACTGCCAAGCCCACGCTATCCACCCCAAATCCCGCGGCTGATTGCCCTTGGAAACCCTTCCTGCCGCAAGCTATGTTGCGGCGCATGAAAGAGCCCCAGGACAGCAGCGCCACCTGGTTCGGCGACCGCAGGGTCGATCCGAAGCAGAAGACCATGCTGGTGCAGGACGTCTTTTCCTCGGTTGCCGACAAATACGATCTGATGAACGATCTGATGTCGGCCGGCATCCACCGCCTGTGGAAAGGCGCCATGATCGACTGGCTGGCGCCCCGCGCCGGTCAGCGCATCCTGGATGTCGGCGGCGGCACCGGCGACATCGCCTTCCGCATCTTGAGGCGCGCGCCGGACGCCCATGTGACCATCTGCGACCTGACCCCGGCCATGCTGGAGCAGGGCCGCGACCGCGCCTTTGACCACAATATCCTGACCGGCTGCGACTGGGTCGCCGGCAATGCCGAGGCGCTGCCCTTCCCCTCCATGCGGTTCGACAGCTTCACCATCGCCTTCTGCCTGCGCAACGTCGCCGACTGGCAGCAGGCCTTGCGCGAGGCCTGGCGCGTGCTGCGCCCCGGCGGGCGGTTCCTGTGCCTGGAATTCTCCCATGTCGCCGTCCCGGCGCTGGCCAAGGCCTATGACCTCTATTCCTTCAAGGTCCTGCCGTGGCTGGGCGAGCAGGTGGCGCATGACCGCGGCTCCTACCAGTATCTGGTCGAATCGATCCGCCGCTTCCCGACCCAGGACAATCTGGCCGGCATGATGGCCAAGGCCGGCTTCGCCCAGGTCGGTTACCGCAATCTCTCCGCCGGCATCGCCGCCTTGCATTCCGGCTGGCGGATCTGAGGCCTGGATGCTGCGTTCCGTCCGCTCCCTGCGCCGGCTGACTTCGATCACGCTCACCTTCGCGCGGCATGGCGCGCTGGCGCCGTTCGAGGACGCGCTGGCCGGCGCCGGCTTGGCCCCCGTGCTGCTGTTTCTGATTCAGGCGCTGTTCGGCCGCCAGATCGGCGACAAGCGGCCGGGCGAGCGCCTGGCCTTGGCGCTGAGCGAACTCGGCCCCGCTTTCATCAAGTTCGGCCAGGTGCTGTCGACCCGCTCCGATCTGTTGGGCGAGCAGGTGGCCGAGGATCTGGCCAAGCTGCAGGACCAGTTGCCGGCCTTCAGCGCCTTCCAGGCCCGCGCCACCATCGAAACCGAATTGGGCGCCAAGATCGAGGATCTCTATCGCCAGTTCGATGACGAGCCGGTTTCCGCCGCCTCGATCAGCCAGGTCCATTTCGCAATCACCACGCCCGACGCGGCATGGTCCGAAGGCCGCCAGGTCGCGGTCAAGGTGCTGCGCCCCGGCATCGAGCTGGCGTTCCAGGCCGACATCGAATTGCTGCTGTGGCTGGCGGAATGGATCGAGCGCATCCAGCCGCGCCTGCGCCGTCTGAAGCCGGTCGAGGTGGTGCAGACCTTTGCCGCCACCATGCGCGTCGAAATGGATCTGCGCCTCGAGGCCGCCTCCGCCGCCGAGCTGCGGCAGAATTTCGCCGGCGATCCGATCTACCGCGTGCCGGAGATCGATTGGCGCCGCACCGCCAAGCGCGCCATGACCCAGGAGCGCCTGACCGGCATCCCGATGGACGACCGCACGGCCATGCTCGCGGCAGGCCTCGACATCGACGACGTGCTGCTGAAGGCGGCGACCACCTTCTTCAACCAGGCCTTCCGCGACGGCTATTTCCACGGCGATCAGCATCCCGGCAACATGATGGTCGGCTATGACGGCGCCATCCAGGTGGTCGATTTCGGCATCATGGGGCGGCTGGAAAAGCGCGTCCGCTTCTTCCTCGCCGACATGCTGCTGGCCTTCCTGCAGCGCGATTATGCCAGGGTGGCGCAGGTCTATGTCGCTGCCGGTTATCTGCCGATCCAAACCTCCGTCGACGACTTCACCCTGGCGTTGCGCTCGATCGGCGAGCCGATCCACGGCAAGCCGCTGCACGAAATCTCCTTCGCCCGCGTGTTGGGCCAGCTGTTCGGCGTCGCCGAAAGCTTCGAGATGGAAGTGCAGCCGGAGCTGCTGCTGCTGCAAAAGAACATGCTGATCGCCGAGGGCGTCAGCCGCAGCCTCAACCCGCGGCTCAATATCTGGACCCTGGCGCAGCCGCTGATCGAGCAATGGATGCGCGACAATCGCGGGCCCGAAGCGCGGGTGGCGCAGGCGACCGAGGAGACCATGCACATCGTCCGCCGCCTGCCGGCGGTCATGCGCAACCTCGACCGGCTGGTGCATCACCTCTCCGAAGGCGGCCTGAAGCTCGACCCCGAGGCGCTGCAGGTGATCAACCGCCAGGGCAGCAATTGGTGGCTGTGGCTGATCATCGCCGTGCTGGTCGCCGGCCTGCTGTTCAGCGGCACCGAGCAGAACATCTACGTCCTGCCCGACGTGCCGGACGACTTCCCATTGGAGCGGCCGAACTTGCCTTAACGGATCAAAGCCGCAGAAAACACCCCTTCCCCCCTTGCGGGGGAAGGTTGCGGAGGCTTAGTGAGCGTGAGCCGAACTTAGCCGAAGCTGGATGGGGGGTCGTGCGCCTGCAGGCGCGCCATCGCCGGAGGCGATAAGTCGGTGAGACCCGGCGCTGCATCACCCCCCTTCCCACCCTTCCCCCGCCCCGTCGGCGAATGCCGACATTCGTCGGCGAGGGGGGAAGGAGCACACCGAGTTGACATCAGCTTTATTGAGTAACATCAATAACTTAAAAGATCGGCGCAACGCTCGCCAATTGCGCGCTGGTAAAGCGAAGCCCGCCCACCTTGCAGCTTGTGTGAATCCACATTAAATACGATGCGCAACTGTGGAATCCGGTGACATGGCCGCTCTGAAGCGCATTCTCCTGATCGTCGCGGGCGGCGTCGCCGCCTACAAATCGCTGGAGCTGATCCGGCGCGGGCGGGACCGCGGCTATTCGTTCCGGGTGATCCTGACCAAAGGCGGCGCCGAGTTCGTGACGCCCCTCTCCTTTTCATCCTTGAGCGGCGACAAGGTCTATCAGGAGCTGTTCTCCCTCACCGACGAAGCCGAGATGGGCCATATCCGGCTGTCGCGCGAAGCCGACCTCATCGTGGTGGCGCCGGCCAGCGCCGACCTGCTGGCCAAGATGGCGCATGGCCGCGCCGACGATCTGGCCTCCACCGCCTTGCTGGCGACCGACAAGCCGGTCCTGGTCGCCCCCGCCATGAACGTGATGATGTGGGCGAACGCAGCGACCCAGGCCAATATCGCGCTGCTGAAATCGCGCGGCATTCAGGTGGTGGGCCCGGGCAGCGGCGATCTGGCCTGCGGCGAGGAAGGGTCCGGCCGCCTGTCGGAGCCGCACGACATTCTGGATGCGATGGACAAGCTGCTGCGCATCGAGCGGGTGTTGAGCGGCGTCAAGGCGCTGGTCACCTCCGGCCCCACGCATGAACCGATCGATCCTGTGCGCTACATCGCCAACCGTTCCTCCGGCAAGCAGGGCCACGCCATCGCCGCCGCCTTGGCCGAGCTCGGCGCGGAGACCTTGCTGGTCTCCGGCCCGACGCGCGAAGCCGACCCGGCCGGCGTCCTTATGCGCCATGTGGAGACCGCGGCCGAGATGCTGGCCGCGTGTGAGGCAGCGCTGCCGGTCGATGTCGCCATCTGCGCCGCAGCGGTCGCCGATTGGCGCCCGGCGCAGCGCGGCAACCAGAAGATCAAGAAGAACGGCGCCGCCACGCGCGCGCTGGAGCTGACCGCCAATCCCGACATCCTCGCCACTTTGTCGCAAGCGAAGAACGCGCGGCCGCGCCTGGTCGTCGGCTTCGCCGCCGAGACCGAGCAGGTGATAAGCCACGCGCGCGAGAAGCTGAAGAAAAAGGGCTGCGACTGGATCCTGGCCAACGACGTGTCGGAAGGCACCGGCACCTTTGGTGGCGATGCCAACAGGATCCATCTGATCTCCGCCGCCGGCATCGAAGACTGGCCGGCCATGAGCAAGCGGGATTTGGCGCGCCGCTTGGCCCGCCGCATCGCCGACCAGTTGCGGAGCGCAAATGCCTGATGTGAGCGTTGCCATCCAGTGCCTGCCGCACGGCGCCGATCTGCCGTTGCCGGCCTATGCCACCGCGCAATCGGCCGGGCTCGATCTGATGGCGGCGATCGACGGCGAAATCACTCTGGCGCCAGGCGCGCGGCAACTGGTCCCGACCGGCTTGTCGATCGCCTTGCCCGCCGGCTACGAGGCGCAGGTGCGGCCGCGCTCCGGCCTCGCCTTGAAGCACGGCATCACGGTGTTGAATTCACCCGGCACCATCGACGCGGATTATCGCGGCGAGGTGAAGGTGCTGCTGGTCAATCACGGCGCCGAAGCTGTCGTGCTGAAGCGCGGCGACCGCATCGCCCAGATGGTGGTGGCGCCGGTGACCCGCATCGCCTGGCGCATGGTCGAGCGGTTGGACGAGACCGAACGCGGCGCCGGCGGCTATGGTTCGACCGGCATCGCCCCAGCATTGGTCGTTGGTGCGCAATAAAGATTCATAAGAAAAGTCGAAACAGGGGCTAACGTTGCTGCATCCATCCAAACGCTTGCTGTTCGCGATCGAGGCCGTGCTCGACATCGCCTATTACGGCGGCTCGCAGCCGGTGCAGTCCGGCGACATTTCCGCGCGCCAGGGCATCCCGCGCCGCTATCTGGAGCAGGTGTTGCAGCATCTGGTCAGGAGTGGGATTCTCGCCGGGCATCGCGGGCCCAAGGGCGGCTATCAATTGGCGCGGGAGCGCCGGCGCATCAATCTGGGCGAGATCGTGCGCGCCGTGCGCCAGTTCGAAGGCGCGCCGGACCCGATCCAGACCGCCAGCGGATCGCGCGTCGGGCTCGAGATCGTGCGCCCGCTGTGGCGCGATCTGCAGCGCAAATTGCTGACCGAATTGGATGACGTCAGTCTCGAGGATCTGTGCCAGAAGGCGCAAGCCGTCGGCATCCGCACCGACGCGCAAGAGAGATTGGATTTTTCGATTTGAAGACCGAGTTGGCCCCCTCCCTGACCCTCCCCCCGCCGACGAATGTCGGCATTCGCCGACTGGTCGGGAGAGGGGATTACAGTTTCCCCCTCCCCCAAGTGGGGGAGGGTTGGGGTGGGGGCAGCGACCGCACCGATATCAGCGACTAAGTCACGCTCAGAAAGGCTCCTACATGTCCACCGCATCGACCCATTTCCGCGGCCGCATCTATGACAATCTGCTGCAGACCATCGGCGCGACGCCGTTGGTGCGGCTTTCCAAATTGGCCAAGGCCGAGAATGTGCGGGCCGAGATCATCGGCAAGCTGGAATTCTTCAACCCGCTGGCCTCGGTCAAGGATCGCCTCGGTCTCGCCATGATCGAATACATGGAGGAGAAGGGCCAGTTGAAGCCGGGCTCGGTGATCGTCGAGCCGACCAGCGGCAATACCGGCATCGCTTTAGCCTTCATCGCGGCGGCCAAGGGCTATCGCTGCATCCTGACCATGCCGGAATCCATGTCCATGGAGCGGCGCAAGATGCTGCGCCTGCTGGGTGCCGAACTGGAGCTGACGCCGGCGGCGCGCGGCATGTCCGGCGCCATCACGCGGGCCGAGGAGCTGGTGAAGGAAATCCCCAACGCCGTCATCCCGCAGCAGTTCAAGAACGTGGCCAACCCCGAGATCCACCGCCGCACCACGGCGGAAGAGATCTGGAAGGATTGCGAGGGCAAGGTCGACGCGGTGGTCAGCGGCGTGGGCACCGGCGGCACCATCACCGGCGTCGGCGAGGTGCTGAAGAAGCGCAACCCGAATTTGAAGATGATCGCGGTGGAGCCGGAAGATTCGCCGGTCCTCTCCGGCGGTCAGCCCGGCCCGCACAAGATCCAGGGCATCGGCGCCGGCTTCGTGCCCGACATCCTCAATCGCGAGGTGATCGACGAAGTGCTCGCCGTCTCCAACGCCAACGCCTTCGCCATGGCGCGCAAGGTGGCGAAGCTGGAAGGCCTGCCGGTCGGCATCTCCTCGGGCGCCGCCCTCGCCGCCGCCTGCGAACTCGGCCAGCGCCCGGAATACGCGGGGAAACGCATCGTCGTCATCATCCCCTCCTTCGCCGAGCGTTATTTGTCGACGGCTTTGTTCGAGGGGCTGGATTGAGATTGGCGGCCACACACTCCAGTCGTCGTCGTATTTTTCTCCTCCCCCCTTGCGGGGGAGGGATGCGGAGACTTGGCGAGCGCAGCGAGCCTAGTCGGAGCTGGGTGGGGGGTGAAGCGCGCAGCGCTGCGACACTCGGCGCTGCAACACCCCCCTTCCCAACCTTCCCCCGCAAGGGGGGAAGGAGCAGAGCGAGTCGGCAGCAATGACCGAACTGACCGACGCCCAGCTCGAACGCTATGCCCGCCACGTCGTGCTCGACGAAGTGGGCGAAGCGGGACAACTCCGCCTGCTGAGCTCGAGCGTGCTGGTGGTCGGCGCCGGCGGGCTCGGCTCGCCGCTGATCCAATATCTCGCGGCGGCCGGCGTCGGGCGCATCGGCATCATCGATGACGATACGGTCGACATCTCCAACCTGCAGCGCCAGACCATCCATCGCCTTGAGGATGTCGGCCGGCCCAAGGCGGAAAGTGCGGCTGATTTCGTGCGCCGCCTCAATCCGGAGATCAGGACCGACATCCACGCCACGCGCCTGACCGACGGCAATGCGGCGCTGATCGCGGACTACGATCTGGTCGCCGACGGCAGCGACAATTTCCGCACCCGCTACATGCTGAACGACAAGTGCGTGCAGATGAAACGCACCCTCGTCTCGGCGGCACTTCTGCGCTTCGACGGGCAGTTGGGCGTGTTCAAGCCGCATGCCGGGCCGGACTGCCCCTGCTATCGCTGCGTTTTCCCGGAAGAGCCGCCGCCGGATTTGATCCCGCGCTGCGAAACCGCGGGCATCCTCGGCGCCGTCGCCGGGATCATGGGATCATTGCAGGCGACCGAAGTGCTGAAGGAACTGCTCGGCCTCGGCGACACCTTGGCCGGCCGCCTGATGCTCTATGACGGCCTCTCGTCGCAGATCCGCATCGTAAAAGTGAAACGCCGCGCCGATTGCCCGGCTTGCGGTGCTACTTAGCAGTCGCCTTTTCGCGCACCGCTTCCTGGTCCGGCTCCCATCCTTCCGGCGCCAGCTCGAAACCTTCAAACTCGAAAGCCGGTGAGACGGTACATCCCACCAAGGTCCAGTCGCCGAGGCTGCGCGCCGATTGCCAGGCATGGGTCGGCACCACCGCCTGCGGCATGGCGCCGGCGATCACGTTGGAGCCGAGCAGATGCTCCATCGGCGCAGTACCCTCCAGCTCCGCCACGCGCAGCATCAGAGGCGCCCCGGCGTACCAGTGCCAGATCTCGATGGCGTCGACCCGGTGCCAGTGCGAGACCTCGCCGGATTTCAGCAGGAAATAGATCGCGGTGATGGCGCCGCGTTCGCCGCCCGGCTTACGGTCGCGGAAGGTCTCGACGAAATGGCCGCCCTCAGGATGCGGCTGCAGGCCCAGCGCCGCGATCACCTCGTCCGCGGTGGCGGTCGCCAGGCTCACCAGGATGGTTTCGTCTTGCATGCGGCGCCTCGACTCTCTCCGTCGCGTGATGGCGAAAGGATAGGCAGCGGCCGATCCCTGACCAGTGACAAGAGCGGCATGGAGGGCCGGTACCGCGTTTTGTCATAGCAATAGAGTCCGGCGACACCGCCGAATGTCATGTTGGAAAGATAATGCGCGCCGGTGACCGGCGGTTCCCGGCGCAAGCGCGTTTCGCCCCCACTCCGATTGTTCCCGCTCAAACTATTCGCGCCCGATTGCACCCGCCCCCAATTGCACTCACCGATGTCGCGTGCCATCGTCGGTCGCATCTCAGTCAAGGGGACGCGCCATGTCGCCGGACGTCTATGTCGCCTATCTGCTCGCCACCATCATCATCGTGATCATTCCCGGCCCGACGGTGACATTGATCGTCGCCAACAGCCTGACCCACGGCGCCCGCGCCGGACTGCTGAATGTCGCGGGGACGCAGGCCGGCCTGGCGGTTTCCATCGCGCTCGTCGCCCTCGGCCTCTCCTCGGTCATCGAGGGGATGGGCTGGTGGTTCGATTGGGTGAGGCTGGCGGGGGCCGCCTATCTGGTATGGCTGGGCTGGAAGCTGATCCGCGCCGGCGGCGTGTTGCAGGCGGCGGCGAATCCACGCCATCCGCGCGGCGGGTTCCTGTTGCAAGGCTGCCTGGTGATGCTGAGCAATCCGAAGACCCTGTTCTTCTTTGGCGCCTTCCTGCCGCAATTCGTCGATCCCAGCCGCAACTTCTATCAGCAGATCCTGATCATGGGCCCGACCGCCATGGCGGTGGCCTTGATGAGCGACGGCTTCTACGCGCTGGCCGTCGGCCGGGCCCGCAGCCTGCTGACCGAACGCCGCGTGCGTCTCGTCAACCGCGCCGGCGGCGCCTGCCTGATCGGCGGCGGATTGTGGCTGGCGTTTTCAAGGAGCCGGTGATGCGCGCCTATTGCGCTCCGCAGTACGCTTCCTCGCGCGTACACACCGCCCGTCATCCCGGCCTTGCGCCGGGACCCATTCCGCCGTCGCACGGATCTATGTGCCGAAGCGAGACGTAGCAGCGCGCCTATCACCTTCTGTCCTTGCGTTCCCGCAATGGGCCCCGGCGCAAGGCCGGGGTGACGACCGAGAATGACGATGCCGCCGTGCGACGACGCAACCAACGAAACAGAAAGGCCCGCGACATCGCGGGCCTTCGCATCTTACAGCATCGACTCGATGACTCTGTCCGGCGGCTTGTGCCCGTCGACGAAGGTCTTGATGTTGACGATGACCTTTTCGCCCATGTCGACGCGGCCTTCGATGGTGGCCGAGCCCATGTGCGGCAGCAGCACCACGTTCTCCAGCCGCAGCAGCTTGGGATTGACCGCTGGCTCATGCTCGAACACGTCGAGCCCGGCGCCGGCGATCTCCTTCTTCTCCAGCATGCGGGTCAGCGCGTTCTCGTCGATCACCTCGCCGCGCGAGGTGTTGACGATATAGGCCTTGGGCTGCAGCAGCTTCAGCCGCCGCGCCGAGAGCAGATGATAGGTGGCCGGCGTGTGCGGGCAGTTGATGGAGATGATGTCCATGCGCGACAGCATCTGGTCCAGGCTCTCCCAATAGGTCGCCTCCAGCTGCTGCTCCAGCGACGGATTGACCCGGCGCCGGTTGTGGTAGTGGATGGAAAGGCCGAACCCTTTCGCGCGCTTTGCCACCGCCGAGCCGATGCGGCCCATGCCGACGATGCCGAGGCGCTTGCCGTGGATGCGGTGGCCGAGCATGCCCATGGGCGACCAGCCCTGCCACTTGCCGGAGCGCATCAGCCGCTCGCCCTGGCTGACCCGCCGCGCTACCGCCAGGATCAGGGCCATGGTCATGTCGGCGGTGTCCTCGGTCAGGACGCCCGGCGTGTTGGTCACGGTGATGCCGCGCTGCCGGGCGCTGGCCAGGTCGATATGGTCGACGCCAGTGCCGAAGGAGGCGATGAGCCGCAGCTTTTCCCCCGCCTGGGACAGGACCGCCGCATCGATCCGGTCGGTCACCGTCGGCACCAGCACGTCGGCGGCCTTCACCGCCTCGACCAGTTGCGCCTGGGTCAGCGGCGTATCGTCGAGATTGAGGCGGACATCGAACAATTCCGCCATGCGGGTCTCGATCGCGTCCGGCAGCTTCCGGGTGACGATGACCAGCGGTTTGGAGGACATGGAAACCCTACCCCTGTTGGCGCGCGCCGCTTGACCGGTCTATTACCGGCTGGCCTGGAACCCGGCCCGTTTGGCCGATGCCATACCAGGAATGGCGCGGACCTGTCTAGCAAGGGACCGGGACACCGCGGTGGCGGCAAACCCGCAACCGAGCTGCGTTCGAGAGACTTTGTGGCGCGAAACGCCGTTTTTCTGAGCCGTCACAGCGACGTGCCTTGACCCGATCGCGACGCCTGGACTATCAGGCACTTATGGGCCTTCACTACGGGTGGCAAGAGATGCGTCGAACGATGCGCGGCAGCGCGTCCTTAAGTTCGTGCCCGACGCCCATCCTGGGATTGATCCGCCTTTGCCTGGTGGTCCTGTCGCTGGCGGCGGCCGGCATCTCGCCGATCGGCTCCGCGACCGCCCAGGATCGCCTGCCTTTGCCGCGCTTCGCCTCGCTGGACAGCGGGGAAGTCAACCTGCGCGCCGGGCCGGGCAAGGATTACCCGATCCTCTGGGTCTATCAGCGCAAGGGCTTGCCGGTGGAGATCATCCAGGAATTCGACACCTGGCGCCGCATCCGCGACCGCGACGGCACCGTCGGCTGGGTGCAGCAGAATTTGCTCTCGGGCAAGCGCACCGGCCTAGTGATCGACCAGCAGCGCACCCTGCGCGCCGAGCCCGGCTCCGGCGAGGCCGTCGCCCATTTGCAGCCCGGCGTGGTGGCGCGGGTCGACGAATGCCGCACCGACGATTGGTGCAAACTGGAAGCGCAAGGCTATCGCGGCTGGCTCACCCGCGACGAATTCTGGGGCGTCTATCCCGACGAAAGCTTCGAAAGCGATTGAGGCGACGTACTCGCAGCGCCAGCTTTGATCCAGCAACCCAAGTTCAGATCGCATCGGCGAAACAACCACTCTACCCGTCACCCCGGCCTTGCGCCGGGGTCCATTGTGCCGAGGCTCTTGCGATTGAGAAATGGATCCCGGCGCAAGGCCGGGATGACGAGCGAGTGTGAGGCAACGGCTGTGTGTTTTTTGCGCGAACAGCACAATCAGCGCGAAACGACCGAATCAAAAGCCCCTAGTCGAAATCCTGGGCCAACTCCGCGCGCATGGCTTCCGGCATCACGGCCATATGCCCGTAATTGGCATGCTCCATGCCGATGACGATCATCTGGCCGTTGGTGCGGAACTTGGCGATCTGCGCCGGGGTGAAGTTGAAATGCACGAACTGCACGGAGGAAGCCTTGCCCGCTTCGTTGGTGCGGTCCTGATCGGCTTCCGGCGCGCCCTTGATCCTGTCGTCGCCGAGCTTGATGAACATGGCGTCCTCGACGCCGCCCAAACGCGCCAGCACGTTGGCGCGGCGCACCGGATCGTCGATCTCGAACATCACCGTCGCCACCAGCTCCTGGCCCTTGGGGATCAGGGGATTGTAGGCATGGAGCTCGTCGGCGATCTGCGCCTCGCCGCCCTTCTCGATGTGCAGCATCTCCTGCACCTGCTGCAGCATCGTCTCGTAGCATTCGAAATAGAACGCCGCACAGGGGCCGACCTCGATGCGGCGATTCTTTTTCTTGCGCACGATCTCCGCGCGCATGACGCCGCGACGCATGGCATATTCCGCCGGTGGCAGAATGTCGGCGGCGGTGATCGCTTTCTTGCGCACAGCCGTGCTCATCATCAGTTCAATCCATAGGCCTTGGCGAACAGTTGGATCGGATGTTCGCTCTCATGAGGATAAGCGGCGCCATCGGCCAGGCGTTCCATGCCTTGGACGATGTGATCGCCGGCCAGCGGGCATTCGGAGGCGACATGCGCCTTGTTGGACTGCAGCGCTTGTCGGGCGACCGGCTTGCCGACCTTCAGCGCGACGTCAAAATTGCCCCGCATCACGCCCCAGGCGCCGCCATGGCCGGAGCAGCGTTCGATCACTTGCACGTCGGGCTCCGGGATGAGGCGCAGCAGCTCCGCCGCCTTCTGGCCCATATTCTGCGCCCGCGCGTGGCAGGCGATGTGCAGCGCAACGCCGCCCTCCAGCTTCTTCAGGCCCGGCGCCAGACCTTCACGGCTGGCGATCTCCACCACATATTCGGAGATGTCGTAGGTCGCGCCGGCGAGCGTCTTCACCTTGGCATCGTCGGGCAGGATCAGCGGCCATTCGAATTTCAGCATCAACGCGCAGGACGGCACCAGGGCGATGACGTCGTAGCCGTTTTCGATATAGGGGATGAGCGCGTCGCTCACGCTCTTCGCATGTTCGGCGACGCGCGCGACATCGCCGCGCTCCAATTGCGGCATGCCGCAGCAGCGCGGATAGACCACCTCGGTGGCAACACCGTTATGCGCCAGCACCTTGCGCGCGGCGAGGCCGATCTCCGGATTGTTGTAATTGGAGAAGCAGGTGGCGTAGAGCACCGCCTTGCGGCCATAAGCGGGCGCCGCCCGGTTCAGCTCCAGCTTCTCCGCCGCCGCGCGCATCACCAAGGTGCGGCCGCAGAATTTCGGCAGCTTCGCTTCGGCGTCGACATGGGCGGTCGCCTGCATCAAGGCGCGCACCGGCTTGGCCTCGTTGGCCCAGTTGACCACCGGCGCCATCAGGCCCGCGATCTTGCCGTTGCGGTCGGTCTCGGTCAGTTGGCCGTAGATCTTGTCCGCCGTGCCCGATTTCAATTCCGCCGCGCGATAGCGCAGCATCAGATGCGGGAAATCCAGCGCCCATTCATGCGGCGGCACATAGGGGCACTTGGTCATGAAGCAGAGATCGCAGAGCGTGCAGGCATCGACCACCTGCTTGTAGTCCCCGGGCTTCACCCCATCCACTTCGCTGGTCGGCGAATTGTCGACCAAGTCGAACAGCCGCGGGAAGGAATCGCACAGATTGAAGCAACGTCGGCAGGTATGGCAGATGTCGAAGACGCGATGCATCTCCGCATGGATCTTGTCCATGTCGTAGAAATCCGGATTCCGCCAATCCAGCGCATGCCGAACCGGGGCTTCCAAGCTGCCTTCGCGCATCGGTCAATTCCTGAGCCGTGGCCGGAAGATGAAGAGCTGCAGAAGGAACGCGTTCAGACAGCGCCGCGATCGACGCCGTCTGAACCGGGTCACCTGCAACGCGCGGGTTTAGCCCAGCGTGTCCAGCGCCTTCTGGAAGCGGCCGGCATGCGACTTCTCCGCCTTCGCCAGGGTCTCGAACCAGTCGGCGATCTCGTCGAAGCCTTCCTCGCGCGCGGTGCGGGCCATGCCCGGATACATGTCGGTGTATTCGTGGGTCTCGCCCGCGATCGCCGCCTTGAGGTTGTTGGAGGTCGAGCCGATCGGCAGGCCGGTGGCCGGATCGCCCACGACCTCGAGGAATTCCAGATGGCCGTGCGCGTGGCCGGTCTCGCCTTCCGCGGTCGAGCGGAACACGGCGGAGACGTCGTTGAAGCCTTCGACGTCGGCCTTCTGGGCGAAATAGAGATAGCGGCGGTTGGCCTGGCTTTCGCCGGCGAACGCCGCCTTCAGGTTACCTTCGGTTTTTGAGCTCTTCAGATTGGCCATGTCATTCTCCCTGATGCTGATGCCCGATACTGAAATCCGTGGCCCACTGCGCCGCGCTGAAATCCCGACACTGGCAGTTCCCCGGGACGGCAACAAGGCGACCGCGACAAGATTGGGGCCGAAGGCGGCGGATCGGCCGCCGTCCCGCGAACTATGCGCCGCGAAAGGCGGTCCGTCAAGAACTTTAGAACAATTACAAACTGTGGTCTGAGCTTTTGAAAAGCGCGACTTATTGGCGCAGCCGGTGCTCAACCGCCCGGCACTCAACCGCGGCACTTAACCTCGGCGCGTCACCCGAACCACGACATCGATCCGGCTGACCTTCAGCCCGGCCGGCGGGGCGGGCAACTCGGCCAGCTCGATATGCTCGCCGGGAATGTCCATCAGCGTGCCATCTTCCTCCAGGAAGAAGTGATGGTGGTCGCTGATGTTGGTGTCGAAGTAGGAGCGGCCGGGCTCGATCACCACTTCGCGCAGCAGGCCGGCTTCGGTGAATTGGTGCAGCGTGTTGTAGACGGTCGCCAGCGACACCTCCACGCGCGCCACATTGGCTTCCGAATGCAACTGCTCCGCCGTCACGTGCCGGTCGCCCGGCTCGAACAGCAACCGGGCCAGGCACAGACGCTGCCGCGTCGGCCGCAAGCCGGCCTGACGCAGACGTTGGACGATCGGCGCGAAGGGTCGGGAATGGGTGTGGTTCGTTTCCATAAAACCGATTTTACCAAACAGGCCGGGGATTTGAAGCGGTAAATTAGAGTTATTCAAATTTACCAAACTAGGCGCTCAGAACACGCGCCCACCCGCCGGTCCTGCCGATTCGTCCACAATCTAGGTCGTTTAGCCGCGATGTCCAGTGTGAATTCAGCGGATCTGGGCCGCTGCCAGGTGGCAGAGCGACCAGCGGGCCCCGGCCGCGGCGGCGGCTTGGGCGTCGCCCGCCTCCAATGCGGCGATGCAGCCAGCCAGCAGCTTGCTGGCGGGCGTCGCCTCGGATGGTTGGGGCGCCGCCCCGGCGACCTCCGCGCCGAGGGCGGCGGCGACCGCCCGCAGCTCCGCATCCTGCGGCGCGAAATCGGCCGCGGCCTGGGCGGCCTTCGCCGCTTCGGCGCCGGCAGGCAGGCTCAAGGCCAGCAGCGCCTGCGCCTGCGCATCGCCCGGCTTCAGCGCCACCGCGCGCCGGGCCAGCGCTTCCGCTTCCTGCCTGCGGCCGTCGGCGAGGGCCACCTGCCCCGCCAGCAGGATATTGGCGGCATCGTTGCCGGCGATCTGCAGCGCCAGCGTCGCCGCTTCGTCCGCCGCCCCCAAATGATCGACCTGGGCGTCGCCCGCCGCCAGGTACGCCCGCGCCAGATCGCGCAGAACATCCGCATCCTGGGGCGCCAGCCCAGCCGCCCGCGCAAGATCGGCGACGGCGCCGGAGAAATCCGCCAGCTCGAACTTCGCCGCCGCGCGCAACTGCCGCCAATCAGCCTTGCCATCGATCTTGGCGAGAGCGCGGTCCATCTCCGCGACCGCCTCCTGCGGCCGGTCGAGGCGCAGCAGCGCCTTGGCGCGGCGCATATACGCCTTGTCCAGATCCGGGCGCAGCTTCAACGCCTGGTCATAGGCCGCGAGTGCCGCAACATCGTCGCCGCCCGCCGCATGCACGTCACCTTCCCCCACATAGATCCAGGCATCGTCGGGATTGCGCGCGATGGCGCGCTGATAGTCGGCCAGCGCCGCCGCGCGCTGCCCCAGATCGGATAGCGCCACCGCGCGATCGAAATAGGGCAGATGCCAGTCGGGCTTCAGGCGAATCGCCGCGTCATAATCGGGAATCGCCGCCGCCGGTGAACCGCCCCGGATCTTGGCGACGCCGCGGTTGAGATAAAGCGCCGGATCGTTGGGTGTCAGCACGATCGCCGCGTCGTAATCCTGCACCGCGCGCCGATAGTCGCCGCGTTCGTCCAGCGCCATGGCGCGCTGCGACAGCAGCCCGACCTGGACATTGGCCGACAGGCTCGGCGCCTGCAGGGCGCGGGAGCAGGCCTCGATCCTGAGCGGCGGCTCCAGCTTCAGATCGCGGCACAGAAACGCGTCGGTACTCCAGCCCTCCGGCTGCGCAACGGCCGCCCGCAGGATGACCAGTGGGATGACGAGCGGGATGACCAGGCCGAGAGCGGCGAGCAGGATCTGCGGACGAAGCACTGGATTGCGCATGACAGCCATCTCAAGCAAGGATTGCGGCGATCCTAGGGCGGCAGGAAGCCATGGAGCACCAAAATACGCCGGATTCCGCGACCCGGACTCCCGGCAAAGCGCCGCGGGGTCGGTCGCAGGGTCCGTTGGGGGCGCCGCGTTACATGCGCGATCCCGATACCGTTGCGCATTCCTCGAAAGGTAAAGGCATGAGCCTGGCGCTTGTTGGCTCCATTCCATCCGCGCTGATGCCCCGCGCCGTGCTGAGCGTCATCCTGGCCACCGTTACGCTCGCCCTCATCCTGACGTCCGGCACTGTCGCCCGCGCCGAGGAGACCAAGGTGGAGATCGGCGGCGCGGAGATCCGCCTGCTCAGCGACATCGCCTACGGCCCCGGCAAGCTGCAGCGCATGGACGCCTATCTGCCCGCCGCGCCGATTGCCGAGCCGGCGCCGATGATCCT
>Ga0184637_10000899_pt1 | contig 21145 bp, 31 predicted proteins | sample PLM3_127_b2_FD_133143 | JGI IMG/M metagenome (GOLD analysis project Ga0184637, IMG submission 133143) | Groundwater sediment microbial communities from an aquifer in East River, Colorado, USA - PLM3_127_b2 | ecosystem: Environmental > Terrestrial > Soil > Riparian zone | place: USA: East River... | reverse complement strand
GAGGAGATCCGCTCGACGATCCGGCGCACCACCAAGCGCGATGGGACCCTGATCATCGGACCCGAGTGGGAGGTGGTCTCGGTCCCCCAGGCCGAGGAGGCCCTGCGCCGGATCGAGCAGAAGCTGGACCGCCTGCTCAACCCGAGGGCCCTGACGTGACCGTCCTGATGGCTATCGATCCCGGGCCCGAGCAGTCAGCCTGGGTGGTCTACGACGACGGCATCGTGCGCGACGCGGCCATCTCGCCCAACGATTGGCTCCGCCAGCAGTTACGCCATCTCTCGCCTGATGCCTCGGTTGGCGGCAGCGGATTCGGAACAGGAACCGTCACCCGCCTCGTCATCGAGAAGGTCGAGAGCTTCGGCATGGCCGTCGGCGCCGAGGTGTTCGAGACCGTCTACTGGTCAGGGCGCTTCGCCGAGGCGGCCCAGCCGTTGCCGGTCGACCGCATTGGCCGACGAACGATCAAGGTCCATCTCTGCGGGACCGCTCAAGCAAAGGATCCCAACATCCGCCAGGCGCTGCTCGACCGGTACGGCGGCCCGTCCGCGAAGGGCACGAAGAAGGCGCCGGGTCCGCTGTACGGCATCGCCAACGACCTGTGGTCGGCGCTGGCCGTCGCCGTAACGGCGGGGGATCTGGCGGCATGACCGCGCAGCTGCTGACCGCCCGCCAGGTCGCCGAGCTGCTCGGGGTCCACGGCAACACCGTCAAGCGGCTCGTCCAGCGCCGCCAGCTGGAGGCGTACCGCATCGTGGAACGGGGCGATCTGCGGTTCTTCCGGCGCGACGTCGACGCCTACCTGGCCGCGAGGATCGCCCGATGACCGAGCTCGCCGGCCTGTCGATGACCCTCAGCGAGGTCGCGGAGGCCCTGCGCGTCAGTCGATCGACCGCGCACCGGATGGTCACCACGGGCGAGCTGGCCGGCTTCCGGGTCGGGTCCGGGTGGAGGGTTCTGCGCCGCGAGCTCGACCGTTTCATCGAGGACCAGCTCGCCGCGGCCGCGGCCCGGTATGGGCGCTGACCTATGATCGCCCCCATGGCTCGTCGACGGCAGAAGGGCACCGGGGAGCGGCCGCGACTTCAGGCCGATGGCCGATGGCGATCGCGCTACATCGGATCGGACAGCCGTCGCCATCCGGTCTACGGGCGGAGCTCCCAGGAAGCAGCCGACAAACGCGACGCCGCGCTCCGAGATCTCGCCCAGGGCATCGTCGTCGCCGGCCCGGGGCAGACGCTCGAGCACTTCCTCCGCCACTGGCTCGACGATGTCGCCCGCCACAAGCTCCGCGGCCGCAGCTGGGAGCGGTACGACGGCCTCGTCCGGAAGCACGTCCTGCCCACCCTCGGCCGTCTCCGGCTCGGCCAGTTGACACCGCAGCACCTGGCGAAGCTGTACGCCGACCTCGCCGACGCGGGGCAGTCGAGCTCGAGCATCCGCTACCTCCACGCCGTCCTCCACGGCGCCCTCGACCAGGCGGTTCGGTGGCAGCTCCTGGCGCGGAACCCGGTCGACGCGGTCACCCAGCCGCGCCGGCAGCGGACCGAGATGGCCGTCCTGGATCCTGACCAGGTGCGCAGGTTCCTCGAGGTGGCCGCGGACCACGAGCTCCATGCCCTGTGGCTGCTGGCCATCACCACCGCGATGCGTTCCGGCGAGCTCCTCGCCCTCCGCTGGCAGGACGTCGACTGGTCGGCCCGGCGGATCCGCGTCACGGGCACCCTGTCGCGGATGCAGGGCCGATGGTGGATCGGGGAGCCGAAGACATCGCGCGGCCGACGCAGCATCGACCTGACCGACCCGACGCTGGCCGTCCTCCGTGCCCACCGTGTCCGCCAGGCGGAGCAGCTGCTGGCCATCGGTCACCGCGTCACCGACGTCGACCTGGTCTTCACCGACGCCGCCGGCGAGCCGCTGCAGGGCAACCACCTGGCCGAGCGCGAGCTCCGCCCGCTCCTGGTCGCGGCCGGCCTGCCGCGGATCCGGTTCCACGATCTCCGTCACACCGCGGCGACCCTGCTCCTCGCCGGCGGCGTCAACGCGAAGGTCGTCAGCGAGATGCTCGGCCACTCGACCGTCACGATGACCCTGGACACCTACGCCCACGTCCTGCCGACGATGCAGGCCGAGGCGGTCCGGACCCTCGACCAGCTGCTCGGGAGGGGGACGGGATGACTGACGTCCGTCAGCTCGCGCGAGCATTCGAGGCATACAGCCAGTCGTGCGTCGCCGCCACCCGGGCCGCGACCGCGATGGCCCACGTCCTAGGCGCCTGGCGGGAGCATGAGCAGCAGCGGTTGCTGTCGGTTCTACGCGCGGTCGTCGAGAATAAGGGCTCAGATAAGGGCTCATCCGACGAGTCGGGTGAGCACGGAGTGACTCTGCCGTGAGCGTGAGTGGTACCGCATACCGGATTTGCTCCCGGCCGGTGGTGAGCGTCGCAGGCCGCGACGGCGCGAGCACGCTGGGACCGCCTGACACGCATGGGACGGTTCGAATAAGGGCTCAGATAAGGGCTCAAACCTGATGGCCCGGGCGCGGACCTGGACCTGCCCCGAGTGCGGCATCGTCGGCATGACGAAGCCCGAGTCCGTCCCACCGACCGAGTTCTCCGAGGCGATGCTCGAGGCGATGCACCAGTGGGCCCGCGCCTTCGACCGCATCAGCGCCCAGCAGGGCGACTACACCGCGCTGGACTTCATGCACTGGGTGATCCAGAACCAGCGCATCCATAGCCACGATCCCGTCCGCCACGAACCGGCTGGCCGGCCAGCTTCATACCGTCTCGAGGGCCGCGCAACCGCCGCCTGAGCCCATGTGCGGGTTGACAGTAGATTTCAGATCGGTCTAATCGGTGTGATGCGGGGCCCTGCACCCTCCCTCCGAGGAGCCACCGGTCCGGCGCGGCATTGGGCGGCCAACCCGGACCGGTGGCCGTGTCGTTGTTGACCGACCTGCCGGCTGCCCTGCCCTGGCTCCTGATCGGCTTCTTCATCGGTCTGAACTTCCGCGACGCGGTCGATTGGCTGCTTCTGCAGATCCGGGGGAGCAGGGTGCGTGGCTGATGCCCCCGACCCAATGGCCACGCTCCGGCGCTGGGTCGTCATCGTCCTGCTCGGCCTGCTCGTCTTCGTCGTCATCGCCCGGGCGGTGTTCGGCGAGCGGATCATCGTTGACAGCCAGTTCTACTTCCTGGTCGGCGGCATGGTCGGCGGCCTGTTCGTGGCCGAGGGCGTGAACCTGTTCCGCCACCGGGGTGATTCGTGAGCCTCCTGATCGGCCTAGGCGCCCTGGGTGCCGCCGTCGCCGCGGTCCTGTGGGTCGTCGCCGCCATCGGCGTGCGCCCGCTCATCGCCGGCGATCGGTTCCTGCACCAGACGACGGTCTACCTGACCGTGGTCAGCCTGGTCGGCCTTGACCTCCTGCTGGTGGGCGCGATCTTCCAGGTGCTCCCCGGGGAGCTCGCCCAGTCCCTGTTCGGCATCGTCATGGGGATCCAGGTCGTGGCCTCGCTGAGCGCTGGCATCTTCGTCCGCGCCGTGAGCAGGGAGCGGGCTCATGGCTAGGCGAGGTCTGGTCGCCCTCACCCTCGCGCTGGGCCTGCTGCTGGGCAGCCCGAGTGCTTCTGCAGCTGATGGCGGGCAGGCGCTCGCCAACCTGGTCGCCAGCGCCACCGGGCTGGCCCGGATCTACGACGAGACCCTGGCGTCGGCCGCTGCCGCCCGCACGGCGGACGCCGACTTCGTCCACGCCGACCTCGATGCTTACGGTCTCGGTGCCTGGTCGTGGGGCGAGGTCATCGCCTGGAACCGGGGCTACGCTGACCTCTCCGCTGCGTCCGCGGCCGCCGTGGCGGGCTGGATGAGCTCAGACCCGCACCTGACGATTCTCACCGACCCGGCCTACCTGCGGATCGGCTGCGACCACCGGCTCGTTCCCGACCCGAACGTGGGCGGCGATGACGACGCCGACGATGCCCCCTACGACTACTTCGTCTGCATCGTCGGTACCCCGGGCGGCTTGATCGGTCCGCCGATCGTTGACGAGCTCCCGGACACGGCGATGGAGGCCCGCTGATGGCTGACCCGCTGAACTGGTCGGAGCACGGCAACTACGACGCCTGTGTGACCATCTCGGCCCTGACCGGGCTGGTGTATGGGGGCTTCACCGCCTTCCCGCTCGGGATCTACAGCATCGCGGAGGGCGAGGCCCTCGAGGCTACGGGCGTGCCCCGGGTCGGCGACTACGGCACGCTGATCCCTGCCGTCCAGGCCCGCTACGGCAAGACCATCCGCGCACTCTCGACCGGCAGCATCGCCGACGCCGTCACCCGCCCTGGCATCGGTCTGGTCCTGGCCGGCTTCGGGTGTATCCCGGGAACGGCCTGGCAGCAGGCGGGCTTCGCCCAGTACCACTCGGTGTTCGTCGTTCCCAAACCCCTGGGCACAGTCCTGCTCTTCGATCCGATGACGCCGAACCAGAGCCCGGGGCAGCTGATCGACGCCGCGATCATCGTGGCCTGGGCCAAGGGCGCCGGCGTCAACGATGCCCGCGAGATCCGTGAGAGCGAGTACGCCCCGCCATCCAAGGTGGACGTCGTCACCTACCCGTCACCGAGGACCTGGTACACGAAGGCCGGGATCCTGGTTGGGCGGCGGCTCGATCCCCCGCCGCTGACCGCCACCGGGACGTTCGGGGCTGGGTCGCCGGCCCTGGCCAGCGCCGAGTACACCATCACGCCCACGCCTTCGGGGTGGCCCGCTGGGCCGTACCAGCTCGTACAGAACGGTGCGATGGCGGGCTATCTGCTCGCGAACTCCCAGATCACCCTCGACCCCGTGCCGCTTCCACCGGCGCCCGCTCCAGCACCTGTCCCGGCCCCCGAACCGGCCCCCGAACCGGCACCGGCACCCGTTCCAGTCCCGCCGGCGATCGACATCCCCGCGGCACTGGTGAACCTGAACGCTTTGACCGCGGACCTCAACGCGATCTACCGGGCGCGCGCCGCCGCGGTCACCCACAAGAACGCCGCCAAGAAAGCACTCGGAGGCTGATATGACCCTCGATCTTGTCCGCGTCGTATTCGGCTATCTGTTCGCCCTCGTGGTGTTCGGCTTCGGGAGCTTCTTCTTCTACGAGGCCTTCCTCGATCCGAACGCCCTGGCCCTGCCACAGGAGGGCGAGTCGTTTGCCATCGCCCTGATCGGCTTCATGGGCGCTGCGCTGCAGTGGGTGTTCGGAACCGCGACCGCGGCGGCCACGGCCCGCCAGCAGCAGAACGCCACCGACAGCGGGGCGAAGGCTGGGGCAACAGTCCCAGGCCCCGCGACCTACCAGCTGAACGCAGAGGAGGATCTCCCGTGACCAACCCACTCGATGTCAAAGGCGGCCCCGCATTGTGGGTCGGCTTCATAGCCTCGGCCATCTTGGCCGTGCTTCAGCTGGCGCAGGGTAACGGCCTGATCGGACAGGACCTGCTCGACACCGTCGCCCTGGCGCTCGCACCCGAGAAGGGCGGCTGGGCGTTGCCGCTCATCATCGGCCTGGTGACGCGGTTCTTCGTCAGCCCGGCCAAGGAGGTCGGCTGGTCATGAGCTACACGATCAGCATCAGCGGCTCGGCTGACTCCAAGAAGGGAGAGGCCGAAGCCCTCAAGGCGGCCGCAGACCTCGCCGAGGCGGTCGAGGCGGACGGCGAGTTCGGCTTCGCCGGCGAGCACTTCACCGTCCAGGCCTCGGCGCCCGAAGACGGCGTTGCGGCAGCTCGTGCCGCCCTCGCGGAATACGCCGCAGAGGCTGATGCCGACGACCAGGTGGCCGAGGATTGAGCACGCGAGGAGCCGCCGGTTGACCACCGGCACTCTCCCGCGGACGGCACTGGCCGGGGCGGCGGAAACGCCGACCCCGGCATCGCCGCGTCATGGGGGTGGCTGATGCCGAGCTCGGCTCCGGTCGCCTGCAGCGAGCCGCAGTGCCCCAACCAGGCCACTGACCGAGGCCGCTGCTCCACTCATCGGCGGACGACCAGTCAGCGCGGCTACGGCGGGGCACACCAGCGCGAGCGCGCTCGCGCACTCCCTGGGGCGCGTTGCGAGGCGTGCGGCTGTAGTCGGGACCTCCACCGCGACCACGTCGTTCCTGGCTCGATGGGCGGCACGCGTCGCCGCTGGCTCTGCGACTGCCCCGAGCACCGCTGCCACTCTCGCCTCGGCCTGAAGATCACCTCGAGGGCGGTGATGACCTGATGGGCCGCCCACGGAAGCCAACGACGCTGAAGCTCCTCGAGGGGACTGATCGCCCCGATCGCGCGAATCCGGCGGAGCCGAAGCCTCCTCCGGCGAATCCTCGTGAGCGCCCGCCAGCTTGGCTGCGGACGACGTCGCGGCCGTGGTGGAGACGCATCCGACCGCTGCTGGTGCAGATGCAGGTCATGACCGGAGCCGATCCGGTCGCCCTGGGCCTGCTGTGCGACGCCCTGGCCGACTACATGGCCGCTCGGGCGGTCGTCGAGAAGGAGGGTGCCAGCTACGAGACCGAGGGCGACGCTGGGAAGATGCTGCGCCAGCGCCCCGAGGTCTACATCGCCGCCGATGCTTGGCGGCGGGCGAAGCTGATGCTGACCGAGTTCGGGCTCACGCCGGCGTCCCGGGCCAAGGTGTCCGCCGCCGACGTCGGCCCCGCCGACCCGCTCGAGGCATGGGAGGCCGGGGCCGCGCCGTGACCGATCTCCTCGTCGGGCCGCTCATGGCCGCTGTCGCGCTCTTCGTCATCCTGGCCGTGACGTGGCTCTTTGATCGCCACCAGGTGCGGCGGCGGCGCCGCCGCGACCTGGCCTTCCTGCTCCATGTGGGTGATGCCATGCGCCGGCATGCCGCGATCCGCCCGAAGAGCGCGCCGACGATCCAGCGCCGGCGGTACGCCCGATGACCGTCTCGACTCTCGCCCCGCGCGCCCGACGCCGGATGCAGGCGCCGGCGCCGCCGGATCCGGTGACGCAGTACGCCCTCGACGTCGTGGCCCGTCGCATCGTGGCTGGCCAGCTGGTGTTCAAGGCGTGCGAGCGACACCTGCGCGACCTCTCTGACGGCTCCGCGCGCGGTCTGGTGTGGGACCCGGCCGCCGCTCAGAAGGCGATCGACTTCTTCCCGCTGCTGCGGCACTACAAGGGCCAGTGGGGTCCGCACCCGGGCAAGCCCCAGGGCGACCCCATCATCCTCAACGCCTGGCAGCAGTTCATCGTCGGGTCGGCCTTCGGCTGGAAGCGCACCGACGGGCTACGCCGGTTCCGCAACGTGTACGTCGAGGTCGCCAAGAAGAACGGGAAGACCCTCATGGCCGCCGGGATCGGCATCCTCCTGGCCTTCTTCGACGACGAGCCCGGGGCGGAGGTCTACTCGGTCGCGAGCAAACGCGACCAGGCCAAGCTGGTCTGGAAGGACGCGGTCCAGATGGTGAAGAAGAACCTGGGCCTGCGGTCCCGGATCAAGGTCTCGGCCGGCAGCCTGTCACGCCAGGCCATGGCGCAGCTGTTCCAACCGCTGGGCAAGGACTCCGACACCGATCACGGCATCAACCCGTCGGGCGGCATCGTCGACGAGCTCCACATCCTCGATGACCGCGGCGTCGTCGACAACCTGGAGACCGCCACCAGCGCCCGGACCCAGCCCATGATCTGGAAGATCACCACCGCCGGTGTGAAGCGCGAGTCGGTGTGGGCCGACGAACGCGCCGACGCGGTGGCCATCATCGAGGGCCGGGCCACTGACGACTCGACCTTCGCGTTGATCTACACCCTCGACGAGGGCGACGACCCGTTCGACGAGGCCGTCTGGCCAAAGGCCAACCCCAACCTGGGTGTGTCGGTGATGCTCGACACCTTGCGCGCCCAGGCTGCCAAGGCGCGCCGTTCACCGGCGGCACTCGGCGCTTTCCTACGGTTCCGGACGAACATCCCGACCGCGGTGGCCACCCGCGCGATCGCCATCGAGGAGTGGGACCTGTGCGCGGGCAACCCGGCCAACCTCCCGTATGACGAATGGGTGGCCGCGATGGTGCCCCCGGCCGCCGGCGGCTACGAGGGCCTGGACCTGGCCAGCGTGAAGGACCTGACCGCGCTGATCCTCCTGTTCCAGATCCCCGGGGAGCAGGAGGGCGACCAGGCCCGATTCGTCGTCGTGGCCCGATTCTGGTGCCCCGAGGATGGGATTGCCCAGCGCAGCACCCACGACGGGGTGCCGTATGCCGACTGGGTCCGCGATGGCTACTTGGTGGCCACTCCGGGCAACGTCACCGACTACTCCTACGTCCGGGCCGAGCAGCTGGCGCTCGCCGAGCAGTACGCGATCGGCGACATCGGCTTCGACAAGTGGAACGCCACCCAGCTCGTGAGCGAGCTCCAGGCCGACGGCGCCACCTGCACCGCCATCCCGCAGACCCACGCCGGCCTGGGCCCTGCCTGGCGCGAGCTCGAGAAGCTCGTCCTCGAGCATCGCCTGGTCCATGGCGGTCACCCGATCCTGCGCTGGATGGCCGGCAACGTCGAGGTCGAGACCGATCCGGCCGGTAACCAGAAGCCGTCGAAGCGGCACAGCTCGGAACGGATCGACGGCATGGTCGCCCTCAACATGGCCCTCAACCGCTGGCTCGCCTATGGCGAAGCGCCTGGCATCTGGACGGCAGCCTGATGGATCTCACGGCCCTGAACCGCACCCCGATCGGGGCAGCGGCCCGCGGCGTCGGACGCTTCGCGGCCGCGACGACCACGACCATCCGGAGCGCGATGGTGTGGGGCGGGAACTCAGTGTCCGGCTGGCAGGTGTTCCTCAACCGTACCCGGATCGACTACGCCGGCCGGCTCACCGATCCGGCGAACAACAGCGCCGTCGCGTCAGTGGTGGGCTGGATCGCCCGCAACTTCCCCGATGCACCGGTGCAGATCACCCAGGACCTGGCTGGCAGCCCCGAGCGGATCAAGCGCGGCCGCCTTCCGGGCAACGGTGGCACTGGGCCCGGGGCGATGCTGGCGCTGCTGCGGCGCCCCAATCCCTACATGTCCGGCGTGCTGATGTGGCGCGCGGTGGTGACCGACCTCTACGCCACCGGCAACGGCTACATCGTCAAGATCCGGGCGCCCTCGGGCCGCGTCATCCAGCTGTGGTGGATACCCAAGCGCTTCATCAAGCCGGTCTGGCCGCCAGACGGCACGGTGTTCATCAGCCACTACGAGTACACCGTCGGCGGCGTCATCTATCGGCTGCGTGAAGAGGACGTCATCCATCTGCGCGATGGCATCGACCCCAACAACCCGCGCCTCGGACTGTCGAAGCTGGCCAGCCTGTTCCGCGAGATCTACACCGACGACGAGGCGGCGAACTTCACCGCGCAGCTGCTCACCAACCTGGGCGTGCCGGGCGTCGTCATCGCGCCGGCCAATACCGGCGTGGCCAGCAGCAGGACCGATCCGGAGGCGGTGAAGACGGCGTTCATGGAGAAGTTCGGTGGCGACAAGCGCGGCGAGCCGCTGGTGCTGACGGCGCCGACAGACGTGAAGGTACTGAGCTTCAGCCCCGAGCAAATGAACCTGCGCGAGCTGCGCAAGATCCCCGAGGAGCGGATCAGCGGCGTGCTCGGCATCGCCGCCATGGTCGCCGGCCTCGGTGCCGGCCTCGAGCGGAGCACGTTCACGAACTACGGCGAAGCCCGAAAGGCCGCCTACGAGGAGTCGTGCATCCCGCTCCAGTCGCTCATCGCCGCCGACCTCGACGTCCAGCTGCTGCCGGACTTCGCGAGCGAGGACCAGATCGAGCGCGAGGGTCTCGAGACTGGCTTCGACTACCGCAACGTTAAGGCCCTCCAGGAGAGCATCGAGGGCATCTGGAAGCGCCACGAGTCGTCGGCGACCAAGGGCCTCATCACCCGCGCGACCTTCAAGCGGGCGATCGGCGAGAAGGTCACTGACGGCGACGAGGTCTATGTGATCCCGAACAACTACGTCGTCATGCCAGCTGGGGGGGGCCAACCCCCCAGCGGCACCCGCCTCCTCAACGCCCCGGGTGCGGCGAACGGGAACGGCACGGAGCTCCTTGCGGGTGGTGGGAGCACCGCGTTGGTCGTGGCTGGCGAGATTCGCTGCCTCGGGTGCAATCAGCTCCTGGCCGAGCAGGCTGCGCCGCCGTATCGCTTCACCTGCCCACGTTGTCACCAGGTCCAGGCAGCCGCCTAGCTAAGAGGAGCACGCGATGATGAAGATCGGGAGTACCGCCCGTGCAGAGGGCGGCAAGAGCGTCCGAGCCATGCTCGAGAAGCTGCACCTTCAGGCCCGCTTCCGGGCCGCGGGTCACAAGAGTAGTGAGGGCGACGGGCGCACCGCCGCCGACATCAGGCGAGAGGTCGCGCAGGCGGCCAGGAAGGAAGACTAATGGGACTCAACACGGCAGCACTCAACCTGATGCTCGACGCCTTGGCGGCGGTCATCGACTTCGTGAGCCTCCATACCGACGTCGTTGGCTCCGGCTCGGGCGGGGAAGTCACGGGTGGCTCACCCGCCTATGCGCGCCAGTCGGCCGCCTGGGGCGCCGCGGCCAGCGGTAACATCGACCTGACTGGCAGCGAGGTCTTCGACGTTCCCGCCGGCACAACCGTCCGACGGCTCGGCTTCTGGGACGCCGTGACGGCCGGCACGTTCTATGGCGATGCCGAGCTGACGGATGAGGTCTTCGCGGGGCAGGGCACCTACACCCTCACCGACGCCGACATCAGCCTGACGTAGCCCCGGGAGGGCGCCGACCGTGCCATCCCAAGGGCCGAACTTCCCCGACTCCGGGGCCACCCTCAACAACGCTGGGACGAGCGAGAACGCCGAGCCCTGGGTCAACCCCGGCAACATCGTCGCGGATGACACCAGCGAGGCGGTCATCACCGCGGCGACTTACGACTCGCCGGACATCAGTGCGCTCCTCGTCGCGTCGGACTTCGACTTCGCGATCCCGGCCGCCTCGGCCATCAATGGGATCGTGGTCGAGATCATGCGGCGCAACAGCGCGGGTGCCGCCAGTGACAACCGGGTCCAGCTCGCGACCGGGACCACCTTCGCCACCCTAGTCGGGGATAACAAAGCCGACACCGCGCTCGATTGGCCGACCACAGAGGCGCTGAAGAGCTACGGCTCATCGTCGGATACCTGGGCCGCCGGTCTGACCGTCGCGCAGCTCAACGCCGTCGGTTTCGCTGTCTTCCTCTCGGTCCAGGCCGACGCGGCGAACACCGACATACAGGTCGATTTCATCCGGGTCACGGTCCACTACACCGAGCACTTCTCGGGCGCGGCGAGCGCGGCCAGCCACGCCAGCTCGACCAGCTCGACTGGCGCGAAGGCGGCCGCCGGAACCGCGGCGGCGGCGAGCCACACGAGCGCCGCCGCCGTCTCCGGCCTGAAGGGCGGCGCGGGCACCGCCACCGCGGCAGCCCACAGCTCGTCCACGAGCGCCGAGGGCTTCCAGCCGGAGCAGCACTCAGGCGCCGCCGATGCCGTGTCCCATGCGAGTACGACGAGCGCGATCGGTATGGGTGGCCGTTCGGGATCCGGTGCCGCCTCGCACGTGTCGGCGACAGATGCCACCCCGGGCGGGACGACGCGCGCCGGTGCGGGATCTGCCACCACTGCCAGCGCGACGTCGGGTGTGGGGATGCGCGAGGGTCACGGGACCGCCACCGCCATGGCCACCACGTCAGCTACGGGGACCGGTCAGCGGAACGGCACCGGCTTCGCTACGGTCCCGATCGACTCGGCCACCAGCGCCAGCGGAGCAGCTGGGGCGCAGGGCGCAGCCAGCCCCGCCGCACACGCTAGCGGCTCCACGGCCGCCGGCCAGAAGGGCGCGCTGGGCGTCGCGAGCGCAGCTACCCACGTCTCGGCCACGAGTGCGGATGGTGCCGCCGATACTGGGGGATCAGGTGCAGCCGAGCCGGTCGTCCACGCCTCGACCGCAACGGCATCCGGAGCGAAGGGTGGGCTGGGCGGGGCGATGGTTTCAGCCGTCTCGGCAGCAGCGCTCGCCGCATTCAGTACGCGAGCCGGCTGGGTCGTCATCGCCCACCAGGCCGGGACGAACGCAGCAGGGACAACATCTGACGTCGATACGCGACCGACAGCCGGCGCAGTGGACCGGCTACCACAACAAGGCGGGACCGTCTCTCGCCAGAGCAGCGGAGGATCGATTACCGATGTCTGAGATCAATCTCGTGGCCAAGCGGGGCGACGACGAGGAGTACGCCATCACCGTGACCGGATCCGCCGGCGAGCCGTTCGACCTCACCGATTGCGAGCTCCAGTTCACCGCCAAGCGCCGGCTCACCGATCCCGATGAAGAGGCGGTTATCGTGAAGACGAGCGGCGACGGCATCGAGGTCACCAACCCCACCGGTGGCCTGGCGACGATGACTCTCACATCCGCCGACACAGCCGGTCTGCCGGCGCATCGAACCGGGCTGTACTACGACATCCAGGTCACCGACAGCGATGGGCTGATCTCGACGCCGATCGAGGGACGGATGACCGTGCGACCGGACGTGACCGTCGGCCCAGCTGGGAGCTGACTCATTGCGGGTTGACGCCGTGATCTAGACTCGCAGCAGTCGAATACCTGCCGGCAGTGGCCTCCGTGCCCCGTCCGGATCCTGTGGCCTTCGCGCACGTGCCCCGAGCGCATCGAGCGGAGGCTGCATCGTGCCAGGGGCAACAGCACAGGCACCGACCAGGTATCCCCACGTTCTGAAGGCGGTCTTCGACACGCCGTGGGCGATCACGCCCGAGATGCTCGGCATCATTGCCGAGGTCGCACGCTTCCGGGCTGAAGGCGGCACCTTCAGCGAGGACGAGATCCGCCATCGGATCGAGGCCCAGGCCAACGGTCCCCGGCGTGGCGGTCCGAACGCCACTGGCGTGGCGCTCATCCCCATCTACGGCGTCATCAGCCAGCGGATGACGCTCATGACCGCGCTGAGCGGCGGGACGTCGGTCGAGCAGCTCACTGGCCAGTTCCGCGATGCCCTCGCAGACCCCGAGATCGGGGCGATCGTCTTCGACATCGACTCCCCGGGTGGGGCAGTCGACGGCATCGAAGAGTTCGCCACCGAGGTCCGAGAAGCCCGCGGCACGAAGCGCATCGTTGCGGTCGCGAACACCATGGCGGGCTCTGCCGCCTACTACATCGCCGCCCAGGCCGACGAGGTGGTGGTGACGCCATCGGGCCAGGTGGGCTCGATCGGAATCCTCGCTATCCATGAGGACTTCAGCCGGGCCAAGGACGCGCTCGGGATCACGACCACCTTCATCACCGCCGGCAAGTACAAGGCCGAGGGCCACGAGGACCTGCCGCTCAGCGATGACGCGGTCGCCCACGTCCAGAGCATGGCCGACGAGTTCTACTCGATGTTCGTCGGCGCCGTGGCGAAGGGGCGCGGCGTGTCGACGGCGAAGGTCTCCGGTGCAGACTTCGGCGAAGGTCGGATGCTGTTGGCCAGGGCCGCCAAGGCGGTTGGCATGGTCGACCGCATCGCCACCCTCGACGCCACGGTGCAGCGCATGGCGCGACTGAACGTGCGCCGGACCGGTCCCGCTGCCAGCTTCTCTTCCCTGGCCCTCATGGCCGCCGCCATCGGCCGCCACAAGACCACGACCTCGGACGACGAGTGGGACGGCCCGGCGAACGAGGCGCGGCTGCCATCCGGCGACGGTGCCGGCTCCACGCTTCGCCAGGCACACGCCTGGGTCGATGACGACGGGGATCCGGACGCCAAGGCGTCCTACAAGTTCATCCACCACGAGGTCTCGGGTGACGGTGAGCCAGGCCCCGCGAACCTCCGCGCCTGCTCGAGCGGCATCGCGGTCCTGAACGGCGGCCGCGGCGGCGCCGACATCCCGGACTCAGACCGGCAGGGGGTGCATGCCCACCTAGCCGGCCATCTCACCGACGCGGACCGCGAGGCACCGCCGCTGCAGGGTCGAGCCCCCGGCGTCCACCTCGCATTCAGCGAACGCCTCGCCCTGGTAACGGACGAGGCGACCGAGCTGGTCGCCCACGCACGTGAGCGCGCCCGGCTGCGGGCCAAGGAGGGACGCCCAGGCGTCTCTGAACCCATCCGGGAGCAGCTCAGCGCTCTCTCGGACTCGTTCGGGTCGATCCAGAACGAGATCGGGCAGCTCCTCGATACGGACGAGCCGGAGGAGGCCGCTGCGACAACCCCGAGTGCCCGCAGGCACCTCGAGATATTCGAGGCTGCAGCGCGCTACGGGATCACCAGTAGCGAGGTTCTTCCGTCATGAGCAAGGCAATCGAGCTTCGCGAGCAGGCGCTCGCCAAGCTCACCGAGGCCAAGGCCCTGACCGATGCCGAGGGCATCGTCAAGGTCGAGGACGAGGAACACTTCAACGCCCTGATGGCCGAGTTCCACGAGCTCGACGCATCCGCGGGCAAGGCGCAGACGACCGACGACAACGTCGGCACGCTGCGCGAGCGCTTCGAGTGGTACACCGGCAAGGCAACCGGCACCCCGATGCGCTTCAACTCGACGCAGCTCGACCCGAACGCCGCGAAGACGATGGGTCAGCAGTTCGTCGATTCCCCCGCCTACAGGGAGCTCGTCGAGTCGGGCTCCCTGTCGAGCGAGAACACGAAGTTCCGCTCCGATCCCGTCATCGTCGGCCGCCGGCCGAAGGGCGGATTCCAGGCGGCCGCCACCGACGTCATCAACACCGAGACCGGGCAGCCGGCCGCCGGGCTGGTGACGCCGTACTACCTGCCGGGCGTCCTCGAACTGCCGCAGCGGCCGCGCGTCGTGCGCGACCTCTTCCCGGTGGAGGACATGCCGGCAGGAGACACGATCAGCTACGCGGCTCAGAGCGGCTTCGACAACGCCGCAGCCGCCGTTGCGCAGGCGACTGACACAACGACCACGGGCGCGAAGCCGCAGTCGAGTGTCGCGTGGCAGCGCAGGACGGCCGAGGCCGAGTGGATCGCCACCTGGATGGCGACGACCCGCCAGGCACTGGCCGACACCAGCCAGATGCGGTCGCTGATCGACAACCAGGGCCGGATCATGATCAGCCTCGAGGAAGAGGACCAGCTGATCAACGGCAACGGGACGCCCCCGAACATCTCGGGCATCCTGGACCAGCCGAGCATCCAGACCCTGGACCTGTCGGGCGGCACCGACAACGGCAACCTCGACGGTGTCCGGACGGCCCGGCGCCTGGTGCGCACCGGCGTGTCGCGCATGCGCCCCACCTTCATCCTCATCAACCCGATCGACTCCGAGGAGTTCGATCTGATGAAGGACCTTGAGGGCCGCTACCGGGCCGGCGACCCGTTCGCCGCCGGTGGGGGCGAGGAGTCGCCGCCGATCTGGAAGCTCACGCGGGTCGAGACCGAGGTTCTCGCCGAAGGGACGGCCCTGGTGGGCGCCCGCGGTGGGGCCACGATCTACGAGCGCCAGCCCCTCACGGTGCTGACCGCCGACCAGCACGCGGACTTCTTCGTCCGCAACCTGGCGGTGATCCTCTTCGAGGAGCGGCTCGCCTTCCCGGTGTACTTCCCGACCGCGTTCGTGGAGATCACCTTCGACGAGTGGTCGGCAGCCAGCTGACCTGACCTGAACGGATGAGCGCCTGTCCGATTTGCGGGAAGGCCAACGGCGCCTGTGGCCACCAGCCACTGGCCTTCCCGCCCATCACCGCACTGAGCGAGGTAACTCCCGTGGCTGAACAGAGGATCTACGTCCCGAAGCAGAAGGTGAAGCGCGGCGTCGCCGGCTACCGCGGCAAGGACGTCGTGGTCGTCGACCCCGAGACCGGCAAAGAGGACAAGGCGGCCACCGCGGCCGCGCACAAGGCCGCGAAGTAGAACGTGGCCTCGCTCAACGTCGCGGGCTTCCGCCTCCACGTCACCACCGCGTTGGGCGCCGAAGCCCTCGAGCTCCTGCTCGACGCGGCGTGGCAGGCGATCGCTGAGGTCATTGGCGTCGAGGGTGACGTCACGGAGGTCCGTGATGGGGGCGGGTCGTTCATCTTTCTCCCCCGCCCAGCAGCGACGATCACCAGCGTCAAGGAGTGGCTCGGCTACTCCTACGAGCGCACCCTCGCTGAGGACGACTACCGACTCCTGTCCGACGGTGTCAGCCTCAAGCGCTTGGCTACCGGGACCACGCCGGCGACCTACTGGGCCGGGCCGGTGGAGATCGAGTACGAGCCTACCGACGACGACTCCTCGCGCCAGGTGGTGCAGATCGCGCTGGTCAAGCTCTTCCTCGATCACCACCCGGGGATCCAGGAAGAGGAGATCGGCGACTGGCGCCAGGTGTTCCAGTCGAACAGCGTCTGGAACTACGCCCAAGAGCGAGAGACGATCCTCGACACCCTCCGGGCCCGTCCCCTTGAGTTCGCCTGACCATGAGCTTTGGTGATCGGCTCATCCACGACCTGCTCATCGAGCGGCCGGAGCATCTGATCGCGGGTGGCGAGGAGCTGGAGGACGACGAGTACCCCGGCGAGGTCCTGCGCGACTTCGTCCCGCTGGCCTCGGTGAAGGGGCTCCCCCAGCCGAAGAGCGCGCGTGAGAAGGCGCTCATCAGCCAAGCCGGCGTGGCCCTCAGCGACTACACGGTCTACCTGTTCCCGACCGATCTCACCAACGCCGACCGGATCCGTCACACGGCATCGGCCTGTGGAGTAGTGGCCGCCGACCTGCCGGATGCGATCTTCGAACTGGTGGGCATGCCGCGGAACGCCGCCGGCGTTGGCCATCACCTCGAGGTCGACTGTCGCTTCGTGGCCTCCCCTGCCGTGGTGGAAGGCTCATGAAGGCCGTCATCTTGGTACCTCGCCGGGAGGACCACGGGTACCGCGACAGCGTCTGGGCCTGGATCCGCGCCTGGTGGGAACGCGAGCTCCCCGAGCTGCCGATCTTCGAAGGCCACCACACCGAGGGCCTGTTCAACCGATCGGCGGCGTGCAACCGCGCGGCCGCGCTGGCCGGCGCCTGGGACGTGGGGCTCCTGATCGACGCGGACGTGATCTGCGACGCCGCTCAGGTCCGCGAGGCCATCGAGGTCGCCCACGACGAGGGCAACCGCCTGGTGCTGCCCTTCACCCGTCGGCACAACCTGAGCGAGCGCGGCAGCCGGCGCGTCATGGCCGGCGACCAGGGCAGCTGGCGGAAGTACGTCGCGAAGACCTACACCCAGATGTGCAGCTCGGTCGTCGCCATCCCCCGCCAGCTGTGGGACACCGTCGGTGGTTTCGATGAGCGATTCGAGGGCTGGGGCTTCGAGGACACCGCCTTCGCCTGCGCGTGCGAGACGTTCGGCACCACCCTCCACAAGATCGAGGGCGAGTCCTGGCATCTGTACCACCCGACGGCTCCGGAAGGCCGCCGGGATTCTCCCTCGTACCAGGCCAACCGCGCCCGACGTGAGCAGTATTCGGCGTCCCTCGGCGACCAGGTGGCCATCCGGGCGCTGCTGCGCGGCGATGACGTCCTGCTTCGCCCCCAGGCCCGTGCTCACGAGAACATCCCGCGCATCCTTCACCGGGTGGTCCCGGAGGTCACCTCGGCCGAGTCGGAGGCCTGGTGGCACCGCTTCGGCGAGCTGCACCCCGACTGGACGCTCCTGACCCACCGAGACCCGCTCGATCCCACCGAGTGGCCGCTGACCGCCCACCGATGGTCGGCCTGCACCTCCGGGGCCCAGCTGGCCGGCCTGATCCGCCTCGAGGCGTTGTGGCGCTGGGGCGGCATCTACGTCGACTCGGACGTCGAGCCCTACCGCAGCTTCGAGCCGCTCCTGCCGCTGCGCGCCTTCGCGGCGTGGGAGGACGCCAAGGTGGTGCCCGATGCGGTCCTGGGCGCTGAGCCCGAGCACCCCGCTATCCGGGCCTGCCTGGAGATGGCCCTGAAGCGGATCCGACGCGGCGCGTGGGAGTCGGGGCCCGGCGTCACGACCGCGATCCTGCCCGGCCGGTCCGACGTGCTGCTGTTCCCGCCAGGGTCGTTCTACCCGTACCACTACAAGGCGAAGCACCTCCGCGCGGAGGACCACGCTGCGGCACAGCCATGGGCGTTCGCCGCCCATCACTGGGCGGGGAGCTGGCTGCCCCAGGCGATGGAGGAGTCGGCATGACCGTCGCGGCCCCCGTCGCGCTGCGCGGCGTCCATCTGGCCCTCCATGCGCCCGGTGACTTCGTGTCCGACGAGATCCGCCAGACCGGTGACTTCTACGAGGCCGAGATCCTCGACGAGCTGGTCAAGCGCATTGACGGAGGCGTCCTGATCGACGCCGGCGCGATGGTCGGCAACCACACCGTCTTCCTGGCGGAGTTCGTGCGACACGCGGCGATCCATGCCTTCGAGCCGTGGCCGGACAACCTGGCTCTCCTGCGCCGCAACGTGGCTGCCTACCCGACGGTGACAGTCCACCCGCAGGCGCTCAGCGATCGAGCGCGCACGCTCCGGATGCGGTCTGAGGCCAACCTGGGGCACTCCATGGTCACCGAGGATGGGCCGCTCGAGGTGGAGGCGGTGACGCTCGACTCGTTCGACTTCGGCAGCGTGGCCCTGATGAAGATCGACGTCGAGTCCCATGAGCCGCAAGTCCTGGTGGGTGCCGCTGACACGATCGCGCGCTGTCATCCACTGATCCTCATCGAGGACTGGACCGGCCGCTACGGCTCTCTGCTGCCCGGCTACCGCCTCGCGGCCGAGTGGGGCCAGACCCGCCAGACCTACCTCTACGAGTGGGCGCCATGACCGTCCTGGCTGAGGCGACCCTCCCGCTCGAGGTGTTGCTCGGCATGAAGGGCCTTGTGGCCCCCGAGGAGGGGCGCCGCTTGGCCGACCTGGCCGCAGGCGTTCCGGCTGCGGAGGCCATCGTCGAGATCGGATCACACCGCGGCCTGTCCAGTTGCTGGCTGGCGGCCGGCAGCCGCGCCGGGAACGGGGCGCATGTGACCTGCATCGATCCCTGGCCCCTCTACGGGACGCCCGGGGATCCCCTCGAGGACCCGGAATGGGCTGAGGAGGGAGCCCTCGAGCGTTGGGGCACGAACATCGCGCTGGTCAGCGGATGGGCTATCACGACCCCGCTGCGGTCGACCGCCATCTCCGTCGCCGCGATGTGGGCCAAGCCCGTGGGCCTGTTCTTCCACGACGCTGACCATGCCTTCAAGTCGGTGACCGATGACTACCTTGCGTGGCTGCCGTACCTCGCGCCCGGCGCATGGGTCGCGGTCCACGACTACTACGCGAACACCTCCGACGGAGCGGGCGGCTGGATACGGGACACGACGCGAGACCGGCACCAGCGCGCGGTCGATCAGGTGATCCTCCCGAGTGGGACGTGGGCCGATGTGGAGATCATCGGTACCACCGACGGGTCGGCGCTGCCCAACCTGTGGCTCGGGCGACGGGTGGGGCCGCCATGAAGACGGCGCTGATCACCGGCATCACCGGCCAGGACGGCTCGTACCTGGCCGAGCTGCTTCTCGAGAAGAGCTACCGCGTCGTCGGCATGGTCCGGCGCAGCAGCACGATCACCGACGAACGCATCGCGCATCTCCTCGACGACGTCGAGATCGTGGCCGGCGACCTGCTTGACGAGGCGTCGCTCGTGGCAGCCCTACGCCTGGCCCATCCCGACGAGGTCTACAACCTGGCCGCCCAGAGCTTCGTTCCCACCAGCTGGAACCAGCCGGTCTACACCGGGGAGGTGACTGCGCTCGGCGTCACCCGCCTGCTCGAGGCGATCCGCCAGGTCGATCCCAGCATCCGGTTCTATCAGGCCTCGTCGTCGGAGATGTACGGCCAGGTGCGCGAGACGCCTCAGACCGAGCTCACCCCGTTCCATCCGCGCTCGCCCTACGGGGTCGCCAAGGCCTACGCCCATTACCTGACCGTGAACTATCGGGAGAGCTTCGGGCTCTTCGCCGTGGCTGGCATCGCGTTCAACCATGAGTCGCCGCGGCGGGGATCGGAGTTCGTGACGCGCAAGGTGACCCGCGCGGCCGCGCGGATCTCCCGCGGTCTCGACGACCCGCTGCTGATGGGCAGCCTCGATGCGGAACGCGACTGGGGCTTTGCTGGCGACTACGTGCGGGCCATGTGGCGGATGCTGCAGCAGCCCAACCCCAGCGACTACGTGATCGCCTCTGGCGTCGCCCATAGCGTGCGCGAGCTCTGCGAGGTCGCGTTTGCCCATGTCGGCCTCGACTACCTAGAGCACGTGGTTGTCGATCCGAGCCTCTATCGCCCGGCCGAGGTCACCCATCTGCTGGGTGACGCCACGAAGGCCCGCGAGGAGCTCGGCTGGTGGCCGGAAATGGGCTTCCGGGAGATGGTGCACATGATGGTCGACGCTGATCTCGACCGGCTCGAAGCACGGCGAAACGAACGGCTGGCAGCGGCATGATCGACGCGCTCGCCTACGAGCCTCACTTCGTGGACCATCTGGCACCGGTGTGGCGCGCGCTGCCCGAGCAGCTGCGCGGCACGTTCCTGACCGCTCCTGCGCTGGTCGGCCACTGCGCTTCGCTGGGCGTCACCGCGGAGCCGGTCCGGATGGCGGGCGGGTTCGTCAGGGTCAAGCCCAACGCGGATGGACCCTTGGCCATGGTCGCGTCCTACGGTGACCAGAAGCGAGGCCGGCTGCGCGGCTATGGCGGCTTCGTCCGCCTCGAGCACGGCATTGGCCAGAGCTACGGGAACACCCTCGGCAACTACGCCGGCGGCGCCGACTGCGAGGACGTCGACCTGTTCCTGATGCCCAACCAGACCAGCGCCGACCGCTGGCAGGCGGCCTATCCCGATGCGGTCGTCCAGGTCGTCGGGTGCCCGAAGCTCGACGAGCTGCCGAGCCGCGGGGAAGGCCCGAGTCCCGTGGTGGCGATCGCCTTCCATTGGCCCTGCAGCATCGCCCCCGAGACGATGCCGGCGTTCCCTCAGTTCCGCCTCGCCATGGCCCAGCTGGCCAAGCGCTACACCGTCCTCGGCCACGGTCATCCCCGGGCCCTGCCGATGCTGGCTCGGTACTACCGGCGCATGGGGATCGAGGTCGTCGAGGACTTCGCCGAGGTCTGCCGGCGGGCGGACGTCTTC
>Ga0184637_10000898_pt1 | contig 21155 bp, 16 predicted proteins | sample PLM3_127_b2_FD_133143 | JGI IMG/M metagenome (GOLD analysis project Ga0184637, IMG submission 133143) | Groundwater sediment microbial communities from an aquifer in East River, Colorado, USA - PLM3_127_b2 | ecosystem: Environmental > Terrestrial > Soil > Riparian zone | place: USA: East River... | reverse complement strand
CCCCTCGCCGCGGCGTGGATGGCGCTCGGCATCTGGCTGGGCTACGCCCAGCGCGCGCGGGCGAATGGCACTAAAGTGCAACCGGAAGGAGCTCTTGCATGATTTCTCGTCGTGAATGGTTGCAGCGAACGATGCCGGCTGCTGGATGCGGCCATGAGAAAGCGAATGATCCAACTAGTGGAGGAATTGCCATGAAACAAAGTCGTCGTGAGTTTCTCGTCATTGCCGGGGCAGCCGTCGCCGCCGGCGCCCTGCCCTTGCCTGTCCTCGCTGCTGGAAAGATGAAGATCGGCATCGTCGGCTCGGGCCAAGTCGGCAGCGCGATCGGCGCCACCTGGGTGCGGGTTGGCCACGAGGTCATGTTCTCCTCGCGCAACATCGAACACGACAAGTCGCTCGCAGCGCGGCTGGGCGGCGGTGCGCGTGCCGGGACGCCGCGCGAGGCTGCGACCTTCGGCGAGGTGGTCATGATCTCGGTTCCGTATCACGCGTTGCCTTCCCTCGGTAAAGACCTGGCGGACGTGCTCAAGGGCAAGATCGTCATCGATACAAACAATCCCTTCGTCCACCGCGACGGCGAGATCGCGAAGTGGGCGCGGGAGAAAGGCGCCGGATTAGCGTCCGCGGAGCTCCTGCCCGGCGCGCGTCTGGTGCGCGCCTTCAATGCGATCAGCGCGGCGCAGATGGGCGCGGCCTATCAGGAGCCGGGGCGCGTCGGCATGCCGTTCGCGAGTGATGATGCTCAGGCCGTCGAGGTGGCTTCGCGCCTGATACGGGATGTCGGCTATGAACCGGTACTTATCGGCAGGCTGGAGATGGGGAAACATTTGATGCCGGGGACCGCGCTTGCGGGGGAGCGCAACGCGGAGGAGATACGGAGGATTGCAGCGGGGCTGAACTAGGGGCGCAGGCCCCCCGTAAGCTTCCCCATTACCCGGACACCTTGTGTTCCGGTCTAATTTACTGCATGGATTTGTCCGGCCACGAGCCGACTCGCGGTCGCGTAGTGCTGACCTGTGGCTTGTCCGATGTCCGCCTGGGTGTAGGCGTGCCTGAGACGCAGTGTGGATATCAGCTGGTCTCGGGTACCTTCATTGCGGGAGGGGAGGTGAGGCAACGCGCCAGTGTATTCGATGCGAAGCGGGTGGGCCTTTGGAGAAGCGTGGTTTAATCCCCTACAAGAAACAAGACCTGATGCAAGACGCCTCAATGCGCAGCCAGCCGGGGTTGGAGGAACAAAGTGCCCTGCACTTTGCTCAAGCCATGTGTTCTGTCATCCCAGCTTGTGGAGCGTGGTCGGGAACCGATGCGTTTTCTGGGGCGGAAGATTCCGCCAGGGGCAGCAAGGCAGTTCGCTTGCTTGGCCTTGATCCTGATGGGTGACTGGTGCGGCTTGCCCGACACCACAGAGACGAAAACCAGGGCGCGTAGGCATCAAGCGCTGTGCGGGAGAGACGAAAGTTAAACCGGCGCGCTCACGCGCGCCATGAACTGCTGCGCCTCATTGACCGGAGGCGGCTAATGGGTGACCCCGTGGTTTTCTGACCCCGTGGTTTTCGACTTCATGAATATACATTTATACAGGCCAGACCCTTTGCCTTTCCATTGCCTTTCCAATTAGGGTCGCCTAAGGGTCCAAGACGGTATCGGACCCTATCGTGTGTTTCTCCCAACTGCCGAGCGTCTTACTTTTTGTCAGGAGACGGGGCTTCGACATTCCGCTTTAGGTCGAACCGAATTCGACGCCGTGCGATAAAGACTTTCGTAACTACAACATCCAATCCCTGGCCTACTACTACATTCTTCTGGTAGTCAACATACTCGAATCCCGCTTTTGTCATCGACTCTGGCGGTACTATGCCCACGAAACCGCCTTCAATTCTCACTGAAACACCCGCCGAAGATACCCCCGTAACCGTGCCCCGGGACTCGGCCCCTTTCGTCAATCTTTTGTGTATGGATGGCCAAGGATCATGCTCGGTGAGGCGAATGCTGCCCTTTATCTCATGAGCAACGTCATCATTACTATAAATAAAAACAATGTGCTTTGATCCGATGACTTTCTCATCGTCAATTGTATCTATACCCAACCACGTCAACTCTTCTCTTGGTACCAATACTTCAAGTCCCTCAGATGAGAGCGTTAGAAAGTCAGTTCCTCGGCGATCCATAAAAGTAACCTCGATGTAGTCTCCAATACTCGGCGGGGATACCAGGTGCCAAGGGTCTTCCGTTGGTACCCGCCGCGTTAGTTCTATTCTCCCATTCGATTTGTCAATTGCCTTAACTATGAATTTGTAGGCCTTCCTTGAAGATAGCGCGTCTTCGCAGCTGTTAATCGTGTTCCAACTTGCCTCGGTTTTGTATACGCTGCACGTCATCCCATTTACATCAACAACACAGACGTTCTTCGATACGTCCAGAACGGTGCCATCGACCAAATCACCAACTGTTAGTCCAGATTCAGCAATGCGGTCGGCAATTGTCGCTTCTGAAAACACAGCATTCATTCGTAGTAGTGCGATTATCATACTGTCTGATGCCCCCTCTTCTGCGTGGGGTCGGATCTTCACCTGCTTCCTCTTAACGACAAAAAATCGAGTGTCTCCATCGACAATATCCATGAGCCGCTTTAGAAAGGCAACTGCAGGTGCGAAGCCAATTAAGTAAATTGATTCACAGCCCCGCTCAACATCAAAACTAATCGCATTGAGATACGGACTAACTCCTTGCGTCTCAGCTTTTCTCGTCTTTGCTACCAGAATCACGCCGACCCGAAAGCCATTTGATACAAATCTTGTTTCGATATCCTCGCCTATCTTTCGACGGGCCAATGTAAGAAGGAACTCCAGGAAAGCAACAACTTCGATTGTTCTGTCTGCTACGTCACCCGCGTCAAAAAGTCGTTCACCCAAGACGTCTAGTTCCTCTAGAAAAATGGCTACAAATAGACCTCTTGCATCGATCTCTACTAATTTTACGAATAGCTCCGCGGCGTCCTTACTTTGCCCCAGCTCTGGAGAAAGAAAATACTTTTGAAATACGGGCCGAGCATGTCGTCCGAGCCCATCAGTGAGTTTTTGGAGTACCGCTAGATCAATTGCCGATTGAGCAAAGTCTTTCAGATTCGATCGTAACAACGGACAAACAACATGGGGGAGTGCGACACGTGTTGCCGCAAGAATATTGCGCGTTTGGTCGTTCGTATCTTCCAGGCAGAGAATTAGTGTTCCGTCTTGCGTCAAGATCGGATCAGAGGCGGATTTCACCCAACGAATTGCAACATTAAGATTCGCATAATTCGACAGGAACTTCCCTAGATAGCGGCGAAGAAATTCGGTGGCAGTCGAACCAACCTTTGCCGCCAGATACTGTTTGCTGCCCCACCTGAATAATCGATGAGTGGGCGAGAATATTAGCGCCTTGATTTTCTCTGCACGATTTGGATCATGAATTATTAGCGTAAGTACGACTACTAGTACGCCCGGGATGCCAAACTGCGCGACTAGCTGAATCATCTCGGCTGGCGTCATTTTTTGCTCCTGCGCATGGCTTCCTCAATGCAGTCGGCGAGATTGCAGAAGAGGAGTAGGTGAGTATTCTTGACCAAGACAGCGCCGAGAGTAGAGATGTCCAGAGTGTCTGCGCAGGCTTGGCATTGCAACTCATTCTGTTGAAGACGGTCTAAAAGATCGTTTGATCGAAGGATCTCGACTAGGTCGCGTCTTTCAATCGCTGGAACGGATATTGTTGTGGGAGAAGTTTCAGGGTTGTTGGTCATGATTTCCTCCGCTATTGCGCTCCAGTCAAAGAGAGCCGCAATGTTGGGATACTAATGACGACTTCGACTGAGTTTAGAGGGGTCTGTCCCCTTTTACGCCACCCGCCGCGTCCTACCCGCGATCAAGTGGTGCGGTTAGATGTTGAATCCACCGCCTTTATATTGACGTTGGCGATGGTCGGACTTAGGACGAATGCATCCCAAACAATCGAGCGTTCAGCTATTCGCCCGTCACGTTCGCCAAGATCGTTACGACTTCATGGATATACATTTATACAGGCCAGACCCTTTGCGCTTTGCGTGTTTCTTTGCGTGTTTTCGCGATAGCTAAGTAACTTCCTCTTACTCGTTCGGATTTGGTGTTCATCTAAACACCAAGCTCTGTGACTAAGAATGTATCGTACAGTGAGTCGAAGCCGTCTTCGCACACGGCGGCCTTGACCTCAACGCCCAGCGCAGTCAAAAGCGACCGCCTTGCCAAAATCGCATCATCAACATCGCCTTGGTGCCAGTCGTAGAAGTAGGTCTTTCCAACTGTATGGCCACGCGCTGCGAGGCGACCTTTGTAGGTCAACACCCACCACAAATCGATCTCAGTGAAATCGAGGCCTAGCCCGACGATATGGATGTTATCCCGGAAGAACACATCCAGCCACGAATAAACGCGGCCGTCACATTCATCGAAGTCCAACTCACCACGTTTGAACGGCGCCCTCTTCTCTCCGTCGCGCTCAGCAGTCGCATGGCCTCGCAGTTTCTGGAGGTAGCCACTGTACTGGTCGTACCCGAGGGTGATCGTTGAGGGTGCCTTAGCCTCGCCGTGGATGTGCCAAACGAATTTTTCCGCCACTGCGCGCCGTCTGAATACGCTGTATTTGCTTTCCGATTCCAGATTCCTCCTCGGAAACGGTAGTCTGGTCGCCTTCTCGAAGTTGTAATCGTAGTTAGTCGTCAAGATGTGCCGGACATTAGACGTCATGACTCGTCGATGGAACTCGTTACCTTGAAGTTCTTCAACGAGAGATGCAATTCTCTGTTTGATTGGTGATTCGTTCAACGCCTTTATCGCGGATACTCCAGCCAAAAGGATTTCTTCATACAACAGGGCAAACGGCTTGTGCTTTATGAACTGTAGCTCCCGTGCGGTCGGATTGCCGGCGCTGAGCTCCCGCAGTACGTTCTCCCATGACGCTTCTGCGTTGTTGAGGCGATTGATCCCATTACCGAACAACAGAGAGGTCCCCATAGCCTTGTCGTCCTGCCGTGGCTAGATACCCAGCGCGGTCAGCGTCTGGGCCGGATCCGCAGCGACCGCCTCCGGTCTACTACGCGCGATGACGACTGCTCGCCCACTAGAAAGGCCGTCGCTCACTATGCTCGCGATCTGCGTAGAAGACACCCCCCGCGTACCGACCCAACCATCGCGCACGAGCTCCGCGAACAGCGTGTTGTTAATATGGCGCTGGGTGTTGTCGAAAGTAATGAGCCTACCGCCGCGAGGTCCTTGCGCGGCGGGATCAACCAGCATGACCTCAACAAATTGTCGTGGTAGATACATGCCGGGCAGTAAGCCGTCGGACAGCACCTCTAGTTGAACCCTTGAACACAGTTTGAAGAAGAAACCATCGCCGCACAGGCGATATGCCGACGAACCATCCGCAATAGTCCAAGAATCCGGTCGGATGGCGCGAAAGGCCTGCATGCGTGCCAGCTCCGCGTCAAAAGACGCATCCGGTCGGTAGACCGCAGACTGGTCGCCGCCGCCGTCTGTTCTCTCCATCGACTTGTACTGCACGAGCGTCCAAGCGTCGAAGGTCTCATGCAAATACAGCAGATCAACACCTAGTGAGGCTTCCACTGCGTTTCGGTTAACGTTGAACACTTCGAGCTTTCGCCCGCCGACCGCGAACACCGCGCCAACAACCGTATGACGAGTCCCCTCACCCCCTGGGAACACAGCAGCATCGCGCGCGATGAGCTGATCTTCGACCGTTCGCACTCCTTCGAGACCATTCAGAAACGAAGTCAGTCCTGCGCCCGCCGGCGCGACCCAGCCTAGCAACGTGCGTTTCCTCAGTTGCCCGGTTTGATCGAACACGTCTAGTGCAAGCCCCACGGCGTCCCGTTGCTGCGCGACTACCTCCGCTCCCGGTCGAGTGATCAGTTCGCGGCTTTGGTCACGCATCCGTTCAAGTCGCTCGAGCGCCGCGCGTGAATCGACGCTGATCTCGCCCACCGCACTCTTCAGTCCCTCCCATGTAGCTGGCGGGACTCGCCCGCCCATACCAGACCGTGCGCTAACAATATTGCGCCGAATCTGTGGGCCGACTCTGAACTCAATGGCCTCCAACGGGAGTAAGGTTGGCGTGACTTCGGTGAACTCCACACGGACCTTGCCGGTCGCGACCTTCTTGCCTTTTCGGGCGAGCGCCCAATGGGTGATAACGTTCGGTTCAAGTAGCAGACCGCAGACTTCCCATTGCTTCAACGCCCAATCGTCGCGGCTCAGCGCATCGGAAAAACCAGCCTCAACACCAGCAATCTCCCGCAAAAACGTTGCGCGTTGTTCTTCGTCAAATCGAATTAGGAAGCCGCCTCGACTAGCTGGCATGGTCTAGTTCTTCATGACCCAATCAGCTCGTCGACTGGTCCCACTTGGGAAAGTAGGTTCTGAGCCGCTCCACCGTGTGTCGCCACTTGGGTGTGGTCGGCTGGCAGACCGTGTTCTGGTTGCCGAAAAGCCCCACCTCGTTGACCGCCTTCTCTTCCGGGACTGTATCGAGCCACGCCACGCGAACGAAGTACTCGGCCTTCTCGGGATCATCAGCGTTCAGCTTATAGTGGTCGGCGTGCTTGAGTACGTCTAGCGCCGGCCGCTTTCCCGAGGGCGTTTGCAACTTGAATTCCTTGACGGGCCGAACCGCCTCAGTCACTCGGGCGACGCCGACGTAACCGGTCTTCGGAATCTTTATCCACACTCGGTCGCCGGGTGACAGCAGCTTCAGCGTCTGGCTGTACCAGCTGCCACCGCCGGCGCTGATGAAGCCGTACTGGCGTGCGTCCTCCCAACTTCGCGAAGTGCCGCCGAACGACACGTAGTACTCGCCGTTCCAGGGCTCCTTCTCACCCATCGTCTTCGTGGTGCTGGCGACGTTTGCCTGGGTCTCTCCGGGGTCAATGAGCCAGGCGCGGCTCAGCAGTTGCTCGTCTCCATACTTGAAGACCTGGAAGAACACGACGTTGATCGCGATATCGCGGGCATTCAAGTATCCGATAATTCGCTCGGTCGCAGCATCAAGTTCAGCCGCGACAATGATGATCTGGTGCGACTCGTTCAGAGTCTCCTCGTCCAGCTCTATGCCGAAGCGTTGCTGAAATGCCCCATCCAGATTGCCGCCGTTGGAGAAGCGCTGATAAATCTGCGCGATCTTCTCCGGGGTGAGCTCTTCGACCCACGAGGCGTAGTCGAGTGCTTGGGCAATGATCTCGCGCGGCGTGCGGTCGCGCTTGAGTTCGATCAGCACCAGCGACCCATCAGGCGCGATCGCCAGCAGGTCGATGCGCCCACCGTGGCTCGTAGGCTCTTGCCGTCCGATCAGCATCCATTCGCTGGAGAGGATACGAGCATCACGCAGGATCATCTCCTCGAGCTTCTGCTCGCTAGCTAGCCGGCTGGCGGACAGCGGGGAAGGTTCGTCCCCGACTCTCCAGATGGCGTGTTGAATGGGCATGACAAAGTCAAATATCTATCAGTTCTAAAGTGCTCTTATTGTAAGTCGCATAGTGCGTGTTTTGCGCTTAGTGTGCGACCACGTTGTTCTCAGAATCGCTGTAAGTGGACCGCAAGCTCTCATGAAGCTCGTGCATCAGAGCGAAGCTCGGGTTACCTGCTAGTGGCGACAGATCGAACGCGAGGCAAATGTCGATGTCTCTTTGCGATAGATAGTTGTTGTGGATAAGCACTTCGCGAATTTGGTCGGCGGCATCTGGGTATTCGCGCTCGTCGGGGTTATGGTTCTGGAGCAAGAAGTCGCGGTAGGCGTGTTCGATGACGGGTTTCGAGTGGACCTGAATTTCGTCCACTACTCGCAGGATCTCGGTAATCTTGGTGTCGAGCGCGGCCTGGGTGCTGAAAAAGATGTTGCCATTGGGGTGGGCGGTGTCGTTGCGGTCGTCCACCAGTTTGACGTAGGTTCCGATCTTGCCGTTGTCGCAGGCGATGAGCTTAAGGAAGCGCAGAATGCTGCGCTCGTTGACCGTGCTGAAGACGAAGGGAGAGGTCGCTTCGAGGAGGCTCTTTTCGATGTCCTTGCCGAAGCCGATGAGACCCATCGCGAAGTCCTTGGGCTCCGTCTGTTTGATCCTCCGGCAAACTCGGGTCGGACCACGCTAAGTTTATGCAGTTGCAGGATTTTCCGTCCAGAGAGTAGTGTTTCCCGAGCTTAGAGCGCTGTTTTCGGTGCCAAAAGTGTTCGCATAAGCGCCTCTCGGCTCGCGCAGTACGCACGTCCCCGGCAGCGATGCGCAATGTGCCAGAACTGGCTGCGCAGAAAGTGAGGACTGGCGCGGGACATGACTGCGCCCCCTTAGAGCGTCGATATTGCCCCAAATAACGTGCATCTAAGCCTCTCCGCCGACCTTATTTGACCTTCTTACTTCCCCGAATCTAAGTGATAGGCTGGTCCGACCCGGTCATCGCCGCGATCTCGTGCCCAGGATCGTTGATGAGTGAGCCGTAGGCGAGGATGCCGATGCCGCTCATGTCTGGAAATCACGTGAGGTGGATCAAGTCCCAGCGTGTCACAATCCCCAGAAGTGCTTCCGATGGTTTCCCACCCGCCGTGATGAGCACGGCTTCAAGTAATTCATACGATGTGAACAGTCCACGCATATCGTCAACCCGCGTATCACGAGCCACAAATTGATAGTTATTTCGCTTCTCTTCCCTCTGCAGCACCTTCCCGACGGGTATGTCATCCAGTCCGACCAGGGACAGCCCGGTCGTCACATGGCGGGCGAGCCAACGAGTAACACCATTTTCGGTGAGCAATCCCCGAAAGCTTTCGGCCTCGTACACTGGAAACTGGGAATAGTCCCGTTGCGTGATGATCTTCAACACCCCTGCCAAAGTGTCGGAAATGGATACCGATTCTACCTTGCGCTGAAACTTGGGAATCACGCGAGCAAGATTTATCAACCGATCCCGACAATCCTTTAGATGTTGGGCGATGGAGGGCGTCGGAACAGCGACGTAGTGGTAGGCCTTGGTCTTCCCGTGAACAATCGCGTTCCGAACATCTGCTATCGTCTTTAGCAAATCAGCATCGCGCCAGCCCGAATGTTTCTGAGCATACTCGTTCACAAGATGCCTAAACGAAACTTGAGAGTCGGCACCGAGAGCCTTGCGGAAAAAATGATCAACCACGTTGTAATTCGCCTCAAACTGCTGGATCAGATTGAGCTGTTCGTTCGAGAGCCCAGCATAATCGGCAATGGGTTTCGTTGTCATGCGAAATGCGCCTCCTTAGGCGGATGGCAGCAACGCGGGTCGGCGGGGGACGGATTGAGACGGCTGAGACAGAGTTAACTGTCGCGAGATATCAGATGCATATCTCGTAGCGGGCTTTCAGATTGCTGGCGTGTTCGGCTAACGGGGAAATCGCCGTCCAATCCCGCCACAATTCGGTGTAGGACATCGAGCGGAATGAGATAGAAGATTTCGCGACCTTCTGCGCGAGCTCGTTCACCTCTGTTCGGTGCTGCTTGCACTCGGCGATGTCCTGCCAGTTCATTGGCTCCCAAAACAGATAGAGAAGCACCAAATCGGGCGGTTGCGTGGTGGCCAGCTGAAGGCGCCTCAGGCCGAAGTAGTGTTTGACCAACTGCGCTATGTCCAGCTGTCCGGCCGCGCCATTCCAAGACTCGAGGCACACGGACCACCAGCAGGGTTCCGAGACCGGTGGCGCCATGCTCTTGTAGGCTTCGGCGAACTCCGGCTTCTTTTGCTCAAAGTACTCGAGGAGTTTGGACTCTACCGCCACGGCACTGGATCCGCGATCAATCCAGACGTCGAGGTTGGAGGGCCGGCGTCCGGGAATAATCGGCATTTGCTTCTCGAATTGGATCCCCACCACGCCTTGCTTGCCCAGCAGGAATAAATCTCGTGGCCGATCCTTGAACGGCGCAAAGCAGTTCACCGCGAGCGCTGCTGACGAGTGGACCGCGCAGAACTTCATTCGCATCTCGTTGCCATCACCTTGGCGCAAATCGCGTTCGAACTGTTCGAGCCGCACGCCGCTCACTAAATTGCTCTGTGGCCTATCTACATAGCCTTTGTGGTCTGTCGCACCGACAAAGCTCCGAATTAGCGCGGTCTTTACCTTCGCGCGGTTGCCAGCGCCCCCAATCATGTCGTCACCTCTTGTCTCGGTGGAAGCGAGATGAGCGGAAAAGTGAATATACAATTATGCAGGCACGACCCCATTGGTTCCATTGGTTCATTGGTTCGCCGGAGGTAGCACCCTCCACTCGGCCCCTCTAATACGTCCATTCATCATGGCGCACAGGCAGCTGATTGAGCTGATTCCGACGTAACTGCCAGTTGGGCATGAATCGATCCATCAGCACGATAAAGCGGGTGTTGTGCGTTGGTTCGAGCAGGTGCGCCATTTCATGCACGACAATGTATTCGAGACACTCGCGTGGCTTCTTGGCCAATTCGGTGTTGAGGCGGATACTCCGCGCTGCGGGGTTGCAGCCACCCCACTTCGTTTTCATGTGCTGCACGAAGACCCTCGACACCCTTACTTGCATCAGCCGTTCCCACTTGGCAATCAGGGGAGGGGCGGCCTCTTTAATTTGCTCGCGATACCAGCCTTCCACGATCGCGTGCTTCTCCTCGTCGTTCGTCCCGGGCCGCACCTGCAGGATCATTCTGCTGTGCCTCAGCTCCACCACCGGAGCGGCATCTGCCTCCACCAGTCTGAGCAGGTAACGTTTGCCCCAGACGTAATGGCTTTCGCGCTCAAGATATTCGCGGGGCGTTTCGCGATCCTGTTCCCGGAGCCTCTTCTGCTGCTGCCGGATCCAGCCGATCTTGGAAATGGCGAAGACCCGGAGAGTATCGAGATTCATGCGCGATGGAGCCGAAATCCGTACCCGGCCGGTCGGGGGATAGACGCTCAAATGGACGTTCTTGATGTCCTTGAAGACCACATCCACGGCAATGTCCCCCAATTTGAGTTGGGAAACCATCAGTACTCTCTTTGTGCCTTGATCACGGTGAAAAGCCGTTCGACCTCCGCCTCGTTCTGTAGAACCCCGTACAAAGCGGACTTAATAACTTGCTCCCTGGCTTGCACTCCGCGCCATCCGTCAGGCCGGATGTGCTTGACGACACCGTCGATCCTTATGGCCAGATCAACCAACGCGTCCTCTTTCGCACCGGCATAGGACGCCGCGGCACCCATAGCGGTGTCAGGCAGAATATGTTGCTGGAGGTTGTTATAAAGTGCTTTGCGTCCCGGGGTATTCAATGACGCCGGGGTATCCTCATCCTGGCCTGCTTGGACTCTGCTTGCCAGATCGGCAATGCGCTTCAGGTACTCCTCGTACTCGATGGCCCTGGCCTTCCGGGCGGCGATGATCTCGTCCAGGAGTGCGGACATCTTTTCGTAGTAGGCCGGGTCGTTCAGGTGCTCCTTGATGATTTTGCGGCGGACGTTGTTCTCAATGGTCTCGGCGATGGCGCTCCTGTTGCCCTTCAGCCCGCCAAGCTGCGACGCGATGGCCTGCGCAATGCCGGTCTTCACGATCAGTTCCAGCAACCCCATATTCTCGAAGGGCGAAATTTTCCTCGGCTCGTCCGCCTCGATATAAGTGTCGATGAGGTGGCGCATGTCGGCCTCGTAGGCCTTGAGGTCGAGACTTTCGCCGCTCGCCTTGCGGACAATCTCGCGCAAGTCGAGGTAATGCTTGAGCCTGCCCTTGATGCGCGCGATACCGACACTGTCATACCCGGCACGGTCCAGCTCGTCGGCGACGTTGGCGTAGGCACGCACCAGCGCAACAGTCGCCCTGTAGAGCGCTGCTCGCTGCGGCTCCCGTTCTTCCAGGTCGGCCGGAATCTCCGTGTTGCCGCAGAAGTAGTGGATATGCTCCAGTTCGCCCTTGGGCGGCTCGACCGGCTCGCAGAGCAAGGCAAGAGCCTCGATCGCGCCGTCGAGGCGCTCCTTGCCCTTCTTGAGGCGGTCCTGCAGCAGCACCTCCGGATCGGCCCCGCCCGCGCTGTGGTCAAGTTCCGAGGTGTAGACGGCAATCGCGTTCTCCACCTTCTTGAAAAGATCCTTGTAATCGACGATGTAACCAAAGTCCTTGTCCTCGCCGTCGAGCCTGTTGGTCCGGCAGATGGCCTGGAACAGGCCGTGGTCCTGCATGGATTTGTCAATGTAGAGATAGGTGCAGGGCGGCGCGTCGAAGCCGGTGAGCAGCTTGTCCACCACGACCAGCAGCTTCGTGTTCGCCGGCTCCTTGGTGAACAGCGCCTTCGCCCGTTCCTCATAGGTTTCGGTCTTGTTCATCCCCGGCCTGGCTTCAATGTCAGCCAACAGTTCGGTGTAGGTGTTGTAGATGAATTGCTTCTCGGTCTCTGTGTTCGCTCCGGTCTCTTCCAGCGTCACGTCCCGCGCCAGCGGGTTGTAGGACGTGACCACCGCGCATTTCCCCTTGAACGGGGTCTTCTGGAACAGGGTGAAGTACTTGCACGCGTCGTAGATGCTCGAGGCCACCAGGATCGCGTTGCCGCGCTCGCTGGAGAGGCGCGGCTTAACGCTGAAATCGAAGACGATGTCGCTTACCACCCGGTCAATGCGGGACTTCGAGCTGAGCACCTTCTGCATGGTGCCCCAGTGTTTCTTCAGCTCGTCCTTCTGCCAGTCGTTGAGCCCTTTGGTCTTCGCCTCGAACCAGGCGTCGATCTTGTCCTGCGAACCCAGGTGCTGATCGATGTCCCGGGCCTCATAGATGAGATCCAGCACCACGCCGTCCTCCACACCCTCGCTGAACTTGTAGGTGTGGATGTACCCGCCGAAGACCTCCAGGCTCGTCGCCTTGTCCTTCGCCAGCAGCGGCGTGCCAGTGAAACCCATGAAAATCGCATTGGGCATCATTGCCTTCATCACGCGGTGCAGCTTGCCGCTTTGCGTGCGGTGGCACTCGTCCACGAACACGAACACCTCGCCCACGGTCTGGCTGGGCTGTGCTTCCAGCTCCTTGATGAAGGCGTCGAAATCGTCCACGTCCCGGCGGCCGAACTTGTGCACCAGCGAACACAGCAGCCGCGGCTTGGCCTGGCCGAGCTGGCTCATCAGGTCGCGGCCGCTGCTGGTGCGCTTGATGGCTTCGCCCGTCTCGGTGAAGACGCGCTCGATCTGTTTGTCCAGCTCGTCGCGGTCGGTGATGATGGCGACGCGGGCATTGGGGTTATTTTCTAGGACCCACTTGCCGAGCAGCACCATGACGATGCTCTTGCCACTTCCCTGCGTGTGCCAGATGATGCCGCCCTTCTTTTCGCGCACATGGCGCTGCGCGGCCTTGGTGCCAAAATACTGGTGCGCGCGCGGCAGCTTCTTCACGCCGCCGTCGAAGAGCACGAAGTCGTGCATGAGCTCGATCAGCCGGTCCTTGCGGCACAATCTGAGCAAATACTTGTCCAACTTGAAGCGGCTGTTGTCCGCTTCGTCCTCCTTCCACTTTAGGAAGTACTTCTCCGGCGTGCCGATGGAGCCGTACTGCAGCCCTTCGGAGTCGTTGCCGGCGAAGATGAACTGCACCGTGCTGAAGAACCAAGCGTTGAACTCCGACTGCTGGTTCGAGAGGCTCTGACGGATGCCGTCGCCGATGCTCACACGGCTGTTTTTCAGCTCTAGCACGCTGACGGCGATGCCATTCACATACAGCACGATGTCAGGCCGCCGCTCGTGGTTCCCCTTGAGCGTCACCTCCTCGGCGATGGCGAAGTCGTTCTGCTTCGGCTGCTGCCAGTTGATGAGGTGGACGGTTTCCGTCACCTTGCCCGCCTCGATCTTCACCGGCGCGCCGTACCGCAACAGGTTGTAGACGGCCTGGTTATTGCCGTAGAGCGTGCGGCTGTGGTTATCGGCCTCGGTGCGCAGCCTGTGCAGGGAAACGCTGATCTGCGCCTGGGTATAGCCGTTTTTCGTCAGCCATGCCGAGAGCAGAGCCTCCTCGATGTTGCTGTTGCCGTCGCGGTCGGTCCAATCGCCGAGGTAGCGGTAGCGCAATTCATCGCGGAACAGGGCGATGACGCGATTCTGCGTGGCGCGCTCAGGTTGGCCGACTCCGGTCATTGATGACCCTCCCACCATTTTTCGATCATCCACAGTGGGTCGTCAGACGGTAACACGCGCCTGATGAGGTTTATTACATCTTGGTAGGTTCGCGAATCATATTTTGACCAACGCTTGTTACGGAAGACACGCCATTCTTTCGCAAAACCACCAATATTGTGCGTCACTAGTGCTTTGAGCAGTCGCGCGTCAATCGGCGGGTGCAAACAGACAACTCGTTTGTGCTTATGCTGCCCTCCGCAGACGAAACGACTTTTGAGGTAGCAATTAATGAGCTTAGCCGCTACTCCGTGAGTGAATGGCAAAGCTCGTCTCCGCGCTGCGGCAATTACAGCGACGCGCCACACGTTGTGTTGCTTGTCAAATTCTTCTGCGCGTGGAAGGTTATCGGGACCAGAGAGATCGGCATTGAAACCGCATGTCTCAAGGATCTCAACTCCCGCTTTGACTTTAAAACGGCAGAGTGGACTGGTTGAGGCCGCTGAGGAAGCCGCCCACGCTGCAAACCGGTGCTGGTGTTCCTCTATTGTGTATGTGTAGGGTCGCTTAATTTTTTTCGACTTCAGATCTTTCATATGAGCCGAATCCTCCCGGTGAGCAGTTCCTGCATCATGCCCTGCTTGAGCTGGCGGGCCTTGGCGAGCTTGGCTTCCAGCGCGGCGATCTCCGCGTCCATGTCCGAGAGAAGGCCGGCAATGGCGGTTTGTTCGGGGAGCGGGGGAATCGGTATCTCCAATCCTAGATACTCAGGGATCCGGATGTTTGGGTAGGTTGAAGCTTCGACTAGCGTCGGTAGCAGCTTCTTCACGTTGCGAGAGCACAAATAGAAGTAGAGAAACCGAGGCACGACTACGATCGGGCGAAGCAGCATCAGGAAGTTGCTGAACAGGAACTGTCCTACTATCTCTCGATCCACAAATCCGATCTTTCCAGACTGGATCTTCGCTGCTGAGCCACTCGATTTGACTACGACCAAATCGCCTTCGATCGGTGAATAGTGCTCAACTTGTTCACGAGAAAAATACCGGACGTTCATCTCTTTACCGTTCCAAGTGTCGTCTTCGTCAATGTGTGCGGTGGTTGCGATCCGACATGGCACCAACGCATCGCGTGGCTTTTCCTCGCCGTAAACTCCACCGGGAATCAGTTCGGTGACATCCCCCAACCGCTCCACCTCCCAATCCCCGCTGAAGCCCGGCAGGCGCTTCTTGCCGGTGAGCAAATGCTGCATGGCGCCTTGTTTGAGGTTGCGCTTCTTGGCGAGGAGTTGCTCCAGAGATTCGATGAGGGCATCCGCATCGCTCAACGCCTCGGCGATGGCTTCTTGTTCGGCTTTGGTGGGCAGCGGAATCAAGAATCGGCGCAAGTCACCCAATGAAATGTTTGGGCGTGCAGCATCAACTTGCATATCTAAGATACGATCAACAGTTGTCGGCGCTTGAAAGTAGCAAGCGATAAATGCTGAGCTGACTGGCTCTTTGACGCGAAAAACTGCTACCGCCTGGTTGACATTAGCCTCGCCGAGTTCATAAGGGACGCGACACGACCGGCCGATGGAGGCGCCAACCAAGTTAATTAAAACGTCGTGCTTCTGAAGTTTGGTGCGCTTGAGCTTTTCGTGAAATGCAAGGGGCAGATATTTCGGTTCACGAATGTCGAGATATCCGTTGCGTACATTCTCGCTCGTGACGAACAACATGCCGCTGTTCGAGTAGTCGAAACCTTGCCAACGCGGTGAGCCACCTTTTCCAATCAGGTTAGTAATCTGCTCCCCGGATTGAATTTCCCAATCTGCCGGGATTACCCCCACCTCGGTCTGTTTGTAGCGAGGCCGGGCAAGGTACTTCGCGCTGGGCTCCTTCACTTCCACGCGAAACCCATCTTTTCCAGGTGGCGGTTTACCTTCGCCTCCAGCTCGGCCACGCGTGAGACCAGCCGGGGCAGCGGGATCTCGTAGCGCTCGGCCAGTTCCTTCACGCGCTGGGTGAGTTGCTGGCTTACGCGGGCCATCTCGCCGTGGATAGCAGCGTCGAGCGCGGCGAGCCACTTGTCGTCGACCACCAGTGACTTGATATCGGACTCGGTGAGCTTCGGATACTTTGCGTAGGTTTGGGCGTCGAGCGAGGCTTCGGCATCCCTAAGTCGCTTCTTGAGGTCTGCCTCTTCACCGTTGAGCTTCAGCCACTCGTTCAGCAGGGCGGCTTCGTCTTTCGCGTCCTTGTCGCCTTGGATCTCCTTCAGTCGAGCGGTGACGGTGACCTTGTTAACTTTTTCAAGGTCCGCGAATACTCCCTCCTCGCCGCCGTGTTCTTCCTCTATCTCGGTTAAGCGAGCGGTGACGCTCTCCAGCCCGGCGGCGAGTTGGTCGATAGCCGCCTGCTCCTTCGCGTAGTAGCGGGCGACGATGAGGGGCTTGGGAATCAGGTCGCAGGTCCAACCCTTGTCTTTCTCCTTACCCTTCTTGTCGGTCTCGATAATGCGGTACGTCTCGGCCTTCCAGCCGTCGGCGGCGATGAGGTAGCAGTCGTCCTGCATGGTCTGCGCCCAGTAGTCCATGAGGTGCTGGTAGATGTCGTAGGGGTCGATGAGCGGCTTCCCGGCGTAGTGAGCGAGCAGATCCTCGGCCAGCGCGGCGATGACCTGCTTGGGGTGGCAGCCGGGCTGTAGCGCCTTGAGTGTTGCGGCGCTGGTTTTCCGCCAGGCAGTGAAGTGGACGTTCATGCCGGCGATGAAGGCGGCGAACTCGGGGTGCTCGTAAATGGCGGACTTGATGGCCGACTTCTCCACGGTAAGTTCGACGTAGCCGGGGCGGCGTTCCTTGAACAGGTTGTGCCGGAGCTGCGGGCAGACGGCCCAGTAGCGCTGGAGCGCATCGACATCGGCGGCGGGGATACCGCCCTGCAGGTGGCCCGCGATGTCCTGCAAGTCCTCGGTCGTCTGGCTGTCAATGTAGCGCGGCAGGTTGAGGTTGAACTCGTTCTTCTCGATCTCGGCAAAGGGAACCATGCGCGCGTACTTCGGGACGTCGAGCCGCTTGTTGAAGACATCCACGATCTTGTGGATGTCCATGCTGCGCAGGCGGTTCTTGGGGCCGTCCTTCATGAAGCCGCCGCTGGCGTCGATCATGAAGATGCCCTTGCGGGCCTGGGCGTCCTCCTTGTCGACGACCACGATGCAGGCCGGGATGCCGGTGCCGTAGAAGAGGTTGGCAGGCAGGCCGACGATGCCCTTGATGTAGCCCTTGCGCACCAGCGCGCGGCGGATGTCGGCCTCGACGTTGCCACGGAAGAGCACGCCGTGCGGCAGGATGCACGCGCCTTTGCCCGTGCTCTTGAGCGAGCGAACGATGTGCAGCAGGTAGGCGTAGTCGCCCTGCTTGGCGGGCGGCGTGCCGAACGGCTGGAAGCGCTGATAGGGGTCGTTCAGTGGGTCGATCCCGGTGCTCCAGCGCTTATCTGAAAACGGCGGATTGGCGACGACGTAGTCGAAGGTCTTAAGCGTGTCGCCGTCCTTGTATTTGGGGTCGGCCAGCGTGTTGCCCTGAACGATGAGCGCGGTCGGGTTATTGTGCAGGATCATGTTCATGCGGGCGAGGCCGCTGGTGGCGGCGTCCTTTTCCTGCCCATAGAGCGTGACGGCGGTGCCGGCCTCGTCGCCCACCTTCAGGAGCAGCGAGCCCGAGCCGCAGGTGGGATCGTAGACAGTGGTGGCAGCGCTGGTCTTAGCGTCGCGGATGCCAATGATCTGCGCCATGATGCGGCTGACTTCTGCAGGGGTGTAGAACTGGCCCTTGCTCTTGCCACTCTCGGTGGCGAAGTGCCGCATCAGGTATTCGTAGGCATCGCCCAGGATGTCGTCGCCCTCGGCGCGATTCTTGGAAAAATCCAGCGCCTTGTTCTCGAAAATGGCGATCAGGTTAGTAAGCCGGTCCACCATCTCCTTGCCGGTGCCGAGCTTCGAGGCGTCGTTGAAGTCCGGCATGTCGGACAGCTTGTTGGCGTTGGCCAACGGGGCGATGATTTTCTTGTTGATCTGGTCACCGATGTCGCTCTTGCCCTTGAGGGCGACCATGTCCTTGAAGCTCGCGCCCTCGGGTATGGTGATTGGCGCGTAAGGCACGCCAGCATATTTATCGCTGACGTACTTGATGAAGAGCAGGACGAGAACGTAGTCCTTGTATTGGCTGGCATCCATGCCGCCGCGCAGCTCGTCGCAGCTCGACCAGAGTGAGCTATACAGTTCGCTTTTCTTAATTGCCATTGGATCTAGAGTTGGGCCTTACGGAGGAATGCTCTTTAATTGTTCGTGGCTGGGCTTGCGGCCTCGCCAAATGCAAGCGTCAGTCCGAAACGTACTTGAGCGATAAAAGCCAATCGCATTGCCGCTCCGCGTGGATCGGCATAGTCTAACTGGTAGATGTCTCCTCGACTTCGGAAAACCTCAACGCCTTCACTGTTCGCTATAGAAGGCGCCAAATCGTAGGCCTCAAGGGGCTCCGGCAATTCGACTGCTTTTCGTTCAAGTTCAACGAATTCGTTTCGCAATTTTGAAAATAGATTCCTACGTCTTTCATGGATCTCATCCGCCTCCACTACTCGATCCATTAATGCCATTTCGCTTCTCAAGGACTCCCGGTACTTCACAATTTGGCCAAAAAAATCATCAAATCGGAACGGACCCTTAAGCGGAGATGAATCGGAATGGAGCCAATAGATTAATTCTCCAGGTCGGTAACTCACATGATGTGATACTGAGTCCAGTGACCCAATTCTGGATGGCTTGATATATGCGGATTGCTGATGCACTTGAGCGCTGACGAAATGATGATCAAGTTCATTCACCTCGTGAAAGAGCGGTGTCACGTAAAAGACCAGCGATTCGCTTTTCTCTAAGTTCAAAAGGAGTTTATGCTGGTCCGGTTCCTTGGTTCTTAATGCCATTCGATAGTACGGCAGGGTATACGAAGCCGGTCGAAGCGAAGAAGATCGTCTGAGAACGGAAGGAATCTTGAACTGCAAAAAAATCGGAAAAGGGACTGCAGGTATCTTGACGTCGTAACCCCCGCCAACCGAACCTTCTTGGATGAGCGATGGAAAAATTGGCGCTTTGCCTAATGCGGTTCCTAAAGCATTTGTGATGGAATGCGTTAAGGCATAGCCGAAGCTAAACTCTGAGAATTCGCAAACCGCCACATTTGCCTCCCCCAATCGACATATCGCTCCTCAGTGGAAAGTTACAATCGGGCTTTTCGTAAATTGACCGTCCAGCACAACTCTGAAGGCAAAGGGCTCAGGTCTTGTTTCTTGCATCGCGAATCTGCTTTCTCACTTTCCCGTCGATTCAAGTTCGCCCGGTCACGCCTTCGCTGGCCTCTACGCGTCAGACTCGCTCTTGGTCTACTCCAGCACCGTCATCGCACTTGCGACGAAGCTCGCCGCATCGGACGGATTCGAAGAAATGATCCGTGTGTTGCCCGCCTTGGCGAGTTCCTTAGAACGCGCCGACGTAAAGTTTTGCGACCTTCAAGTTGGCGGCGCGCAGGCCCTTGTCGGTCCCGATTGTCTAGCCGATACGCACCGCAATCATCATGGGCCCTCAGGATCATGAAGTGCGGTTGGGCGCACTGTCCTCGAACCCACTTTGAATGCCATTGTATTGGTGGCCGCGTATCGATGGGATGCTATTCGGACAATTACTTGCGAATGGCCGTTACAGCAGCATCGACCGCCTCCTTGCTGTAGTCGAGTACTCGGAGAACGACGCGAAGCATCGCTGCTTTTTGAGGGGTTGGCGAGTTGGTCATAACCCAGAACGGTGAGCCGGGTATTTGCCGGGGCTGTGTGCTGCTTCCAGACGCCTCAATTTCCTCTTTGCTTCGAGCAAAGTATTTACGATCCCGTCCTTGGATTTTCAGCACCCTGTCGAACTTTTCAGGTCTTTGTTTGTTAGCAGTGCTGAGTAGGTAAAGCATCTTGTCGACAGCCGCCCAGTGAACGCGGAAGGCAGGATCTCCTAGGGCGTCCGACAATTCATGCTTTTCACTGACCGGTTTGGGCGAACCAAGATCCCCGTTTAGGTCAAGCAACCGCCTCAGGATCTTTGTAGCAGGTTCGCCAATTTCCCGGGTGTTACGGGCGATATGCGCATACACGTCTTCGTCCACTTCAATGTTGCGCATGACCGATCTCCGATTGTAAAATGCAGTTAAAGCATATCAAGCGCTTTAATCGATGTAAACACTTAATCCAGCTTCGATTAGTTTGAAAGTAGTTGATATTAGGGTTATATAAGTCTTTACATGGACTTATAAGCCACTTTATTCATTAGTAGGTACTAACTTTTATAGACTCTACAAACAATTGAGATTGCTATTTGTCAGAAGTAGATATATATTTCTGACTCATTGGAGATCGCTATGACGTCTGTTATGGAACAGGTTCTGCAGTACGCCTCTCAACTGCCTGAAGGCAGGCCCTTGGCTGCCAAGGAGTTACTGCATCTGGGAAGCCGTGCTGCCGTGGATCAATCTCTGTCGCGCATGGTTCGGAGTGGTGCATTACTTCGCGCGGGACGCGGCGTGTACGTGAAGCCCGTCGAAACCCAGTTCGGTACCCGCGCGCCAATGAGCATGAAAGTGGTGGAAGAATTGGCTGCCAAGAGGGGCGAGACGATCGCTCCCCATGGCGCTGTCGCCGCGAACGTACTTGGCCTCACCACCCAAGTTCCCACCCGTGAGGTCTATCTCACCTCCGGCCCGAATCGCCGTTTGAAGCTCGGATCGCAGGTTGTTGAATTACGGCATGCACCCAGATGGCAACTCACACTTCCCAGTCAAGGCGCAGGGAACGTCGTTCGCGCCCTTGCTTGGATGGGCCCTGGGAAAACCAGAGAAGCAATCCGGAAGCTCAAATCCACGCTTCCCGCAAATGAGCTTTCGGAAATAGCCGCAACCCGATCTCAGCTGCCTTCCTGGATGGCTCAGGAGGTCAGCGAGTTCGTGACTCATG
>Ga0184637_10000897_pt1 | contig 21156 bp, 19 predicted proteins | sample PLM3_127_b2_FD_133143 | JGI IMG/M metagenome (GOLD analysis project Ga0184637, IMG submission 133143) | Groundwater sediment microbial communities from an aquifer in East River, Colorado, USA - PLM3_127_b2 | ecosystem: Environmental > Terrestrial > Soil > Riparian zone | place: USA: East River... | reverse complement strand
GGGACTACACCTGGGAGGCGTGGGTGAACCCGAATCAGACGAGTACCTTCCAGGCCCTCCTGGTCTCCCGGGGGCTCGGGGTGAGCCCCGGGGGCCTGGAGCTGGGTCTGGATGCCGGGGGCAGGATCGTCGTTTGGTCCAACGGGGCCCTGCGGCTGACGAGCGCCACAACGATTCCGGCGGGGGCCTGGAGCCACGTGGCCCTCACCCGGGCGGGGGGGACCCTCAGGCTGTACATTAACGGGACGGCCGACCCGAACACTGGGGCAGACGGCGTGGCCCACGATTTCAGCACCTGCCCCCTCCTGATCGGGGTGGACAACGACACCGGCTGCACCGGCGCCCTGAACGGGTACTTCGCCGGCCGCCTCGACGAGATCCGGATCTACAATCGTGCCCTCAGCGCGACGGAGATCCAGACGGACATGAACACGCCCATTCAACCGTGATGGGTTTCGTAGGCCACATTCATGGGTGACATCGCGATCCGAGTAGAGAACCTTTCCAAACAGTATAAGATCACAGCCGCCAATTATCGGCACGACACCTTGCGTGACCAGCTTATGGATGGCCTGAAGTCGCTGTTTCGGTGGAATGACCGGCCCCATCCAGGCAAAGAAACCATCTGGGCCCTCAAGGATATCTCCTTCGAGGTCAAGCAGGGTGAGGTGCTAGGTGTCATTGGCCGTAACGGTGCCGGCAAGAGCACTTTGCTCAAAATCCTGTCTCGCATCACGGAGCCAACGTCCGGTCGGGCCGAGATTTACGGCCGGATGGGTTCGCTCCTCGAAGTGGGCACCGGATTCGACCGCGAGCTGAGCGGACGGGAGAATATCTACCTGAGTGGCGCGATCCTCGGCATGCGCAAGGCCGAAATCGACCGCAAGTTCGATGAGATTGTGGGCTTCTCCGAGGTGGAGCGATTCATTGACACGCCTGTCAAGCGGTATTCCAGCGGGATGTATGTCCGCCTGGCCTTCGCCGTGGCCGCCCACTTGGAACCGGAAATACTCCTTGTGGACGAGGTGCTGGCGGTAGGAGATGGCGTGTTTCAAAAGAAATGTCTCGGCAAGATGGACGCTGTTACAAAAGAAGGGCGAACGGTCTTGTTTGTCAGCCATAACATGGCAGCTATCGAAAATCTCTGTAGGAACGCCCTGGTGATCAATGACGGGGAGGTGCTTCTGCAAGGTCACTCGAAAGAAGTAATAGACTATTACCTTCGAGCCCTTCTCCCATCAACAATCTCTAGCCTCGCACTATCTGATCGAAAGGACAGATCAGGTAACGGGGCAATTAGATTGATTAGCTTCCACATCGAGGACATAAACGGAAATAAGTTGGCAGCTGCTCGGAGTGGGATGGATATCATATTCACGTTTGGCTTTGAATGCCCCCAGCCACAGGAGACAAAGAACGTCGATATGGGATTCTCTATTCATTCAATGAATTATCAAACGCTCTTTGTCTTGTACAGTTCCTATCTTGCACAGACCTTCGAATCCCTGCCGGGCACGACTGGCACATTTCGCTGCCATATCCATCGCCTTCCGCTCGCGGCAGGACGCTATCCAGTACATGCCCGAGTTATTGCAGGCGGAGAAGAGGCCGATTGGCCACGGAATGCGGTGGGTTACCTAGATGTGGAAGTCGGAGATTACTATCGCACAGGCAGCAGAGGCTTCGATGGAGCTCCAATTCTCGTCGCTGGAGAATGGGATGTCCGATAGTCTATGAGACAGTCACTCCTTAAGCGGCTCATCAAGTCGAGTCTTCACAGAATCCCTCCCCTAGAAAGAAAATTCCAGCGGATCTGGCCCTTGATCGATCCCAGAGTTCCCGCGGTAGAAAGAGAATTCCGGCGAATCTGGCCCTTGATCGATCGTATCGAAGGATGGCTGATATCTCCTGACCAAGAGCGGTGGTTGTTTGAGGCCGCACGGTCTCTTCCCGATCAAAGCAGTATCGTAGAAATTGGGAGCTTTAAGGGGCGCTCGACGTGCTGCCTAGCCTATGGATCCAGAGGAACGAACACGCATGTGTATGCAATTGATACGTTCAATGGCAATGATTTCGACTGTCAGCACAGAAACTTCTTCGAAGAATTCCTGCAGAACGTCGACCGGTGTGCTCTCAGGAAATACGTGACCCCCGTTCACGGATGGTCTTCAGAGGTTGCCAAAACCTGGGAGAAACCCATTCACCTCCTTTTTATTGATGGGTCGCATCGCTACGAGGACGTCTTAGCGGATTTTGAAGAATTCTGGCCCCACGTAGTGCCCGGTGGCATCGTAGCTTTTCATGATGTTGTGGATACCTGGCCGGGCCCCTCGAGGGTCTGGACGGAGGTAGCCGCCCCCCGGCTTTCCGAAATTGGTAATTGTTCTACCCTAGCCTTCGGGAAGAAGCCTCGATCGTGAAGTCAGAGTTACGCACACCGGTCGTCCTCCTAATATTTAATCGCCCAGACACAACGGCACGGGTCTTTGCGGAGATCGCCAGGGCCAAGCCGAAAAAGATGTTGATCGTTGCTGATGGTCCACGCCGCAACCAACCAGGCGATGTAGAGAAGTGTGCAACAGCGCGGGCGATTGTTGAGCAGGTGGACTGGGAGTGTGAGGTGCTCAAGAACTATTCGGAGGAGAATCAGGGATGTGGGCGTCGGGAGTCTTCTGGGCTCATCTGGGCATTTCAGCAGGTAGAAGAAGCAATTATCCTTGAGGATGATACCCTTCCACATCCTGCTTTCTTTCGCTTTTGCCAGGAGCTGCTAGAGAAATACCGGACTGATGAGAGAGTAATGCACATTTCCGGAAACAATTATCAGCTTGGCCGTACGCGGGGGCCTTATAGTTACTATTTCTCCCGCTATCAGCATGTATGGGGATTTGCCACCTGGCGTCGGGCATTTCGGCACTATGATTTCGACATGAAGCTCTGGCCAGTCCTGAGGGAAACACCCTGGCTATTGGATATCCTAGGTGACGAGATCTCCGCAGGCTGGTGGCGGGCTTATTTCGATCTTGCCTCCAAGGGCGACCTTACACTCTATGACAGCTATGACTGCCAATGGATGTTCAGCATCTGGGCACAGAACGGTCTCTGCATCACACCGAATGTGAACCTTGTATCTAATATCGGGTTCGGCGCGGACGCGACTCATACAAAAGGGGACAGCCCGCTGAAGAGTCTTCCAACTTCCGAAATGGTTCTTCCGCTCAGGCATCCCCCATATATGCTGAGGGATAGAGACGCCGATAAATTTGCTTTTGAGCAGGCATGCACACCTGACGGACGTCGACACCGAGGATTTCCTGCGCCCGTGTGGCGGAGAGTCTCTGCGCTCTTTCCCGGGCTGGTTTGAACGCGCTGCAACCGTTGTTCGAGTGGTATCGTATGCTCTGGCGAACTTTTGGAGCGACCGTAGTAAGTGCCCGAAAGCTTCAAGGGATATCGAAGGTCCTTGGCGTTTGATCTCATCAAGATGTCTGATCAACAATGGCAGATGGACAGGAGACTTGCCAGGACCACATCTCCGTTGGGGCCGACACTCCGATGCTCCGTGCCCATTTCCTCCTGGAACGCGAGATCAGCTTCCACATCGAGCAGACAGGGGGTGTCGGGGGACATTTCTCTGATGGCAGGCCCGGGTTGGTCCGCCTACCCCTGGACTGGGATGTCCAAAAGGTCGAGTAGGAATTGACTCAGAAGGCTGATTCCCACACCGGGGGACCAGAGACTGGGGAGGCATGCGCCCCCCAAAACCCAATGGCAACCATCCGGGCATCCATCCCGTTGCGGCGTAACATCCCGATGATGCTCTCTAGCTTTCGCAGGATTGCGAGGACCCTCTTTCTGAGGTCCCTCAACCGCTCTGACTATGCCAGATGGACGAATCCGGACAGCCTGGAGTCTTGGTGGGAAACCCGCACCCAAAGAATCGCCACCCTGATTCCAAAGCACAGCCGCGTGATCGAATTCGGCGCCGGCCGGCGGTGGCTAGAATCATACCTCGATCCAAGCTGCTCCTACATCCCTTCAGACCTGGTTGATCGGGGACCAGGAACCATCGTCTGTGATCTCAATAAGAGACCCCTTCCCGATCTTCGTCACTTGAGGGCCGACGTTGCTGTCTTCGGCGGGGTATTGGAATACATCCGTGATCTTGAGTCGGTTGTCGAATGGCTTTCCCAACAGGTCTCTTTTTGCGTAACATCCTATGCTTACGCTGCGCGGGCGACTGGGGCTGCGGTCGGGATTCGTGAGCGGCTTAGGCGCCTGTATTACGGATATATGAACAATTACACAGAAGAGGAGCTTGTGGAGCTGTTCAGCAGGCGCGGGTTGATCTGTGCGGAAAAGGTAACCTGGGATACTCAACAAATCTTCCTATTCGTCAATCAAACGACCGCTTTGGAGTCTCAGGTCGCCACTAGTGGACCATCCGAGGGGATGAGAACAGGTACGGAAGAATGACATCATGGTGAAACAAGTTCTCAAAAAGATCATCAATAGCTCGCTTGAGCCTCTGGGCCTAAGATTGTGCAGAACAGATAATCACACGGTTTCACCGTGGACAATCGATTACTTAGTTCAGAAATATAGAACTTTGATTACTGAGATCGATGGATGTTTTTCTGAGTATCTTTTCCCTGAGTTATTACCTTGTCCTGGTCGGGTTGATTTAATGACGAGGCTTCTTGGGACGCCAATCAGTGAAGCGTTCTATATAATTGCACATCTCCAGAAGTCAGTGAAGCTGGAGGGCGATGTGTGTGAGTTTGGCGTAGCCCAGGGAGCTACCTCAGCACTTTTAGCAAATGAAATACGTTCAACTGACAAGACTCTGTGGTTATTTGACTCCTTCAAAGGCTTGGGTAAGCCTAGCGAAAAGGATCTGCTTGTCGATGATATTTTTAATCTTGGATCTATCGATAAGTATCAAGGAACGATGGCTTGTGGCGTTGATGAAGTAAAATCCAGACTGAAGGCCATATCGTTCCCATCTTCCAGGGTCAAAATAATAGCCGGGTTCATTGAGGACACTATCAAGGATTCAAATTTGCCAGCGAGAGTATGCTTCGCTTACGTCGACCTTGATTTTTATAGGCCTATCTCCGTCGCCCTAAGGTTCTTAAACGAACGCGTCGTAGGAGGTGGGTTCATAGTTGTGGATGATTACGGCTTCTTCTCGTCGGGAGCTAAAACGGCCGTCGATGAGTTCCTCGAAGAATATGGACATCAATACGTGACTATTCGTACGTCTAACTTTGCGAACCAATCTACCCCGTTCTTGGTTCTAGGTAGACGGATGTGAATCACATTGATGAGGTGGCCGCACGGTTTCTTTTTAGCCTATCGGCGCATCAAGGAGATTGCTCATCCTGAAGTAGTGGATTTATGCCCCTCTTCTGAGAGAGTTTCAGATGAATCTTGTTGCACCCTTCGGTTTTTTTGGTGCCGGGAACATCGGGGACGAGTCTGTGTTGCAAGGATTTGCGCGACTTGTAGCCCGGTATGGCAACGGCATTGGAGTCTGGCTCGCCTCTCGTAACCCGTCGCACACAGCGCGAGTTGAGCCTTCCTTCAAGTACTTTAAGGCCGTTGGGTGTGATCCTCGTAGACGGTGGGCTCGTTATCGTTCGCGAGCGTGTGTAGTACCTGGTGGTACTCCAATTATGGATGTTTTGGGGAAGTGGCCGCTTAGTGAGGTAGCGCCTTTAGTGCAAAGTTTCCATGCTCAAGGAAAGCCCGTCGTGTTTGTCGGTACCGGCACAGAGAAACTTCACCGGGAAGAATCGAAGCGTATCGTGTCGAATGTTCTAACACCAAGCGTTCGGCATTGGACGGTACGATGTGCGCGTGATAAAGACCGGTTGACTGAATATGGCGTCCCCCCAGAGCGCGTCACGATTGCCGCCGATCTGGCCTGGACACTCGAGGCCGTGACGAAGGGCTTCGGGCAAGAATATCTTTGCCGGCTGGGTGTAAACCCGGACAACCGATACGTGGGTGTCAATCTCACCGGTGAACGATTTGTCCTGGCTCAGGAGCCGGAGTTATTTTCAAAGGTCGCGACGTTCTTGGATAGGATTATCGAGAAGGATGATCTGCGCGTCCTCTTCCTGGCGAACGAGATTCGAGAGGATGACACGTTTGACAAGGCCGCGAGCTTCAAGGTCCTCTCCAGCATGAAATACCCTGACCGCGCGCTTATGGTCCCGAATCGGTATTGGAGCCCCCAGGAGATGATGTCCCTGATTGCATGCTGCGATCTCACCATGAGCATGCGGTATCACTTCTGTTTGTTCTCGGCCCTGCAGGGCGTACCCTTCATTGCCCTGAAACGGTCCGACAAGGTGGAAGATCTTTGCTGGGATCTAGGCTGGTGCCATGGCTTATCTCTGACCGGATTAGATGTGTCTGCACTGCTGGCCATGTTCTCCGCCATTGAAGCTGCCAGACCGTCCTATATGGCGGCGCTCCGAACCGGGGTTTACCGAATGCGCGATCGGGCCTTCCAGAACCGTGTCGCCCTTGAGTACCTGGGAAATGACTAACGGATTCCGGGTGGCGATCGATGCCCAAATCGCACCTGGCACGTCCGGAGGTGTCGCTCTCTTTGTGCGAAGCCTTGTACGTGCTCTCGGTCGATTAACGGACGGCCCTGAGTCTTACACAATTATCGTCAACTCGACCCAACAATCGGATTGGCTGAGTCCGCATCTTGGACCGAACCAGACACTGGTGATGAAGAGCCAGTGGCGACCTGACAGCAAGCCTCCTTTCCTCGTACGCGCTCTCAGACCGCTGCGACCTGCAGTCCGCTACATGCGCCGGCTCATGGACTCCCGGATCTGGCCCGAAGTACCACTATCCGATGGCTTTTACGAGAGTCTTGGATGCGATGTCCTTCATATCCCGACGCAGAATTTTATTCTTTGTGCGTTGCCGACTATCTACAACCCTCACGACCTCCAACATCTACATTACCCACAATTTTGGACGCCATCCGTCATTGCCTGGCGAGAGACTGTATATCCCGCCGGTTGCTACTTCGCCCACACGGTGGTTGTAGGCTCAGAGTGGGTGAAGAACGATGTCGTCCGGCATTATCGTGTGGCGCCGGACAAGGTGCAGGTGATTCGCGAGGCGCCTTCAACGGAGTCGTTCCCCGAACCCACACGGGAGCATCGTTCTGCTATACGACAGAGGTATGAACTTAACCAACCCTTCGCGCTCTACCCTGCAAATACATGGTCGCACAAGAACCACATCCGCCTCCTCCAGGCACTTGCACACCTACGGCATAAGAGGGGACTTCACATCCACCTGGTCTGTTCTGGCTCCCGCTACGAACGGCACTGGCCCCCAATTGAAGCCTGCATCAACCAACTGCAGCTCTGGCGTCAGGTAAAGTTCCTGGGCTTCGTTCCGGAAGACGACCTACGTGCGATCTATAGCTTGGCAAGTTTCCTTGTCCTCCCCTCGCTCTTTGAGGCGAATAGCCTTCCTATCTTCGAGGCGTGGTTGGAGGGCATACCGGTTTCCTGCTCCAACATCCCCGCGCTCCTGGAGCAGGTCGGTGACGCGGCGTACCTGTTCGATCCAATGCAGATCACATCAATTGCCGATGCCGTTTCAACCCTCGCCACAGATGCCCTCCTGCGGGAGGATTTGCGGGCCCGTGGATATCAACAGCTAAAGGAGTTCAACTGGGAACGCACGGCCAAAACATACCGAGCTGTTTATCGGCGTGCGGCGGGCTATCTTCTGAACGATGAGGACCGCTGGCTTTTGAACAACCACGGTATGCCGGCTCCCCACGGCACAATGGAGTATCGCGAGCCATGCCAAGACAGTTTATCCCGGTAGCGGCGCCCGTGCTCGTTGGAAACGAGAAACGTTATGTCATGGATTGCCTCGAGTCCAGTTGGATCTCGTCGCGGGGGAAATACGTTGATCGGTTCGAGGAGGCTTTCGCGAAATTCTGTGGGGTCAGACATGGGGTGTCATGTACCAACGGAACCGTCGCCCTCCACCTCGCCCTTCTCGCTCTTGGCATCGGGCCTGGCGACGAAGTCATCGTGCCGACCCTGACCTTCGTCGCAACGGCAAATGCGGTGCGATACTGTGGCGCCACCCCGGTCTTTGTTGATTGTGAACCGGAGACCTGGAATATTGATTCAAGCTTGATCGAATCGCGGATCACCTCCAAAACCAAAGCGATCATCGTGGTCCATCTGTACGGCCACCCAGTCGATATGGACGCGGTCATATCCCTCGCCGACCGCCACGGCCTCTTCGTGGTTGAAGACGCCGCCGAGGCCCATGGAGCCATCTACGGGGGCCGCATGGTCGGATCCATGGGACACATCGCCACCTTCAGCTTCTTCGGGAACAAGGTCATTAGCACCGGTGAAGGCGGAATGGTAATCACCGACGATGAAAGGCTTGCCAGGATCATCCGCCAGCTCAAGGACCAGGGGACGGATCCCAATCGCCGCTACTGGTACCCCGTGGTGGGATACAACTATCGCATGACCAATATCACAGCGGCGATTGGCCTGGCACAGGTCGAGAAGATCGAGTGGCACATTCAGCGTCGCATCGAGGTCGCCCGCTGGTACCAGGAGAACCTCCGAGCCGTTCGCGGCCTCTCTTGGCAAGCGGAGAAACCTCAGGTGCGGCATGTGTTTCAGTTCTTCACTATTGTGCTGGATGGCGAGGCTCCTATGGCACGCGATGAGGTGATTGCGCACCTCTCATCGCGGGGCGTCGAGGGACGACCAGTCGTATACCCGATGCATACCTTGCCCCCATACCGCGAACTCGTTCATGGCCAGAGCTTTCCTGTCGCCGAACGCATCGCCTTCCAGGGGATTAACCTCCCCACCTTTGCGGGGCTAGACCGCGCGGATGTGGATTACGTCTGCGAATGCTTGTCCGAGTGCCTGACCCCCGCCCATTCTGCCTGATCTGATTTCCCGTCTGAAGAGGTGGATGAATTGAAGACAAGAAAGCTGCTCGTTACCGGCTCGAACGGGTTGATCGGCTCCGAGATGGTCACGCATTTCCATGGCCTCGGCTGGGAGGTCCACGGCCTCGACAACAACATGCGCGCCGACTTCTTTGGTCCCCAGGGTGACACGCGCTGGAATCAGGAGCGGTTGCTGCGGCAGTGTCCGCGGTTCACCCATCACGAACTCGATATCCGCGATCGCAGTGGCGTCTATGGGCTACTGGAACAGCTCAGGCCCGATGCGGTCATCCATGCTGCGGCACAACCGAGTCACGACCTCGCTGCTACACGTCCCTTCGACGACTTCGATGTCAATGCCATGGGCACGATAAATCTCCTTGAAGCCATGCGCCGTTTTTGCGCAAACGCTCCCCTTGTTCATCTCTCGACCAACAAGGTGTACGGTGACGCTCCGAATCACATCAAACTCAAGGAGCTGCCGACCCGGTGGGACTACGATGATCCCGCCTATCTCGGTGGCATTTCCGAGGACTTCTCGATCGACCAGTCAAAGCACTCGCTCTTCGGTGCGTCCAAGCTAGCGGCCGACGTTATGGTCCAGGAATACGGCCGATACTTTGGCATGCCGACATGTTGCCTACGTGGAGGTTGCTTGACAGGTCCCGCGCACGCGGCGGTCGAGCTGCATGGATTTCTCAGCTATTTGGTCAAAATCAATATCACGGGTGGAACCTATTCGGTCTATGGATACAAGGGCAAGCAGGTACGGGATAACATTCACTCGTACGACGTCGCCCGATTCGCCGAGGAATTTATCAACGCGCCTCGGCCTGCGGAAGTGTACAATTGCGGTGGTGGCCGGGAGAACGCTTGCTCCATCCTTGAGGCATTCGACCGTGTAGCAGCGATGACCGGTAAGCCCATGAACTGGAAATACGTGGACAAGGACCGTGATGGCGACCACATCTGCTATATCAGCGACCTCAGCAAGATGAAACACCACTACCCGAATTGGACCATCACCAAGGGCCTGGACGATATTTTCAAAGAACTTGTTGCTGGCTGGTCAGGTCGCCTCAGCAACAAGAACGCCTGAACGTTTCCTGCTACCATGGCCGCGAACCCCCTCACGTTAGACCAGTCAATCGCAACAGAAAGTCTTTCAGGCGTGACAGCAGCGATACTGGTGGGTGGCTTGGGCACCCGGCTCCGTCCCGTCATCGCCGATCGACCAAAGGTACTGGCGGAGGTTCAGGGAAGACCCTTCCTGTCGTATCTGCTGGATCAGGTCGCGGCCGCGGGTGTCGAGTCTGTGGTGTTATGCACGGGTTATTTGGGCGAGCAGGTGCGGAGTGCATTCGGCGACGTTTACGGTAGTCTCCGGCTGATCTATTCCCAAGAAACATCTCCCCTTGGGACTGGCGGTGCCCTGCGGAGGGCGTTGCCCTTGTTAGAGTCGGATCCAGTTCTAGTGCTGAATGGAGACTCCTTCTGCGATCTAGAGCTAAAGGACTTTTGGCACTTCCACCGGGTCCGAGTGGCTGTCGGCTCGCTGGCTCTGACAGAAATGGGCGATACGCGACGCTATGGTCGTGTCCTCATGCAGACTGATGGAACGATCTCCGGATTCGCAGAGAAAACCGACACCAGCGGGCCAGGGTGGATTAACGCAGGAATATACCTTCTCTCACAGCGGCTGCTCCTGTCCATTCCGGAGGATCGTCCCGTTTCCCTGGAGCAGGAAGTCTTCCCTTCCTGGACCGGTCGAGGACTCTGCGGCTACCGAAGTAAAAGGCGTCTTTTGGACATTGGCACGCCTGAAGCGTATACGGCCGCAGGCGAGTTTTTCGCATCGCAGAGGTTGGCATGAGTGGACCACGTTGTGTCGTGCTTGATCGTGACGGGACGATTATTGTCGAACGTCATTACCTCTCAGATCGTGATCAGGTGGAACTGATCTCTGGAGTCGCCGAGGGACTACGGCAACTGCGCAAGATGGGCCTCGGGCTGGTTGTGGTGACCAATCAGTCCGGTGTCGGTCGCGGCTTGTTTGACACGATGTGTCTTGATCTCATTCATCAGCGGATGAGTGAGCTGCTCAAGGCGGAAGGGGTCCATCTCGATGGAATCTACTATTGTCCCCATACGGGAGAGGATGGCTGTGAATGTCGGAAACCACGGACCGGCTTGATAGAGCGTGCGGCCAGAGAATTGGACTTTGATCTACAGGCCGCCTTCGTCATTGGCGATAAACCGTGCGACGTGGAGTTGGGACGTCGAGTCGGCGCCACGACGTTCCTGGTGCGGACTGGCTACGGCGCCGAAGTAATCGCGCAAGCGCCGGTGACTTGCGATTATGTGGTGGACGATGTGGGACAGGCGGCGCAGGTTATCGCACGCTTACTTTCTGGAAATGAAAGTGACGTATCGGATGCAGTCAATTGTGATCATCTCGACAGGGTCAAGAGGCACCTCTTCGAAAGTGCGGAAATCAAACGCCGGACGTCTGAGCAGTGTGCAGATGCGATCATTGCAGCAGCTCAGGTGATCACAAGCACCTTTCGGTCGGGCGGCAAGGTCCTGTTGTGCGGGAACGGCGGAAGCGCAGCCGATTGCCAGCACATGGCCGCCGAATTCGTCAGCCGGCTCACGAAAGATTTCGAGCGGCCCGGGCTGCCGGCTGTCGCCTTGACCACCGACACCTCTTTCTTGACGGCTTTCACCAACGACTGCGGTTTCGATGGCGTCTTCTCGCGTCAGGTTCAGGCCCTGGGGAGACCCCAAGACGCTCTGATTGGGATCAGTACAAGCGGCGGCTCAACCAACGTGATCCGAGCGGTAGAAACCGCACGCCAGATCGGCATGCGGACAATCGCCCTGACGGGCAGCAGAGGTCGCCTGCGGGAGCTGGCGCACGTGTGCATCTCGGTTCCAAGCACCGACACCCAGTACATCCAGGAGGCTCACCTGGCTATCGAGCACATACTGTGCGCGCTGGTCGAGCGATCGCTTTTTTGTAACCCCATGACCACGCCGGTGGACGCTGCAGTCCCACGAGAAATCCACACTCCTTGAATTCCAGAGGTCAATGCAGGGAACCTGGCCCTGCATGACCCCAGAGGTCGAAAATGATAATCAGCAGAACCCCCTTTCGAATCTCCTTTTTCGGCGGCGGTACGGACTATCCAGCCTGGTATCGGAAGCACGGCGGCGCCGTGCTCGCAACCACGATAGATAAGTATTGCTATATCACCTGCAGATACCTTCCCCCCTTCTTCGAGCACAAGTACTGTGTGATCTACTCCAAGATGGAGTACTGCCAGACCATTGACGAGATCGCCCACCCCGCGGTCCGTGAGGTCCTGCGATACCTCCACATGGACCGCGGCATCGAAATCCACCATGATGGCGACCTTCCAGCCCGCAGCGGCTTGGGGTCGAGTTCAGCCTTCACCGTGGGGCTTCTGCACGCCCTGTATGCGCTCAAGGGGCGAATGGTTGGGAAACACCAACTGGCTATGGAGAGCGTCCACCTCGAGCAGGATGTCCTCAAGGAAACGGTTGGCTCCCAAGACCAGGTGCTGGCAGCTTACGGAGGCTTCAATCACATCAGCTTCTTGCCCAACGGAGAGGTCTCTGTCAGGCCGGTCACGGTCACTCACGACCGCATCCGGGAACTGAATTCGCACCTGATGCTTTTTTATACCGGCATCAAGCGAACCGCCTCGAATGTCGCCGCAACCTACGTCAACGATATCGAAGAGAGAAGGCGACAACTTCGTCTCATGAAGGACCTTGTCGAGGAAAGCATTTCCATCGTGAACAACGGCCAGGATCTGACCCCTTTCGGCGAGCTGCTCCACGAGGCCTGGCAGGCCAAGCGCAGCCTGAGTGGAACGGTCTCCAATTCACACGTGGATGAAATCTACGACTCGGCCATCTCCGCCGGGGCCATCGGCGGGAAGCTGATCGGGGCGGGCGGCGGCGGCTTCATCCTGCTCTTCGTTCCGCCCCACCGCCAGAAGGCAGTTCGGGAGAAGCTGAATAACCTGATCCACGTCCCCTTCAAGTTCGAGTTCTCGGGTAGCCAGATCATCTTCTACGATCAGGAGGAAGACTATTCCGCCGAAGAAAAGGCACGCGCAGGCCAGTCTGTTGAGTCGTTCCGAGAGCTCGTGCAGGAACCGACATGAATGCCCTGAGCTCACCTGGACGAGGAAATTGAGCAGTTGAGAAGAGCCTATGAGATTCGCCGCCGGATCCAACTCCAATGCATGATCTCGGCACTTGCTTCGGCTGGTATTCCAACCGCGCGTGGGGTGAGCGGACGAAACAAGACCGCGTAGGGCAATAAGGTGGCCGCGTGCGATCCGGGGTCATCTGTCGCAACCTCGAGCATTTGCGCCTGTGGGCGCCCGAGCCGCCCGAGCGAATTCACTTCCCGGTGGTATCGTCTAGCGGGAGCAGATCAGGGTCGTGCCGAGCGCGTTTCGGGGTGCGCTTGAAGCGACGTGCCTTGTGGCTGGGCCGATCGAGCGGGGGCGAACGTGCCACATCTCCCCGCTCCACAACTCGGACAGGAGGAGCGCGATGGTCGAGCTGATCAAACAGATCGTCAAGAGGACACCTCTGGCAGGACCGCTCCGATCGTTCAAGAGCTACCTCGAACTGCAGCGTCTTCCGGATGACGAGTACCGCACTGAACGCGATGATCGAGCCATGGCCGCCCTCATGCATGAAGGGCTGAGGGCGGACTCTGTCTGCATCGATGTTGGGGCGAACACCGGACGCGTCTTGAGTCTTATGTTGAAGCATGCCCCTGCGGGGCAGCACTACGCCTTCGAGCCGGTTCCACACCTCGCAGATGGCCTGCGCCGCCGCTTCCCCCAAATCACCGTTCACGCATTCGCGCTCAGTGACACCGAGGGTGTCGCGACCTTCAACTATGTTGTGAACGTGCCCGGCTGGAGCGGTCTCCGGCAAGGGTCTTACCCAAAGCCGGTAGAAATCCAGGAAATCCTAGTCGAGGTACGCCGATTGGATGACGTGATCCCTGTAGACCTGCCGGTCCGGTTTATCAAGATCGACGTCGAGGGCGCCGAGCTGCAGGCACTGCGCGGAGGCTTGAACACCATTCGGCGTTGCATTCCGATGATCGTTTTCGAGTACGGCGAGATTCATGGGATGCCCTACGGCACTACGCCAGAGGTCCTGTATGACTATCTCACGGAGGAATGCGGGCTTGACGTGTTCTCCTTGATCGGGAGACGTCCGCGTCTGAGCCGGGACAACTTCGCCACGATCTGCCGGGAGGCAACCGCGTCGAACTACGCGCGCTGGGCCCAGGGCAACTTTCTGGCCCGCTGATACACATCCGTAATGAATGTCTGAACTCACCTCTAGTCCTGATCGGGGATTCTCAACCGCCAAGGACGCTAACGTCGAGTCTCTTGACTCCGGGGAACAACCGAACCACCGAAGCCCGCAAGGCGGGAAACCACCGAACGCTCTTCCATGGAATGCCGAACCGAGGAATAACCTCGGTCAAGTGATCAAATCCGACACCACCGGAGGCCAGAATTGCGTATCCTCGTAACCGGCGGCGCGGGCTATCTCGGATCAATCCTTGTCCCCCTCCTTCTGAGGGAAGGCCACGAGGTGACTGTTCTCGACAACTTCATGTATCGCCAGACCTCCCTCCTCGATTGCTGTTATCAACCCAAGTTCACAGTCATTCGCGGGGATGTGCGCGACGAAAGAATTTTGGGCGAACTGGTCCCACAGGCGGATGCCATCTTTCCTTTGGCCTGCCTGACGGGTGCGCCCATCTGCGCCAGCGATCCGCACACTGCACGTGCAGTCAACTCGGATGCCGTCCGCACCATCGCGGACCTTATGAGCCCTCGGCAGCTCCTGATATTCCCCTCCACCAATAGCGGCTACGGGATCGGCCAAGAAGACATTTACTGCGATGAAGATACTCCCCTGCGACCCGTTTCGCTCTATGGTCGCCTCAAGGTCGAGATCGAATCCTTCCTCCTTGACCGTGGTGACTGTATAACTTTCCGCTTTGCCACTCTGTTCGGTGTCAGTCCCCGCATGCGCCTCGACCTCTTGGTAAACGACTTTACCTACCGCGCTGTTGTTGACCGCTTCATCGTGCTCTTCGAACCGCACTTCAAGCGAAACTACCTTCACGTCCGAGATGCCGCTCGTGCATTCCTCCACGCTTTGGAAAACTACGACACCATGCGCGGCCGCCCATACAACGTGGGCCTCAGTGACGCCAATCTCAGCAAATGGGAACTCTGCGAGGCGATTCAGAAATACGTCACGAATTTTCATTTTGTCGCCGCAGAAGTTGGCGAGGACCCCGATAAGCGCAACTATGTCGTCAGCAATGAAAGGATAGAGGCAACGGGATTCAAACCATTGGCCAGGCTGGAAGATGGAATTCAAGAGCTAATAAAAGCCTATCAAATTCTCCGTCGCAACCAATATGCGAATGTGTAAGTCTGCTGATTTCGTAGGCGCGACCCGCATTTTCCTCTCACGAGGCAAGGCATATCAGAATAGGGGTGGCTCATGGCGGTGACCATCTTTACCCACTGCAAAGCCTTTCGAGGTCACATAGGCATTATCCAGCGCAATGCTATTGGCAGCTGGCTCCAGTTGGGGCCGGAGTGCGAGGTGGTCCTTTGCGGTGACCGGGGGGGGGCTGCGCAAACTGCGGAGGAATTCGGGCTCCGCCATCTTGCCCAAGTGGGGCAGAATGAATATGGGACACCGCTGGTCAATGACCTCTTTGACAGGATACAGCGAATCGCGAGTCATGATGTCCTCTGCTATGCGAACTGTGACATCATCTTCCTAAAGGACTTTGTGGAGGCCGTGGAGAAGGTGAGGAGCCGGTTGAGGCGGTTTCTCATTGTTGGGGAATGCTCGAATCTGGACTTGACAGAGCCGTTGGCCTTCGAACAACCAGAGTGGCAGACAAGTCTCCGAGAGATGATTCAGCACAGGGGAACGCCCCGTGGACCACGTTCGATCGACTACTTCATATTCTCACGGGGCCTTTACCGGAACCTTCCTCCCTTTGTGTTCGGAACCGCATACTTTGACAATTGGCTCATTTGGAAGGCACGCGCCCTCTGGGCCGCAGCCGTGGATGCAACCAAGGCTATCACCGCGGTGCACCAAAACCACGATTATGCCCACGTTCCTGGAGGCTACCTTTGGACCCGCCAAGGAGAAGCCGCAAAGCGTAATCTGGAATTGGCCGGAGGGCTCCGTCACATCTACTTCACGTATGACACAACCCACCGGCTGGACTCGTCCGGCCTGAGGCGGAACTACGGGGGCTTGTTCCGTCTGAAGTACCGCTGGGAGTATGAAATAATGGACTGGCGGATTGTCCAGCTAACCCGACCGATACGGCATCTCCTCGGCCTGCGCAAGGCCACCCTGGAACGCCTTAGCGGCTTAGGTTCCCGATGACCACAACTTCACGCATAGTCCTCATACGTCCGGGGCAGGCGTTGCAGGGCTGATTTCCGGGACAAGCGTTTCGTGATGATCACACCAAGGTTCATTCTTCCTTCAGGATGGACGGATCAACACGGATGAACGTTTTAATTGTCGTCCCTTGGGATCAGGAGTTCGGTGGCGTTGCCTCCGTGGTCGGGCACCTGGCCAGATACCTTCGCGATCGCGGCCATCGGGTGATCCTCTTTCACCCAGGGGAAACCAACCGAATGACACCGAATATGACGAAGTGGGGGTTTCCCGGATACCGACTAAGCCTCAGGGCACCCTGGTATAGGGAGCACCCCATTCGGAACCTCCTGGCCTATCTGATCTTCTTTGTCCCCACGGTATATCAGCTGGTGCGGCTCATACGGAGCCGCGGGATTCAGATCGTTAACATCCATTATCCAATTAAGGAGTTCGCCTATTTCGGGCTCTGCCGATGGCTCTTACCAATCCGGTTGGTCACATCCGTTCATGGGGCAGACTGTTTCCCGGCAGGGCGTCCGATGAAAAGATACCCATGGACTTTCAGATTCCTGCTGTTCTCGTCAGATGCGGTCGTGGCCCCCTCGAAAGCACTTCTTCAGGACTCCCTGGCCACATTCCCACATCTCTCCCGGAAGGCCGCCTTTATCCACAACGGTGTTGACCTGGAGGAGCTGAGCCAGCCGCTGGAGGATACCTCCCCTCTGACCAAAGAGAGATATCTCCTGTGCATAGCCGCACACAACGAGAAGAAAGCCTTGGACGTCCTGATTAGAGCCTTTGCGGTTGTCAAAGACGGCGATCCAGGGATCCGCTTGGTGCTGGTTGGCGACGGGCCATTACGTCCACAAGTTGAAGAACTGTCCAAAACCCTAGGCCTCGACGGCCGGCTCGAATTTCTGGGCTGGCGAGGGCGAGCCGAGATCGCCAGATTGCTGCATGGCTGTCAGGTCTTTGTCCTCCCCTCGAGATCGGAGCCATTCGGTATCGCAATCATCGAGGCCATGGCATGCCGGAAACCAGTGGTGGCATCAGCGGTTGGGGGCATTCCAGAAATCATCGAGAACGGAAAGACCGGCATCCTGGTGGACCCCGATAATCCTGCTGCCCTTGCAAACGCGCTTCTTAACCTTCTGAAGGACCCCTCTCTCCAGAGGTCAATTTCCAGTAACGCGTATGAAAATGTTGTTGCGCGGTTTCAGTGCGAACACACTGGAGCGTCCTATGAACGCCTGTTTGCTGGTTTGTCAAATTGACCCGCAGGGATTTCTGGTTGCACGCCCGAGAAACCTCTTCCGTAGCCTCTCCGCTGCAGGCGCAAGCCGAATCCTATCAAATGGCCCGGCCTTGAGGCCTTTTTCGACCCTCCCGTCGAGCCGTGGATCGCGTCGAGCAAAGTCTTTTGGGATCCGATAGCAATGAATCGGTGAGGAAGAGTGAAGCAGTATTCGTCGGCCGAATCAGCCATTAACGTAATTTCGAATGGTCCATCACGCGACGAGCGTCAGAATCTGCTGAGGACCTTTCGAGAAATGGCCCGGGAACTTATCGAGTACCGCGAGCTGCTCTGGCAGATGACGCTCCGGGATATCCGTATTCGCTACAAGCAGGCGATAATGGGTTTCGGATGGGCCATCTTCATGCCAGTCGTCATCGTGGGTGCCGGATTCCTGATCAAATATGCCATGGCAGAGATGGCTGGTACTCATTTCAAGATGGACGACTTCGCGAGCATGGCTGTGAAGGCGGTTCCTTGGGCTTTCTTTGTGGGTGCCATCGGCTTTGCCACCGGAAGTCTTACAGGCAATGTCAGCCTTATCACAAAGATCTACTTTCCCCGCGAGATATTTCCCCTCTCCGCGGTTCTAGCCCAGGCCTTCGACTCCGCCATTGGACTCATGGTCCTGGCCGTCATCCTGTTTCCATTCCTGGGCATTGGCTTGTCCGTTCAGGTTGTCTGGTTCGTTCCACTAGCAATCTTATTGCTCTTTTTCACTTCGGGCCTAGCCCTGTTTCTCAGTTGCGCCAATCTCTTTTTTCGCGACGTCAAGTACATCGTCCAGATTCTGTTGACCTTCGGCATCTTCTTTACACCGGTGTTTTACGAGGCAACGAATCTTGGGCCTAAAGGTTGCGCCCTCATGATGCTCAATCCGCTGGCTCCACTGTTGGAAGGTTTCCGCCTGGCCGTGGTCGAACATCACAACCTTCTGCATTCGCTGGTGGTGGTGTCCCCCGCTGGTCGAGAAATTCTCGCTTGGCAGCCTTGGTACCTAGTGTACGCTGCTGCCTGGGCGCTTCTCGGATCTCTGGTGGCCTGGCTCATGTTCCATAAACTCGAGTTCGTCTATGCAGAATACATCTAGCCTTCTAATTGCGAATCCGAAATCCACAATCCGTATTCCGAAATTGAAGCAGTTATGAGCGACACCGCCATCGAGGTTTCTCACGTCTGGAAGAAGTTTCGTCGGGGAGAAATTCATGATTCACTGCGGGATCTCGTTCCGGCTTTGGCCCGCCGCCTGATCGGCCGCGGCCGTAAAGGTAACGAGCTGGGCGAAGGCGAGTTCTGGGCGCTGAAGGACGTCAGCTTCCAGGTTCGACGAGGTGAGGTCCTCGGGATCATCGGCCCCAATGGCGCGGGCAAGAGCACCATGCTCAAGATCCTTTCCCGCGTTCTCCGCCCCAGCGTCGGCCATATGCACGTCAACGGACGCTTGGGAGCGCTGATCGACATCGGCGCCGGATTTCACCCCGACCTGACCGGTCGAGAGAATATCCACCTCAACGGTTCTATTCTCGGCATGAAGAAACGCGAGATCGATCGCAAGACCGACGAGATTATCGAGTTCTCGGGTGTGGCTCCGTTTATTGATACACCCGTGAAACGCTATTCCTCCGGCATGCAGGCCCGCCTCGGCTTCTCCATTGCCGCTCATCTTGACCCTGACGTGCTGCTGATTGACGAGGTCTTGAGCGTTGGTGACGCTCAATTTCAGAGACGCTGCCTCGACACAATGAAGAAAAAGCTCCAGCTTGGTACCAGCGTTGTCTTTGTGAGCCATAATATGGCTGCCGTGACTGACCTTTGCTCCGCCACTCTCCTTCTCGATCACGGACACATGGCCTTTGTGGGAGATACACACACAGCATGCAGTCGATACATGCAGTTGTTATCCGACGACACCTCGGCACATCCTGACTCGGATGTCGCCATCACCCACTCGTCCCTGTCCACTGCTAATGGTGAGACAATCCGACCGGGAGATCCGATCGAATTGATGATTGGTCTCTCGTTCGCGAAACAGATCAGGAATCCAACATTTTATCTGCTCCTCAACCGACTGAGCGATAACCTGCCCCTGTATAACGTCGCGGCCCAGGAGTGCGGCCTCCCCTTCCGAGTGTATCAGCCAGGAGAACGCGTTCTCATTCGATTCCAGGCTCGAGCGCATTTATTGCGGGGGACTTACACAATCGGCTTCAATGTCTACATGCCATCGGAAGGTCGCCACCTCGTTCGCGCTGAGTCTCTCTGTCACTTTACCGTACAGGAGAATACTTCCTACTGCGGAATTGTTGACATCGAGTGCCGACCCTCTGAGATCCGAATTCACCAACCAGTCTAAGTGTCTTGAGGCCCTGGTAACGTATGGCAACGGTACAGAGCACGACCGAACGAAGCGGTTTGATCGATCAGGCGGGCGTCAGGCACCTTGCCCTCCTCGTTTGCATCGTCCTGCTGGTCTGGGTCCCACGGCTCAGCGGCCCCATCGACCTTCGGTATGACGGCGGCGTGTACTACATCCTCGGCACCTCGCTGGCAGAAGGAAAGGGCTATCGCCTGCTGAACGAGCCCGGCGAGATCGAAGCCGTTCAGTATCCCCCCCTGTTGCCCGTCTTTGTAGCGGCACACCAGCGGGTTCTCGGCACGAGCGATACCATCGTGGTGGGTCAGGCCTTGCGCTTCTCGTTTCTGGCCCTCTTGGTGGCCTACGCGATTGCCACCTACGCCCTGGCCCGGCAGCTTCTCACCCCTGGATTCGCCCTGCTGGTGGGGGCGCTGACTTCGCTCCAACATTTCACCGTCTTCCTCTCGGACCTGTTATTCGCCGAGGTCCCCTTCGCCCTTGCCACCGTCGCCTTCGTCGTATGCCATCGCGCGTCCCGCCGCGGCCGATTCGTGCTCATGGCCCTGCTGGGAACGGTCGCCTTCCTCCTGCGCTCCTTCGGCATCGCCCTGCTCGGGGCGTGGATCGCCGACGCCTTCCTGCGCCGCCACTTCGGCCAGACGGCGCTCAGGTTGGCCGTCGCCTTGGTGCCGATCCTCCTCTGGTACTCCTTCATCGCCCGGGTGACCACGGGACCCGAGTACACCCACCCCACCTACCCCTACCAGAGGGCGCCTTACCAGTACTACAACGTCTCGTACGCCAGCAACCTGAAGCTGATCGACCCCTTCCGACCAGAGCTCGGCCAGGCTTCGCCGGCCGACCTCGGGCGGCGGCTTCTCTCCAACGCCGGCGGCTTGATCCCCTATCTCGGCGAGGCGGTCGTGGGGCCGAGGCGGTTTTGGGACAACACGCTCGGGCGGATCCACTGGCGGTTGAGCGGGGCCGTGAATCTCTTCTTCGGCACCCTCGTTCTCGCCGGCCTCG
>Ga0184637_10000896_pt1 | contig 21162 bp, 29 predicted proteins | sample PLM3_127_b2_FD_133143 | JGI IMG/M metagenome (GOLD analysis project Ga0184637, IMG submission 133143) | Groundwater sediment microbial communities from an aquifer in East River, Colorado, USA - PLM3_127_b2 | ecosystem: Environmental > Terrestrial > Soil > Riparian zone | place: USA: East River... | reverse complement strand
TAGAAGGACATACTGTATGGATGACTCGTCACAGAGAATCCCGTAAGGTAAATGACCAGGATCGTTCGGTAAGACACAGAGTGGATACTGTGGATATCTGGACGACCAATAGCTAGACGTCCCTATAAAACATATCTATCCTCGTAATCAACTATAATTGTCCTAAGAAGACTTCAACCAAAAGGAGCGCGCAATGGCGGCACTCACTACAACCACAATTTCCGTGGCATCAGGAACACTTGATCTTGGTGCTGCACTAGTCGCTGCCACTTCTGGCGGAGACACGACAGAGGTAGGACCAGGTAAGTTCCTGGCTATCCTTAACAGCGACGCGTCTTCAAAGACCGTAACCCTCGATACTCCCGGAACGGTTTCCGGACTGGCTATCGCTCAGGGTACCTACGTTGTCGCAGCAGGGAAGACCTGTATTGTCCCTCTCGCCAATGTCTTCAGAGGAGCCACTGGTAGAGCATCCGTAACATACAGCGCTGTCACTTCCGTGACGGTAGGCGTATTCGAGCTGGGAGCATAACATGGCTGGTCTAGACGCATGGGGAACGCAGCTTAAGCGTGATTCCGATGGTGCTGGTACGTACGTCACCATTGCCAACGTATCCGATCTTTCTGGTCCTAGCCGACAGAGAGACGCTATTGAGGTAACGGCACATGACAGTGCTAATCAGTACCGTGAGTTCGTAAAGGGACTCAAGGATGGTGGAGAAGTATCCGCTACCATCAACTACGACCCTTCCAACGCTACTCATTCTAATCTTGACGCGGACTTCGAAGAGGACGAACTACGTAACTATCGAATTGTTATTCTCCCCGGTGAGGCTAACGTACACACGTGGACATTCTCCGCACTTATCACCGATCTGGGAGATTCATTCCCTATCGATGATCGTATGGAGAGAGAAGTCACATTCAAGATTTCAGGTCGCCCAACACTAGCGGCTGCCTAAGAATAACTAAGGAGAAGGAAAATGGCACTAATCGGTAAGGCTAAGATCAATGAGTCTGTAGACCGTAAGTGGGAAGATGTTTCTGTCCCGGAGTGGGGCGGAGACGTACGTATTCTGGAATTGAGTTCGGCTGACCGTGGCTACCTTGAGGCCGGTTCTCTGGTAGCCAACGGATCTACTCCGCAGTTCAAGGTGGAATCCATCAAGAACAACCGTGAGAAGGTCGTAGCCATGGCGCTGGTTGACGAGAACTTCGAGCGTCTCTACACCAACAAGGAGATTACCGACCTAGGTAAGAAGTCCGGTAAGGTGCTCGACAGACTGTATCAGGTTGCCATGCGCATCTCTGGTATGAGTCCGGGATCTGTAGATGACGCAGAGGGAAACTCCGGAGCCGTCCAGAGCGGCAGTTCAGATTCCGACTAGCTGAACACCTTTGTATGACCGTGGCTGATCTGGATTCCCGTTTGTCTTCATACGAGCTGACCGAATGGATGGCTTACGAGAAGATGAACGGTCCTATTGGAAGCAAGCGACAGGATATTCAAGCAGCCACGGTTTCCGCTACGATTGCCAATGCCAATCGTAGTAAGGGTAAGAAATTCAAAATCAGTGACTTCCTCATCCCTTGGGGAAGAAAGAAGAAAGATCCTAATGAGCTGCTCGCAGTGATCAAGGAACTGAACCAGAGCCTAGGAGGCGAGTACATTGGCAGATCTGACGATTGATCTAGGAGTCAACGCGGGTAATAGTTCATCTGTTATCGGTGGTGTTTCCCAAGACCTCGATAGACTGAATTCCAGTGCTGATAGTGCCTCTGCCGGTCTCGCTGATGTAGGAAAGAGCGCCGACGATTCAGGTGGCCATATGGCTGGTCTGGGCGTTGGCGCTCTTGGCGCTTCCGCTGCTATGGCTGATCTGGGTGGTACTGTTCAGTCTGTTACCGATCTATGGAATATCGGAGAACGACGTGCTGACGATCTGTCACGTGCTCAGAACGCTGTTACTCAGGCTTCTCTGGATATGGAGCAGGCTACTAGAGACGCAGCACAGGCACAGATCGATGTCAACCAGGCACAGCGTGATGGTGTACAGGCAGGTATTGACCTGGAACAAGCACTACTTGACCAGAAGACAGCACAGAAGGCGTACAACGAGACAGTAGCCGAATTCGGTAAGGGTTCTCTGGAAGCACAACAGGCTACTATTGATCTCAAGCAGGCGGACGAAGACGCCTCTCAGGCTAAGCTTGATTCCACTCAGGCTACTGCTGATCTCAAGCAAGCACAGTTGGATGGTAAGCAAGCAACGCTCGATGGTAAGGAAGCACAGCTAGACCTCAACGAGGCACAGAGAAACGTCGTAGGTCCCTCTGTAATGGCCTCTTGGCTGGGTGTGGCCTCTTCTATCGCCTCAGTTCTTCTGGGGCTTGTAGGGACCTTTGCGCTGCTTCAAGGGGGCATGCTGGCAACGGCTATGGCTTCCGTAGGGGCAGCACTTACTACGGTAGGGGCATGGATCGCTATGGCTGCTTCGGCTACGATCAGCGCTCTTGCCATGGCGGCTGCCTGGCTATTGTCCATCTGGCCTATTGCTCTGATTATCGCCGCTGTTGTAGGTCTTACGGTTCTTATCATCAAGAACTGGGATACCATCGAGAAGTGGACAGTAAAGATCTTTACGAGTATCTGGAACTGGCTACAAGGACTATGGGCCAACGTCGTAAAGGGAGTCAGTGTGGCTATTACCGCTCTGAAATACATCTTCCTCAATTTCACTCCTCTAGGAATTATCATCAAGAACTGGGGAGCGATTAGCGGTTGGATCAAGACCCAGTGGGATACTGCCGCAAGAAACGTCTCAGGTGCGGTAAGCCGTATCGGAGGCTTCCTGAGCGGTATGTGGAATGGTATTACAGCAGGACTAAGCGGCGCTCTTAACGGGGCTATCGGTCTTATCAACAGCGCTATCGGAGGAATCAATACCCTTATCAGTGGAGCGAATCGTATTCCTGGTGTGAATATTCCTTCCGTACCATATATTCCTTACCTAGCCGAAGGTGGTATTACCACTGGTCCTACCATGGCTATGATCGGTGAGGGAAGAGAACAAGAAACCGTACTTCCTCTGTCCAAGCTACAGGGACTTCTGGATATGAACTCTGGAGGACAGAACAACCTGACCATCAGTTTCCAGGATGACACAAGCGATGACTTCATGACATGGCTGAAAGAGAAGATCCGTATCGATTTCAACGGAGACGTTACAACACTCAACACCGGGAGGTAACCAATGCCATCACTGCCACCACCACTATGGGCAGAGCTGTACTTTGACGATACCTGGAACTCCATTACCAAGGACGTATCATCCGTAAGGGCCGTTACTTCCAAGACAGGACGTTCCAGTGAGCGAAACAGCGCTGGTCCCAGCTCTGGTGTACTTCCTCTCGTAAACAAGGACGGGAAGTTTTCCCGCCGTAATCCTCGCAGTTCTCTGAGAGGTAAGATCAACCTGAATACTCCAGTACGTTATGGCGTGCGCTACGGTAGCCCTTGGGCAGTGGTATCAGGTGCTGCTGCTGCTAGTGCCTCAACTTTCTCCACTCCCAGTACGTCAGGACTTAACATCACAACTGATCTGGAGCTACGGGCTGAACTGTCCATGAACAACTGGCGACGCGCACAGAATATCATGGGAAGATATCAGGCGGCAGGTAATCGCTCCTGGGCTGTTACTATCTCATCGGTGGGTATCATCTCCCTTACGTGGAGCACAAATGGCACGGCCACGGTTACCGAATCCTCAACAGTGAGTATGCCCGCTCACGCGGGACAGCGTACAGCACTTAAGATCACCCTGGACGTATCCAACAGTGACAGCGTATATGAGGTTCGTTTCTACGCGTCTAAGAGCGTTGACGATATCGATGAGAACTGGTCTCTTATCGGAGACCCTGTACTTGGTTCCGCAACGACCAATGTGTTCAATCCAACGGCATCTGTGGAAGCTGGAGGAATTGTCAATGCCAGCAATCCTGGAATGGCGGGAGATCTATACCGTGTACAGGTACGTAATGGTATCGGTGGAACAGTTCTTACAGACTTTGATCCTTCTAGAACAGGATCAGGCGCAAAGTCATTCGCGGATGTAACAGGTAAGACGTGGACAGCACAGCAGGATGCTTTTCTCAGCAACAAGCACACTCTGTTGTCCGCTGAGATTCCTTCATGGACTCCCAGCAGGGACAAGTCTGGTGCGGACCGAAGAATGACTACAACACCCGCAGGAATCACACGTCGGCTTGGTTCTGGTAACAAGACACTACGATCTGCCATGTTCAGAGAAATGTCTTCACCGAGCAGAGCGGATATCGTGGCGTACTATCCTATGGAAGACCTAGTAAACTCCTCAAGTATTGCCAGTGGTCTTGTCAATGGAAATGCCGGGAAAGTACTCGGTGCGGTTAATCTTTCGGCTAATGAAGAATGGAACGCATCTGATGCACTTCCCACGTTCACTACCGGGAGTATCCAGTTGCCACCAAAAGCGTATACCCCTACGAGTGAGATCGCTATCAGAGCCTTGGTCAATGTCCCTGTTGCGGGAGTAGCCAGTGAGGTTACGCTGCTGTCTTTCACCACCAGTGGAACCGCTCGTACGGTAGTTCTCAGCCTTCTGTCTTCAGGGAATATTCGCTTTGTGGCCTATGACTTTGACGGAACAGAACTGGCGAACAGTGGTGGTGTGGCTTTTGGGATCAACGGCGAAACGGATGCGTTGACTGTGGAACTTTCCGTCAGCGGGGGTACCATCACCTATGCTGTTCGTGTAGCAAACTATACGAGTGACTTGACGGTTGACGATACCATTTCGGTAGAGACATTCTCGGATACCTTCGCAGGGACTTCAGTGGGACGCGTACTAAAGGTAACAGTGGGAGGTGGAGGAGACTTGGCTGGAACCTCAGTAGGTCACCTTACCATCGCGGACGATCTAGCCGCATACAGCGCTACAAGTGATGCAAATGTGGCATGGAACGGTGAACGAGCACATACTCGTTTTCGTCGTCTGTGTTCCGAGGAGAGCATTACAGGATCAACCGCGTCCTACACGGGAAGTACCGCCCGTATGGGATACCAGCGCTCTGATGACCTTCTGACGCTACTACGTGAGGTAGAGGTTACGGATCTAGGTCTCTTCGGAGAACGACGTGATGCACCTGAATTGGTATATCGCAGTTCTACTACCCTTTGGAATCAAGCACCTGTCGTAGAGGTGGACTTCAGCGCGGGAGTAATTGATGAACTCGAACCTACAGACGATGACAGAGCACCGTTCAATGAGATCACAGTCAAGCGTAAGAGCGGATCTGAGTACACCTTCGCTCTGGAAACAGGTACTAACTCGATCGATGACATCGGCCGTTACGATACGTCTGTTGAAATCTCTGTGGTATCGGATGACGATCTAGCATCACAAGCATCGTTCCGTGTAACCATGGCTACCGTGGATGAGATGCGTTACCCACAGATCACATTCAATTTTGCTAATAAACAAACCGCTAGGCTATTCGACAGACTAATGAAGACCGATCTGGGAGATAAGATCACCTTGGTAAGTCTTCCAGCCGATTTCGGGCCTGCATCCGTTGATCTGCTTGTCTTCGGAATCTCTGACGCAATCTCGGACAGAGAATGGTCACGTACACTGGACTGTGTACCTGGAAGCACATGGAATGCCTTCGTAGCGGGTATTGACAGATATCAGCGTGCGGATACGGGGGGCACCACTCTCAACGAAGACCTGACACTGACAGAGACCTTGATCGATGTGGTTACGGCTACAGGGAGTAAAAGATGGGTCGACTCCGCCACGTATCCAGCCGAGTTCCCTTTCAATGTTCGCATTGGAGGCTCCAGTGGTGAGACTGTAAGAGTGACCGCTATCTCTGGTACTTCGTCTTCACAGACCTTCACCACGGTCCGTGGCATCAATGGTCCAGCAATTACCCACGTATCAGGCGAAGACGTACGCCTGGACAAGCCAGTATTTTTCGCCCTTTAGATTGGAGTATGGTTACCATGGCCAAGTACCCTGATATTTTCGCAGGTATGCGTATGACAGCCGATATTCTCGATTCGATGCTCCCGGATACGGTACGAAAGGGAACCACTGAGACTGTTACGAGTTCTACAACGCTTCAGAATGACGATGAGCTGTTCGTATCGGTAGAAGCTAACGCCACTTATCAGGTGGATCTCAGTCTCATTCATTCGTCCGGGACTTCGGGTGACATCAAGATTACCTTTGATGGTCCTTCAGGGGCGTCCATGACATGGGGCGCTATTGGTGCCCACATTAACGAGACATCAAGCACGACAGTCACAGCAGTGAACATGCAGGGAAGAGCCATCACAGAGACCACAGAGTTCGGAGGAGGGAACCTAGCGGCCATGACAGCGTATGTGTCAGGTACCTTGGTAACATCGGGTACAGCGGGAACCCTGAATTTCCAATGGGCACAACGCGTATCCGATCCGGCAGCAACTCAGGTTCGTGCGGGTTCGTCATTGATCGTTCGCCGAATCGCATAATAAGGACTACTAAGGAGACTATGAAATGCCCACAGTAGCACCGCGCTACGAAAGCGCACAATATGACGGAACAAACGGAGCCTATATCGCTGGTACTCTGAATACAGGTATTACATTCGTATCGGATACCGGAACGGTACTTACCTATAAGGATGGGGACAATATCAACCGTACGATGAATCTTGGTGAATGGATGGTTGTGGGTCAGCATTATGATTCGTATCCCTATCCGTTCCCCAATGCGCAGTACGGGCTGTACTATGTAGAAGTACTGTCGATTCCGGATATCACGCTGGCTATGGGGTATGCACTTACTCCGGCCATCACGGGATCAGGAGGTACGGCCAACGTAGCTGTGGATCTGAATACCTCAATGAGTGGGACCAACTACGAAGCATCTGCGGCACTGGCAGGAACCTCCGCACTGCTAGCTGATCTGGAGATTACGTCTGTAGCAATTACAGACAGTAATACGGTAACGGTCACAGTACAGAACAATGGTCTCCTTGCACTTGCGGGAGCCACCGTAATCGTCACAGCGGCGGAATTGACGTAATAAGAAAGACCCATTACCAATTAAGGTAATGGGTCTTTCTTATTCTCCGAGGCTCTGAGAGGCCTTATAAGCCTCTTCTCTTGCGTTCTGGAGTCTTTGTACCTCTTCCCGTAGTTCAAGCCGTCTGAGAGGCGTACAGCTAGGGTGACGGGCCTTACAGAGGAGGATCTCGATCTGCTTGGTCATGCTCATTGCGTTCTCCTTAAAAGGGTGTAGTGTACGGGCTCATAATGCCCTTGAATCCGCGTACCTTAGCTGTGCGTCCTTCCGAATGCCCTAGGCTTTCCAGGCGCTCGACGAGTGTGGCAGTCTTCCAAGGCTTACCGTGTCCGTACTTGGCCACCCAATTATTGAAGTCGGCAATCACCTGAGTCTTTGGAATCATGTTCTCGGTAGTCTTTTCCGCGTTCTCGTGGTAGAGATTATCTTCGAACATGTCCGTAAGGAATTGACTTACCAAGTCCGCAGCGTCACGGAAGGACTTGATATAACCAGTAACGATCTCGGGAATCACGAGCTTGCCTTCCTGGTTGTACATGCGCAGTCCCTCAACTGCCCAGGTCATGATGCCTTCTAGTTCTCCGTCAAGCTTGTCCTGTAGCAGAGGATCATAACCTGGTGACGTGGGAGTGACTACGTTATTGAACTCAATGGGCAAGAACCTTCCCCAAGTGGCGTTGTCGTTACTGCGAATGTAAGGAGTGGTATTGGAACCTACCCAGATGACACATTCAGCCTTCCACTCGGACTGCTTGGCTTGAAGACCACGGGAACTGATATTCTCGCCTCCACCAGAAAGCTTCTTCAGAAGTTCCTCGTCGAATTCATGCTTACCGGTTTCAGACATAGCCACAAAACGACGAGATCTCAGGGCATCAAGAGCTTCGTTGGGACCAGAGGACTGATGCTGCTGCGCGTAAAGCAGAGAAGCACTGGCCGTTACACCATAATCGCTTCCGAAAAGCTTTGTCAGAGTAACCGTGACTCGGGACTTACCAGTATTCTTAGGACCGTGTAGCCACGGGATAACCTTGTCGGTGCCATGACCAGTCAGTGTGTAACCCACGAGAATCTGAAGAAAACGACGAACACTGTCGTCGGGTACTGCATCTGACAAGAATTTCTCCCATACGGGCGCCTTTGCCTCCGAATTGTAATTGATGGGCATTTCACGAGTGATGTAATCGTTCTTGTCGTGAGCGCGGAAAGACAGGTTGCGTGTATCCATGGTCCCATTGAGGAAGTTGATCAGGTGAAGATCCTTGTCGAACTGCTCAGACTTTCTGTGCAGAGACGCCTCATCAGCGAGAGTACTGAATGCGGCATTTACAGATGCGGTTGAACGGGACTTCTTGCAATGAGTCAAAAAAGCCTTACGGTCGTCTCCAGGAGTCCATCCCTGCTCTTCGGTCTCCTGCATGTTACGAAGTACGTCCTTTACCTTGGCACGGATAAGCGCGGTAGCGGAACCCAATTCCCACTTGGAACCCGTATAGGTACTCCAGTCTCTTTTGTCCGAGATGTAGGCAAGAGAATCCCCATGCTCAGCAATTATCCTGTCACCATTGCCGAAGTCATCTAGGGAATACGTAGGAAGCTCAGGGTCCTCAGTGAAATCGTCAGGAGAGAGACCTACGGACTCTGGAAGCTTACGGGGAGAGACAGGCGTATCACGCCATGCGGTATATACTCTCTCGGCTCTGTCTTCGGACAAACCACTGTCGACGGCAGTTTGAAACAGGGAAGTCTTTACGTACTCTTCATCGTTTCCTAGGCCACCTGCTGTAAAAATTGCTTTCATGCTGAGGGTCTCCTGGTACATAGTAGTCTGGCGTGTGCCTTGTGGGGCATTAAGGATGTTACTGAGTGCGCTTTTCAGTGCCTTACCGCCATAGCAGGAGACCGTATCCGGTAGTTCCTCGGCAAGCGTACCTGCCTCGTAGAAGCTCTGTGCAGGGCGTAGAAGGGCTAGAAGCCACTCTGGGGCCGGGACTGCCGGAACGTCTCTCAGGACGCTGTAGAAGCCCTCTGGCCCCTTGTGGTCGGCTACTGCGTAGGATGGTGGAGCCACAACCTGTCCTCCACTACCTCGCGTATCCAATCCTGTTCCCAGCTTTCCGGCTGAGTTACCCAAGGGGAAGTCAATTCCTTCCCAGGTGAAGTAGTAATGAAGGCCACCGGAGCGTGTGCTGACTGTGTATGTCAGAGGAAGCTGCGAGTAAGTACGCTGAAGATCGAAAAGTGTTGATTCCCCTGCTTCTCCATCGACGTCCAAGACGAATAGGTTAGATTCTTCTCCCGTAGCGATGCAGATGTTCGAAGAGGGATACTGGGTGTACCAGTGTTCGATCCGCGCGAGATCAGTAGTGGCGTTGTCTTGCCAGTTCTTCATCGTGGGGTATTTGCGTCCGGTGTCCGTACGTACTACCCTCCACCCGCGCTGTGCGTAGTCAAGCGCATGAGGAAGGTTTGAAGTGTTTGCAAGCATGTGTTAGACTCCTATGAGTGTGTATGCGAATGTAAGCGGAGGTAATACCTATGCGAAAACGCCTAGGTTTCTCTGTGCTTAGCTAGCGTATGAATAGTAGTAGTACTCCTTGGTACCCTTGAGACGGTACTTCTTCAACGTAGACCCCTTCTTCCCGGAAGGGGTCTTTTTCTTGTCCCTGCGTAGTTCGGCCGACATTCTCTTGGCGTCGTCACGGGACAGGGGATCAATCCCCATTCTTCTAGCCGTTGTGTCCATGATCGATACCTGTTACTAGAGCTACAGCCTTATTGTACTTGGAGAGAAGCAGTACTTCTCCATTCTCCAGAGCTTCAAGAGCCTCTGACATGTTGGTACGGAAGTCCAGAAGAGATACAGCACGGTCATACTTGATTCCCTGGTAGATCTTCTCAGCGGTGACAGACATATTTTCTCCTTGATAGGGATGGTTGTTGCTTGGTGTTTTACTCTATACCTAAAGGATACAGCATTTCTTGAAGGTTGTCAAGTCTGAAGACCCTATTTTAGGTAAAATCTTAGTAAAGGGATTTCTTAGGTAAGACTAAGTGCAACTGCTTAAGTAACAGTATACACAAGTTATTGAAGGTTGTCAACTAGCTAGAGTCGTAGGCGGTGACAAACCGATGACAAGATGACAGTAACCCGATGACAAGAACCCAACCGGTGCGAGGTGGGGATGACAACTTTTGAAATCTGTCATTGGTTTGTCATCGGTTTTGTCATCGAGGTTACTAGTCAGTAACCCTTGCTATTACTGGGCTGTGACGTTTTACTTACTTTTTTTTCTAGTAAAATGACAAAAATGACAAGATTTACAAGGTCTTACCCTAGAAGTAAGACAAGTAACTCCCCTCCCACTCGGCTGGTATACATACCGGACATAACTACTACAGTACCAACTCCTCCTACATAGAGAAAAGTCTACCTCCAAAAAGCTGTCATTTTTGTCATTCTGTCATCGTACCCCTCTTCACTACTTCCCCTACCTCATCCGCTACAATAGTTGTTATCTACATTTTTACTCTCTCAAGTTTTATCCCTACCCACTGAAAGGGGTTGATCGTGGACGCCATGCAAGATCCAGAGCTTATCAAAGCCCTCACCCGTATCGAAGCAAAGCTAGATCACCTCAATGAGACTTACACCGCTCACCTACAAGACCACAACGACCACGAAACCCGTATCAGGGCCCTTGAGAAGCGTGTATGGACAATCCCTACCGCAGCTACACTCATCGCTCTACTGGCCATCCTCCTGCCTTTTCTGCTACCCTAGGGTTTCCCTAACGAACGGAGACTCATATGGGATGCCCGAAGGCATACCGAGACGAACTATCAGCTAAACTGGCCGCAGGGAAGATCCTCGTCCAGTCAAAAGGCAAGCAAGAACCGAAGGCTGTAAGCTGTCATCGTTGTGGAAAATGGCACCTCACGAACGGCAAGTAGAATCGCGCTATAATGGAGACAGCCATAGAAAGTCCGATACATCTGCTGAGTGTATGTCTATGGAAAAGCCCCGTCTTCATTTACCCTCCGGTTGGTGAAGACGGGGCTTTTCTTATTAGCTACTCAGACGATGTCATATACGAATCTGCGGCTGTCCTTACTCTTCTCCACAGTGATCCATCCATCCTCTCTCAGTTCACGTACGTACTTGTTGACGCTCTGCATGGTTGCTCCGATCTCCGTAGCAAGATCCTGCTGACTGTGCACCCCTGGTTCGTATCTCAGATACAGCCACAGTAGCTTCGCTCCCTGGGAAACTTCGGCCGTGAAAATATCGTAGACGTGCATACTCTGTCCTCTCTGTAGTCGGTCTCTTAGCCTTTCTCTACTCATTCTTTATCCTTCATTCTATCTCTTTGAGCCTGTATAATGGAACCAAGGACATAGAATCGTGGAAGGAAACTACTATGGCTACTACCAAGAAGATCGACATTCTTATCAACGAAGCGCTGAAGACACCACAGGGGAGAAAGATCATCTCCGACCATCTTAGAGAGGAATTGCGTAGAAATGGGACAAACGTCAGATAACACTCATAGCTCCCCTGATACCTCCACTGAAATGGTAATCGTTGTCGATAAGCCTCATAGACCTCTTGCTACAGGATGGGCAAAGGCTCAGGTCATCCATGAACTTGCTGTGGGTGAGGTAACACAGAAGGAACTGGCAGAACGCTTTGGGGTAACCCAAGGGTCCATTGCCCAGTTCAAGAAGCGTAATATGCCTCTTATCGAAGCCAGACAGGAGAAGTTGGCAGATGAGTACGCATGGCTCTGGATCGCTGACAAGGGAGCACGTCTAGGAGCCCTTCAGGACGCCGCTGAGGGCCTTATCGGGATGGAGTTGACTCCTACTACCGCCAGTACTCTTTCAAGGCTCCTGAAGGACGCCAAGGAAGAACTGGAGCCACTAGGAAATAAGAACAATATCAATATCCAATTGGCTACTTATGAATTGGCCAATATCGATATCGCTGATATCTAAGGAGAATTCAATGGCTATTTCGCGTAATCCAACGTCAGTTCACACTTATGCGCCTTATGGGACAGCCATTGAACTCCTTATGGCAAAAGACCGTGAGGTACTGTATTGCGGCCCCGCTGGCACGGGAAAATCTAGAGCATGTATCGAGAAGCTTCACATCCTGGCCATGAAGTATCCAGAAGCCAACATCCTCATGATCCGTAAGACCCAGGCATCTCAGGCTTCTTCCACTGCCAAGACCTACGAGGCTCATGTAGCAAAGGAGCACTTGGCAACAGGTGAGGTACAGTTCTTTGGTGGTAGCACAAGAGAACCTCCCTCTTACCGCTATAAGAATGGCTCTCGTATTGTTCTTGGCGGCATGGATAAGGATAAGAAAGTCCTTTCTACCGAATATGACATTGTCTATGTCAATGAATCCAATGAACTGAATGAGAATGACTGGGAGATTCTTACTACTCGTCTTCGTAATGGAAAGATTCCTTATCAGCAATTGATCGCTGACTGTAATCCGGATATGCCTACTCATTGGCTAAAGATCAGATGCGATAAGGGAATGACCCGCATGATTGAGTCTCGCCATGAGGACAACCCAGTCTATTTCGATCAGAAGACCAGAGAGCCGACTGTAGACGGTAAGAACTACCTCATGGGGTTGGATGCTCTGACAGGCGTAAGATACCTTCGTTACCGTAAGGGTATTTGGGCTGCGGCTGAAGGACTGGTATACGACGGCTTTGATCCTTCCATTCATATCCACAAGGAAATCAAAGAGCCACCAAAGGACTGGACCCGTTATCTGTCTATTGACTTCGGATACAATGACCCATTCGTATGTCAGTTCTGGGCTGTGGACAATGACGGTACTCTCTATCTCTACAAGGAGATCTACAAGACGCAGGATATCGTAGAGAATCACGCCAAGACAATTCGTGCCCTTCTGGAGAAGGAGCCAAGACCAAAGGCTATCATCACTGACCATTCGACTGATACTCGTAAGACTCTTGAGAAGCATTTGGGTATGCCAACGAAGCCTGCCTATAAGAAGATCACTGAAGGAGTTCAGGCAGTAGCCTCAAGACTTCAGATGCAGGGAAACGGAAAGCCTCGGATCTATCTGTGCAGAGATGCTCTCGTAAACAGGGATCTCGAATTGGAGAGTTCCAAGAGACCTTGTTCTACTCTTGAGGAGATTACAGGTTTCGTATGGAACAAGAAGAAGGATATGCCAGAAGACGGCAATGACCACGGTATGGACGCCATGAGATATATGGTCGCTCATCTTGACCTAGGCAGTACAGCCCGAGCAGACAGGACTTTCGGATAATGACTACAACCTTTGCGGAGGTATACGCACAGCAGCACAAAGCCATGCAGACACACGTGGTACTGGCCAAGAAGAAGAGCCGTACATACCTAGGCTTCATCCTGGGAGTCTTTACTACTGTCTTCACAAAGAGTACGACTACACTAAAGAAGTCACGTCGTGCTATCATGTACACATCGGGATTCGGTTTCATCGCATATGCGGCATGGCTGGTATTCCCTCCCCTCGGATTTCTCGTTATCGGGATCTCCCTATTCCTACTGGACGCTCTGACTGGAGGTAACGAGTAATGCGTTCTATCAAGGATCTGATCAACCTCGTTCCTACGCCTTATGTACAGCGTAATATTCCTCGTACTTTCTCCAGCAGCAATACCTTCGATGAACAGCCCGTAGACCGTAAGCGTCTTCTTGACCGCTATTCCGCTGTATCTACTCTCTTCGCCGTTGTTTCAACGAATGCCAATGCTGTTGCAGGTGTGGAATGGGAGCTTTACCGTAAGTCAGCTTCTGGTAAGAAGGAAGACAGACGTCTTGTCACTGCTCATCCTGCTCTTGACGTATGGAACAAGCCCAACAACTTCTTCAATCGTCAGTTGTTCGTCGAGACAGAACAACAGCATATCGACCTTACAGGTGAAGGATGGTGGGTTCTTTATACAGATCCTCGTGCTCCTTCCCTAGGCCCTACAGAGATCTGGCCGGTAAGACCAGACCGTATGTACCCAGTGAAGAGCCCTGATCAATTCATCATCGGATACGTTTACAGAGGACCAGGCGGGGAAGAGATTCCTCTTGGTATCGATCAGGTAATTCAGCTTAAAATGCCTAACCCTGTAGATATCTACCGAGGAATGGGCCCTGTTCAATCCCTTATGACGACTCTATATGGTTATCAGGCTGCTATTGACTACAACAAGAACTTCTTTGTCAATGGAGCTGAACCAGGCGGGATCATCTCATTCCCTGCGGAATTGGAAGATGATGAATGGGAACGCCAGAACAGACGTTGGAAGAGTCAGCATCAAGGTGTTTCCAATGCTCACAAGATTGCTATTCTAGAAGGTGGCGCTACCTGGATTGACCGTAAGTATACGAATAAGGACATGGAATACGTCAATCTTGCCAATTTTGGAAGAGATACTATTCGTGAAGCATTCGGTATGCACCAGCACATCCTTGGTCAATCGGACAATGTCAATCTTGCTAATGCTCTTGCAGCTGATGACAGCTATGCGGCTCGTCAGGTCATTCCACGTCTTGAGCGATTCAAGTCTGCATTGAACGGCAGTTTCCTTCCTAAGTTCCCCAATGGAATCCGTTATGAGTTCGACTACTGTAATCCACGTCCTAAGAACTCTGATGAAGAGAACAAAGAGCGTGAATCAAAGGCCAATGCCTATAAGACGCTAATTGACTCAGGTGTAATGCCCGAGGATGCGGCACGTGTTGTTGGTCTCCCTGAAATGGCTACGAGAACTTCTACTATGACTACTCCAGTAAACGCCCCAGAACAGGAAGGACAGGTTAATGGACCTTAAGAAACTGACTGCTATTGCCAATGATCTCCGTAATGCGGCAGATACGGTGAAGAAGCATTCAGGCAAGAATTGGTATTCTGTCAAGAATGCCTCTGCCAATACCACCTACATTGGCATTCACGACATGATTGGTGAGTATGGTGTCAATGCAAGAGACTTCATTGATGAGTTGAATGCCGTTTCTACCAAGAATATCGATCTGCATATCAACAGTGAAGGCGGACAGGTATTCGATGGACTGGCTATTTACGCTGCTTTGAAGAATCACCCTGCCAATGTAACCATTACAGTTGACGCTCTCGCTGCTTCTGCTGCTTCCTTCATCGTTCAGGCAGCCGATACCCGTGTAATGGAGCCTAATGCTCGTATGATGATTCATGATGCTGCGGGTATTGTCATGGGTAATGCTGTGGATGCCCGTAAACTAGCCGATATGCTCGATGACGCTTCCAACAATATTGCCAGTATCTACGCAGAGCGTTCAGGCAAGAACCCAGAAGAGTTCCGTAATGCCATGAAAGAAGAGACCTGGTATACAGCACAGAATGCCGTTGATGCCGGTCTTGCTGATTCCATTGCGGGATCACCCAATAATACTGTTACCACATCCGTGGTGAACAACGGTACAATGAGTACAAACGAGAAGTCCGCCACTGGTTGGGACTTCGACATTCTTAAGCTCGTAAAGGAGAGCATGAAGTGACGACTACTACACCGACCAGCGCGGAAGAGCTTGAGGTTCTACTTCAGGACCGTGACAAGGTCAACAACCTGATGGAGACCGGACAGTTCGCAGGAGTTCTGAAGAACTATGTCCGCGCTACCAATGACGCTGACAAGACCCTTATGGAGCAGGTTAAGGAGCAGACCGAGTCTGTTATCACTAACTTCCTCAAGGACAATCCTGATGCGGCTACTGTAAAGAAGCTGAATCTGGACCCTTATAACGGTCCTGGTCATAACCGCTACAACCCTGTGAACAACCCTAAGGCTGTCGGTGCGAAGCTTAACGGTATGTTCCCTGACCTTGCCTCTTACATGCAGGCAGTATGGCACCAGGGTAATCCTAAGCCAGACGTACAGAACAAGATTCAGGAGATCCTGAACTACCAGGAGGCCGTAGGCGCTGAAGGTGGATTCCTTGTTCCTGAAGAGTTCCGTGGTGAGCTTACACGTCTCTCTCTTGGTGAGTCCATCGTACGTCCACGTGCCCGTGTCATTCCTATGTCCAGTGCAACTCTTCGTTTCCCTAAGATCGACGAGACATCTCGTGTGTCCTCTGTCTTCGGTGGCGTTGTGGTTTACCGTACAGAGGAAGGCGCTGAGCTATCCGAGTCTGAGGCAACCTTCGGAAGTCTGAAGCTTGAGGCAACAAAGCAGACTGCTCTTGCTCACGTTACCAACGAATTGGTTCGTGACTGGGGAGCATTCGGAATGTTCATTGAGGAGATCTTCCCAGAGGCAATGTCCTTCTATGAGGATGTTGACTTCCTGAGTGGTAACGGTGCAGGTGCTCCTCTTGGTGCTCTTTCTGCTGCCAATGGTGCCCTTCTGACTGTGGCTAAGGAGACCAACCAGGTTGCTGGAACGATCGTATGGCAGAACATCATCAAGATGTACTCCCGTATGCTTCCTAGCTCTCAGAGCCGTGCTGTATGGATTGCTTCTCCTGATACCTTCGTAGAGCTTGCTACTATGGCTCTTGACGTCGGTACCGGTGGATCCGCTATCTGGCTTACGGATGGTACTGCTACCCCTACCCTGAACCTGCTTGGCCGTCCAGTTATCATGACTGAGAAGGCTCCTGCGGCTCTTGGTACTCAGGGTGACCTGTCCTTCGTGGACTTCGGTATGTATCTTATCGGTGATCGTCAGATGATGACTGTGGATTCTTCACCTCACGTGAAGTTCACTTCTGACAAGACCACTTACCGTATGATCGCTCGTAATGACGGACGTCCATGGCTTGAGTCTCCTCTTACTCCACGTAACAGCAGCGCAACCATGAGTCCTTACGTACAGCTTGCGACTCGCGCGTAACCCATAAACTATCCCTGAGGTGCCAATTCCTTCCCGCTTCAGGGATAGTCCTTCTTCTATACGTCGGGTATATCAACTGGTTCAATTCCAGGTAGAAGGACAAAGGTCAGTAATGACCATGCAACCTATGCAGTGGCGCCCATAGGCCAAGTAGATGCCATGGAGATAAAATGCAAGCAATGCCCGGACTGGGAACAGTCTTCAATGTAATTCATGAGGCAAGTGGACTAGACGTTCCTCTGTCGAATGCTGGAGCAGTATCCTTCGTCAGCTTCCTTGACGCGGGTACTCACACACTGGTTCTTACTCAGACCGATTCTCGTGGTATTAATTCTGAGATCGACCTGGATGTTGCCCTGAACTGTTATGCACATGCCGGACCTGCCATTGGTGGGACTTGGACTCGTATCGCTAATGCGAGCCTTTCTGGTAATGATGTAGATGGGGCTACAGCGTCGGATGACACTTACGTCATTACGGTAAGAGCCGCACAGCTTTCTGATGGTTACGACCGTGTACAGTGCACTCCTTCCGCTGGAACTTGTGTAGCACTTATTCAGGATCTGCACATCATGCGTAAGCCTTCCAACCTCAAGTCAAGCCTAGTAGCCTAAAGGAGGCTGAATTATGAGCGTATACAACAACGCAGCAGCCTTCCGTAAGGCGGTACTCGGTGATGTGTCTACCAAGTCCACAGGAACTCTGGCAGCTACTACTGTGCCTCTGTTCACCATTGCTGGTGGTCTTGTGGCCATCACATCGATTGTCGGACGTGTTACCACGGCCGTTACAGTAGCGAACTCGTACAAGCTACAGCACAACCCTACTGCTGGTACTACCGTAGATGTTTTTGCGGCTACCGATATTGGTACTACTGATTCTGCTGTAGGTGAAATCTTTGTAGTAACAGGTCTCAAGACAGATACTCTTGTCAAGGGTGCTCTTGGTGTTACCAAGCCGTACATCATTGCCGAGACTGGTCAGATCGAGCATGTTTCTGCTGGTACTGATGGTGTCATCAAGTGGTATGTCACTTGGGTACCTATCGATGAAGGCGCTACTCTGGTAGCTGCGTAGTCATCATGCCAAGAATTACCGCTCATGGCGGAGCCACTAATGCAGCGGTACAGACTATTCCCTCTGTACCGCTGTTTGTGGTAGAAGACGAAGTACCGGGAATCGACTACAGTAGTCTGACCAAGACAGAGCTGGTAACATTTGCCAAAGAGCTTGGTCTTCCTTTCAGAGGATCAAAGGCTGTTCTGGTAACGAGACTAACCGAAGGAGAGTAATCGTGGCTAATTTGACGATGGCGCAGATGCTTGCTCTGCTGCCTGACAACACAACTGGACAGATCAGTGCCAGTGATATGCGTGACATCGTCACAGCCCTCTTTGAGCGCACGGACGGAACCAACCCCATTCCTGCGCTATTGTTCGATACGGCTGCTGGAGCTGCTGCGTCAGTCGCAGGGAATGTCTACTGGGACAGCGTTACGAATGGTCTGTCCATGGAGGTATCTACCGATGGAGCACTCCAGGTAGGCTATGAAGAGTGGATGATCGGACGTAACACTACAGGCTCCACCATTCTTGACGGAACTCCGGTCCGCATTACTGGAGGTCAAGGTGACAACACGCTGATTGCGAAGGACAGAGGACAGGGTGAAATCGTTGGTGTAACGACCGAGGATATTGCCAACAACTCGAATGGCAGAATTACGACATTCGGTGTACTGCATGACCTGAATACTTCTGCTTTCCTCGATGGAGACGCCCTGTACTGCTCGGCGACCGGTACTCTGACGACTAGCACAACCAGCTCATTTGTAGGTTACGTACTCAACTCGAATGCCAATGTCGGCACGGTTCTTTCGCTTCCGCGTTCGAGGGATCAACTAGATGGCACAACGGCAGCCAGACCTATTACAGTAAGTACTGGAACAATGTACCTGGATACCACTCTGGGTAAGCCAATCTGGTGGAAGGGTACAGCGTGGATTGACGCAACGGGGGCGACCGTATAATGGCTACTCAAGGGGCGTTCTCCACTGCATACTCATCCGCGTACGCTTCCGAGTTTGCCCAAACGGCGGTAACAGGTTCCGGTGGATGGCAGAAACTTCTTGACATCGGGAAACAGAATGCACAAGAACAGAATGACTGGCTGAGAGAACAGCCTGTTGCGTGTCCTTACGATGGTTTCCCCTTGAATACAGGACCACAGGGACAGCTTCATTGTCCTATGGGAGATTACACCCGTCCATCCGGCTGGAACAACGAGCTGGGATAACCAGGAACTACGCTGCTAATCGCAGGGAACGAGGAAGATATGGAAATCAAGAACAGAGACGGCATGACATATGCCACTGTAGAAGATGTGAAGTACTCTCTGGATATCCAGGAGGTAGCAAAGGCGGAGAAGCAGATTCGTCGTGCCCTTATGTCTGCCACAGATACTGTTGAGGGCCTTCTGAAGCGTCGTTTCTATCCTGAGATCCGTACACAGAACTTTTCCTGGTACAACTCTCTGGGTGCCAATGATCTTCCCTGGACTCTTTGGCTTGATCACAATGAGGTAATCTCGGTAGCTCTCTTGGAATCTGGAGAGGCTATTACAGCAGGATCAGGAGGCTACTTCCTGAAGCCTGATGATGGTCCTCCCTATACTCGCGTAGAACTCGATGCTTCTTCCAATGTCGCATTCGATACGGGTACGGCCTATCAGAATGCGATTACGATTACCGGTACCTTTGGCTATTCGGATGACAGTGAAAGCACGGGAACTCTGGTAGGTTCCATCAATTCGTCTACTACATCTCTTGACGTTTCCGATGGTTCTCTTATCGGTATCGGTAATCTTCTGAAGATCGGTACTGAACGAGTAACAGTAACCAACAGATCTTTCAAAACCAGTTCTCAGACCATTACGGCTAATGTGGCCAATACAGGCGCTACCACTATTCCTGTCTCTTCAGGTGCTGCTTTCTTCGAGGATGAGATTATTCTTATCGACGGAGAGAGAATGCTGATCATTGACATTGCAGGTGACAACCTCATCGTCAAGCGAGGATGGGATGGTTCTGTTCTTGAAGCTCATACTTCAGGGGCTACTGTATACGTCTCTCGTACTCTTACTGTGACCAGAGGAGTTCTTGGTACAGTCGCAGCTTCTCATACGACTGGAGATGCCATTACAAAGCTCTCAGTGCCCCCTCTGATCCACGATCTCACCATTGCTGAGGCGATGGCTCAACTGGTACAGGAACGTACGGCATACGCCCGTACAATCGGTAAGGGAGAAGGCGAGAGCGAAGTACGTGGGGTAGGTCTGGCAGATCTCAGAGAAAGAGCCGTAGCGGCTTATGGACGCAAGAAGAACGGAAGGGCTTCATAATGGCGAACAACACAGCCAAGCAGCTAGAACGTGAGTTCCAGGCAATCAAGGACAACGCTATTCAAGCGGTACGCAGAGAAGCAGAGGAGCTAGCGGATATTATCCGTAGAAACGCTCCTGTGAATACTGGAGCCCTACGTGATTCCGTAGAGGTAATCAATACTCCTGATGGAGCAAGAGTATCTGTTGGTGGATCTCTGGACTATGCTGATATCGTAGAGACGGAAGAGCCTTTCATTGCTCCTGCCGTAGCTGGATTCCGAAGTGGCTTTGAAACAGCGGTCAGTAAGGCGGTAGGGTAATGGCAACCATTGATCCTACACAAGCGGTACAGACTGGAATTGCCAATCTCCTGAGAAGTGATTCCGAGACCATGCAGTATGTCTCTGTAGTACTCGATGAGATTCCAGAATTGAATGCCCGACAGTATCCTTTTATCGCTATCCCTGATCTGACTTCCGTATTCGACGGTACTCATGACGATCCGGGAAGACGTGTAACGGCTCGTATCCATACGTACGTCAGAGGGGATGTAAGAGACGGTAATTCTCGCCTTGACAATAACATCGGGGCGAGAATCATGGCTCTTCTGGACCGTGCTCACAATACTCTGGACCCCTTCGTAGAAGGACATACTGTATGGATGACTCGTCACAGAGAATCCCGTAAGGTAAATGACCAGGATCGTTCGGTAAGACACAGAGTGGATACTGTGGATATCTGGACGACCAATAGCTAGACGTCCC
>Ga0184637_10000895_pt1 | contig 21197 bp, 21 predicted proteins | sample PLM3_127_b2_FD_133143 | JGI IMG/M metagenome (GOLD analysis project Ga0184637, IMG submission 133143) | Groundwater sediment microbial communities from an aquifer in East River, Colorado, USA - PLM3_127_b2 | ecosystem: Environmental > Terrestrial > Soil > Riparian zone | place: USA: East River... | reverse complement strand
CGGCCTGCTGGTGGCGGTGCTGAGGCATTCGGGCACCATGCGCCTCGAAGTCAACGGCGTCGAGCAGCTGAAGGATGCCCGGAACGTGCTGGTGCTGGCCAACCATCCGACTATACTCGACATCGTGGTGCTACTGTCCCTGATGCCGCGCGCCAACTGCATCGTGAAAAGCGACATCTGGAGCAATCCCTTCATCGGCGGCGTCGTGAGGACCGCGGGCTACATCAGCAATTCCGCGCCGGAGCAACTGATCGAGGACTGCGTCCACGCGCTGCACGCCGGCTGCCCGCTCGTCGTCTTTCCCGAGGGCACCCGCAGCCGGCCCGACCGGCCGCTCAAGTTCCTGCGCGGCGCCGCCCATATCGCGCTGAAGAGCGACCTGCCCATCGTTCCCGTGCTGCTGCACTGCGATCCGCCGACGCTCATGAAGGACTCGCGCTGGTACGAGATCCCGCCGCGGGCGTTTCGCCTGCGGGTCGTCGTGCGGCCGCCGCTGCAGGCGGCGACGCTGGCGGATACCCGCAGGCCGCCGGTCATCGCCGCGCGCCGACTCACCAGCGCGCTCGAGTATTATTTCCGGCAGGAGCTGAGCGCCCTGTGAACAACCTGAAACTCGAGATTAAGCAGCTCATTGTCGAGGCTCTCGATCTCGAGGATATCGCGCCGGAGGATATCGACGACGAGGCGCCGCTGTTCGGCGAAGGGCTGGGCCTCGACTCGATCGATGCGCTGGAACTGGGGGTGGCGTTGCGCAAGAAATACCGCATCAAGCTCGAAGCCAACGACTCCCGGGCGCGGGAGCATTTCCGTTCCGTGAGCAGCCTCGCCCGCCTCGTGGAAAGCCAGGGCGGGCGCTCCTGAGCCCGCCGCTCAAGTCAAGTGGAAGAAACATCGTGACCGAAGCGCAGATTCTCGAGCACCTGAAGTCGATTCTGGTGGAAGGCTTCGAGATCGACCCCGCCCGCATCGCGCCCGGGGCCAACCTGTTCGAGGACCTCGACCTCGACAGCATCGATGCCGTCGACCTCGCCATCAAGCTGCAGGAGCTCACCGGCAAGCGCATCAAGCCGCAGGAGTTCAAGAACATCCGCACCGTGGGGGACGTTGTCGCAACAGTCCAACAACTCCTTGCAACCTAGGTGGCCGGACTCGATGCGCGGCGTCACGGCCATCGGCATCCTGCTCTACGCGCTGTACCCGCTGCTGATCTTTGCCGGTCTCCATTTCCTCGATCCGCGCACCCTCGGCGGGCTCGTGCTGTTCATGCTGCTGCTGCGCTACCGGCAGGACGCTGTGAGCCTGTTCGCCGGCCTGTCCCGCCTGCTGTGGGCGGCGCTGGCCCTGCCCGTGGCGCTGGGGTTGAGCGTGGTGGCCACCAACAACGAGACGCTGCTGCTGCTCTACCCGGCTTCGATCAGCGTGAGCTTGCTGTTTCTGTTCGGCAGCACCCTGCTGCAGCCGCCGACCATGGTCGAGCGCATCGCGCGCCTGGACGGCGCGCGCCCGTCGCCGGCCCTCGAACGCTACACGCGCCGCATCACCGAAGTGTGGTGCCTGTTCTTCATCGTGAACGGAGCGCTCGCGGTATACACGGCGCTCCATGCTTCGCGGGAGACGTGGGCGTTCTACAACGGCTTCATCGCCTACCTGCTGATGGGCTGCCTGTTCGCCGGCGAGCGCCTGGCGCGGCGGCGGGCGCTGCCGGGAGGGTGAGAGCGCCGTGTCCGCAGGGTTTCTGCCCCTTTCGCAATTGCTGGCGCGCGGCCGTCCCGCGGAGCTCGCGGTATGCCGCGACGGCGGCCGCGACGTCGCCTGGCACGAGTTCGCCGCCAGGACCGGCGGCATCGCGCGCGCCATCGCGAACCGATCGCAGCGGCGCTGGCTGCTGCATTGCGAGCATCCGCTCGATTTCATCGCCGCCCTGCTGGCGGTGCTGCATGCCGGCGCGCGCGCGGTGGTGCCGCCGAGCTTCCAGCCCGGAGTAATCGACCAGTTGCGGCTGGCGTACGACGCCATCATCGGCGAGGCGCCGCAGGCAACGCTGAAGCCATCGCAAATTGCGCCCGCGCCTTTCGCCTTCGCCGCGCTCGATGCCAGCCAGTCGTGGATCGATCTCTACACCTCCGGCAGCAGCGGCGAGCCGAAGCGGGTCGAGAAGTCGCTCGCCCAGCTGGAAACGGAGGCGCAGGCGCTGGAGTCGGCGTGGGGCGAGGCGTTGGGCCGGGCGACCGTAGTCGCCACCATTCCCCACCACCATATCTACGGCATGCTGTTCCGGCTGATCTGGCCGCTCGCGGCGGGCCGCCCGTTCGACGCCGCCATCTGCACGCACCCGCCGGCGCTGCTGGAGCACCTTGCCCGGACCGGCGATGCCGTCGTCGTCTCCAGCCCCGCGCACCTGGCGCGCCTGCCCGAGTGGATCGAGCTGGAGGCACTCAAGCCCGCGGCGCGCTGCATCTTCTCCTCCGGCGGCCCATTGCCAGCAGCGACGGCGCAGGAGTTCGCGCGCCGCCTCGGCGCGGCGCCGACGGAGATCTACGGCAGCACCGAAACCGGCGGCATCGCGTGGCGCCGCCAGGACAGCGGCGGCGCGGCGTGGACGCCGTTTCCCGGCATGGAGATCGCGGTGGATGCGGAACAGGCGTTGCGCCTGCGCTCGCCGTACCTGGCACAGCGTGAATGGATGACGCTGGACGATGCCGCCGAGCTCACCGCCGACGGGCGCTTCGTGTTGAAGGGGCGGCTCGACCGCGTGGTCAAACTGGAGGGCAAGCGCCTGTCGCTGCCGGAAATGGAGGAGCGCCTGCGCCGGCATCCGTGGGTGCTCGACGCCGGCATCGTGCCGCTCGCGGGACGCAAGGAAATGCTCGGCGCCGCCGTGGTGCTGCAACCCGCCGCGCGGCAGCGGCTGCAGGAGCAGGGCCGGCAGCGGATCGCCGACGAGTTGCGGCAGTTCCTGCTGTCCTGGTTCGAGCCCGTGCTGCTGCCCCGCCACTGGCGTTTCCCGGAACGCCTGCCGGTCAGCGACCGCGGCAAGCCGAGTGCCGCCGCGCTCGCCGCGCTGTTTAACGGGAACCACGACGCGCGGCTGCTGCCCGACATCCTCGCCGAGCGGCGCGAGGCCAATCGCGTGGAACTGGATCTGCGCGTGCCTGCCGACCTCGTGCACTTCGCGGGGCATTTTCCGGGCTGCCCGATACTTCCCGGCGTGGTGCAGCTGGACTGGGCGGTGCGCCTCGCCGCGCCGCGCCTGCCATGGCGGGGTGATTTCAGCGGCGCGGAGAACCTGAGATTTCAATCGCTGATCCTGCCCGCTGCGCGCATCACGCTCACGCTCACGCTGGACGCAACGGGCACGCGCCTCGGCTTTGCCTACGCCTCGCCGGAGAAGAAGCATTCGTCGGGTACCCTGGTGTTCTCCGCCCCATGAGCGCCGCCGGCTTTCGCCCCTGCATCATCATCCCGGTCTACAACCACCAGGACACCATCCGCGCCACCGTCGCCTCCCTGCTGCGCCACGGCCTGCCCATCTATCTGGTGGACGACGGCAGCGACCAGCCTACCCGGGACGAGCTCGCCCGCATCCGCGTCGATTTTCCGCTGGTGCGCGCGTCCCGGCTGCCGCGCAACAGCGGCAAGGGCGCGGCGGTCGTATCGGGGATGAAGCTCGCGCTCGCCGACGGCATGACCCATGCCCTGCAGATCGACGCCGACGGCCAGCACGATACCGCGGACGTCCCCCGCTTCGTCGGGCGCGCCGCAGTCCGGCCCGACGCGATGATTTGCGGTGCGCCTGTCTACGATGGCTCAGCCCCCAAGTTACGGCAGTACGGGCGCTATATCAGCCATGTCTGGGTGTGGGTGGAAACGCTGTCCTTCGCCATCCGCGATTCGATGTGCGGTTTCCGCCTCTACCCGCTGGCGGCGGCGTGCGCGCTGGTGGAGGATGTGTCGCTACCGGTGCGCATGGATTTCGACACCGCGATCGCCGTCCGCCTCGCCTGGCGTGGCGTGCCGGTTGAGAACTTGCCGACCCGCGTCATCTATCCGGCGAGCGGGGTGTCGCATTTCGACATGCTGCGCGACAACCTGCGCATCACGCTCACCCACGCCCGGCTCGTGTGCGGTATGGTGCTGCGCCTGCCCCTGCTGTTGTGGCGCAAGCTGTCTCCGGGACGAGCGCCGGCTGCTACGCATTGGGCACGGCTGACCGAGCGCGGCAGCGTCCTCGGCCTGAAAATCGTCGCCGCCTGCTACCGGCTGCTCGGGGACCGTGCCGCGAAGTTGTTGCTGTACCCCGTGGTCGCCTACTTCGTGCTCACCGGCGGCGCGGCGCGGCGTGCCTCCCGCGATTATTTCACGCGGCTGCGGGCACATGCCGGCCCGGGCGCCCGTCTGCCCGAGCCGGGATGGCGCACGGCTTTCCGCCACCTTTACGAGTTTGCCGAATCCGGGCTGCACAAGTTCGCCGCCTGGACCGGACAGATCGACCCCGCCGGCGTGGATTTCCCGAACCGCGCGGAATTCGAGGCGCTGGTCGGGAGCGGCACGGGGGCATTGCTGATCGGCGCCCACCTCGGCAACCTGGAGATGACGCGGGCGTTCGCCGCCATCAATCGCCTGGCGACCGTGAACGCGGTGATGTATTCGGAGCACGCACCGCGTTTCCAGCGCATCCTGGCCCGCGCCAGCGGCCATTTTGACGTCAATTTGATCCAGGTGCAGAGCCTCGGGCCCGACACCATGATCCGGCTCAAGGGCAAGGTGGACCGCGGCGAGCTGCTGGTCATCGTCGGCGACCGCACGCCGCCCGCCGAAAGCGGCCGCGTCTGCATGGCCGATTTTCTGGGGGCGCCCGCGCCGTTCGCCCAGGGGCCGTTCATCCTCGGCGCGCTGCTGGAGTGCCCGGTCTATCTGTTCTTCTGCCTCAAGGAAGGCGCCGGTTACCGCATCCACCTGGAGCGCTTCGCCGACCGCGTCGAACTGCCGCGCCCGGAGCGGGAGGAACGGCTGAAGGCCTACGTGCAGCGCTACGCCGCCCGCTTGCAGTACTATTGCCTGCGCGCTCCCTACCAATGGTTTAACTTCTACAATTACTGGTCTGCCGGCCCCGACGCGATTACGGGTGCGGCCATCCGCGATCGGCCCAGGAAAGCAACGCATGCCCAGCAGGATTGAAATCGGCCCCGGCCGCCTCGCCATCGAGGACGTGCTGGCGGTCGCCGAGCAGCGCGCCGGCGTTGCGCTATCCCGCGACCGCGCCTACTCCGAGCGGATCGAGGCCGGAGCACGCTACCTCGACCGCCTGCTGGCCGAAAACGGGGTCATCTATGGCGTCACCACCGGCTACGGCGAGTCGTGCACGGTTGCGGTGCCGCCGGAACTGGTGGCGGAACTGCCGCTGAACCTGATCCGCTTCCACGGCTGCGGACTGGGCGAGTACCTGTCGCCGGAGGAAACGCTGGCAGTGATGGTGGCCCGCCTGATTTCGCTGGCGCAGGGATATTCGGGGGTGCGCTGGATACTGCTGGAGCAGCTCGCCGGCCTGGTCAACCACCGTGTGCTGCCGTTCATACCGGCGGAAGGATCGGTCGGCGCGAGCGGCGACCTCACGCCCCTGTCCTACGTTGCCGCCGCGCTGATCGGTGAACGCGACGTGCTGCACGCGGGACGGCGGCGCCCCGCCGCCGAGGTGCTGGCGGAACTGGGCCTGCCCAGAATCGCCCTGGCGCCAAAGGAAGGGCTGGCGGTGATGAACGGAACGGCGGTGATGACCGGGCTCGCCTGCCTCGCCTGGTCGCGCGCCGAATACCTGTCGCGCCTGTGCTGCCGCCTGACCGCGATGGCGTCGCTCTCGCTGCGCGGCAACCGCGGCCATTTCGACCCGCGTCTCTTCGCCGTCAAGCCCCACGCCGGGCAGAACGAAGCGGCGGCGTGGATTTACGGCGACCTCGCCGCCGACGGTAACGAGCCGGAAACGATTCGCCTGCAGGACCGCTATTCGATCCGTTGCGCGCCCCACGTTATCGGCGTGCTGCGCGATGCGCTGGGCTGGATGCGCCGCGACATCGAGAACGAGCTGAACAGCGCCAACGACAACCCCATCATCGACGGCGAGAACGGCCTGGTGCTGCACGGCGGGCATTTCTACGGCGGCCACATCGCGTTTGCGATGGACGCGCTGAAGACGGCGGTCGCCAACCAGGCCGACCTGATGGACCGGCAGATGGCGCTGCTGGTGGACAGCCGCTTCAGCAACGGCCTGCCGCAGAACCTGTCCGGCGCCGAAGGCAGCCGCGCGGCCATCTGCCACGGCCTGAAGGCGGTGCAGATCGGCGCCTCGGCGTGGGCCGCCGAAGCGCTCAAGCTCACCATGCCGGCGAGCGTGTTCTCGCGCTCCACCGAGTCTCATAACCAGGACAAGGTCAGCATGGGCACCATCGCCGCCCGGGACTGCCTGCGCGTGCTGGAGCTCACCGAGCAGGTGGCCGCGGCGCTGTCACTCGCGGTGCGCCAGGGCATGGAATTCCGCCTGCGCCAGGCCAACGGCGGAAAACTCCAGCTTGCGCCCGCCGTCAGGAATTTCCAGGAAGCGCTCGCCGCCGAAGCGCCCTTCCTCGAGCAGGACCGCGCGCTGGAGCCCGAGCTGCGGCGTCTCACGGAGCTGATCCGCGGCCGCCGGTGGCAACTCTATGCCTGAGCTTGCCGCCGAAGTCGAGGTCGAAGTCGCGTTCTCCGAGGTGGACGCCATGGAAGTGGCGTGGCACGGCCACTACCTGAAGTACTTCGAGAGCGCGCGCTGCGCCCTGCTGCGCCGCTTCGACTACGACTACCCGCGCATGCGTGAATCGGGTTATGCCTGGCCGATCGTGGAATGCCGGCTGAAGTACGTCCAGCCGGCCCGCTACGGCCAGCGGCTGCTGGTCGGCGCCACGCTGCGCGAATGGGAAAACCGCCTGCGCATCGAATACCTGGTACGCGACGCGAAGACCGGCACGCGGCTCACCCGCGGCACCACCATCCAGGTGGCGGTGAACCTGGCGAACGGCGAGCTGCAGTTCGTCTCACCGCGCGTCCTCCTCGACAAGCTGGAGCGCGCATGGGCCGGCTGATCGCAGCCGCCGCCTTGCTCGCGTCGGCGGCGGCGCCGGCCAACGCCCAACCTGCCGCCCTCGACCAGATCCGCGCCCGCCTCGACGCGCATGCGGTGGTGCGCGCGGAGTTCGTGCAGACCCGGACCCTGGCCGCGCTGGAGCGCCCGCTGGTCGCCCGCGGCCGGCTGCTGGTTTCGCGCGCCGACGGGGTGGTGTGGCAGGTCGAGCAGCCGTACCGCGCCGCCTACGTGCTGCAACAGGACAGCGTGACCGAAATCGCCGCCGACGGCATGCGCACGCGGCGCGACGCGCGCGATGCCCCCGCAATCGCCCGCGTCGGCCGCATCCTCGGCGCCCTGGTTTCCGCCAATGCCACCGCGCTGGACAATGATTTCCACGTCGATGCCGGAGTAACGGGCGAGCGCTGGCATATCGTGCTCCAGCCGCGCCAGTCCCAGGTGGCCCAGCGCCTGAAGGTCATACGCGTCAACGGCGGGGATTTCGTGGAGTCGGTCCGCATCGACGAAGCGAGCGGCGATACGACGCAGCTGCAGTTTCGTAGCCAGCGCGGCGCCGCGAGCCTGTCGGAGGACGAGCGCCGCCTGTTCGTGGGCGACTGATGCAGCGCCGCAGCCTGCTCGCCGCCGCGTGGGCGCTCACCGCCGCCGGCCTGGTCATCGCCTGCGTGGTGCTGTTCGTGCGCGGCGCCCCGCTGCAGACCAATCTGCTCGCCCTGCTGCCGCCGACCGAACGCAATGCGACGGCAGAGGCCGCGGTCGCCGCCCTCTACGACACGGCCGGCAACCGGGCGCTATTCCTGATCGGCCATGCCGACCGCTCCAGCGCCAGGGAAGCGGCGCGCCGTTTTGCCGGCGCGTTGCGCGACAGCAAGGCCTTCGCGAGCATCCAGGCCGAGATCCCGCCAGTGGACGCGCGCTGGTTGAGCGGTCCCTATCTCGATTTCCGCTTTGGCCTGCTGGCCGAGACCGACCGCCGGGCGCTGGCAGGCGGAAAATCCAGCCCGGAAGCCTGGCTTACGCGTGCGCTGAACAACCCGTTTCGCCTCGGCGCAGCCGGCGACGTCGCCCTCGACCCGTTCGGACTGCTCGACAACTTCCTGGCAAGCCTGCCGTACCACAGCTGGCAGCTAGAGCTCGACGACGGTCTGCTGGTAGTCCGCGGCGACGGCCGCGGCGGCGCTACTCACGTCCTGGTGACGGCGACGCTGCCCGGATCCGCGTACGACAGCCAGGTGCAGAACGCCACCATTGCCGCGGTCACGGCGGCGGAGCAGTCCCTGCAGCTGCCGGCGCCCGCTGCCGAAGTGCTGCGTAGCGGCGCCGTATTCTTCGCCGGCGCCGCGCGCAGCGCGGCGGAACGGGAAGTGGACATGATCGGCCTCGGTTCGCTCGCCGGCATCGTGCTGCTGATGCTGGCGGTGTTCCGCTCGCTGCACCCGCTGCTGCTCGGGCTGCTGACGGTGGGCATCGGTCTCGCCGCCGCGACGACGACGACACTCCTCGTGCATCGCGAGCTGCACCTGCTCACGCTGGTGTTCGGCGCCAGCCTGATCGGCGAAGCCATCGACTATTCGATCCAGTACTTCGGCGCCCACGTCCAGGCCGGCCGCGCGTGGGACCCCTGGCGCGGTCTGCTCACGGTGCGGCCCGGGCTAACCCTGGCCCTCGCCACCAGCCTGACGGGTTACGCCGCCTTGCTGCTGGTGCCGTTTCCCGCGGTAAACCAGATCGCCCTGTTCGCCCTTACCGGTCTCGCCGCCGCCTACCTGTCCGTGGTCCTGCTGCTGCCGTTCCTGCTGCGCCGGCCCTACACGCACGACATCTCGGCCATCACCGTTCCCGCCGGCCGTTTCACCGCGTGGTGGCGCAATCGCGTCAGCCGCGCCGCCGCCATCGGGCTGGCGCTGGCCGTGCTCGTGATCTGCGTCCCCGGCTGGCTGCGCCTGCAGGCGGGCGATGACGTGCGCACGATGGCGGACCGGTCCGCGCCCTTGCTCGAAAAGGAGTCGCGGATACGCGCGCTGACCGGCTTCGGCGTCGTCAACCAGTTTTTCCTGGTGGAAGGCGACACGCCCGAAGCGGTCCTGCGTGGCGAAGAGGCGCTTGGCGCGAAACTGCGCGAGCTGGCGGTAACAGGCGAGATCAGCCACACCCACGCCGTGTCCTCGTTCGTGCCGTCGGCCGCGCGGCAGATGGAGAACAGGAACCTCCTGTATCGCGCGCTGCTCGCCGATCGGGCGCGCCTGCAACAGGCCTTCGACCGCCTCGGTTTCCGCAAGGGCACGGCCGAAGCGATGGAACGGGCTTACCGGGAGAGCGAGGGCCGGATGCTGACCCCCGAGACCTGGCTCGCAGCGGCGCCGGCGGCACCTTTCCGGCACCTGTGGCTGGGACGAACCGAGCGGGGTTACGCCTCCGTCGTCGTGCCCTACGGTTTTTCGCGGTTGGCGCCGCTGGTGGATGCGGCCACGGCGGTGAGCGGCGTGACCCTGGTGGACAAGGCGGGCAACGTGAGCCGCCTGTTTCGCGAGTACCGCACGGGCTTCAGCATCGGCCTGGCGGTGGCGGCGCTGGTGGTTCTGGCCGTCCTCTCCCGCCGCTACGGTTGGCGCGGCGGCGGGGCGGTGATACTGCCTAGCCTGCTGGGCATGACGGTCGCGCTGGGCGTTGCCGGCCACGCCGGTGTTCCGGTCACGCTGTTCAGCGTCATGGCGCTGATGCTGGTGCTGGGCGTGGGCGTCAACTACTCCATTTTCCTGGTCGAGGGCGGCGGGCGCGAGGGCACGACCCTGGTCGCCGTGCTGTTGTCGGCAGCGACCACGCTGCTGTCGTTCGGCCTGCTCGCCTTCAGCGGCACGCCGGCGCTGGCCCGTTTCGGCGCTACGTTGCTGGCGGGCATCGGCGCTGCGGTGCTGCTGGCGCCGCTGGCGCTGGCTTTCGCACCGCAACGCCGGGCAGCGCAAACCCAATAACCTCGTTTATCATGCAGCATGACGCGCGAGCGCTGTTATGCCGCCGCCGTGGGTCTCGTCAACGCCCTCGGCCGTGGCCAGGAAGCGGTGCAGCAGGGCCTGCTGGAAGGAGACACGTCCGGCATGGTGCTGGAAGACGGCTGGCTGCCCGCGGCGCCGGCCCGCGTCGGGCGCGTCGCGGGCGAGCTGCCCGCTGTTCCCGCCGCCCTCGCCGAGTTCGATTGCCGCAACAACCGTTTGCTGCTGCTGGCCCTCGCCCAGATCGAGGATGCGGTGGCCGCGGCCCTCGCCCGCCTTGGCCCGTCGCGCATCGGCATCGTGCTCGGCACCAGCACCTCGGGCATCGCCGAGGGCGAGGCGGCGGTGGCCGCCTTGATACGCGTCGGCGCGTTGCCGGCCGCTTTTCACTACTCGCAGCAGGAGATCGGCAGCGCCGCGCCGTTTCTGGCCCGCCACCTGGGCGTCACAGGACCCGCCTACACGGTGTCCACCGCCTGCACCTCGAGCGCGAAGGCGCTGGCCGCGGCCCGGAACCTGCTGCGCTCCGGAAGCTGCGACGCGGTGGTGGCCGGCGGCGTGGACAGCCTGTGCCAGCTGACGGTCTGCGGTTTCGCTGCGCTCGAATCCACGACGTCCGAGCTGACCAACCCGATGAGCCGCAACCGCCGCGGCATCAATATCGGTGAAGGGGCCGCCCTGCTCCTGCTGACGCGCGACAAGGCCCCGGTTGAGCTGCTGGGCGTGGGCGAATCGAGCGACGCTCACCACGTCTCGGCCCCCGATCCTTCCGGCCGCGGCGCGGAAATCGCCATGCGCGCCGCCCTCGCCGATGCCGGACTCGCGCCCGCAGCCGTCGATTACCTCAACCTGCACGCCACCGCGACGCCCAAGAACGACGAAATGGAGAGCCATGCCGTCAACCGCGTCTTTCCGCGGGGCATCGCGTGCAGCGGCACCAAGCCGCTGACCGGCCATACGCTCGGCGCGGCCGGCGCCACCGAAGCGGCGTTCTGCTGGCTCGCGATCCATGGCGACGGCAGGCTGCCGCCGCACGTCTGGGACGGCGCAACAGACCCGGCGTTGCCGCATTTGCGGCTCGCACGCCACGGCGAGCGTTTCGCGCGCGATCGCGGGCGCGTCTGCATGAGCAACTCCTTCGCCTTCGGCGGCAGCAACGTGAGCCTCCTGCTAGGAGTTTGTCGGACCTAGCTCCGACAAACTCCTTATGCAAAACCGCCCGCACGATAACGGGGGTCAACGACAGTGAAAACCTCATTTTCAGCCTATGCGCGTGGCCACCGGAGGCCAATCGGGGTCGTTACCCTGGGTTTCATTCGAAATTCGCGGGCGGTTTTGCTGTTAGCAGCCTGTCGGACACCTAAGTCCGACAGGCTGCTTGGGGCGGCGGCATGACGACGCCATCCCCGGCGCGGACCTTTCCATCCATCGAAGCGCTGCTGCCGCATCGCGGCACCATGCTGTTGCTGGACCGGGTGATCGCCAGCGACGAGCAGTCCATCGAGGCGGAGCGCACGGTGCCGGCCGGCGCGTGGTATTCCGACGAGCACGGCGCCATGCCGGCCTGGATAGCGATCGAGCTGATGGCGCAGGCCATCGCCGCGTTCGCCAACCTGCACGCCTGCGCGCGCGGCGAGCCGCCGAAACGCGGCTTGCTGCTGGGCAGCAAGCAGTACCGCGCCCGCGCCGCGCGCATCGCCGCCGGCGAGCGGCTGCGCGTGACGGCGCAGCTGTCGTACCGCGACGATAGCGGCTTCGCCGCCTACGATTGCGCGATCGCCGGCGCCGGCGGAGAATTGGCCGCCGCCACCCTCAAGGTTTACGAGCCGCCGGATTTCGACGCCTTCATCCGGCAGGCCATCAGCACATGACGAGACGCGTCCTGGTCACCGGTTCGAGCCGCGGCATCGGCCGCGCGATCGCGCGCCGCCTCGCCGCCGGCGGCTTCGCCGTCAGCGTGCACTGCCGCTCGCGGCGCGCCGAGGCCGACGCGCTCGCCGCCGAGATACGCGGCGCCGTCCTGCAATTCGACGTCACCGACCGCGGCGTGAGCCGCGAGGCGCTCGCGCGCGACGTGGAAAAAAACGGTGCTTACTACGGCATTGTCTGCAACGCCGGCGTCATCCGCGACAACGCCTTTCCCGCCCTTTCCGACGAGGACTGGGATGAGGTCCTGGACACCAGCCTCGGCGGCTTCTACAACGTCGTGCAGCCGCTGGTGATGCCGATGATCCGCGCGAGACAGGGCGGCCGCATCGTCACCATCGCCTCGGCCGCGGGTGTCGTCGGCAACCGCGGGCAAGTCAACTACAGCGCGGCAAAAGCGGGCGTGATCGGCGCGACCAAGGCCCTGGCGGTGGAGCTGGCCAGCCGCCGCATCACCGTCAATTCTGTCGCGCCCGGCCTGATCGAAACCGACATGACGGCAGCGGTGCCGCTGGAGGACGCCCTGAAATGGGTGCCCATGAAGCGCCTGGGCACGGCGGAGGAAGTGGCCGCCGCGGTTGGATTCCTGATGTCCGACGAGGCGGGCTACATTACGCGCCAGGTGATCGGCATCAACGGCGGGCTCATCTGATGAAACGCGTCGTCGTCACCGGCATGGCGGGCATCACCGCTCTCGGCGACAGCTGGGAGAAGATCGAGGCCGCGCTGCGCGCCCGCCGCAACGGCATCCGCCGCATGGGCGAGTGGGAGCGCTACGCCGATCTCCACACGCGGCTCGGCGGGCCGGTGGATGATTTCCAGGTCCCGGCCCATTACCCGCGCAAGGCGCTGCGCTCGATGGGGCGGGTATCCATCATGGCGGTGCGCGCCACGGAATTGGCGCTCGAGCACGCCGGGCTGCTGCACGATGCCGCCATCCGCGACGGCAGCATGGGAATCGCATACGGTTCTTCCGGCGGCAGCGCCGAGCCGGTGCGGGCGTTCGGCCAGATGCTCACCACGGGCTCGATGCAGGGCGTGAATTCCACTTCCTACATCCAGATGATGGCCCACACCACGGCCGTCAACATCGGGCTCTACTTCGGCCTCAAGGGCCGCATCATTCCCACCAGCAGCGCCTGCACCTCGGGCAGCCAGGCCATCGGCTACGCCTGCGAGGCGATTCGCTACGGCAAACAGGTGCTGATGGTGGCGGGAGGCGCCGAGGAACTGTCGGCGGCGGGCGCGGCGGTGTTCGATACCCTGTTCGCCACCAGCACGCGCAACGACGCGCCCGCCACGACACCGCGCCCCTTCGATCGCGACCGCGACGGCCTGGTGGTCGGCGAAGGCGCGGCTACGCTCGTGCTCGAAGATTACGATCATGCGGTCGCCCGCGGCGCGCGCGTCTACGCCGAAGTTTCCGGCTTCGCCACCAACTCCGACGGCATGCACGTCACGGAACCGGAGGCGGCTACCATGGCCCGGGTGATGACGCTCGCCTTGCAGGACGCCGGCCTTGCGCCGGGCGCCGTGGGCTACATCAGCGCCCACGGCACCGCCACCGACCTCGGCGACGTCGCGGAAAGCCGCGCCACCGGTGAGGTACTGGGGGAACACGTGCCGATCAGCTCGATGAAAAGTTATCTCGGGCACACGCTCGGCGCCTGCGGCGCCATCGAAGCCTGGTGGGCCATCGAAATGCAGCGGCGCGGCTGGTTCGCCCCCACGCTGAATCTCGACCGCCCGGACCCGGCCTGTGCCGGGATGGACCATGTGACGGGCGACGGCAGAAACCTGGATGTCGAATACATTATGAGCAATAATTTCGCTTTCGGCGGCATCAACTCGTCGCTGATATTCAAACGGATTTGACCGCCGGTTGCCCGGCGCCTGCGACGCGAACCACGTCATTTTTTTGCCCAGGGAAGGAAACCATGAAGATCGCCAACCGCCTGCTGCTCACCGTTGTCACTCTTGTTTTCGCCGCCGGCGTCCAGGCCCGGAACGCGCCTATCGTCAACCCCGAAAAGATCGCCGTCACGACGTCCAGCGGCAAGGCGGTCAGCGCCGAAGACGTCAGGAAAGCCATCGTGGTTGCGGGCACTTCCAAGGGCTGGGCAATATCCAATGCTGGCGACGGCAAAACGCTGCGGGCAACACTGGTCGTCCGCGTGCATACGGTCGCCGCGGACATCGAATACTCTGCCACCGAGTATTCGATCCGCTACAAGGACAGCGTCAACATGGACTACAAGGACGGCACTATCCATCCCAACTACAACCGCTGGATACAGAACCTGGTGACGGCGATCCGCACGGAACTGGCCAGGTTTTGACAGGAGACGGGGCGCACCGCATGAATCCCTCCTGCTCCCCCGCGCCGGACTGACCGGGTGCGGCGTGTCGTCGTCACCGGGATGGGCATCGTTTCCTGTCTCGGCAACGAGCTGGACGAGGTCGAGCGCGCGCTGCGCGAGGGGCGCAGCGGCGTCCGCTATTGCGAAGATTACGAACGCGCCGGCATGCGCAGCCGCGTCGCCGGCATTCCCGACCTCGCGGAGGAGCCGCCCATCGACCGCAAGCTGCGCCGCTTCATGGGCAGTGTCGCGGTCTATGCCCATCACGCGATGCGCAAGGCGATCGCGAATGCGCGGCTTGCCGCCCGCGACATCTCTGATCCGCGCGTCGGCCTGATCGTCGGCTCGGGCACGGGCTCCCTCTCCCAGTACCTCCCCGCCATCGACGTGCTGCGCGCGAAGGGGCTGCAGAAAATGCCGCCCTACGTTGTGCCGCAGTCGATGGCCAGCACCGTCTCCGCATGCCTGGCCACGGCCTACGCCATTCGCGGTTACAGCTATTCCATCACCTCCGCCTGCGCCAGTTCCGCGCACTGCATCGGACACGCCATGGAGTTGATCCGCATGGGCAAGCAGGACCGGGTGTTCGCCGGGGGCGCGGAGGAAGCCGAATGGACCTCGGCCGCCGCGTTCGACGCGATGGGCGCGCTGTCGACCGCCTACAACGACACGCCGCAAACCGCTTCACGTCCCTACGACGCCGGGCGCGACGGTTTCGTCATGGCGGCAGGCAGTGGTATTTTGGTGCTGGAGGCGCTCGAACATGCCGAGGCCCGCGGCGCCCGCATCTACGGCGAACTCGCGGGCTACGGCGCGTCATCGGACGGCGAGGACATGATTACCCCGGCGCCGGAAAGCGTGGCGCGCGCGATGCGCCTCGCGCTCGCCGAAGCGGGCGTGGAACAGGTCGACTACATCAACACGCACGCGACCTCGACACCGGTCGGCGACGTGGCCGAGCTCGCCGCGATTGGCGAAGTCTTCGGCACGCGCGCGCCGCGCATCTCATCCACCAAGGGGCTGACCGGCCACGCGGTCGCCGCTTCCGGCGCGCACGAAGCGATTTATTCGCTGCTGATGATGGAGAAGGGCTTTATCGCTCCCTGCGCCAACCTGCGCGAGCGCGACCCGGCAACGGCGGGATTTCCCCTGGTGACCCGGTGCGAGGAACGCTCCATCCGGAGCGTCCTGTCCAACAGCCTCGGCTTCGGCGGAACCAACGCCAGCCTGCTGTTCCGCCGCTGACCTTATGCCTCTTCGCGGCACGCGGCCGGCAGCGAAACCGGTTTGAGGCCGGCCGCCGCCAGGCGTTCGAGCAATGCCGGCAGCACCGCGAGCACGACCGGCTCGCCGCGGAGCGTCCGCCGGCAGGCGCCGTCATGAAGTAGCAGCACGTCACCCGCGGCCAGCCGCCGGATCAGCCGTCTCAGCACCGCCGCGGCATCGGTGTCCATGGTGTCGAAACCGCGCCGCGTCCACGATACGTAGCGCACGCCGTGCAGCGCCAGCACCGGGTCAAGCAGCGGGCTGCGGAAGCCCGCCGGCGCGCGGAAGAATGCGGGAGCGTGGCCGGTAATGCCGGCGATGAGGGCCTGGGTCTCCTCCACTTCGCTGCGCAGCCGCCCGGGACCGAAGAACGCAAAAGCATGGGCGTGGCGATAGCTGTGGTTCTCCACGCTGTGGCCGCGGCGCGCGACCTCCCTCACGATATCGGGGTACGCCGCGACCTTCTCTCCGACACAGAAGAAACTGGCCTTTGCCTGGAGGCCATCGAGCAGGTCGAGCACGCGCGGCGTCACTTCCGGATCGGGGCCATCGTCGAAGGTCAGGCTGACCTCATTGCGGCGCGCGGCGGACGCTGGCAGGCGCACCAGATTGGGGCCGAGCATGCGGCCGCGCGGCGACAATACCGCGGCGCCCAGCAGCAGGTGATTGCCGGCCAATGCGCCGAACACCCACGGCCACAGCACCGGCTCGACCGCGCAGGTAACCGCGCCGGCCGCATGAAACCACTTGGAAAACTGGAGCGCGGGCGCCGGGCGCCGCAGGCGGCTCACGTTCACGCCGCTGATGACGGCATCGGCAACCGATTTCATGGACTTATCCGCCGCTCAGCATTATCGCCGGTCAACTGCGCTAAATCTTCACGCTCGGGTTGAGCGTGTAAACGCCGGTGATCGCCGCGTGCGCGATGATGTGGCCTTGCATCGCCTCCAGCACTTCCGGACCCTTGAAGGCGCCCGCGGCGGGACAGCGGGCGTAATCGAGCGCGTAGAGCGTGAAGATGTAGCGGTGCGGAATTTCATCGTTCCACGGCGGGCATGGCCCGTCGTAGCCGAAATAGTTGCCCGCCATTTCCTTGTCGGAGGCGAACCAGGAGGAATAGTCGTTGAGGCCCTGGCGCGAGCCGTAGAGGCTTTCCGGGCCGGGCTTGCCGCGCGGCTTGACGCCGTTCGCGAACTCGCCCGGCCTGATCCGCAGCGTCGTCGCCGGCAGGTCCACCAGCACCCAATGGTAGAAGTTCACCCGCGGCAGCAGCTTCGAAATGATGCGCCCTTCCTTGTTCACGTCGTCGCCCCGGCTCGGCACGTCCGGGTCGTGGCAGAGCAGCACCAGCGACCTGGCATTTGGCGGCAGGTCCTGCCACGCCAGGGCCGGGTTGAGGTTCTGCGACAGCGTGACGCGGGTCGTGGGCGCCGGCGCGCAGAACGCGCATTTAGCCGGAATCGGCTTGTTGTTCATGAAGTCGCTGCTGGTGATTCTCATGAGAGTGCCCCCGGAAGATAACCGGGAAAATTATAGCAAGCCAAGCAGCTTGTCGGGTTTTCGCCCCGACAAGCTGCTGAATTGATGAGTGACGGGTGACGGGTTTACTTGCATACGCCCGGAAGCAGCGCATGCAGCCGTGCATCGCGCTGCTCCTTCGGCAGCGCGGCCAGCTCCGTTACCGCGGCGTAGAAACGCCCCAGGTCCCCTGTTTCGCACAGCAACAGCGCCTCGAAAGCCGGGACCAGCTGCGTGTAGATGCCGACCGAGGCGAGCTGGGCGTTGTTGGGCCGCTGCGCGAACCAGCGGTCATACCGGTCGAAACCGCCCCATCCCGCCTTGAGCGCGCGGTACTCCACTTCGAGTGCGTCCAGTATCGCGTTCTTGCGCTCGCGCATCGCTTCCGGCGCGAGGCGCGTGCGATACAACGCTTCGAGTTGCCCGCGAACCTTCTGCACGAGTCGCGCGAACTCTCCGCGGACGCGGCGGTTGCGCTCGAATTCCTCGAGATGCCGCGCATCCCCCGCGTGGGCGACCCAGCGCCTGACGCCCTCCTGCTCGACCGCCGCCGCGAAGGATTCGTTGAACGTGGTGTCGTCCTTCGCATAGGCCACCTGGTGCGCCAGCTCGTGAAAAACGAGCCGCGCGATCTCGACGTCCGGGTAGTGAATGAACGTGCTCAGCACCGGGTCGTCGAACCAGCCGAGCGTCGAATAAGCAGGCACCCCGCCGATGTAGACTTCCTGCCCCTGCCGGGCCAGTTCCGCGGCAAACTGCTCCGCCGCCGCCCTCTCGAAATAACCCCGGTAATTGACGCAACCGGCGAACGCCAGGCACCAGCGCAGCGGTTCCACCGAGAACTCGGGGGCGGCAAACACGTTCCACACCACGAACGGCCGCCCCAGGTCGGCATAGCGCCGGTAGCTCTGGTTGTCGGGCAGGCCCAGCTCGCGGCTCGCGAATGCGCGGATCTCCAGCACGCGCTTGAGCTTGTCCTTGAGCGGCCACGCGGCCGCCGGGTCGGCAAGCACTTCCTCCACCGGCCGCTCGCGCCGCCACACCTCGAGCTGCCCACTTACCGACTGCCAGTAGTAGCCGATGTTCGCGCAGCCGCTCATGAGCAGCGCGAGGCACGCGACAATTATGTGCTTGCTCGCTCGCGCTGCAACAGCGTGACGAGTGATAAGTGATAGGTGATAGGTGTCCTCCGCTGCGCGGGGCAGCAGTTTCTTGTCACTTATCACTTATCACCTATCACTTGTGGGCAAACATGCCATCCCTGAGGAATACGCAAATCTGATGGGCAACCGCTCGCGATATCAGCATCCCCGAGTGGTTGACGTCGAGCACGATATGGTCGCGCATTCCCGGCACGCGCGTCTCCTCGACGCTGATCACGCCGTCGCTGGGCGCGGGCAGGTCCGGCGCGACGACGCGCCCGATTCCCAACGGCACGCTGCCCGCTATCACGCCGATCTCGCGAGCGGTTGCGGGCGGCAGGTGCATGGGGTTCAGCCAGTGTTGCATGCTGCGCCCCAGCGCGGCGCGGCCTCCGGGGAGCCGGGCAAGCCGCCGGCCCGCGAAGCTCCCGCCATAGGGCGTGCCGGTAAGGACAACGCGCCCAAGCGTCAAGCCCGACGCGCGCTCCAGCATGCGCAGTACGACGAGCCCGCCCAGGCTGTGCCCGACGAAATGCACCCGCGGCGCGGCTAGCCTGCGGCAGTAGCGCTCCAGGCGCTCCGCGTTTTCCGCCAGCGTGAGCCGCATCGAAGGATAAGAGTAAGTGAGCGCGCGGTAGCCGCCGCGCGCCACCCGCCGCCGCATCAGCTCCATTACGAGCCCGTGTACCCACAGCCCGTGGACGATGACTACGGTTTCCTGCCCCGGTGGCATCAACTGACTCGAGTAGCGTGACCGGTCACTGGTCACCGGTCACTGGTCACGGGGTCAAGCAGCGGCGCCGCGATAGGCCGTCACCTGGTCCGCGGAGAGATGGCTGATGTCACCCCACAGCTCGAGCCGCCAGGCGCCGCCGCAGTAACCAAATCGATTCAGGCTGGCGTTGATGAGCGGCACCGGGCGCTGCGCGCCGTGGTCGAGGTCGTGCGCCGAGCGGTACAGCGAATCGAGCACCAGGCCGTGGGTGACGACCACCACCGCTTCGCCGCGGTGGCGGTCCGCGATCGCGGCGAGGCAGCCGAGGCAGCGCTGCGTGAAAACGCGCGCGCTCTCGCCGCCGGGCACCGCGTATTCCGGATCGCGGCTGACGAAGCGGGCGTGCTCATCCGGGTACCGCGACTGGATCTCGGCGGCAGTGAGGCCTTCGAAAATGCCGAAGCGCCGCTCCTGCAGGCGCGTGTCCGTCACGACCTCGTGGCCGCTGTGTTCCGCGATGGCGCGAGCCGTGTCGCGCGCGCGCGAGAGATCGCTGCTGTAGAGCGCGGTGAAGCCGTGACCGGCGAGCCGGCGGCCGAGCGCCTGCGCCTGCGCTCGGCCGACGTCGGACAGCAGCGTGTCGGTCGTGCCCTGCATGCGCTTTTCACGGTTCCACGGCGTCTCGCCATGACGAATCACGATCAGGGTCGTTTCACTCATACAAGATCAAAGCTGAACCACAAAGGACACGAAGGACACAAAGGAAAGTCTAAAACAATTGAACCGCCAAGACGCCAAGAAAATCCAGCCAATACTCAGCCACAATACATTTTGGCAGCCCGACTGGCCGTTTCCAGCCGCTCGGCTTGCGAAGAGGCCCGCTTGCGCCGCATATCTTCGACCACCGCGGGATCAGCAACCGAGGGGTGACCGCAAGCAAATGGAGGCGCGGGATTGTATTCCATCGACAGCTGGATCGATTTTGCTACTTCGACACCAAACACTTGCGCGGCGATGGTCAAGGCAAAATCAATCCCGGCGGTAACACCCCCGCCCGTAATGCGATTTCGATCGGTTACGACCCGCTCCGATACGGGCGTCGCGCCAAAGACCGGCAGGATATTCATCGAGTCCCAATGCGTGGCAGCCCGGTAGCCCTTGAGCAGTCCCGCGGCGCCCAGGACAAGAGCCCCGGTGCAAACTGAAGTAACGTATTTCGCCTGCCGCGCCTGGCGCCTGAGGAACTCGAGAACCTTACGGTCTTCCATCATGGCCGCAATACCCTGGCCTCCCCCAACGAAAAGTAAATCGAGTTGCGGGGCGTTATCGATCGTGGTATCCGGGACGGTCTTCAGCCCGCCTCTCGCGGTGACCGGTTGCAGAGAGCGGGAAATAATCCTGATCTCGCATCCCGGCAATCGCTGAAAAACCTCCCAGGGGCCGGCGAAATCGAGATGCGTCATGTCTTCGAATATCAGCATTCCGATGATCATGGGGATTCTCCTTCGCAGTAAATTCTGCAAGAAATAGAAGCTCCTAATGACAAGGACGTTTCAATCCTATCCGCGCTTATCTTTGGTTCCACTATTGTTTTCTTGGCCGTCCTGGCGTGCTTGGCGGTTCAATTATTCGTTTTGCTTCTCGCTGCGCGCTCTGCGGTTCAATTATTGTTCTTGATCTTATCCGTGTTCATCTGTGTTCATCTGTGTTCATCTGTGGTTTCATTATTCTTGTTCTTCCTTTGTGTCCTTCGTGTCCTTTGTGGTTCAAGATTTTCGCAGGAATTCGGCGATCCGGGATACGCCCTCCTGCAACCGCTCGATCGAGTTGGTGTACGCAAAGCGCACATGCCGCTCCGGCGCATTCGCGCCGAAGTCGATCCCCGGCGTGATCGCAACCCCTGCCTTTTCCAGCAGGTCTCGCGCAAATCCAAAACTGTCTTGCGACAGCTCCCCGCAGCCGGCGTAGATATAGAACGCGCCCTGCGGCATCACCGGAATGTCGAAGCCGAGGCCGCGCAACGCCGGTACCAGGTAGTCGCGCCGCGCCTGGAATTCCTGCCTGCGCTTCTCCAATATCGCGAGCGTCTCCGGCTCGAACGCGGCGAGCGCAGCATGCTGAGCCGGTGTCGGCGCGGCGAGATAGAGGTTCTGCGCCAGCTTGTCG
>Ga0184637_10000894_pt1 | contig 21211 bp, 18 predicted proteins | sample PLM3_127_b2_FD_133143 | JGI IMG/M metagenome (GOLD analysis project Ga0184637, IMG submission 133143) | Groundwater sediment microbial communities from an aquifer in East River, Colorado, USA - PLM3_127_b2 | ecosystem: Environmental > Terrestrial > Soil > Riparian zone | place: USA: East River... | reverse complement strand
GAGCACGTACTGGCGTGCGCGCTGGTAGCAGTCCTCGGCCGCGCCGAGTGCGCCCCACGAGATGCCGTAGCGCGCCGAGTTCAGGCAGGTGAACGGGCCCTTCAGGCCGCGCACTTCCGGAAAGGCGTTCTCCTCGGGGCAGTGCACCTCGTCCATCACGACCTCGCCGGTGATGCTGGCGCGCAGGCCCACCTTGCCGTGGATCGCGGGGGCGCTCAGGCCCTTCCAGCCCTTCTCTAGCACGAAGCCGCGGATCTGGCCTTCGTCGTCCTTGGCCCAGACGACGAAGACGTCGGCGATCGGGCTGTTGCTGATCCACATCTTCGAGCCGGTGAGGCTGTAGCCGCCTTTCACCTTGCGCGCGCGCGTGATCATGCTGCCGGGGTCCGATCCGTGGTTCGGCTCGGTCAGGCCGAAGCAGCCGATCCACTCGCCTTTCGCGAGCTTCACCAGGTACTTCTGCTTCGTCTCCTGGTTGCCGAACTCGTTGATCGGCACCATCACGAGCGACGATTGCACGCTCATCATCGAGCGGTAACCGGAATCGACGCGCTCGACTTCGCGCGCGATCAGGCCGTAGCAGATGTAGTTCAGTTCCGAGCCGCCGTAGGCCTCGGGGATCGTGGGCCCGAGCAGCCCGAGCTCGCCCATCTCGCGAAAGATGGCGACGTCGGTCTTCTCGTGACGGAAGGCCTCCAGCACACGCGGCGCGAGCCGCTCCTGGCAGTAGGTATGCGCGGCATCGCGCACGGCGCGCTCGTCGGCGTGGAGCTGCGCGTCGAGCAGCAGCGGGTCGTTGTGGTGAAAGGTGGGCTTGGGCGTGCGCTTGGTAGTGGACATGGTCGGGTCTCCGGCTCAGGCAGTGGCCGCGGCGCGGCCGAGGGCGATGTAGCGTGCGAGGTGCTGGTCTTCGTCGCCGAGTTGGTGGTCGATCATGACGAGCCGCTTCGCGCAATGCGCGAGCGGCAGCTCCCAGGTCATGCCGATGCCGCCGTGCAACTGGATGCTCTCCTCGGCCACCAGCGTGCCGACGCGGCCGACGGTGTACTTGGCGGCCGACAGCGCGCGCTCGCGCTGCGGCCGATCGGCACCGAGCGCTGCTGCCGCGTTGATCACCGCCGAGCGCGCCTGCTCCACCTCGAGCAGCAGGTCGGCCATGCGGTGCTGCAGCGCCTGGAAGCTGCCGATCGGAACGCCGAACTGCTTGCGCGTGCGCAGGTATTCGAGCGTGGCGGCCTTGGCGGATTCCATCGCGCCCAGCGACTCGGCGGCGAGCGCGAGCAGGCCGCAACCCACGGCTTCCTCGAGCATCGCGTGCCCCTCGCCGGCGGCGCCGAGCAGCGCGTTCGCGGGCAGCTTGACGCCGTCGAGCGCCAGCTCCGCACCGCGGCCGCCGTCGATCAGCGGATAGCCGCGGCGCGTCAGGCCCGGCGTGTCGGCGTTCACCAGGAACAGCGAGATGCCGGCCGCGTCGCCGGGGGCGCCGGCGCTGCGCGCGGCGACGACGAACACGTCAGCCGCCTCGCCCTGCGGGACCACGGCCTTCGCGCCGCTGAGGCGCCATCCGTCGCCCGTGCGTTCGGCGCGTGCGGCGATGCGCGTCGTGTCGGCGCCGGTGTCGGCCTCCTCGTGCGCGAGCAGCACGATGCGCTCGCCGGCGATCAGCTGCTCGAGCAGCTTGCGTGCGGTGTCGCTGTTGGCGGCGGCGAGCACGCGGCCGGCCATCAGCGCACCGGTCAACGGCTCGACCACGAGGCCGCGGCCGAGCGACTCGAAGACGACCGCGATGTCGAATCCGCTGCCGCCCATGCCGCCCTGCTCCTCGGAGTACAGCGCCGCAAGCGCGCCGAGCTCGGCCAGGCGCTGCCAAACGTCGCGGCTGCAGCCCTCAGCCGAGCCCGCGATGCGCTGGCGCGCCTCGAATCCGTATTGCTCGCGCACGAAGCGGTCGAGCGTGTCCGCCAGCATGCGGCGGTCTTCGGTGTGTTGGAAGTCCATGGCGTGCCTCGCTTGTTCAGAGGCCGAGGATCATCTTGGCGATGATGTTCCTCTGGATCTCGTTGGAGCCGCCGAAGATCGACAGCTTGCGGTTGTTGAAGTAGCGCGTTGCCGCGGCAGCCGCCTCCTTCGGCCCGACCGACGGCCCTTCGTAACCCTCCTCGAGCGCGTCTCCGACGAACGGCCGCGCATACGGGCCCATCGCGCGCCGGTACAGCGACGAGATCTCCTGCCGGATCTGCGTGCCCCGGATCTTCAGCATCGAGCTCTCGGCCCCCGGCACGCCGCCGCCGGCCACCGCGGCCAGCACGCGCTGGTTCGTGGTCTTCATGTTCTCGAGCTCGATCTCGACGCGTGCCATGCGCGCGGCGAACAGCGGGTCGTCGGCCAGCGGGCGGCCGTTGCGCTGCAGCTTCGCGGCCACGTGCTTGAGCTGCTCGAACGCAGCCATCGAGTAGCCCACCCCAGCGATGTTGGTGCGCTCGTAGGTCAGCAGGTACTTGGCGCAGGTCCAGCCCTTGTGCTCCTCGCCGACGAGGTTCTCCGCCGGCACGCGCACGTCGGTGAAGAACACCTCGTTGACCTCGTGCTCGCCGTCCAGCGTGATGATCGGGCGCACTTCGACGCCGGGCGTGCTCATGTCGACGAGCAGGAAGCTGATGCCCTCCTGCTTCTTCGCCTCGCGGTTGCTGCGCACCAGGCAGAAGATCATGTTGGCGTGCTGGCCAAGCGTGGTCCACGTCTTCTGGCCGTTGACGACGTAGTGCTCGCCCTTGCCGTCGCTGACGCGTACCGCGCTCGCCTTCACCGACGCCAGGTCCGAACCCGCGCCCGGCTCCGAATAGCCCTGGCACCACCAGTCCGAGCCGTCGAGGATGCGCGGCAGCCAGCGACGCTTCTGCTCGTCGGTGCCGAACTTGATGAGCACCGGCCCCAGCATGTTGACGCCGAAGGGCACGACGCGCGGCGCATGCGCGAGCGCGCACTCGGTCTCGAAGATGAAGCCCTGCACCGCGTTCCAGCCCGGACCGCCGTACTGCTTGGGCCAGTGGGTGGCGAGCCAGCCGCGCGCGTTGAGGATCGAATGCCACTCGGCCATGTCGGCGCGCGCCAGGTGCTTGCCGGTGCGCACCTTGTCGGCAATGCGCGCGGGCAGCTTCTTGGCGAGGAAGTCGCGCACTTCGGCGCGGAACGCTTCTTCTTGGGGAGTGAAGCTCAGGTCCATCGATCGGCCCTCGTTTCGTGAACGTCGCGTTCAGTAGCCCGCGGCGCGGTTGACAGCCAACAGCTGCGGCAGCCCCTCGCGTGCGCGGCGAAGGGCATCCAGGCATTGCACGCCGACCACTTCGTCGCGCGCTTCGCCGGCAATGTGCGGCGTGGCGAACACTCGCGGGTGTCGCCAGATCCAGTGCTCGGGGCGCGGCGGCTCGCGCTCGAAAACGTCGAGCGCCGCGCCGGCCAGATGCGAGTCGTCGAGCAAGGCGCGCAGGTCGTCCTCCACCACCTGCTCGCCGCGGCCGACGTTGATCAGATACGCGCCGCGCGGCAGCTGCGACAGCCGACGCCGATCGAGCAGGCCGCGCGTGGCGTCGGTGAGCGGCAGCGTGCACACGAGCACGTCGGTGCGCCCGAGCATCGTTGCGAGCTCGTCGTCGCCGGCAAACGATTCGAGGCCCGGCCAATCGCGGCGCGTGCGTCCCCACACGGCGACGGGGTAGCCGAGCGGCGCGAACGCATGCACCACGGCCTGCGCCACTTCGCCTTGGCCGAGGATGCCGACGCGGCATGACGATGTCGGCCGCACCTCATGCCGCTTCCATTCGCTACGCGCCTGCTGCGCTTCGTAGCGGGGCAGCTCGCGCGTGAAGCGCAGCGCGCAGGCGACGACGTATTGCGCCATCGTCTGCGCCTGCAGCGGATCGACCACGCGCGTCACCGCCACGTCGGGGGGCAGGTCCGGCGCGCCGATCAGCTTGTCGACGCCGGCGCCGATGGAGCACACCACGCGCAGGTTCGGATAGCGCGACGCGACGCCGGCCTTCAGCCGCCAGGCCAGCAGAGCCTCCACCTTGTCGGGCGGCGGCGCGTCTTCCTCGGTCCACACGGCGAGACCCGCCGGCGCTGCGGCGCGCATCGCTGCCGCGAAGGGCGCGGCCGGCAACGGATGAGTCAGCACGAGGATCGCCATGTCGCGTTGCTCACACGTGGGTCATTCCGCCGTGACCTTGGCGTCGCGGATCACCTTGCCCCACTTGGCGGTTTCGCTGGCGATGAAGGTCTCGAACTCGGCCGGCGTGCTGCCCGCGGGGATCGTGCCCATCGCCTCGAACTTCGACTTGATGTCGTCGAGCTTCACGATCGCCGCCACTTCGTCAGCAACGCGCTTGACGATCGCGGGCGGCGTACCCGCCGGCGCCAGCAGGCCAGCCCAGGTGCTTCCGGTGAAGCCCTTGACGCCCTGTTCGATGAAGGTCGGCACGTCGGGCAGCGCCGGCAGGCGCTTCTCGCTGGCCACGCCGATCAGCCGCACCTTGCCCGTCTTGCCCGGGTTGATCAGACCCTGGGCGGCGTCCATGAAGAGCTGGATCTGCCCGCCCATCAGATCGGTGAGCGCCGCCGCTGCGCCTTTGTACGGAATGTGGACCATCTGCGTCTGCGTCAGCGCCTTCAGGTACTCGGTGGTCAGGTGCACCGCCGAGCCGCTGCCGCTGGAGCCGAAACTGACCTTGCCGGGGTTCTTGCGCGCATAGTCGATCAGCTCGGCCGCGCTCTTGAACGGCGCGTCGTTGTTCGCCGCCGCCACCAGCGGAGAGACGCCGATCAACGACACCGCCTGCAGGTCCTTGCTCGGGTCGTACGGCAGCTTCGGGTAGAGCGTCGTGTTGGCCGCGTGGGCCGCGATCACCACCGCGAAGGTGTAGCCGTCGGGGGGTGACTTGGCGAGCGCATCGGCGCCGATGATCCCGTTGGCGCCCGGCTTGTTGTCGACCAGCACCGTTTGCCCCAGCCGCTCCTGCAGCTTCTGCGTGACGAGCCGCGCCGTCACGTCGGTGAATCCTCCCGGCGGGTACGGGACGATCACGCGGATCGGCTTGGCCGGCCAGGCCTGCGCGCGCACGGTGGGCACCGCGAGCACCGCGGCACCGGCGGCCAGCGCGGTGGTGAAGCGGCGGCGGGTGATGGATCGTGGGTTCATCGGCATCTCCTGCTGGGTGGGTTCAACGTTGTCGCGCGACGTAGCGGTCGCGCAGTTCGCGCTTGAGCACCTTGCCGATCGCGCTGCGCGGCAGCTCGTCCACGCACTGCAGGTCGGCCAGGCGCTGGGTCTTGCCCACGCGGGCGTTCAGCCACTCGCGCAGGGCGTCGGCGGATGTCGCGTCGCCTTCACGGCGCACGACGAAGGCGACCGGCGTTTCGCCCCATTGCTCGCTCGGCACGCCCACCACGGACACGTCGGCCACGGCAGGGTGCTCGCGCAGTTGCGCCTCGAGGTCGCTCGGGTAGATGTTGAATCCGCCCGAGATGATCATGTCCTTCTTGCGGTCGAAGAGGATCAGGAAGCCGTCGGCGTCGAAGCGGCCGATGTCGCCGGTGCGGATGAAGCGCTTGCCGTCGGGCGCGTACCACTCGGCCTCGCGCGTCTTGTCGGGTTGTCCGTGGTAGCCGCTCATCATCCCCGGCGAGTGGCCCACGACCTCGCCCGCCTCGCCGGGCGCCACCTCTCGGCCGGCGTCGTCGATCAACCGGATGTCATGGCCCTCGGTCGGCCGGCCCACGGTGTGCAGCTTGTCGGGATAAGCATGCGCATCCAGGATGCAGGTGCCGCCGCCTTCGGTCATGCCGTAGAACTCGACCAGCCCGCCCGGCCAGCGCGCAAGCACATTAGCCTTTAGCGCGGCCGAGAACGGCGCGCTGGTGCAGAACTTGTACTTGAACGACGAGAGGTCGAAGGTGCCGAAGTCGGGCCGCGCCATGATGCGCTGGTACTGCACCGGCACCAGCATCGTGTGCGTCGCGCGATGCTGCTGCGCGAGCTCGAGATAGCGCCCTGCGTCGAACTTGGCCATCAGCACCACGGTGCCGCCCATGGCGATGGTCGGGAAGAACACGACCAGCGTGGTGTTCGAGTACAGCGGGGTGGCGAGCAGCGTCACGCCTGCGGGGCCGTAGTCGTAGGCCGAGCCACGCACCATGTGCGTCCAGCGCATGCCGTGCGGCTGCACGATGCCTTTCGGCGTGCCCGTGGTGCCCGACGAATAGATGATGTTGAACGTTGCGTCGGGCGTGATCTCCACCGGTCGGGGTGTTGTCCCTGGCGGCGCGAGCCATTCGTCGAAGGACCGGCCCGGCGCGCCGGTCTCGAGCCCAATGCAGCGCGAGCGCGCGCCGGCCGGGACCAGCGCGGCGGCGCCGGCGTCGACGAAAAGCAGCTTGGCCTGCGCGTCGTCGAGCATCGACGCGAAGTCCTGCGCAGTCACCGAAGGGGCGAGCGGCGCCACCGCGACCCCGGCGCGCAGCGCGCCGAGGAACAACGCCGCCTGTATCGGCGTCGGCGTTGAACACAGCGCGATGGCCTGACCCTGCTGCACGCCGTCGCGCTGCAGCGCGGCGGCGACGCGGTCCATCAGCGCATCGAGCGCGCCCCACGTGAGCGTCGTCTCGCCCTGCACCAGCGCCGGATGCGATGGCCGGGCCAGCGCATGCTCGTGCACGATCTCGCCAAGCCCGCGAAAGGCTTCGTCCTTCATGGCGCGTTACTTCGCGGCGAGGCCCAGGCGCTCGATCAGCGCCTTCTCCTTGGCGAAGGTCGCCACCGCCCAGCTGCGGTAGTCGCCGCTGCTGCGGTACCACGGCTCCTGGTTCAGCTGCGCCAGCACCTCGACGTGCTTCGGGTCGTCCATCGCTTTCTTGAAGGCGTCGTGCAGCGTCTTCACCACCGCGGGGTCCATGCCCTTGGGGCCGACCAGTCCGTACGGCGAGGTCGAGATGACGTTGTAGCCCAGGTCCTTGGCGGTCGGCACGTTGGGCCAGCGCTTCGTGCGCTGCTCGCCGAACGTGGCAAGCAGCCGCATCTGCCCGTTGTCGACGAACTTGTCCCAGCCGGTCGCGTCGCTCGCCGCCATCACGTGGCCGCCGAGCAACGCCTGCATCAGGTCGGCGTTGCCCTTGAACGGCACGTGATTCAGCTTGACCTTGGCCGCGTCGGCCATCTCCTCCACCAACAGGTGCGGGCTGGTGCCGATGCCGGTGGAGCCGTAATCGATCTTGCCCGGCTGCTTGGCAGCGGCCTCCATGTAGTCCTTGAAGGTCTTGTGCGGCGAATCGGCGCGCACGACGAAGCCGAAGGTGTAGCCCGACACGCCGACGATGAACGTGAAATCGTCGATCGGGTGCCAGTTCGTCTTCTGCATGTGCGGGTAGCGCACCATGCCGAGCGGGTACTGCGCGATGGTGTAGCCGTCGGGCTTGGCGGTCAGCGCCATCGTGCTCGGCCCGAGCGTGCCGCCCGCGCCGGGCTTGTTCTCGATGATGACGTTCTGGCCCAGTTGCTTGCCGGCGATCTCGGCCAGCGTGCGCAGGTGCCGGTCGGTCGAACCGCCGGCCGGCCACGGCACGATCATCGCGATCGGCCGGCTCGGGTAGGCTTGGCCGCGAGCGTTGTCAAACGGGGCGAGCAATGCGCCGGCGCCGCACGCCAGCACAGTGCGACGGTTGAGAGAGCGGTTCATGAGTGTCTCCTTCGTTAGAGTGACCGTCATCTGAGCGTCGGGAAAGTCGAAGCGATTTCAGCGTGGTTGCTGTTCTTTGCCGATGCGAGCATCTTGCGCCGATTGCTGTTCCTGCAGCTCGCGCCACATGACCTTGCCGGTGCCGGACTTCGGCAGCGACGCGACGAACTCGACGATGCGCGGCGCCTTGTACGCGGCCATGTGATCGCGCGACCAGTCGGCGATGTCCTGTTCGCGCACCCTGCCCTCGTGCCCGGGCTTCAGCACGACCAGCGCCTTCACCGTCTCGCCGCGGCGTGCGTCGCGGGCTCCGATCACGCACACCTCCTGGATCGCCGGATGGCGATACATCAGCGCCTCGACCTCGGCCGGCCAGACCTTGAAGCCCGACGCGTTGATCATGCGCTTGAGGCGGTCGGTCATGAAGAAGTAGCCGTCGGCGTCGATGTGGCCGAGGTCGCCGGTGCGCAGGAAGCGTTTGCCGTCGATCTCGACGAAGACCTCGCGCGTGGCCTCGGGGTTGCGCCAGTAGCCCTGCATGACCTGCGGCGCGTGCGTCACGATCTCGCCGGTCTCGCCCGGCGCTACCTCTTGCAGCGTTTCGGGATCGACGATGCGCGAATCGACGTCGCACATCGGAATGCCCAGGCACTGAGGCTTGGGCCGCTGCGGCGGGTTGAGGTGCGTGGCCGCGATGGTCTCGGACATGCCGTAGCCCTCGACGTAGTCGAGCCCGGTGAGCGCCTTGAGCTTGGCGCACAGGGCCTCGGGCATCGCCGCGCCGCCGCCGCGGATCCCGACCAGACTCGACAGGTCGTACTCGCCGATCGTCGGGTGCGCGAGGAAGTCGATCACCATCGTCGTGATTGCCTGCCATGCGGTGATGCCATAGCGCTGGATGCACGCGGCCGCCGCATCGCGGTCCCAGCGCGACAACATGACGATCGTGGCGCCCGCGTACAGCGGCCCGTTCATGCTGCCGGTCATGCCGGTGACGTGGAAGTAGGGCAGCACCGACAGCATCACCATGTCCTGAGTGCGGCCGAACCACTGCACGCCGCCCACCGCGGTGCACATCACGCTGCGATGCGTGTGCATGCAGCCCTTGGGCTGGCCCGTGGTGCCCGAGGTGTAGGGCATCACGCACAGGTCGTCGGGACCGGCCGTGAGTGGGCCCGGTTCATGGCCGGCCGCGAGCATGTCGGCCCAGGCGACGAGGCCTTCGGCGTCCAGCGGCACGCGCGGCGCCGCAACGAAGTCCGGCACGCGCAGATCGGTGGGGCTGCGCAGCCAGTCGCTGTAGGTCGCGACGATGACGCGCTGCAGCCCGGGGCCGTCGGCCGTCGCCTCGCCGAGCAGCGGCTGCATCTGCGCCAGCAGGTCCTGCGGGACGAAGGCCACCGCCGCGCCGGTGTCGGCGACGTAGTGGCGCAGCTCGTCGGTGCGGTTCATCGGGTTCACCGGCACCACCACGGCGTCCGCGCGCAGGATGCCGTAGTAGGCCAGCGCCCATTGCGGACTGTTCTGCATGTAGAGCAGCACGCGGTCGCCCTTCTTCACCCCGCACTCGCGCTGCAGGTACCCCGCGATGCGCTCGGCGTCGCGCCTGAACTCGGCGAATGTCAGCACGCTGTCGTAGAAGACGATGAACGGCTTGTCGGGATAGCGCGTCGCCGAGACCTCGACATTGACGTAGAGGTTCGTGGCCGGCAGCGTCAGGTGATGCGGCAGGCCGGGCGGCCAGTGGGCGAAATGGCGGTTCGACATGCGTCGGGCTCCGCGCGTCAGGCCTTGGGCTGCTGGTAGCGGCCGAGCTCGACCTTCGCGATCGCGTTGCGGTGCACCTCGTCGGGCCCGTCGGCGAAGCGCAGCGTGCGCGTGCTGGCGTACGCGCGCGCCAGCCCGAAGTCTTCGCTCACGGCGCCGCCGCCGTGCAGCTGCATCGCCCAGTCGATCACCTGGCAGGCCATCGCCGGCGCGGCGACCTTGATCATCGCGATCTCCTGGCGCGCCGCCTTGTTGCCCGCGGTGTCCATCTTCCACGCCGCGTTCAGCACCAGGAGGCGCGCCTGGTCGATCAGGATGCGCGACTCGGCGATGCGCTCGCGCGTCACTCCCTGGTCGGCGAGCTTGCGGCCGAACGCGACGCGCTCCAGCGAGCGCCTGCACATCTGCTCGAGCGCGCGCTCGGCGCGGCCGATCGCGCGCATGCAGTGGTGGATGCGCCCGGGGCCCAGGCGCCCCTGCGCGATCTCGAAGCCGCGGCCCTCGCCGAGCAGCACGTTCGACATCGGCACGCGCACGTCCTTGAACTCGACTTCGGCATGGCCGTGCGGCGCATCGTCGTAGCCGAACACCGGCAGGTGGCGCAGGACCTTGACGCCGGGCGTGTCCATCGGCACCAGGATCATCGACTGCTGCTTGTGGCGGTCGGCGTGCTGCGGGTCGGTCTTGCCCATGAAGATGAGGATGCGGCAGCGCGGGTCGTTGGCGCCCGAGGTCCACCACTTGCGGCCGTTGATCACGTAGTGATCGCCGCTGCGCTCGATGCGCGCCTCGATGTTGGTGGCATCCGACGACGCCACCGCCGGCTCGGTCATCGCGAAGGCCGAGCGGATGCTGCCGTCGAGCAGCGGCAGCAGCCATTGCCGCTGCTGCTCTTCGGTGGCGTATCGCACCAGCGTCTCCATGTTGCCGGTGTCGGGCGCCGAGCAGTTGAAGGGCTCGGAGCCGATCGGCGAGCGGCCCATGATCTCGGCCAGCGGCGCGTACTCGAGATTGGTGAGCCCGGCGCCGTACTTCGACTCCGGCAGGAACAGGTTCCAGAGTTTCGCCGCCTTGGCCTTCGCCTTCAGCGCCTCCATCACGGGCGCCGGCTGCCACGCGTTGCCGGCCGCGCGAAAGCCGCTCATCTCGGATTCGAAGCGCGCTTCCGCCGGGTACACGTGCTCCTCCATGAACGCGATGAGCCGCTGCTGGAGCTGCCTGACCTTGGGCGAGTGTTCGAAGTCCATCGTGGCCTCCGTTCGTGAAAGAAGGTCAGCGCGCCAGCGTCTGCGCCAGCGCCCAGGCCTGTTCGGCGAGCGGCCGCGCGCGACGGCCGGTCTGCACCGCGAGCTCGCTCGACGCGTTGCCGCGCAACGCGCGTGCGGCAACGCCCTGCAGGATGCCAACCAGGCGAAACATGTTGAAGACGAGGTAATAGGTCCAGTCGGCCGGCGAGACGGTGCGCCCGGCGCCGGCGCGTTCGAGATAGCGCTGCAGATAGGCCACCTCGTCCGGGATGCCGAGCGCAGCGACGTCGACGCCGGCCAAGCCGCGCGAAGCCCCCTGCTGCATGCGCCAGGTCATACAGTGATAGGCGAAATCGGCGAGCGGGTCGCCGAGCGTGGACAACTCCCAGTCGAGGACCGCGAGGATGCGCGGCTCGGCGAAATGGAAGATGACGTTGTCGAGCCGGTAGTCGCCGTGCACGATGCGCGTCGCGCCTTCGGCCGGGAGGTGCTGCGGCAGCCACTCGATGAGCCGATCGGCGGCCTCGATGCGCTCGGTCTCCGAGGCGCGGTACTGCTTGGTCCAGCGCGCCACCTGACGTTCGATGTAGTGGCGGGGCTTGCCGTAATCGCCCAGGCCGACCGCCGCCGGGTCCACGCGGTGCAGCGCCGCGATCACGCGGTTCAGCTCGTCATAGAGCGCGCCGCGCTCGGCCGCCGTCATGCCCGGCAATGTCGGGTCCCAGTAGATGCGTCCTTCGACGAAGTCCATCACGTAGAACGCGGTGCCGATCACGGCCGGGTCCTCGCACAGCAGGTGCGCTTTCGCGACCGGAACGTCGCTGCCGGCCAGGGCCTGGATGACGCGGAACTCGCGCTCGACGGCGTGTGCCGACGGCAGCAGCGTGCCCAGCGGCTTGCGGCGCAGCACGTAGCGTTTGCCGTCCGCCGTCAGCAGGAACGTGGGGTTGGACTGCCCGCCCTTGAACTGCTCGACGTGCACGTCGCCCCCGAAACCATCGATATGGGAGCGCAGATGCTCGGCCAGCCGTGCCTCGTCGAAGACATGCTGCGGCGCCACCGGGCGCGTGCCGGAGAAGCTGCCTTGTACGTCGCTCATAGCGCCGAAGCTCCGCCGTGTCCGTCGAGTTGGAAGAGATCCTTCACACCCATCGTGGCCAGTCCTTCAAATAGACCTCGATCTCAGTTGAAGGTCGATCCGTCGCGATGACCGGGGGTCGATCGTATTCTTCCTGGCGTCGGACAGGAACCGGCCACCAATTCAAAGGAGGCTTCGTAATGGTTTCTGTCGATCGACGGGTCGTGCCGGTCCGCGCTTCAGCGATCGACTGCCAACTCGAGCGTGCCCAGCTTTTCGATTTCGACGCGCGCCCGCGCACCCGCGTTGAGCCACTGGGTCTCCACGAGACTGCCCAACAGCACGAGCTCGCCCGCTCTGAGCGGATCAAGGCCATGCTGCACGCGCGAGTTCGCAAGCCACGCCAGCGCGTTGAAGGGATGACCCATCACCAGCGCGCCGGTGCCGCGACCGACCACGGCTGCGTCGATGGTCGTCGCGCCGACAAGCCCCGCCAGATCCAGATGATGCCAGTTTGTCACCGGCTCGCCGAGCACGCAGCCGCTGTCGAAGAAATCGTCCGCGATCAACGTCGGCATGCCCAGCGTGCGGTAGTCGCGGTAGCGGTCGTCGACGATTTCGATCGCTGCCATCACGGCACCGACCGCGGGCACAACGCTGTCGCGGTCAAAAGGCGCGTCGTCCGGCGCGAGGTCACGCGCAAGCTGCACCGCAATTTCGCATTCGATGCCGAGCTTGATGAAGCCGCTGCGCGGCACGCGACCGCTTCCGCGCAGCACGCCTCTTGCGTACACGTTCCCGGCACACGGACTGGGGATGCCGAGAAAGGCCTGCATCACCGGCGTCGTGCAGCCGATCTTGTGGCCGACCGCGCGGCCCAGACCTGCCTCGGCGAGCAGCCGTTTCACCTCTTGCTGCAGCACGTAGCCCTCTGTTTCATCGCGCGGTCGCAATGACTCGGGCAATGGCTCGATGGGGATGAGCGAGCGACGCTGCTCTACCAGGATCTTTGCTGCGATCGTCCAATGCGGGACGTTGAGTGGCGCCGTCATCAGAGGCTCTTGCAGATGCAGTTCACGTTCTCCGAATCTTGCGCCCCGGATGCAGACTCAGCGCCGCCGCGACGATGGGCTTGGCCCAGTCAGGCGTTTGCGACAGGTCTGCTGGACCGACGATCTTTCCATGCTCGACATGCAATATCAAGCGCGGCGTAGGCACGTGCCCGCGGGCGGGGTCGGCATGAGCGCTGTTGTCGTAGGCGCGCAGCGCGGTCAGCCTCGGCAGCAGGTGGACGAGGTTCATGCGGCTGTGCTCGTAGCGACGCCGGATGTCGGCTTCGGGAATGTCGTGGCCTCCCGCGCGAACGCGCGCACGTACGCGCTCGAGGTGGAGTTCCGGGCTGGACAGGCCCGCATACCAGACGTGGATCTCGATGCCTTGCGAAGCCGCATGTTCGAGCAAGCGCGCGAGCGTGCTGCCGCCCAAGGTGGTCTCGAACGCGAAGTCCAGGCGTTTCGCGATGGCTTGCTCGAGCAGCCTCCTGCCCTGCTGCCACGCGGCGGCGTTGGCGTCGGGCTGGTGCAGCCCGCGGTTGGCGGACATGAGGGCGCGCGCGGCCTCGTCGGGGTTGTAGTAGTCGGCACCGAACGCGCGGAACGCCGCGCCGCCGATGCTGCTCTTGCCCGCCCCGTTGACGCCTGCAAGAACGTAGATCCGCGGCGCCTCGTCCGATGTCATCGCGGTTCGGGCTTTGTCCGGCGCCGCGGCGTCGTGCGTGGTCAGCGCTTCTTGGCTGCCGCCTTCGTCGCCGCCCGGCCGAGTTCAGCGGGCGAGGCGTTGAACGCGGCCGCCATGGCCTTTCTTGCCTTGGGCGCCTGCATGCGCGCGAGCAGTCCGTCGAACTGTGCGCTCAAGTCATCGAGAGCGGGCGAGCGCGACTTGACCAGCGATTCGAACTCGGCGTAGGACAGCAGCACAGCTTTGGGTGAATCGTGCTTGGTGATGGCGACGGCCCGGCCCAGGGCGGCCATCTCGAAGATGGCGCCGAACTCGTTCTTGAATCGGCTGGCAGCGACGGTCGGGATGTCGATCAGCTCGCCTTGGCTGTTGCGGAAGGTCAATGTGGACATGATGCGACCTAGGGAAGGGTTTGTACATTTTAGCCATATTGACCATTTTGATCCATCGGGCTGCTGTGGCGCTGCAACGCAGTCGCAACGCCGTCATTCAGAATGCCCCTCTGCCTTTCGCAGACGCCCGTCACCCTTCATCAGCTTGACTGCCGCCAAGGACCCCGTGACCCGGCCCGCCGACTGGACGCTGGCCGACGTTGTCGACTTCGAGCACTTTCTGGCCGCACCCGAGGCCGATGCTGCCGGCGAACGGATGCGGTTCGGCACACGGATAGCGCCACGTCTCGGCGACCCGGCCACGCATGAGCGGCGCGATGTGTTTCGCGCCTGGCTGGATGTGCAGCGCGAGCGGCACGCGGGAGGGCTCACGCCGGGCGAGCGGCTGCGGCGCGGCGAGTCGATGCTTTGCGCACTGGCCTGGCTGCTGGGCCTGATGTTCGGCGCAGGGCTGGCCGGCGCCTGGCTGGCCCACGGTGTCCGCGAGCCGGTCAACGCACCTTTGTTCTGGGCTGCCACCGTGGGTCTGCAATTGCTGCTGTTGGCACTGGCGGCGGCGGGTTGGTTGTGGCGGCGCATCCTCGGCGCCGGCCTGGCGCATGCGGGCGGCGGCTTGCATGGCGTGTTGCAGACTCTCATCGCGGGCGCGGGCGGCCTGTTGCGCCGGCTTCCCGGCGAAAGGCGTGATGCATTGCGGGCTGCGCTCGGCAGGCTGGCCCTGCGGCGCGAGACCTATGGTGCGCTGCTCGCCGCTCCGGCCGTGGCGCTGGCTCAGCGATTCGGCGTCGCGTTCAACGTCGGCCTGCTGTTCGCGATGCTGGCCTTGCACCTGCCGCTGGTGGACCTGCGTTTCGGCTGGCAATCCACCTACCCGATCAGTGCCGAGCAGATGCATCGCGCGGTGCATCGGGTGGCCACGCCCTGGCGCTGGGCCTTGCCGCAGGCGCAGCCAACGGCCGACGAGGTGGCAGCCACGCGCTACGGCCGCGGCCAGGAAGCGCACACCTTGCCCGCCAATGCCGCGCGCGCGTGGTGGCCGTTCCTGGCGTTGTCGGTGGCCTGTTATGGCCTGCTCGTGCGAGCCGCGTTGCTGCTGTTCGCGAAGCTGGCGCAGCGGCGCGCGCTGGCAACGCTGCGATTCGATCATCCCGAGGCCAACGCGTTGTGGCGCCGCCTCGCCGGCCCGCTGGTCAGTGCCGAGGGCGGCCAAGCGCGGTTGCCGGAGCTTGCGCCTGCATCAGCCGCAACCTCCCAACACACCGCCGGTGCTTGCGTGGCGCTGGTGGCGCAGGAGCTGGCGCTGGACGACGACGGGCTGCGCGGGGCTCTGCGGCAGCGCTTCGGCTGGCAACTGGCGGCTGTCCATCGCGTAGCCATCGACGATCGCGCCGCCGGCGCGATGCAGCTGGCCGAGCTGGCGACCCTTCAGCCCCGGCCGACGGCGCTGGTGGTCGTGGCACCGGCCAACCGCGAGCCCATCGTGGCGGTGGCGCTGTTTCTGCGCGCGGTAGTGGAGGCCGCGGGGCCGGGCTCCGAGGTACTGGTGATGTTGACGGCGGCCGATACCGAGCGCCTGGCCATCTGGCAGCGCTTCGTGCAGATCCATCGACTGCGCGTGGGGGTCGAGGTGTTTGCATGACCGACACACCCACCTTTGCCGTGCTCGGTGCCGTGAACCACGGCAAGTCGTCGGTGGCCGCCACGCTGGCCGAAAACGACCAGGTGCGCATCTCGCGCATGCCGGGCGAAACGGTGGAGTGCCAACGCTTCGCGCTGGGCGAGCTCTTTGTGTTTTTCGACACGCCCGGGTTTCAGAACGCGCGAGAGGCGCTCGCCGAGCTGCGCCCCGCGGCGCAGGCGCCGGACCCCTTGGCCCTGTTCGGTGCCTTCATCGAGCGCCATCGCGGCGAGCCCGAGTTCAACGCCGAGTGCCGGCTGTTCGAGCCGGTGGTGCGGGGCGCCGGCTTGATCTATGTGGTCGACGGCTCGCGGCCGGTGCTCGACATCAACCTCGCCGAGATGGAGCTGTTGCGCCTGACCGGCGCGCCGCGGCTGGCCATCATCAACCCCACGGGCGCGGAGGATCACGTGGCCGACTGGCGGCGCCGGCTCGGCCAGCACTTCAACGCGGTACGCGAGTTCAACGCCATGCACGCGAGCTTTGCCGATCGCATCGATCTGCTCGAAACGCTGGCCGGCATCGAGCAGAGCTGGAAACCCCGCCTGATGCAGGCGGTGCAGTTGCTGCGCGAGGAGTGGAGCCGGCGGCTGGACGACGGCGCCGAGTTGATCGTGGCGCTGCTGATCGAGTTGCTGCAATACCGCGAGATGGCCGGCGCGCCGGCCATGAGCCACGCTGCCGACGACGCGGCCCAGGCATTGAAGCAGCGCTACATGGCTGCGGTGGCCGAGCTTGAGACGCGCGCGCATACGGCCTTGATCGCGCTGTTTGGCCACAGCCTCGTGAAGGCGAACACCATGCCGACGCGGTTGTTCGCAGACGATCTGTTCAGCGAAGCAACCTGGTCGCTGCTGGGTTTGAGCGGCAGGCAGCTGCTGGCCGCGGGTGCGATGGCCGGCGCGGCGGTGGGCGCGGCTGCCGACGCGCTGACGGTCGGGCACACGTTGCTGGCGGGCAGCGCGATCGGTGCCGCCGTGGGCGCGGCCGGCGCGCTGGCGCTGGGCAAGCGCCGTCCCGAAATCGCGGTGAGCCTGCCGCGAGACGGGCTGCCGGGCGTGCTGCGGGCGTTGTTGCCGGCCAGCGTCAAGCTCGGCGGCGGCGGCCTGGTGGTGGGGCCGTATGCGGCGCTGAACTTTCCATGGATCGTGCTCGACCGTGCGATCGGCACCCTGGCCTATGTGATGCACCGGGCGCATGCCCGGCGTGACGAGGTGACGCTGCAGGCCGAACAACTGCGCGAGCTGCTGGCCAGTCGCGGCCTGGCCAGTACGGGTTGGGACGAGGCCGATCGCAAGACCTGCGAGCGGGCGTTTGCCCATGTGCGCCGCGGACGGCTCGAGGCGCGCGATCGAGCCGCGTTGTATGAGGTGGTCCGCCGCCGCATCGATAGCCTCAGCAGCGCGTAGAGCTCACGGTGCCAAGGCGGAGGATTGGTGCCGAGATCAACCCGCGGGTTGGGCGGTTCTGCTGCCCACCCGCAGGACCGGCGATTTCAGTAGCGACCCGACAGCAAGGCGCCCGCGTTCGGCGCAACGGTCTTCAAGCCCAGCGTCTGCAGCATCTGGTGCGTGGTGCAGACGGCGGCCGACAGCACCGGGAGGCCAATGCGGTCTTCCACCGGCTGGATCGACGCGAGCGAAGGCATCTGCACACAGGCCGAGAGCACGACCGCATCGCAGTTCGCGGTGTTCAGGCGCTTGGAGATCTCGATCGGTGCGCGCGGGTCGCGAGCGCCGACCTCGAGGTTGTCGGGAATTTCGAGCGAGATCGCGTCGAGCACCTCGAAGCCTTCATGCTCGATGTAGTCGACCACCAGGGCGGTCAACGGCTTCATGTAGGGCGTGAGCACGGCGATCTTCTTCGCGCCGATGCGACTCAGCCCGTGGATCAGTGCACCGGCGCTGGTGACGACCGGCGCGGCCCCGCCGTTTTCGACGGTGCGGCCATGCAGCCGCTTTTCGGACACGCGGTGGTAGCCGCGGCCCATGCTCATGATCGCGACCAGGCACGCGTAGCCGAGCACGTCGACGCGGGCGTCGGAGAGCTCGAGCGCGCAGCGGTCGGAGTCGCCGTCCATCTGCGCGAGCTCTTCCTTGGTGACCTTCATCATGCGCATCCGCGACGAGTGGAAGCTGAAGCGCTCGGGCTCGATGAGCTCGCGGCCGCGCAGCATCGCGGGGATCTCGGTTTCCATCGTCGTGTTGGAGCTGGGCACGATCTGCCCGATGCGGAAATTTGTCTTCATGGTGTGACTTGCATGGTGGTAAAGAGGCGGGCGAAGCCCGGTCCGGCGCCGGGGTGAGTGCCGCGGCTCCAGGTCCGCCTGCGCGGACCTGGACGGCACGAACGCCAGCGGACTCTGGCCGCTGGCCGCCCCAAGCCGGACGCTCCCCCTCGGGGGGGCGACGCCGCAGGCGTCTTGGGGGCCAACATCAATCTGCGGTGATGTTGCGGGTCTTGATGACCTTGCCCCAGTACTCGGTGTCGCGCTTGACGAGCGCGGCGAGGTCGTCCGGGCCGAGGTATCGCGTTTCGATGCCGAGCGTCGCGGCGCGCTGCTTCGTCTCGGGCAGCTCGAGCGCCTTCTTCACCTGCTCGGAGAGTTGTGTGATCACCGCCGGCGGCGTGCCGGCCGGGGCGAAGAGGCCGACCCATGCCTCGAGCTCGAAACCGGGCAGTCCGGCTTCCGCGGTGGTCGGCACGTTGGGCAGCATCGGGTGGCGCGCCTTGCTGGTCACCGCGAAGGCCTTGAGCTTGCCGGCCTGCACATGGCCCATCACCGACGGAGGTGTCGTGATGAACACCTGCACCTGCCCGGCCAGCACGTCCTGGATCGCCGCGCCGGAGCCCTTGTAGGGCACGTGCGTCATCTCGGTCTGCGTGGTCTGCTCGAAGAGCGCGGTGCCCACATGCGACAGCGAGCCGTTGCCCTGGGACGCGAAGTTGATCTTGCCCGGCTGCTTCTTGATGTGGGCGATGAAATCCTTCAGGTTGTTCGCCGGAATCGAGGGGTGCGCGGTGATCACGTTGGTGGCAGCCGCGATCAGCGCGATCGGCACTAAATCCTTCTGGTCCCACGGCAGCTTGGCGAACATGGCCGGGTTGCCGACGTGGTAGGCCGAGTACGACACCAGCAGCGTGTAGCCGTCCTTCGGCGCACGCGCCACCTGCTGGTAGGCGATGTTGCCGCTCGCGCCGCCCTTGTTCTCGACCACGACAGCCTGGCCAAGCATCTTGGTCAGCGGGTCGCCGACCAGGCGCGCCGACGAGTCGACCACGCCGCCCGGGGGGTTGGGCACGATCAGGGTGATGGGCTTGCTCGGGAAGGTCTGCGCCCAGGCTGAGGCGGATGCGAGGGCCAGGGCCGAGCAGATGGCGAGGCGGCGGGTCAGCATGTGATGTCTCCTGTCGATGAGGTTTTGGTGTAGGGCCTGATTCTGTGGATCGGCCTCGTCGTTCGGTTCGTTTGTGATTGACACATCCTCAACCTCGGGTTGAGGATGAGCCGATGCCTGCTGCGATCAACCTCAGCCGCTTCGACCTGGCAACGCTGCGTTTGTTCGTGATGACGGTCGAAACCGGCAGCCTGACCGCCGGGGCCGAGCGCTTCGGCATTTCACTCGCGGCGGCCAGCAAGCGCATGGCCGAACTCGAAGCCCATGTCGGCAACGCGCTGCTGGCGCGCAGCAAGCGCGGCGTCGTGGCCACGCCGGCCGGCCAGACGCTGCATCGGCATGCCATCGAACTCGTCGCGCGGCTCGAGCAACTCGCGGTCGCGATGGATGACTACCGGCGCGGAGCGCAGGGACACCTGCGCCTGTGGGCGAATACATCGGCCTTCGGGGGCTTCCTGCCGGACTTGCTGGCGGCCTACTCGGCCGCGCACCCGGACGTCAGGATCGACCTCGAAGACGTGCTGAGTGAAGACGGCGCACGCGCTGTGGCCACCGGCGCCGCGGAGCTGGCGGTGATCGGCGAGAACACGCCCGTGGAGGGCCTGCAGACCATGGTGTGCGACACCGACGAGCTGATGCTGCTCGTGCCGGCGGGTCACGCGCTCGCCGGTGCGAAATCGGTGCCGTTCGTGCGGGCGCTGGACCACGACTTCGTTGCGCTCGGACGCAGCACGTCGCTCACGCGGCAGGTGAGCGCGGCGGCGGAATCGGCCGGCCGCACGCTGCGCATCCGCGTGCAGGTGCGCAGCTTCGACGCGATGTGCCGCATGGTGGCCGCGGGGCTCGGCGTGGCCATCCTGCCGCGCGCCGGGGCCGCTCCGCACGCCGCGGCGATGGGTCTGCAGCTGGTGCGGCTGGACGGTGTGTGGACCCAGCGTCGCTTGCTGCTGGCCATGCGCGACCGCAATGCCTTGTCGGGCCCGGCGCGGGCGTTCGTCGAAATGATCGAGCAGCAGGTGGCTGCCGGTGATGTCACTGCGAAGAGAGTGCCCCATCGCAGCTGACTCGCAGGCCGGCTCGGCGCGTGTGGGTCGTGGCGGGCCAAGACTCGAACCCCTTCAGCTGCCCACCGTTGGAGTGAGTTCGGCCAGCGATGCCATCAGGTCACCGAAGCGTGCGCCTTGCACGACGACATGGTCGCGCAGGGCGCTCGCCGCCGCGTCCCCATCGCCTGCAACGATCGCCTTGACAACCGCATCGTGCTCGCTGAAGGACGTGCTCATGCGGTCCCGCACACGCAACTGCAGCCTCCTGTAGGGACGCAAGCGTCGGTGCAACTGCTGCGCCTGCTCACGCAGGAAGCTGTTGTGGCTGCCGGCGTAGATGACGTCGTGAAAACGCTCGTTGCAATAGAAGTAGCGGTCCGAGTCCGACGCTGCGCGCGCAACCTCGCAAGCCTCGTGCGCGGCGACCAGTTCCGCGCGTTCCGACGCATTCATGCGCCGCGCTGCCAGTCGAGCACACATGGCCTCGAGTTCGCCCATCACTTCGAACATCTCGAGCAACCGGGTTGGCCCGATGCTCGTGACTACCGCGCCTCGGCGGGGCCGAATCTCGATCAACCCCTCGCTCGCGAGCTGAATCAACGCTTCCCGCGCTGGCGTCCGTGACACGCCATGGCGCGCGGCGAGCGTGAACTCGTCGAGAGTGCTTCCCGGCGGCAGTTCGCCCGTGGCGATCTGCTCTTCGATGGCCTCTCGCAGTTGCTCCGAGATCTTCATGGCTCATTGTCGTTGTCGCATTCTGTGGGCTTCTAAGGGTATCCACTATGAGACTTTGCGAGTTCGCAATATAGATTAACGTATACGTTGATAAGTGCAACGAATTCATTCAAGCGACGACGCATTTGATCCACCGCTGACATAGGAGACAACATGAGCCTGCATCTTCTTTCGCTTCGCGCGAGCCTGCATCTACTCGCGCTCGGGACCGTGGCCATCGCGACTCTCGGTCTCCACCACCCTGTCAGTGCCCAGGCCTGGCCCAGCAAACCCGTGACGGTAGTCGTCCCGTTTCCCGCCGGGGGCGGGACCGACGCCTTTGCGCGCCCGCTGTTCGCCCAGCTCACCAAGCAACTCGGCCAGCAGGTCATCGTCGACAACAGGGGCGGGGCCGGCGGTAATGTCG